>Ga0247834_1000992_pt1 | contig 51565 bp, 41 predicted proteins | sample LaCruzMarch2015__8_FD_187118 | JGI IMG/M metagenome (GOLD analysis project Ga0247834, IMG submission 187118) | Freshwater microbial communities from meromictic Lake La Cruz, Castile-La Mancha, Spain - LaCruzMarch2015_12m | ecosystem: Environmental > Aquatic > Freshwater > Lake | place: Spain... | reverse complement strand
CAGCACGGCCCGCATTCCCGGGCACAAAAGCGGCATCTCGATCATCGTCGCCGAGCTCTTCACGGGCCGCACCCACCAGATTCGCCGCCACCTGAAGGCCATCGGCCACGCCCTCGTCGGCGACCCCCGCTACGGGGCCCGCGACGACGACGGCAGCACGGGTTTGCAGCTGCACGCCTGGCGCATCCGGCAGAATGCCAAGGCGACATCGTGGCCCAGCGCCCTGTTGCCCACCAGCATCGAGGCGCCGTGGCCCGAACGCATCACCACGGTGATGACGGCGGCGGGCATCGACGTGCCCGCAGCCCTGGCCCGGGCCCGCGCGCTTGGCTGAGGCCGGTGGCGTCAAGCCCCGGCGTGGAAGGCGCTGAGCTCCCGCACGGCGATGGTGGTGGCCCGGCGAATGCGCTGGTTGCCCCGCTGGGAGCGGTGAAACACCAGCCACATGGGGCGACCGGGGATCTCGTCGAGGGAGCGCAGCAACACGAGCCCGCTGTGGAAGCGCGCGATGTTGTGGGGCAGCACGCACAGACCGTGGCCGGCTTCGGCAGCGAGGGCGATGGTGATGTGGCTGTCGGCGCGCAGGGCCACCCGGGCCCGGGGCGCGTGGTCGGCGAGAAAGCGCGCTTCAGGCCCACCTGCCAACACCCCGGTGGGCAACAAGATGGTCTCGTCGTTGAGGTCCGCTGACACGGCGGGTCCCCGACCCGACGGCCCGCGTCGCCCGTAAAGACCATGGGTGACGGTGCCGATGCGGCGACGGACAAGGTCTTCGTCGACGGGGGCCACCAGGCGAATGGCGAGATCCGCCTCGCCTTTGGACAGGTCGATGGTCTTGTTGCTGCCGACCAGTTCGACGTCGAGCCCTGCGGCGGCAAACGCCGGCAACACCGCCGTCACGAACACGCGGGCGCCATTTTCAGTCACGGCAATCCGCACCGGCGCCGTGCTCTCGTCGTCGACGGTGCTGGCGATGCCGTCCATGGTCGCCACCAAAGAGCCCAGCCGCTCTTGCAGGCGCTTGCCGGCGGCCGTGAGTTCACTGCGCCGGGCGGAACGCAGAAACAGCGGCGTGCCCAGGGCGGCCTCGGCGGCAGTCAGGCGACGGGCCACCGTGGTGGGGTGCAGCCCAAGCACCTTGCTGGCGGCGTTGATGGAGCCGGCGTGGGCGACGGCGGCGAAAGTCTTCAGGTCGTTCCAGTCGAGCATCGTTGTCTCCGTTGTCGCCGTTGTCGCCGCTGTCGCCGTTGTCGCCGTTGTCGCCGTTGTCGCCGTTGTCTTCGTGGTCTTCGTGGTCTTCGTTGCTTCGGGTCTCCGTGGTCTCCGTTGTCTCCGTGGTCTCCATGCTGCAAATTCGCATCATCAGTACTGCAAGTTTGCAGCATGTTCAGCCCTGCACGCCAGGGGCGTTTTGCTTATGGTGGTTCCACTTCACGCAGACCCGGCGCCTGCGCAGATCCAGACGCAGGTCCACACGCAGACACAGGAGACAGCCATGCAGATCGGGATTCTTGGTTCAGGCAACGTCGGCCAGACCCTCGCCAAGGGCTTCAAGTCCGTTGGTCACGACGTCACCATCGGCAGCCGCGAAGGCAACAAGCTCGCGGCCTTCAGCACAGAGACTGGCATCAAGGAAGCGACCTTCAAGGACGTCGTCGCCGGCGCCGACATCGTCGTCCTCGCCTTCAAGGGCTCGGTGGCTGAAGAGATCATCAAGGGATTGGCCGAGGCCCTGGCAGGTAAGCTCGTCCTCGATGCCACAAACCCCATCAGCGGCGACGCCAAGGACGGCATCGTCCCCTACTTCACGGCCGCCAACGAGAGCCTGATTCAGCGCCTGCAGAAGCTCGCGCCCAAGGCCAAGATCGTGAAGTGCTTCAACTCCGTCGGCGCCCACTTGATGATCAAGCCCGCGCTCAAGGGTGGCACCCCCGCCATGTTCATCTGCGGTGACGACGCCGACGCCAAGGTCACCACCGCCCGCCTGCTGGACCAGGTCGGCTGGCACGCCGAAGACGTCGGCACCAGCGCCGCCGGCCACGCCGTCGAAGCCCTGTGCCAGCTGTGGTGCGCGCCTGGCTTCATGAAGAACGACTGGGCCCACGCCTTCGCCATGCTGCGCCCCTGACCTTGTCGCTGCCCAGAAGAAGAGGACCTGTGGCTCCGCGCATGGCGGCAACCACAGGTCCTTTTCCTTCATCGAGGCCGAGCATCAGTCGTCGGCTTCGACGTACCCCTTCTTGGTCTTCTCGGCGATGAGCTTGGCAGCGTCGGCCGCTGCGGCATCGTCGTCGTCGAAGTCCTTGGTCTTTTCCTGCCCGGCGCTGCCGATCTTGCCGTAGCGCACGGTGTGGGAGCTGCCGTCGACGGAGATTTCCCAGAACTTGCCGGCGCCGTCTTCGGTGAACTCGAAGCGACGGGTGCCGCCACCTTCCCCATCCTCGCCTTCGTTCTCGTCCTCGTTCTCGTCCTCGTCCTCGTCCTCGTCCTCGTCGTCATCTTCTTCGTCGTCGTCGGCCTCTTCGGTCTTGAGCATGCTGTCGTCGCCAAGGACGTCCTTGGCCAGCAGGCGCAGGAACACCCCCGTGATGCCGAGGGACAGGTCGTAGGGTGGCTCGAGACCGCCGCCCTCGTGGGACATGAACTGCAGCGCGGGCTCGCCAAGCTTGGTCTTCTTCAAGAAGTTGTAGAGGACGAAGTCCTGGTGGTGGCCGATGGGATCGATGATGGGCACACCGGCCTCGTTGAACGCCTCGTAGACGTCGGGGTCCCCCTCTTCGAGGTAGTCGTCCTCAAAGCCGCCGCCTTCCAGGGCGCCCTTGGCCGACACCCCCGAGAAGCCCAGCGGAATGTCGGGACCGTCGAGGGACATGCCGTTGTGGTGTTGGCAGAAGCGCCGATGGGACGCCGGCACGTTCTTGGCGAAGGTCCCGGTAAACGGCGGCGAGGCCTCCAGGGTCCACTCCTCACCCTCGAGGTCTGTGCCATCGGGGGACTTGAACACCACCGTGAGGGCTGACGCCGACGACGACGCCTCCGTCGCGGTGGCGCACAGGGCCTTCAGGACTTTTTTGCAGGCCGGGGTGTCGCACAGGAAGTCCAGGTGGGCCGCCAGGGCTTTGGGCAGATCCTTCGCCGACGCCACCGCCTGCCAGGCCGCCTTGAAGTCCGCCGTGTCGGTCGCCTCATCGTCGGCATCATCGTCGGCATCGGCTTTCGCCGCCTTCGCCGTCTTCGCGGGCGCGGCCTTCGCGGGCGTTGCCTTCGCGGGCGTTGCCTTCGCGGGCGTTGCCTTCGCGGGCGCTGCCTTCGCGGGCGCTGCCGCAGGAGCCGACGCACCACCGGTGGTTTCGACGTAGCCCTTGCCGGTCTTTTCCCGGACGAGCTTGTCGTAGAGTTTCTGGGCCTTCTCGTCGGTGCCCTCGTCCTTGACGGTGACCTGGCCGGCGCTGCCGATCTTGCCGTAGCGGGTGCGCACCTCCGACCCGTCGACCCAGATTTCCCAGAACTTCTGCGAGGTGCCTTCGCTGAATTCGAACATGCGCTTGGACATCAATCCTCCAGTGAAACGCGGCGGCCGCCGGCCAGTGATGGCACGGCTGCCGACGTCCCGTCGACGTCAGGCCCCATCCCCCATCCCCTTCTCCATGAGCGCGGTCGCTGGGTGTCGGTGTCGGCGAACGTCTCGGCCCACCAGCTCCCACCCGACCCGACATGCCGGAGAATGAAGGGAACCCTCCCACTTTTCCCACCTCCCTCAGGGCCATCGCTCGCGGCTGTGCTGCGCCTGCTGCGCCGGTGGTGATCTGCCGCGGACAGCCCGCCGCACCCCATGCACCCAGATGGTCCGTCGCCCGTCTGAACAGCAGACTGTGATTGGTCACGGTCTTGGTCACGGTCACACAGGGGTTCGACGCTGGTCGCTGAACCCGAGGAGGTCTGGTCATGCGCAACGCCTTCGTTCGGCCCACAGCACCGACAGCACCGACAGCACCGACAGCACCGACAGCATCGGTGGCCATCATGGCGACGGCGCCAGCGTCGGCGCTCCTCTCGCGGCGCCTGGCGCGGGTGGTCTTTGGTGGCAGCCTCATCGCCCTGCCCGCTTTGTTGGGGGTCGGCTGGGTGCTGGCGCGAGACCTCACCGGGTCCTTTGAGGTTCCCCGCAACCTGGGCCTGCTGAACCTCGGACTGGTCTGGCTGCTGGCCGCCGCCGCCGCCGTCGCCGCCCGCCACGCCGCGCAGCTGTCGGCGGTGCGGGGCATCTTTGGCGACGACGCCTTCGCCACCGCCAGCATCGTGGTCCCCGCGGTGGGGGTCGCCTTCGTCGTGCCCATCAGCCTGCAGGCCGCCGTCGGCGCCCCCTTCGCCCTCCTCGCCGACGCCAACTTCGACGGCTGGCTGGGCTTCGCCCTCGGCGGCACCGCCCTCGCCCACGTCGCCTTCGCCTGCACCATGGGCTGGTCGGCGCTGAAGCTCGCCCGGGGGCACGACGTGCGGCGGGTCGTGCTGTGGCCCGCGGTGGTGCTGAGCTTCTTGCCCGGCATCATCCTGCTGTTTCCCCCCATCCTCGTCTGGGTGACGGGCCTGGTGGTCTCTCAGGGCTTCTTGCGGCGTGCCCGGCGCTGGCAGCAGGCCGACCTCGCTGCCTGAGCTGCCCGAGCTCTCTGAGCGGCCTGAGCTGCCTGGGCTGCCTGAGCTTCTTGGGCTACTGCCGCTGGCACTTCTCGATGCAGCGCGGCAGGGCTTCTTTGAGGTCCCGCAGCTCGGGGCCCGTGAGCTTGGCGAAGTTGGCGGCGTCCTGCACCAGGCCCTGGGCACATTGGACCCGCCCCACGCAGTACTGGCGCAGATAGCCGACCTGCCCCTGCAGGTTCGACGGCACCGACGACGGCGGCTTCGTTGATTTGCGCTTCACGGGCGTCGTGTTTGGCGGCGGTGGCGGCGGCGGTGCCTGCACGACGGGCGGTGGCGGCGGCGGCGGCACCTCGACGACGGGGTGCGGCGGTGGCGGCGGCACCTCGACGACGGGGGGCGGCGGCGGTGGCACGTCGACGACAGGGGGCGGTGGCGGCGGCGCCGGCACCTCGACGACGGGGGCCGGCGGCGGTGGTGGCTGGGCGCCGTCGATGACGATGGGATCGAGGGGCTGGGTGGGGGCCACGATGGGGGCCGTGGGTTTCAGCAGCCGGGGCACGGCGATGATGGCGGCGGCCCCGATGCCGACGACCACCAGCAGCCCGACGATGAGGGCCGCGATGGGGCCAACGCTGCTGCCTTTGGGGCGCGGCAGGGGGGCCAGGGGCGGCAGGGGATCCGACCGCCTTTGGGCGCTGCGGCGGGCGAGGGAATTGGTCTGGGGATTCGGCTCGGGGGGCGGCCCCGCGCCGGCCATGTCGGCGGTGTCGTCGTCGGGCGGGGCCTCTGGGACCGAAGGCCGGCGACCGGCCCGGCCACGGGACTGCACCGTCGGCTGGGGTTCGTCCTCGACACCGGCCCGCGAATAGCGGCGCTGGTCGACGACGCCGCCGCTCTCGCTCAGGCTGTCGTTGAGGCCGTCGTGCTCGGCCACCATGGTCTCGCCAGCGTCGGCAGCGCGGCGGCTGCCCGACAGCATCCGTGACGACGCCGACAACGCCGCCGCCGACAGACTGCCGGGGCCGCTCAAAAAGCCGTCCTGGCTCTGCACACTCACGTCCCGCGAGTCGACCTCTGAGTCTTCGCGGGAGTCGACCTGGGAATCGACGGGCTCGGCGGGGAGCTGGGTGACGGCGTTGGGCGACGCCAGGTGGGACATCATGTCCCGCAGGTCCATCATGTGGGCGGCGTTGGTGTCGAGAATCTCCGTGCGCATCTCGACGACGTCGCGGGCCACTTTCTTCTGGGCCGGGATGTTGGCAATGGCGCTCTGCATTTCGCTCGGCGAGCGAAACAGGCGGGTGCGGGCTTCGGCAATGCCGGTGGCTTGCAGGATCATCTCCCGCTCTTGCACCTGCTCTTTGCCAAAGAGCTCGGCCATGAAGCGCCGGGACTCCTTGCGCATGCCCGACAGGTCGACGCCCTTGGCCTCGGCGACGTCGAGGAGGGCCATGCGGAATTCGCGGGCGTCCTTGTAGCGCTTCTCGGGTTCGTTTTGCAGGGCGACATCGAGGAGGTGACGCCACTCGATGTCGATGTCGCGCCAGGAGCGGGGCCGGTGGTCCCCCTTCATGGCCACCCGCCACACCTGCTCCTCGGGGAGGCCCTCGTAGAAGCGCTCGTTGGCGATGAACTCGTACAACACCACGGCGGCGGCGTAGACGTCGCTGCGGCCGTCGAGGGCCCGGTCCCTGACCTGCTCGGGGGCGTTGTAGCGGAGCTTGCCCACCATGACGCCGGGGCGGGTCAGCTCCCGCTTGAGCTCGTGGGCGGCGAGGCCGAAGTCGATGAGGCGGGTGTTGCCGTCGAAGCCCAGCATGACGTTGTGGGGGGACACATCGCGGTGGACGATGTTCAGCGGCTTGTTGTTGTCGGGGTCCTTCAGCTTGTGGGCGTAGTCGAGGGCCTCGAGCATCTCGGAGACGACGTGGACAATGAGGGCGTCGGGCATGGTCTGCCCGAGCTTCTGGGCCCGGGTGTGCAGGTCCCGCAGGTTGCGCCCGGAGATGAACTCCATGGCCAGGAAATAGGTCTTGTCGATGACGCCGGCGTCGAGGGTGCGGGCAATGCGGGGGTGGGTCAGCTTCTGGACCACGCGGGCTTCGTCGAGGAAGCGGCCCACGGCCTCGCGGTCGGCCCGCAGGTCGGAGCGCACGGTCTTGACGACGCAGACTTCCTCCTGCCCCTCGGGGAGGTGCCGCATCTGCGACTCCTCGGACTCCACCGGGCGCAGGGCCAGAAAGACGGCGCCCATGCCGCCCTGGGCAATGAGCCGGAGGAGGGTGAACTCGCCAAAGGGGCGGGGCAGGTCATTGGCGTCGACGGTCAAGGACTCGAATCCCGCTCCAGCGCAGTGGCGATGACCCGGTCGACACACGTCGACCCGGGTCGCCATGCATACCACGTCGAGCCCGGCCCGTACGCCTGCCTCACGTTGGGGCGGTCCCCGGGGAGCAGGGGATCCGGGCGCGCCGAAGACGGGGTGGTGATCTGCAGCGCACCACCGACCCGCCGATCCGCCGACCCGCCAATGTCGTACACGGGGATGATGATTCGTCCCATGCCGATGGTCCTGGTGCTTGTGCTCGCGGTGTCGGGGTCGGCGGGATGTCCGTCCCTCGGCACCGTCTATGGCGATCGTGGCGACGTCGAGGTCGAGGCCGACCTCGCCTACATCGAGGACGGCAGCCCCCAACACCGCTGCGACCTCTACAGCCCGGCGGACGCCAGAAGCGACGCCCCCGTCGTGGTGTTCTTCCACGGCGGCTACTGGTCGGGGCAGGACAAGCAGTACTGGGAGTTCGCCAGCGGCCTGTACGGCAACGTCGGTGTGGCCCTGGCCCGGGAGGGGGCCCGGGTGGCCAACTGCAACTACCGGCTGTTCCCCGACGTGCTGCTCAGGGGCATGCTCAACGACGTCGACGCCGCCGTCACCTCCATGCGCGGCCGCTTCCCCCGGGCCCCCATCGTGCTGATGGGGCACTCCGCCGGTGCCCATCTGGCCTCGGCAGCCCCGTTGTTGGCAAACGGTCCCCGCACGGAGGTCGACGCCCAGATCCTCGTCAGCGGCATCTTCGACATCGTCAGTGGCATCGAAAACGACAGCCAGGAGAACCGCGACCAGATTCTGTTGCCCCTGTTTGGCGAGACCGTCGCCGAGCAGCAGCTGGCGTCGACGGTGGACCTGTTCGCCGCCAGCGCCATCCCCACCCTCATCGTGGCCGGCACCGACGACCTGCCCGGCATCGTGCTCGACTTCGAGCGGCTGTCGACGGACCTGGCAGACCGGGACACGTTTTCGTTTCTGGAGATCGAGGGCGCCGACCACGCCGGCACGGTGCTGCAGATTGCCGGCGACGATGACAAGGTCACCCCCGCCGTCACCGCTCACCTCAGGGCCCACGGGCTCCTCGACTGACCCCGGTGGCCCCCGATGTTGCGTGCAGGGCGCTGCGGCTGCTACCACGAGGGGTGCCCTCCAGCTCCCGGTTGTCGTCGTCCGCTCCCCGCCGCCACCTGACCGTCATGCTGGCGGTGCTGGCGCTGCTGCCCGTGACGTTCGCCGGCGCGGCCCGGGCCGAGACCTTCGCCATGCTGCCCACCAGCGGCAGCGCCGACCCCGACAGCCGTGGCCGCCTCGACGTCGCCATCCGCAAGGCCCTGGCCAGCCACAGCGACCTCAAGGTCCAGTCCGCCAAGGAGACCGGCGGGCATATGTCGACCCTCATCGACCTCAACGGCGAGGTCTGCGAAAACGAAGACACCGCCTGCCTGGCCAAGCTCGGCATCCTGGCCGACGTCAACACGCTGCTGGTGGTCGAGGCCGACGGCAAAAAGACCCTCGAGGTCAAGCTCATCCTCATCAACGTCGAACGGGGCACCATCACCCGCACCGTCGACGGCACCGTGCGCGTCGGCGAAAGCAGCGACGTCTCAGCCCTCATCGACCGGGCCCTCAAGGGCGACAGCGAGGTGCCCCGCATCCTCGACACGACGACGACGACGACGACGACATCGTCCCTGGACGATCCGCCCCCCGTCATCCCCGGCGGCGACGGCCCCATCGACGAAACCAAGCTCACGGGCCTGCAGTTCGCGGGGGCCAGCGTCGCCGGCGTCGGCGGCGGCCTCGGGGCCATCGGCCTCCTCGGTGGCCTGGCCTGCGAGGCCATCTTCTGGACGGGCACAGGCCCCGCCGACACCCGCAAGAACGTCATCGCCCCATTGGGTGCAGCCATGTGGGTGGGCGCCATCGTCGGCACCGCCGCTGCAGCCCTCGGCGGTGGCCTCTACCTGGCCGGCGCCCCCGACACCGGCCCCAAGCGCCTCGAGTAGGCCTGACCGACGTCCCCCGGAGAAACGTCAGAACTTCTTCTGCGCCGCGTGAGGGACACCGGCCGGCCCGGAGTCCCTCACCCTCGCCTTTGGCGCGCGGGCGCGAAACGCGCGGGAACCTCTCCCCACTTGGGGAGAGGGACTCCTCACGCGGGCAGTGCACCTCTTCAGAGCCACTTGAGATGTGATGAAACATCTCCCTGAAGGGAGAGGGAGTCAGACATCAGCGCTTCTTGAAGAGCTCGATCTCGAGCTCGATCTTGACGTCTTCGCCGACGACGGAGCCGCCTTCGATGGCCTTGTTCCAGGTCAGGCCGAAGTCGGCGCGCTTGACGGTGGTTGAGGCCGAGAAGGCCACGTGGACGTTGCCGCCGGGGTCTTTGACTTCGATGCTGGGGCCTTCGCCGGTGAGCACCACCGATTTGGTGACGCCGTGCATGGTGAGGTCACCCGTGATCTTCAAGACGCCGTCGGGGCCCTTCTCGACCTTGGTGGACACAAAGGTCATGTCCTTGAACTTGGCGACGTTGAAGAAGTCCTCGCCCTTCAGATGCTCGTCGCGCTTGCCGTTGTCGGTGTCGATGCTGGCGGGGTCGATCTTGACGGTGACGCTGGACTTGGCGGGGTCCTTGTCGTCGACGACGACGGTGCCCGAGAACGTCTTGAAGTTGCCGCGCACCTTGGCGATGACGAGGTGCTTGACGATGAACGACACCGTGCTGTGGGACGGGTCGATGTCCCAGGTGGCCGACCGGGCGGGGGAGGCGAGGCCGACAGCGAGGGCGGCGCCGAGGACGGCGGAGAGGACGAAGGGACGAGACACGGAGGACTCCCGGGTGGTAGGTCGGAGCAGAAGCACAAACAGCTGTGTGGAACCTACGACACCGGCTGGATCGCCGTGACAGGGAGCGATGATGGATCAGGCATTCTGGAACGAGCGGTGGACGGCGGGCCAGATCGGCTTTCACAAGTCGTCGGCCAACGACCTGCTGGCGGCCCACCACGACGTGGGGCTCCGTGGGCACCAGCGGGTCTATGTGCCCCTGTGTGGCAAGAGCCTCGAACTCATCTGGTTGCGTGATCACGGCCACGACGTCGTCGGCTGCGAATTCGTCGGCAGCGCCATCGAGGCGTTCTTCAGCGAGCAATTCCCCGAGGTGAAGCGGCTGCAGGCCCGCTACCCCACCGTCACCATCCACGAGAGCTCCGGGGTCCGCATCATCGAGGGCGACGCCTTCGCCGTCGACACCTTCGCCACCGGCGGCCTCGTCGACGCCATCTGGGACCGGGCGGCCCTCGTCGCCGTCGACCCTGCCAACCGGGAGCGCTACGTCGAGGCTTTGTTGCGGGTGCTGCGTCCCGGCGGCGTCATGGTGCTGGTGACCTTCAGCTACGACCAGCAGAAGGTCCCGGGGCCGCCCTGGTCCGTCAGCGACGACGAGGTCAGCCGCCTGTTTGGTGCCAGCTGCACCATCGAGAAGCTGCAGGAGCGGGAAGACCCTCCGGGCCCCAGGTTCGTCGAGGCGGGGATCACGGCCCGGGAATCCTGCTTCCTGCTGCGACGACGCTGAGCCGTCCCGATGGCAGCGCGGGGCTGGCCAAAAACTGGAGTGGTCGCCACGTGGCTCCTACCGTGGACAGCATGCACCACCGGTCACCACGCCCCCGCACTTCTCCCACCCCTGCTGGCCGTTCCGTCGGGCAGCGTCTGGGCACCCGGCTGTTGCAGCTGGGGGCCGTCGCCGGCGCCATCGCCGTCGTTGGCCACGCCATGGGCGACGAACCCGTGCAGCGGTCCCAGAGCGTCATCGCCGCCGAAGACGACACCCGGGCGTTTCTCGACGAGCGCGCCGCCGTCCATCTGCGCCGCCTCCGCGACATGTAGGGCGGTGTCGTGAGCTGTCGTGACCTGTCGTGACATGTCGTGACCGGTGGCGACCTGTGGCGAGGTGTCGTGAAGGGACGCCGGGGTGCTCGCATCGGAATGGGGAGGCGCCGTAGGGTCCGCCCAGACCCTCCCAGGAGCGCCCATGACGAGCCAAGCGAGCCCACCGAGCAAGCCCAACAGCCCAGCCCCCATCCAGGTGCCGATGTTGCCCAGCGACGGCAACGATCGCGAGGCCATCCGCGCGTCGATCCTGCGCCACCTGGAGTTCACGCTGGCGGAGCTGCCCGAGCACGTCGACACGGATTGGGAGCCCTATGTGGCCCTCGCCCTCGCCGTGCGGGACCGCATGGTGGACAACTGGATCAAGACCCAGGAGAGCTACTACCGGGACGACGCCAAGCGCGTCTATTACCTCTCCCTCGAGTTCTTGATGGGCCGCACCCTCGGCAACGCCATGCTCAACCTCGGGCTGACGGATGCCTGCCACACGGCCCTGACGGACCTTGGCTACAGCCTCGAAGACTTGCGCGAAGCCGAGTGGGACGCCGGCCTCGGCAACGGCGGCCTGGGTCGGTTGGCGGCCTGCTTCCTCGACTCGTTGGCGACGTTGCAGCTGCCCGCCTACGGCTACGGCATCCGCTACGAGTACGGCATCTTCCACCAGCGCATCGTCAATGGTGCCCAGGTCGAGGTCCCCGACACCTGGCTCGAGTACGGCAACCCCTGGGAGATTGCCCGGCACCGGGACCTGTTCGCCGTGCACTTCTACGGCAGCGTCCACCAGTGGACCCACGAGGGAAAACTGCGCTCCCGCTGGGAGAACACCGAAGAGGTGTTGGCGATGCCCTACGACACGCCCATCCCCGGCTACCAAAACGGCACCGTCAACACGTTGCGCTTGTGGGCGGCCAAGGCCGGCAAGGACTTCGACTTCAAGGACTTCAACGCCGGCGACTACCGCGGCGCCGTCGAGAGCAAGATGCGCTCGGAGAACATCTCCAAGGTGCTCTACCCCAACGACAACGTCCCCGAGGGCAAGGAGCTGCGCCTCAAGCAGGAGTACTTCTTCGTCGCCGCCACCCTGCAAGACGTCATCCGCCGCTACAAGAAGCAGGCGGCCATGTTTGACGAGGGCAAGGGGCTGTTGCCCTTCGCGCGCTTCGCCGAGCGCAACGCCATCCAGCTCAACGACACCCATCCGGCCCTGGCCATCCCCGAGCTCATGCGCATCTTCCTCGACCAGGAGAACCTCGGCTGGGACGCGGCCTGGGCCATCGTCGAGAAGACCTTTGGCTACACCAACCACACGGTGATGCCCGAGGCCCTTGAGAAGTGGCCCGTGAGCTTGCTTGGACGCGTGTTGCCCCGCCACCTGCAGCTCATCTACGAGATCAACCACCGCTTCCTGCAGAAGGTGCGGCAGGCCTTCCCCAACGACGAGGCCCGCTGCATCCGCATGTCGATCGTCGAAGAGGGGCGCGAGCAAAAGGTCCGGATGGCGAACCTGGCCATCGTCGGCAGCCACAGCGTCAACGGCGTGGCGGCCCTGCACACGGAGATCATCAAGACCGACGTCTTCAAGGACTTCGTCGACCTGTGGCCCGAGCGTTTCAACAACAAGACCAACGGCATCACCCAGCGTCGTTGGCTGTTGAAGGCCAACACGAAGTTGTCCTCGCTCATCACGGGCCGCATCGGTGATGGCTGGATCACGGACCTGTCCAAGCTGAAGGCGTTGTCGGCCTCGTCGTCGGACCCGGCGTTTCAGGAGCAGTGGCGGGCGGTGAAGCGCGCCAACAAGGAGCGCCTCGCCAAGGAGATCGTCGCCCAATACAAGAAGCGTGGCGTCGAGATTCACATCAACCTGGACTCCATGTTCGACTGTCAGGTCAAGCGCATCCACGAGTACAAGCGGCAGCTGTTGAACGCCCTGCACGCCGCCACCCTCTACCTGCGCATCAAGGACAACCCCCAGGGGACGTTCACCCCCCGCACCATCCTGTTCGCGGGCAAGGCCGCCCCCGGCTATCACACGGCCAAGCTCATCATCCGCCTCATCAACGCCATCGGCAGCGCCGTCAACGGCGACCGCGACGTCGGTGACCGCTTGAAGGTCGTGTTCTTGTCGGACTACCGGGTGAGCCTCGCCGAGAAGATCTTCCCGGCGTCAGACCTGTCGGAGCAAATCTCGACGGCGGGCACCGAGGCCTCGGGCACGGGCAACATGAAGTTCGCCCTCAACGGTGCCCTGACCATCGGCACCATGGACGGCGCCAACGTCGAAATCTGCGAAGAAGTCGGCCGCGACAACATCTTCATCTTCGGCTTGCTCACCGATGAAGTGCGGGCCCTCAAAAAGACCTACCAGCCCTTCACGTACGCCGCCCGCAACGACGAGCTGCGGCGCGTGTTGGCCTTCATCGCCAGCGGCGCCCTGACCCCCGAAGACCCCAGCATGTTCCGCGGCCTGGTGGACGACCTCCTCAACCACGACGAGTACCTGCTGCTGGCGGACTACGAGAGCTACCTCGCCTGCCAGGACGAGGTCTCCGCGGCCTACCTCGACGTGCCGACGTGGACGAAGAAGTCCATCGAGAACGTGGCCCGCATCGGCAAGTTCTCGACGGACCGCACCATCCACCAATACGCGTCGGACATCTGGGGCGTGAAGCCCGTGCGCCGCTGACGACGACAACGACGACGACGACGACGACGACGATACCTTGACCGCGCCCTGGCCCCGCCGGGGCGCTGTCGTTTCAAGTGTGGGTGACACATCATGGGTCGATGGTGGCCCGGGTGCCGGTGGTGGTAGAAGACCAGCCGCCACACCGTGTGTGGCGAGGAGATTCCCCATGAAGAAGCTGCATGTGCTGTTGATGGCCGTTGTGTCCACCCTCGTTGTCGGCGCCACCGCCGCCTGCGACGCCCCCGCCGAAGGCGAAGGCGAAGGCGAAGGCGAAGGCGAAGGCGAAGGCGAAGGCGAAGGCGAAGGCGAAGGCGAAGGCGAAGGCGAGGGCGAGGGCGAGGGAGAGGGCATCACCTTCTGTCAGGCCACCTGTGACAGCGATGCCGACTGCACCGATCCCAATCCCGCCGACGACCTCCGCGTCGCTTGCGACCCCATCGGCACCTGCGTGTTTGAAGCCCCTGCGGGCGGCGGCTGCACCACCGACATCGAGTGCGTGGCCCTCTTCAACGGCATCCAGGCCTGCGACGCCGCCGAAGACTGCGGCGCTGGCACGACCTGCGCCAACATCACCATCAACGCCGAGACCTTCACGGGCTGCGGCTTCAATCGCGTCGACATCGGTGCTGGTCCTGTGTGTCTGTTCGGCGTTGAACTTTCGGGCACCGACCTCGCTGGCGCCCCCATCCAGGTCTGCGTGAACATCGCTGCGGGCACCGACGATGCGAGCTGCGACGCGGGCGCCTGCAGCAACCCCTGCGCGGCGGACGTGGACTGCCCCCAGGCCCCCGGCTTCGACACCTGCACCAACACCACCTGTGGCTGCGGTGAAGACGCTGACTGCGCTACCAGCACCATCGGCGCGGCCTGCCTCGCCACCACCAACCAGTGTGGTTGCGAGAACGACGCCGACTGCACCGGCGCCACCGCCGACAAATGCTTCGACGGCTTCTGCGGCTGCTCGGGCAACGAAGTCTGCACCGCCGCCGGCACCGAGTGCCTCGGCGTCGCGTCCTTCCAGCCTGGCGACATCGACCCCTGAACGGTGACGTCGGGACACGGTCCGCGACAAGAGCCCGGCCCTGCCGGGCTCTTTCTTTCATGGCGCGGTCAGCGAGGGCGGGCGGGGGCCTCGCCACGGGCGGCGCGGGCGGCCCGGGTTTCGTCGGCGGCGTCGTGGACGAGGTCGCGCCAGCGCGACGGGTGCAGCAGGCCCCGCATGAGCTTTCCTTGATGGGTGAACGACAGCATCGATGGTTCGGTGTTGGCGAGAATCATGGACTGCTGCAGGACATTGAGCTCACAGGCACCGTTCTCCTCGAACAGGGCGGGGTGCAGCTCGATGAAGGCGTCGTAGACGGGCAGGTCCCGCGGCGGGCTGCCCAGCAGGGCAATCGTCAGGCGGTGCAGGGTCTCGCGATTGGAGGCGCTGTAGGTGCGCATGGCGCCGTCGTAGGACGGGTCGCTCTCGGCGTCCTTGAAGCTCGCCTGGACCGTGACCATGCGACGCCATTGGTCGGCGTGGCCGGGGTCGATGACGGCGACGCGGGTATAGAAGTCATCGTTGCCGATGGCGGCGGGCAAGGCCCCGAGCAGGCGGTCCCGCTGGCTGATCGTGCCAACGGCGGGACTGGACGGCGGCTGCCGGGTGACGCGCATGGCGCCATCCTGCCGGGCCACACCCAAAGACGCCAACGGTCATTGGCGCGCCATCGAACTCAGACCAGATGCAGGCGGGCCGCCAGCGCCGTCGGCACCAGGAAGTGGGTGACGCTGACGGCGGGGTTGTGACCGCTGGGGGGCGGATACGGGTAGATGGTGCGGCCCCGACGACAGAAGCGCTCGACGCGGACGTAGCCGGCGCGGGTGGCGCACTCGGCCCACGACGTCGACAGATGGTCCTCGAGGGTCCCCGTGGCCCGGGCCTCGGCAGGGCGCAGGTGTTGGCCCGAGCGCTCGTGCACGTAGCGAAAGCCTGCGTGGTAGGTGTTCCAGGCGGTCTCCTGGAGATCGTCGACGCTGAGGGCGCTCTCTTCGGTGAACAGCAGCACGATGCCGGCGTCGTGGTACCCGCGAAACACCGCCGTGATGCCGTCGTCGGTCTGGTCCCTGACCTCGTGAAAGCCGTTGCCGACCACCATGACGGCGCCGTCGGGATCTTTGCCGGCGGCACGGATGGCGTTGGTCAAGATGGCGCTGTCGCCGATGTCGGCGCGCTCGACGAAGGCCATGGTGGCGGGCAGATGGCCCTGGCGATGCTCTTCGCGGGCGGCGGCGATGGCGGCGTCCTCGAGGTCGGCGCCAAAATACGACAAGCCCTGCCCGCTGCGCTCCAGCCGTTGGCGGGTGGCCTCGCCGCGGCCAAGGGCGTGCTCGATGAACACCGTGTAGGAAAAGCCGGTCTCGCGACAGAACGCATCGAGGGCGTCGTTGGCCTCGCCGAAGCTCTTGGCGTTGGCGGCCTGGCTGGCAGCGACGTTGGCGCCGCGCTCGACGTGGACGCCGGCGCGGCCATGACGCCAGATGTGGGGCAGCTGGTCGAGGTAGGTGCGGTATGCCTCGATGATGCCAAAGGGACCGGGCCCCCGGGCCAGCACCCGCCGGCCGACGTCGGTGACGACGTTGTCGGCGTCGACGACGGCGGCCGCGCGCAGGATGGCCAGGGCGATGAGGCCGCTGGCTTCGCTGGCAGGGCAGACGTCGAGGGGCCCGAGGGTCGTCGCCTGGGACAGGGCGTGGGCCCGCCCAGCGGCGGCCAGACCGACGACGAGGGGCACCAGCCGGTGACCGACCTCGACCTCAAAGGCCGTGGGGCTCCAGATACCGGCCTGGCGAACAGCCTCGGGAAATGCTGCCCCGAGGTGGGCGACGGCGGCGATGGCGGTGGCGATGAGGCCAGCATCAACGGCGGGGTCCAGGCGGGGGTCACAGAGGGTGGCCCACGACGACGATGGGCTGGAGGTGTGGGCGAGGATCGGCAAGGCGCCCAGGCCGCGGGCGTGGCGATGGGGGGCCAGGCGATGGCCACCGCCTTCGGCGCGCACGACGACGCCACGGGACAACAGGAAGCGCAGGTCGATGGCGAGCTCTGAGGCGTTGATGCCCGGCGTGGCCTCGGCCCGCACCACGCCGCCCTTGGCGAGGGTGGCCATGACCCCCAGCTCGGCGAGGTGGCTGATGATGGCCCGCAAGGCCCACAGGTCGCTGGGGGCGCAGACGGCGGCACTGCGGACCACCTGGCCCAGCACGGCGGCGGCGCGGTGCAAGTCCACCAGGGTGTCGACGTCGAGGTCGGCGGCGGCGTGGCGGGCGGTGGCGACGACGACGTCGCGGGCCTGCAGGCAGGCGACGCCATCGCCAAACAGCATGGGGACCCAGTCCCGCAGGCGATGCCAGGCCGACGGCTGGAGGAACGGAAAGCCCGACGACGTGAGCCCCGTCGGACAGGTCATCACCACCGCCAGCTCACGGGCGACGGCGCTGTGGGCGACGTTGGGGTCTTGCAGCAGGCGATCCGTTGGGGTCATGGGCTTCCTCCGTCGCGCGCAGTACGGACGCGTGATGTCTGTGGCTGGCGCCACAGCAGTGTAGGACGACCTCCTACCCCGGCGCACCTGTCTGGAGCTGTTGTCATGCCGTTTCTCTCGATTCTCGCCCTGGCGGTGGGCCTGGCCATGGACGCCGCCGCGGTCTCGGCGGCGCGGGGGCTTGCCACACCGGTGCTTCGGCCCCGGCACCTGGTGTTGGTGGCGGTGTTCTTCGGCGGCTTTCAGGGGCTGATGCCCTTGTTGGGCTTTCTGCTCGGCAGTGCCCTGGGGCCCCTGGTGCAGGCGTTTGATCACTGGATCGCGTTTGTGTTGTTGGTGGGCCTCGGCGGCAAGATGCTGTGGGAGGCCCGCGGCAGCGGCGACGACGACGCCCCCGACGCCACGGGCGACGACCTGTTCGGCTTCAAAACGATGCTGCTGCTGGCGGTGGCCACGAGCATCGACGCCTTCGCCGTGGGCGTGATGTTGCCCATGCTCGAGGCGCCCTTGTGGTTGTCGGTGGTGACCATCGGCGTGACGACGGCGGTGTTGTCGGTGCTGGCGTTGTTGGCGGGTCGCCGCCTGGGTGCCCTGCTCGGCCATCGCCTCGACGCCGTCGGTGGCATCGTGCTGGTCGGCATGGGCATCAAGATCCTCGTGGAGCACACCCTGCTGTCGTGACGCGCGCCGCCAAAGGCCATCAACCGTGATGGACTTTCAGTCCAACAGGATGGTTCCGTCGACGACGATCGCCTCCCTGCGCACCCGGACTTCGAGTACGGTCTCTCAGGTTCTCTGAGGGGTGCACTCCATGGCCAACAGCACAGCGTGTCCCAAATGCGGGGTGGCCGCAGCCACGGGCACGGTCATCTGCCCGGTCTGCGACTTCATTCTCGATACGTCGTTTCTCGGCGACGACTTCCTCAATCAGCCCACGGTTGATGGCCTGGTGCCAGGCGCCCACCAGCCGTCGGACTTCGGCGGCGAGGCCATGATCCTCGGCAGCCTCGGCAGCCATGACCTCGACGTCGAGGACGAAGCCCTGGGCTTTGAGAGCCTGCTGGGCAATCGCAGCGGCTCGTTTCTGGTGGCAGAGACCAACGCCGGCATGAGGGTCATCGAACCTGCCCCGGTCTACGTCGACCGTTCGACCCAGGCGATGCTCGAGAGCAACGCCGTCCTCGGCCAGAAGCCCGCCGGCATTGGCCAGGCCCTGCTGTCCCCCTTCGAGCAGCATGTGCTGTCGTTCATCGACGGCCAGCGTCCCGTGGCCCGCGTCTGTGCCAAGGCCGGCTTGTCGATGAGCGACACCAAGATTGCCCTGGCCCTGTTGGCGGACCGGGGCCTGATTGTCCTCGTGGGCACCGCCCACGCACCCGATCTGCGGGCCCAGCTGGCGGGGGTCCTCGACGACAGCGACGAGGGGCCGGGGCTCTCGCCGTTTGATGGTTTCCCCACCAGCGTCAACAGCGTGGCCGATGCCCTCAACGAGGCCACCCTGCCCGTCGACGACGACGGAATCATGGTGTCGGCGCTCCCGATGCCGGTGCCGATGGCTGTACCGATGCCGCTGCCATCGACGACGGCGCCAGTGCGGAGTTCGATGACCCGGGCGACGACGCCCGCACCGACCGCGGCACCGATGCCGATACCGGTCTCACTGCCGACAACGGCGACGCGACCGCCGACCATGGCGCCGATACCGGTCTCCCTGCCGACAACGGCGACGCGACCGCCGACCATGGCGCCGATACCGGTCTCCCTGCCGACAACGGCGACGCGACCGCCGACCATGGCGCCGACAGCGGCCGTGGCCGTCGATGGGGCGTCGGAGGCGGCGCGGGAGAAGGGCCTGGCCCTGTACGAGATGGCGCTGACGGACCTGCGCGGGGGCAAGAAAGCGCGGGCCCACATGTACGCCAAGATGGCCCGCGAGGCCTGCCCGATGGAGCCGCGCATCGTGGCCCTCCTCGACAACTGGCACCAGGCCGAGCAGCACGCCCGGTCAGAGACCGACGACCAGCGCCTGTTCGCCGAAGCCCAGCGAGCCGAAGAAGGCGGCGACTTCCCAAAGGCCATCGGGCTGTTGCGACAGGCCATCGCCAAGAACGCGGGCGCCGCCGAGCTGCACAACCGCCTCGGCGTCATCCTCGCCACCCGCCTGGGGGACCACAGCGGGGCCTCCAGCGCCCTCATGCGGGCGGTGGAGCTGGCGCCCCAAAACATGGTCTATCGCTCGAACCTCGGGAAGGTCTTCAAGATGTCTGAAGGCAAGGCCGTGGGGGCCCTCATCGCTGACGGCGCCAGCGCGGTGCCGACGACGACGACGGCCGCCAGGCCGGTCTCGATGCTCGACCGTTTGCGCAACAGCGTCCGCAAATAGACGCCGCCCCTCGCGCTGGACGTCAGGCGAGCAGCTTCAAGCGCATGATGTCATCCCGCGAAAAGACCGCGGTGTCGTCGAAGAACTCGACGACGCCGGTGTCAAGGCTGTGCATGCCGCCAATCACGGCGACCTGCCCGGCCTCGATCATTTGCTCAAGGATCGTGCTGCGCTCGACGATCGAACGGACCGATCGTTTGACGTTGATCTGGGCGACGTTTTCGACGAAGGCGCCGTTCTTCGACGTCCGCTGTTCGGCGTTTTGGAAGGTGCGCTCCTGGTAGACGGCAGGCGCGAGCTTGGCCAGCAGTTCGGTCAGGTTGCCCAGCTCGACGTGGTCACAAGCCCCCTTCACCGCCCCACAGCGGCTGTGGCCAAGCACCACCAACAGCTTGCTGCCGGCGACCTTGCAGGCGAACTCCATGCTGCCGAGGATGTCGGTGTTGATGATGTTGCCGGCGATCCGGATCGAGAAGATGTCGCCCAGACCCTGATCAAAGACGAGCTCCGCCGAGGTCCGGCTGTCGATGCACGACAAGATGGTGGCGAAGGGCCACTGTCCTTCGCGGGTCTCGTTCGCCTGGGCGAGGAGATCGCGGTTGGCCTTCAAGTTGCTGACGAAGCGCTCGTTGCCCTCACGCAGCAGGGCGAGAGCCCGCGTGGGTGTGATCTTGTCTTGGGATTCCTGGGTGTGGGCTTTCATCGGGTTCCTTTAGTGATCAACATGTGGTGTGACAGGTGTCCCGCCGTCGACGACGGCCGGAGCGACGGACATGGCCTGAGCGGCGGGCCCCACCAGCACCATCGGGTACACCCCGATGGTGACGAGAGCGATGAGACCCACAGCGACGACGAACCGCTCCCGCGGCCGCAGGTCGTGCGCGACGTTCGCCCGTCCCGGAGGGCCGAGAAACACCGCGCCGTAGCCCCGCAGCAAGGCGACGGCGAGCACGGCGCTCGCGACGACCACCACGACGGCAGCGGCGGCGCCCTCTTCCCACAGGGCGTGCAGCAGCAGGTCGTCGGCGATGAACCCCGCCGTCCCCGGCAGGCCGACCCCGGCCCCGGCGAAGAAGGCAAAGGCCGCCGCCAGCGTCGGAAATGCGCGTACGCGGCCGCCGTCGCCCGTCAGCATGACGCGACCCACGCGGGCCTCGAGTGCGGCAACGACGAAGCCGAAGCCACCCATGGCCAGGGCGAGGGTGGTGACCACCAGCAACGCCGCCACGCCATGCCCACGGCCGGCGGCGCCGACGGCAGCGAACAGCATGCCCGCGTGCATCCCCACCGATGATGCCCACAGCCCGCGCAGGGATGTCTGGGCAAGGGCCAGCAGCGCGCCGACGAGGGTTGCCCCCGCACCCCAGGCAACCAGGGGCACTGCGACGCCGGCGGCGAGGTCGGGAACAGCCTCAACGATGCGCTGGTGGACCAGCACGGCACCAATGGCCGAGCCGAACAGTTCGACGAGGAGCCCCGGGTGGCGCTCGGCAACGGCGAAGACGCCTGCGTGCAGCGGCAACACCCCCGTCCGCAGCGTGAGCGCGGCCAGTGAGGCACCAAAGGCGACCTCCGGACGTCCCATCATCAGCGCGACAGCCACCACCGCCGCACAGAGGGCCGCGAGCCCGAGCCACAGGCGACCGTTGCGCGTGCGCGCCCCCAACACATGCAGCACCAGCGACGAGGCCGATGCCAACGACGCCAGGATGAGGGCGTTGCCCCGCGCGCCGTGGGGGGCGACGAGGCCGATGGCGCCAATGACGACCAAAACGAGGGCCACGCGCCGAAGCACCTCGCCACGCCGTGGCGTGCCCGCCATCGCCAGGGGGAGAAGAATGACGAACGCAGCCACGAGGGAGAGCAGCAGGGCGAGGCTCATCGCTCGCCGCCTTCGTCGATGGCGACCGCAGCGCGCAGGCGCTCGTCGAGATCTCGGAGCACCCGGGCAAGCCAGTTGACCGGGGCCAGCACCGCATCGAGCCGCTCGTCGAGCCGAAGCCGCTGCAGCGCCGAAGCAAAGACGCGCAGGGCCACCGGAGCCGGCAGCACCCGTTGCCACCACGCCGGTGTTGCGTGCCCATGGCCCCGCTGGTGGGCATCGTGGATGGCGTTGGGGGCGCGCAAGAACTGATAGAGCCGCAGCAGCGCGTGGCCAATGAGGTGGACCAGGGCGAACGTCGACCACCCGACGGCGATCTCTGCGAGGATCAAGCCCGTCTGGGCCAGCGTCGCATGGGCCAACGCCCCCTTGGCGTCGGTCTTCACCCGCGCGACGAGTGAGCCGTAGAGCGCGGTGGCAAGGCCGATGACCACAGCGACCGCCTCGACGACCGGTGCTGTGTCGAGCAGCGGCCAGACGCGGAGCAACAGATACAGGCCCGCATGCACGCTCACCGCCCCGTAGAACAGGGCCGACGACGGCGTCGGCCCCTCCATCGCCCGCGGCAGCCACGACGAGAAGGGCAGCTGGGCGCTCTTGCCGAGTGCGGCCAGCAAAAAGAGACCGCCAACCACAGCCCGCTCCCATTCCGGCAATGACCCCGCCGTCGAGAGCACGCTCAAGCGCGTGGTGCCCAGCAGCTCATGGGTCGCGATGATGGCGACGAAGAAGCCGACGTCGCACAAGCGATAGGTCGCGAAGGCCCGCAGGGACGACCGCACGGGCTCTGCACGCTCATGGAAGAACCCGATCAACAACGCCGACGACACGCCGACGATTTCCCAGCCGGCGAAGAACAGGTCGAAGGCCCCGGCGAAGGACACGAGCTGCGCGCCGGTGGCGAACAGGCCAATGAGCATGAAGAAGCGCAGGAAGCCGGGTTCCCGGTGCAGGTAGGTGCGCGAGAAGCGGGCGGCGAGGGCACTGGTCGCCGCCGCCAGCACCCCGAACGCAACGGAGAGGCCGTCGACGAGGAACACCACCGGGACCGTGTAGCTGCCCACGGCGACCCAGTTGCCGAGGACGATCTCCCCGGCGGGGTGCCCCGCGGCGTAGAGCGCGGCAGCGACGAGAGCGCCGCCGAGTGACAGAACCAGCCCTGCGCCGATGACACGCGCCACGGTCTGCTCGGCTGGACGCTCCCGCCTGAGCAAGGTGAGCAGCGCCACGACGACAGCGGCGATGGCGGGAGCGAAGGCCGCGGTCATCATCGCCGGGACGATGGGGTCAGACAGCGGAGTCATGCGGCCACCGCGGGCGTGGCAGGCACGGCGTCTGTGGATGCTTTCACGACGAGGGCAGCGTCGATGATGGCTGGCGGCAGATGCTCTCGGTGTCCACCGTGGTGGTCGATGGATCGCTGGACGCGGGACAGCACGACATCAGCAGGCGCGTAGGGGACGAAGCCAGCGGGCGTGAACACCGCCATCGCTCCCGACTTCGGATCGACAGAAACGAGCTGCACCCACTCGTTGACGACGAGCTCCTTGACCTCTGGCTGGCGGCCGGCAACCCCGAGGAGCGCGTCCGGCGTCGCCTCGACAATCAGCAGCAGGCGCATCGGCTCGTGGATTTCAACCATCTGCCAGGGCAGGCCCGTTCGCAAATCCCCACCGTGCCCGTTCATGACGCCGAGCAGCCCCGTGACGTTGTGGGGCAGCTTGGTGCCACACCCAAAGCGCTCGTTGTCGACCGAGGAGAAGTAATATTCGAGACTGATGCCGGCGCCGACCGGCCCGACCGCAGCGAGGATGCGCTCAAGGATGGCGTCGTTCGCATCGGCGGCCGGGTCATAGCTGACGAGGAACGCGCGGCGATCGAGGTGGAGGCCACGGGTCAACGTGCGCCGCCCGACGACAGCGATGGCGTTGGTGCAGTGGCCGTATTCGGGACGCGGCTGAGCGAGATGCGATGCGCGTGCCTCCACATGGCGCAGGGCCTCGTCGGGACCAAGCCCGAGGGGCGCGTCGTCAAAGCGACGGGCGCGCTCCTGGGCGCTGTCGCGGCGGGCTCCCTCGATCAAGTGGGCTGCGGCATCGAAGGCCGACTCGAGGGTCGCCGGCAGGTCCTCCAGGTCGTAGCAGGTCACACTGTCGTTGGCGGTGTCGTGCAGACCGCCGATGAACCAGGTGTCGTCGGGGATGTCGACGCCGCGTTCCCGGACGGCGGCGCGAACGTCCTTGCGGTTGGCGAGTGCCGCGAACAAGCGGGCATTCGCCCCTCCCCGTCGTCCACCGCAGGCGCCGCAGTCGTGAGCGGACTCGTGCGGGTTGTTCAGACTCGTGCTGCCATGACCAAGGATTGTCACCACGGGGGCGAAGCGCGCGCGGTCGACGAGACCGATGTTCTTCAGGAGCGCTGCCACCCGGTCCGACGCCTCGCCCAGGGCGAAGCCGGCGAGCTTGCCGCGGGCGGTCACGGTGTCGATTTCACCGGGTCGCGCCGACAACAAGCGCGTTGACGGCAGACGCAGCACCTTGGCCGCGATGCGCCCCCGCGCCGACAGGGACTCCCGCGGCGCGAAGACGCGACTGACGATGGCCAGGCCTGCCACCGGCCCACCGAGGAGCGACATGGCCGCACCGCCGAGGGCTGTTCGCGACGTCCTTGCAAGCAGGCGTTGGACCCACTGCCACTGCCCACGCAGCCGGGCCCGGGCGGCGTGTCGATGACGCTCGGTGTAGATCGGGGCCTCGTGCACTTCGTGGGCCGGCGTGACGACGACGGGGCAGTGGGCGGCCGGGTGGGCGTCATCGAGACCCTGGTAGTCGATGGCCATGCCGAAGAATCCGGCCGCGCCAAAGGTCTCGCATTGGGGGTCACGTTCCTCCAGCGCGCGGCGCAGGGATTCTTCGCGCTCGTCGATGCAAAACACGAACTGCGACGACGGACGCCCGAGGGGGAGCCGCGGGGCACCGACCCGGCGAAGGGCCGCCAGAGCGTCGAGCACCTGGCGGCGGTAGCGCCCTTCGTAGGCCTCAAACAGCACACGACGGCGCGACAGTGACGGGAACGCGTGCACCTCAGCCAGCACACACTCGATGGCCCCGTCGGTGAGGCCCTCAACGTCTGCCACACCAACGCCGGCGGCGAGGGCGACGGCACAGAGGGCGTGCACATCGCAGATGGCATCGCGCGACGAAGGCGGCAGCGGCATCACGCGCAGCTCCCGCCAGGCGTACGGCAAGCCTGCGACGGCGCACGCCTTTTTCACGGCGAGGCGCTGGTAGACCAGACGCACCGCGAGAAAGTCGGCAAGACGAACCGGTACCGACGCATGCAGCAGTTCTTCCGGGTGTCGCTCCAGGCGCGAGAACATCCCGGCCCACCCGGGCAACGCCAGCAGGGTCGCGACGATGAAGTCGTCGGTGTCGCCGTCGTCAACGCCCAGATCGATGAGCGCCTCCTCGATGACCTGTTCCGCGCCCAGGTCGGTCGCCGCGATGGCCCGGAAGGCCTCGGCCACGCCGGGGGCAAAGCGCGGGTCGGAGGCACCCGCCGCAAACAACCTGGCCACGGCGACGAGGAAGCCGTGCTCGCGGCCGGGCAGTGTCGACAAGGCCTGGCCCTGATCGAGAAAGCTCGCCGCCGCCCGCTGCAGTTCCTGGTTGAGGGTGGCATCGACATCGATACCGCCATGAGCGACCAGCACATCCCGGTGTCGCCGGGGGGGGGGGGCGGGCCGCGTGGTCCCCGGTCGACCCCCGAGCCGCCTGGCGCAGGCATCCCACAAGGCACGGTTGCGCGCGACCGGCAGCAGGCCGGCGTCGAGCAGCCAGGCAAGGCCGGCCCCATCGTCAATGTCGACATCATCACGCAACAGGGCCGCACGCAGGGTGCGGACCGTCAAACCCAGCGGCAGCGGGGCGTTCGTCGTGGTCGACAGGGCGCCGAGGGCGGCGTCGATGTCGGCAGCCTCGATACGCCCCTGGCGCACAGCCCCGCGCAGGAACGCTTCGGCGGGATAGGGCTCGGCACCGATGAGCTGAGCGCCCTCGACGACAGCATCATGAAACCGTTGGTGCTGGTACGCGTGCAGCGTGTTGTGGTGGATGAAGACCCCGATGGGGCCTTGATCCGGCAACACGTGGGCCGCGTGGCTGAGCGCACGGGTGACACGACTGGTCGTCGACAGCGACTCATCGTGCATGGTCAGTGCCCGACCCTGGCACCGCGGTTGGCACGCGCGATCCGACGCTCGTCGCCCCCTGGCTCATAGAGGACCTCGACGGCGGTGCCGTCGCTGCCGTGCTCGATACAGAACTCGTCAAGAATCTCTTCAACATCGTCGTCGACGTGGTCGACGACGCGGCGATCGATCACCACCGGCTGACCGTCGGGGACGCCAAGCAACACCTCTTTGATGCGGCCCTTCTGGAGAAAGGTCATGTCTTTCTGGAAACGAATGATCCGCTTGTCGTCCTCGACGGTGACGGAAACCGCATTCGCTTGCTGGCGCCGCACCATGACGAACAGGCCGACCACCAGGCCAATGACGGTGCCCTTCAACAAGTCGGTGGTGACGATGGCGGCGACGGTGATGGCAAAGGGAACAAACTGTGCCGGCCCCCCGGCCCACATCTGGCGCCACAGCTTCGGCGTCGTCAGCTTCAAGCCGACGAAGATGAGGACGATGGCGAGAGCGGCGAGGGGCACGCGGTTGAGCAGCGGCGCGAAGAACAGCACCCCGACGAGAATGAGCACCCCGTGGAACATCGCGGCCAGGCGGGTCTGGCCGCCAGCCTGCACGTTGGCCGAGCTGCGCACGATGACGGAGGTGATGGGAATGCCCCCGATCAAGCCCGCGACCACGTTGCCAACGCCCTGGGCCAGCAGTTCCCGGTTTGGCGGTGAGATTCGCTTCTGGGGGTCGAGGCGATCGACGGCCTCCAGAGACAGCAGGGTCTCCAGGCTGGCCACGATGGCGAGGGTCGCTGCCACGCGCCACACGGCAGGATCCAGCAGACGCGAAAAGTCGGGCGTGACGACGGCGGCGATGACGTCGCCCACCGAGGCGAAGCGCGGCAGGTTGACAAAGTGCTCCGCCGCGATGCCGTCGGGCCAGATGGTCGACACCAGCGCCGCCGCGACGCCACCGAGCACGACCGCGACCAACGCGGGCGGCACAAGCTTGAGGACGCCCCGTTGGAGCTTTGGCCACCCGAGCAGGGCAACGATCCCCAACAGCGACACGACGAGGGCGCCGGGCGTGAACGCTTCTGCAGCGTCGATGAGGGTACCAAACGCGTTGCCGCCATCTTGCTGAAAGAGTGTGAGGTCGCCTTCGTAGTCGCGGTCGTAGCCGACGGCGTGAGGGGCCTGCTTCAAGATGATGAGCACGCCGATGGCGGCCAGCATCCCCTTGATCACCGAAGACGGAAAGAAGTGCGCGATGCCGCCGAGGCGCAGCACGCCCATCAGCATTTGGAGGGCGCCGGCCAGCACCACCGCGAGCAGGAACGGGCGCAGCCCGAGTTCGACAATGCCAGCGGCGACGATGACCGCGAGGCCGGCAGCGGGACCGCTCACCGACAGGTGTGAGCCCGACAGGACCGCCACGACGAGTCCGCCGATGATGCCGGCAATGAGCCCGGACAACAGCGGCGCCGATGACGCCTGGGCGATGCCGAGGCACAGGGGCACGGCAACGAGGAAGACCACAAGGCCGGCGGGGAGGTCAGCGCGGAGGGAACTCCACGGACCACGGGGAAGAGATGACATGGGTGCTCCAACAGCGATGACGGGGACGGAACGAGCAAGGGCGGCGAAGAACTGCTGCGCGGTCATTCGACCGTGCATCAGCTCCGGGCTGTGTCGTCGTCGTCGTCCTTGGCCGCGTCGCCGTCGACGGCCGGCATCGACCGGTGGACCAGACGGGGGCGGGCGCGCAGGGGCCGACCGGTCGCCGACGCCAACCGATGGAGGGCGTGGCGCTGCAGGTCATGACGCCCCCGGCGGCAAACCTCTCGCCGGGCCGCAGGTTGCACGGGCGGGCGCTGACCGGCGAGGGCGTGACGCACCAGGGTGTTGGCGTCGACGGTCTGGCCGGCATCGTTCTCTTCGACGTCGACGGTGGGCAAGGCGCCACTACCCACCACCGGGGTGGCGAGGACACAGAGCGCAGCCAGGATTCGAAGCCAAGACACCTCCCCCTAGATGCCGTGGCGCTGCGCTCGTTGCAAGGCCCGATCGCGCGACGGGCCCACACGATGAGGGAGGGCGTCGAACCCGCATGGGATCGCCACACGGGCGTGGAACCTGCCAGACATCGCTGCGTGTCTGCCTGGCTCAGACGACCGGCGCTTCGGTGGTCAGCACGCTGGCCCAGCGTGGGTGCGCGTTGCTCGTTGGCGGGCCTCGGCCATCATCTCGTCCATGGTGGCGGCCACGACGCGGCCCCCGGACTGTTGCGCGAGCCAGGCCATGCCGTCGGCTTCGGCGGCGAAGCCCTTGATGGGGAAACCGGCGATCCCTGTCAGGTGGAGGCCGGCGATGATGGTGCGGGCCACCGTCGATGACGTGACCACCGCCAGGGGGGTGCTGCCCGTGATGCTGCGGGCCACGGTGGCAATCTCTGAGCGCAATGACGCTGGTGGCGATGGGTTGCCGTCGTCGATGACGAGCAGGGCGCCGCCCCCCCGCGTGCCGGAGGTGGCGTCGAGGCGTTGCATGGCCCGCAGCCAGCGCGCATGACAATCGGGCCCGTTCTCCCGGCCGCAGAAGAGCCACACCACCGCGGGCTGCTCGTCGTCGTAGACCTCGATGAACATCAGCCGGGTCCGCGGTCCCACACCCGGACCGGGCGGAAACGAATGTTGTTGAGGGTGCCCATCGCCAGGGCCGTCTCGTCGATGGTGTTTGGACCCTGGGCCACGATGTGGACCACCAGCTGGTCGAGGCGGTGGTTGCCCGCCGGCAAGTCCCACATGAAGACGCCGGCGACATCGCCGGACGACGACGGCTGGCCGCTGAACGTCCGCTGACCGAAGTCCCAGACGGTTTCAGCACCGTCGCGGCCGCCCGCAAAGACGCGGGTGGGCGCAGGGACTGTGTCGTAGCCGCTGGCGTGGGCCCCATCGACGCTCGACGAGAACACCAGGCCGTTGCCGACGGTGCTGACGGCGTCGTTGTTGATAACGAAGTAGTCGCTGTCCACCAGGCGGTGCACGAGCACGGGCTCGGCAGGGCTCGCGATGAAGGTGTAGATGCGGACGGCGTCGACAGCGGCGCTGCCCACCACGAACTGGCGAATGGTCACGCCACCCTCGCTGCGGGTGACCTCGACGACGCTCAGGGCGTTGCGGTCGACGTGGCGCCGGGCGGCCTCCGCCGGCCCCAGAAACGGCGTCGCCTGCGCCCCCAGCATGTTGCTCGCGACGGCAAAGGTCCCCGTCTGCCAGCGAAGCCCATAGTCCGTCACCCGCCCGACGTCGCCGGTGGTGTCCTCGATGTCGAGGTCGTCAAACACGGTCACCGGAAACAGGAAGGCCGGGTCGAACGTGAACAGGTTGCCAGCCACTGGATCTCGAGGTGGAGGGCCCACGGCGTCGACGTAGAGATGGAGGGTTCGGCCCGGGGCCGGGGCCTGCACGATGTGGAAGCCGCCGTCGCCGTCGTGGAAGTGGTCGTCGACGACGGTGGTGTCGTCGTCCAACAAGGTGACCACGCTGCTGCCGGCGATGGCGATGCTGCTGCCGACGGCGGCGCTGACAAGCTGCCCCGGGTTGATGGGGTAGCCGATGGCCTGGGCGCCGGGCCTGGCGCCCGCCGGCGACACGGCCTCGACATCGACGTCGATGCGGTAGCGACGACGCTCGGGACCGCTTTGCAGGGCAGTTGGCCAGCTGGCGTCGACGGCAGCGGGAAAGCGCGGCTGAACGACGGCCTGATCGCTGGCCTGCCCGCACGTGACGACGACGGTGACCGGGCCGGTGGCCATGGGCAGGTCGACGTCATCGGCGGCCCCGAAGGTCCCCCGGTTCTGGCCGTTGGCCGTGACGACGCAGCTGGCGACGCCAACGCCGCTGAAGGACACGGTGAACGTCGCGTTCTGGTCGACGGTGGCGGGGGCCGTCAGGGTGACGGCGGGTTCGCCTTCGCCTTCTCCCTCACCTTCCCCTTCCCCTTCGCCCTCACCTTCGCCCTCACCTTCGCCCTCTCCTTCGCCCTCGCCTTCCCCTTCGCCGGCGCTGACGACGTCGACGCAGCGGGCGGCGTCACAGCGCTGGTTCGCGGGGCAGTCGTCGTCGACGGCGCAGCCGATGGCGAGGGGTGTGGGGACGCAGCCGCTGCCGACCAGGGCGCTCAGGCCGACGGCGGTCACGACGGTGATCAGGTGTGGTGATGGGCGCACGAAATGACCGTAGCAGACAAGTTCTGATGCTTCTTCCGCTGGCGCCGAAGAAGTCTCGGTCGCCGACGGGCTGGGAAGCGGTCACGGGCTGTGGCAGCGTCGGACGTATGGCGGATGGCGGGCTGCAGGAATCGGATCATTTCGTCGAGGACGTGGTGGCAAGCCCGGTCTTGATGCTGCAGCGCATTGGGCCACCGTTGTTGGCGTTGCTGTTGCTGTTTGTGGGTGGCGGCGTCGGCTACTTCGTCCTCGGCGTCGTCTACCAGCACCCGTGGACGTTGCTGGACTGCATCTGGATGAGCGTCATCAGCATCACCACCGTCGGCTACGGCGAAGCCTTCCCCCTCGATTTCCCGGCGGCCCGCTTCTACACGATGGCACTCCTCGTCACTGGCATGGGCGTCGGGGTGTGGGCCATGTCGTCGGTGACGGCCTTCTTTGTCGAGGGCCACCTCGGCCTGTTTTTTCGGGAGCGCGCTTTGGAGAAACGCATCGAACAACTGGGCGCCCACACCATCGTCTGTGGTTTGTCGCCCTCGAGTGAGCACGTCATCACCGAGCACCTGGTGGCCGGGCGAGCTGTCGTGTTGGTGGACCCCCGCCATGAGCTCGCCCAGAAGGTGCACGCCCGCTGGCACGACCTGCCGGTGGTCATCGGCGACCCCTCTGTCGACGACGTGCTGGTGCGCGCCGGCATCGCCCGGGCACGGTCGGTGGTGTGCTGCCTCGACACCGATCGGGACAATCTGTTTCTGGTCATCACGGCCCGGCAGTTGGCGTCGTCGGTGGAGATCGTGGTGGAGTGCGACGACCAGGCCAGCGTCGGCAAGTTCCGCGCGGCGGGGGCCACGCACGTCGTCAACCCGAGCTTCATCGGCGGCATGCGCATCGCCAGCCAGGTGTTGCGACCATCGGCGGTGGCATTCTTGGATCAGATGTTGCGCACGGGAGACGCCCGGGTCTCCGAGGTTGTCATCCACGAGCGCAGCAGCGTCGTCGACAAGACCCTGGGCGGCGCCCGCCTGCAGGAGCAGACCGGTCTGCACCCGGTGGCCATCAAGCTCCCGGGGGCGACGGGCTTTGTGTATTCCCCCGCCGACGACGTCGTGCTGCCGGCCGGCACCACGTTGATTGTCATGGGCGAGCGAACCCGGCTGGAAAAGGTCGAAGCCCTGTGTGGGGGCCCTCGCTGAGGGGCTCCTACGTCGTCGTGGGTCGGCGACGCATCAGGCCTTCCTGGGCTGTGGAGGCCACCAGCCGGCCCTGACGGTCGTAGAAGCGGCCGCGCACAAAGCCGCGGGACCCCGACGCCGACGGACTCTCCATCACGTGCAGCAACCAGTCGTCCATGCGGAACGAGCGGTGGAACCACATGGCGTGGTCGATGCTGGCCACCTGCAGGGTCGGGTCGACCCAGGACGCGCCATGGGGGCGCAGGGCGGTGGGGATGAAGCTGAAGTCCGAGCAGTAGGCCAACAGGTAGCGATGGAGGGCTGGATCATCCGGCAGGGGCGACGTCGCCTTCACCCAGATGGAGTGGGTGGGGGCCATCGCCATGGGATTGAAGACATCCATCGGATCGACGGCGCGCAGCTCGATGGGCCGCTCGGACAGGACCCGCGCGTGCATGCGCTTGGGGATCTTGTCTTTGTGCTCGGTCCACATCTCGAGCTCGGTGCGCAGGCCTTCGGGGCCCGGCACCTCGGGCATGGTGTCCTGGTGGTCAAAGCCCGGCTCGTCGGTCTGAAAGCTCGCCGACAAATGAAAGATGGGCTTGCCGCCCTGGATGGCGACGACGCGGCGGGTGGTGAAGCTCTGGCCGTCGCGGGAGCGGTCGACGTCGTAGACGATGGGACGGGCCGCATCACCGGGCCGCAGGAAGTAGGCCTGCAGGGAATGCACAGGCCGGTCGGCGGGCACCGTCTGGGCGGCCGCACTCAGGGCCTGACCCAGCACCTGGCCACCGAAAACCTGGCCCCAGCCGAGGTCCTGGCTCTGGCCCCGAAAGAGGTTCTCCTCGATGCGCTCGAGGGACAACAGATTCACCAACTCATCAAGGACCGCGCTCACGATGCACCTCGGATGCGCCCCTCAACGCACGCCTGGTTCTTGTAGCAGCAGCCTTCGTCGTCGGCAGGCTAGAAGAAGTGGCGGCGGACGATGTTCATGAAGTCCGAGGAGAACGATTCCATCTCGGAGCCGAGCACCTTGATGCGGCTGTTGAACGCGTTGTAGGCGATGACGGCGGGGATGGCCGCCAGCAGGCCGGCGGCGGTGGCGATGAGGGCTTCGGAGATGCCCGGGGCCACGGTGGCGAGGTTGGCGGAGCCGGCGGCGCCGATCTCGCCGAAGCTCTTCATGATGCCGATGACGGTGCCAAACAGACCGATGAAGGGGCTGGTGCTGCCGACGGTGGCGAGTAGGGGCACCAGGCGCTCCAGCTCGGTCATCTCGGCGAGGGCCGCGCGGCGCAGGGCGCGCTCGACGTTTTCGACGCCGTCGCCGATCTGGACCTTGCCCTTCTCGGCGTGGGCCGCTTCACGCTGCTTGACCTTGACGAGCTCCTGGTAGCCGGCGCGAAACACCTGGGCGAGGGGCGACGCCGACAGCTGCTCGGTGCGGGTGAAGATCTCGTCGAGGCGCTTGGACTGCCAGAAGTGCTCGAGGAATTCGGCGCTGCCCTTCTGGGACGAGCGCAGGGCCATGGCCTTGACGACGATGATGGCCCAGCTGCCGATGGAGAACGCCACCAGCAACAACAACACAAAGAAGGCCACGGGCCCCGAGTGGGTGATGCTCTCGAAGAACGACGGGGCCTTGGAGGCGCCGGCTTCGGCGATGTGGGCGTGGATGACGTCGTTCATGGCGGTGCCTGCTGTTGGTGCGATGGCCGAAAATTCAGGACGTCGAGGCAGTCCGACGACGCGGTGCTCGGGTCAGGACGGGTCAGGACGGTCAGTACTTCGAGTTCGAGGTGCCGCCGGTGACGATGGCGACGGAGGCCGAGGCCCCGATGCGGTCGGCGCCAGCCTCGAGCATCTTCTTGGCGTCCTCGGTGGTGCGCACCCCGCCCGAGGCCTTCACGCCAATGTCTGCGCCCACGATGCGACGCATCAACTGGATGTCCTCGACGGTGGCGCCGCCGGGGCCAAAGCCCGTGGCGGTCTTCACAAACGCGGCGCCGGCGGCCTTCGACAAGGCGCAGCCGACGATCTTTTCGTCGTTGGTGAGGCCCGCGGTCTCGAGGATGACCTTGACGGGATAGGGGCGGGAGGCGGCGACCACGCGGCAGATGTCGTCGAGGACCGTGCTGTAGTCCTTGTTCTTCAGGGCGCCGATGTTGACGACCATGTCGATTTCGCGGGCGCCGTTGCGCACGGCCTCGCGGGCCTCAAAGGCCTTGGCCGTCGCCGTCATGGCGCCGAGGGGAAAGCCCACCACGGCGATGGGTTTGACGCCGCTGCCGTCGAGGAGCTTGGCCACGAGGGGAATGTTGGAGGCGTTGACGCACACGGTGGCGAAGCGCCATTGACGGGCCTCGGCGCAGACCTTCTCGAGCTCGGCGCGGGTGGCCTCGGGCTTCAAGATGGTGTGGTCGATCATGCCGGCGAGATCTTCGCGGGGCTTCACGCCGCCGGCGGTGCTGGCGATGCGGGAGGCCCCGATGCTGATGAGGGTGTCGACGACGCCCTCCTTGCGGGTGGCGCAATAGCCGCAGCCCGTGCAGGTGGCGTCGGTGGCGTCGCAGGGCTGGGTGGGATCCATGCCCACGTCGCGGCGACCGGTGCCGTAGGTCGTGGCCGATGTCGGCAACGTCACGCCGAGCTGACCGGCCACCCGCTTGGCAATGGCATCCACGAGGGCATCGACGTCGCTCATGCTCGGCTCCTTCAAACGTGGCGTCTGTCGACGACCACTGGCGGCGGAGTGTCTGTGAGCCGCGCCGGAGAATCAAGCGAAGTCATCCCGGCAGGCCCCGCCAGCGGGTGCCGACAATTTTATGTGACTTTTCAATAACTTGCGACTCCCTTCCCAGGTCGATTGTCTCGCGGCAAGAGCCGGAGGGTGATCGCGCCGTCGACGTTTGCCCTGTGGCCCCAACAGCTCCACGACGAGGGCTTTGCCGTGGTGCGGGGGGTGTTGTCCCCCGACGACGTCGCCGCCCTGCAGCGGGCCACCGACGAGCTGGAGGCCCGGGCCAAAGACGTCACCGCCAGCATCGGGCTGCGGGGGGTGTTCTTCGAGGTCCAAAGCCTCAGCGGCCGCAAGGGAGAGCCGGCGGTGACCCCCGGGGCCCTGCGCAAGATCACGGGCCCCTCCAAGGGGCATCCGGCCTTCGCCGCCCTGCGCCGGGACCCCCGGGTGCTGGCCCTCGTGGAGGCGGGCGGCGTGCGGCTGCCCCGCTGCGTCGTCGACCAGGTGAACTTCAAGCACCCGCGCCTGGGCACGGGCTTTCCCTACCACCAGGACGCCTCGTTCCTCCACGGCGACGCCATGCGTGATCTGGAGCGCTGCGGCGGCCTCAACATGGTCATCGCCCTCGACGAAGCCGACGTCGACAATGGGGGCTTCCGGGTCCTTGGCCGCACCCACCAACAGGGCTTGCTTGGCCATCAGCACGGCTACGACACCTCGACGATGAACGAGGGGGTCTTTGACGAGTCCCGGCTGGCGGTGCCGTCGTTGCAGCCCGGTGACGCCGTCCTGTTCGACCCGTTTCTGGCCCACGGCAGCGGCCCCAACCGTTCGGATCGTCGACGACGGTTGATCACCCTCTGGTTCGTGGGCGGCGCGCCGCGGCAAGCGGTCGCGTCGAAATAGCGCGCAATCTCAGCACATTACGGGTGTCGGCCCGTGCGGGCGGCGGCGCCGACGGATCATGTCTCGTCGCTGACCACGGGGGGGCTATCGTCAAGGGTCATGGCTTCCCAGACCGCCCGCGACCGCCAGCGCAGTGCCCCCGTCGAGGTGGTCGACGCCGTCTCACCCGCTGCCTCGCCCGCCAGCACGACGACGACAGCGACCGCTGACGCCGACTACGAAGTGCTGGTGTCCCAGACGTCGGTGGACCGTCGGCTGCTGCGGGGTCCCTTTGCCACCAACGTCTGGGGTGGCCGCTACGAGGTGGAGCGCTTCGCCGGCGAAGGCAGCCAGGGGGCCACGTTCATCGGCACCGACCGCAAGACCGGCGCCAAGGTGGCCCTCAAGCTCTTTGACCTCGGCAAAGCCAAAGACTGGAAGGCCCAGGAGCTGTTTGAGCGCGAGGTGACGACCCTCAAGCGCCTGAGCCACCGGGGCATCCCCCAGTTCATGGACGTGGTCACCGACGACGACACCGGCGCCCGCGCCCTGGTGATGACCCATGTGGCCGGTGAGACGTTGGGGGCCCTGGTGGCCCGGGAGAAGACCGTCCCCGAGAAGCGCCTGTGGAGCTTCCTCGTCGACGCCGGCAACATCCTGGCCGCCGTCCACGGCGAAGGCGTCGTGCACCGGGACTTGAAGCCCGACAACTTCATCCTGCGCCCCGACGGCACCCTGGCCATCGTCGACTTCGGCGGCGTCGGCGTCGTGCGGGCCCAGGCGGGCAGCACCGTCGTGGGCACCTTTGGCTACATGGCTCCCGAGCAGCTGTACGGGGCCCAGACACCGGCGACGGACCTCTACGCCCTGGGCGCGACCCTGCTGACCCTGGCCACGGGCAAGAGCCCCGAGGACCAACCCCGAGACGGCCTCGCCATCGACGTCGACGCGGCGGCGCCGTGGCTGTCGCAGCCCATGAAGACCCTGCTGACGACGTTGTTGTCGCCAGACCCCAAGGCCCGCCCCAAGGACGGCGCCGCGTTGCTTGTGGCCCTGAAGTCCATCGCCACCACCAAGGGCGCGACCCAGAACTCCAAGGTCCCCGACGCCGTCATCAACCCCGACGGCTCCGTGGAGGCCATCTGGCGCGAAGACGACGTCGACGACGCGTTCCGGGCCACGGGCGGCGTGCTCGGGGTGGTGTTCAGCGTCGTGGGGCTGTTGGCGACGGTGGGCCTGGGTCGCCTGCTCATTCCGTTCATCCTGACCATCATCGCCGCCATCATCGGCGGCGAGGACCGACGCAAGCTGCTGGCCCTGCGTGACGTCGTGCAGGCCCGGAGCGCCGATGCCCAGCGCCTGCTCATGCGCAGCGCCGACGCGTCGGCCAAGGCCCTCAACGACGTCGGCGACCGCCAGCGCCATCGTCGCGAGACCAGGCGGGAGCGGCAGGAGCGCAAGCGGGCGGAGCGCGTCCGGTGGATCACGGAGCACGCCGAGCGCGTCGTCAAGGACGAGGTGGACCGCAAGCTCAAGCAGCGTCGCCGGGACCAGGGCTTCTGGCGTCAATGACCCGCCCCGAGGGACGCCAGCTGGCCATGCCCGCACATCTCAGCATCGTCGACGACACCGGTGACGACGGCACCGACGGCACCGACGGCACCGACGCCGACGGCGATGGCGACGAGCCAGACGAGGACCGGCAGAACGACCACGATGGGGACGATGTTGATGGAGCGGTCCTTGAGGTCTGGGTCCATGGTCTCTGAGTGTTTGCCGGGGCCATGTTCTTACGGCGGTGTCCGTACCCGGCAGATCCACTGCCGCTGTCCTCACCCCGCCTTCGGCGCGCCGTCTCCCCACTTGGGGAGAGGGCTCCAGCTGCGGGCGCATCCTCTCCGTATGCGCCCTGGATGCGCCCTGTATGCGCCCTGTATGAGCCCTGTATGAGCCCTGTATGAGCCCTCCATGAGCCGACGTGCCCACCCCGAACGCCGCTGCCCCGGCTGCCGCCTGCACCTGGCCCTGTGCCTGTGTGGCGACGTCGCCCCCATCGACACCGTCCATCGCCTCTGCCTCGTGATCCACGCCGCCGAGGCCGACAAGACCACCAACTCCGGGCTCCTCGCCGCCCGCAGCCTGCGCAACAGCACGGTGGTCACCGTCGGCCACACCCGTCCCGAGCACAACGAAGACGTCGGCGCCACCATCGGCGACGGCGCCGGCTGCGTGCTGCTGTTTCCCGGTGACGATGCCCGACCCCTCGCCGACGTCGCTGCCGAGGCCACGGGTCCCCTGACCCTCGTGGTCCCCGATGGCACCTGGGCCCAGACCCAGAAGATGCGACGACGGGTGGCGGGCCTGCAGCAGCTGCCTTGCGTGTCGTTGCCGCCGGGCCCCCCCACCGTCTACCACCTGCGGGCGGAGCCCAAAGACGGCGGCTTGTCGACGTTGGAGGCCATCGCCCGGGCCCTGGTGATTCTCGAGGGACCGCAGGCGGGCCCCGCCGTCGAGGCCACCCTGCTGTCGATCTTTGCCCGCTTCGTGGAGCGCACCTTGTGGATGCGCGGCCAGCTGCGCGACACCGAGCTCGTCCACCCCCTGCCCGAGGCCGCCCGCCGGGTCAGTCCCCGTGGGGGCTATGTGCCGGCCAGGGCGCCGACGACGACGACGACGACGCCCACATCGATCACGACGACGACGACGCTGCCGGACTGAGGACCTGGCGGGTGCTGACGTCGTCGTTGGCGGTCACCCCGAAGCCGATGGGCCCCTTGCCGCCGCTGCCCGGGCCGCCCCGCCGGTGGGCGAGCTCGGCCAGCAAGCGCCCCACGACCTCGGCGCCGCTGCCTGCCCGGCTCAAGCGCAGACCGCGCTTCACGGCCACCACGTCCCCCACGCACAAGCCCTGCAGGCGAGGGGCGGCCGCCGTCACCAGTTCCAGCGCGTCGTCGTCGACGACGTCCTGAAAGCTCTGGCGCAGCAAACGCTGCCGCTCGGGCAGGCCAAGGGCCTCGAAGCGCACCTTGAGGTCGAAGCGCCGAAACGCCGCCACATCGATGCGGTCGGTCAGGTTGGTGGCGCAGACAAACACGCCGTCGAAGTCCGCCATCTGCATGAGCAGCTCGTTGGTCTGGCTCAACTGCCAGGGCATGCGGGCCTCGGCCCGCGACGACAAGAAGCTCTCGGCCTCGTCGAGAAACAGGATGCCGCGGGCCTCACGGGCTTCGTGAAACATGGCCGCGATCTTCCCCTCGGTCTCGCCCACCCACTTCGACAAGAGGTCCGAGCCCCGCCGCTCAATGAGGGGACGACCACTGCGGCTCGCCAACTGGCGCACGAGCTCGGTCTTGCCCGTGCCCGGTGGCCCGAGCAACAACAGCGACGCCTGGCTGACACCGCCAGCGACGACGGCCTGCACCACCTCGTCGACGGCGGGCACGCAGCGAATGAAGCCCGCGTCCCAGGCGATGCCCGGGCTGCGCCGACCCGCCCGCCGGGGTTCTCCCCGGGCTTGCAGGAAGCCATCGGTGACGAGTTCGACCGCGCGGTCCGCCGTCAGTGAAGACGAAGACGAAGACGACGACGACGACGACGACGACGACGACGAAGACGATGACGAAGACGACGATGACGACACCAGCCGGGCGGCCCGGGCGGCGCGCTCGATCATGGCCGGTGCAAGCCGGGTGTCGGCGGTGAGCTGCTCGATGGTGCCCCCGTGCAGGGGCACGCCCTGCAGGTGGCCGCGCACCATGGCCTCGCGGGCGGGCCCGCGGGGGGACTCGACGCCGATGACGAGGTCGAAGCGGCGCAGGAAGGCCTCGTCGATGGACGACGCGGCGTTCGTGATCCAGATGGTGGGCACGGGAGCTGTCTCCATCAACCTGGTGATGAAGCCCTTGTGCTCGGGGCTGCCAGAGACCGTGCCGCCAAACAGGCTCTCGGCCTGGCGGGGAAAGATGTCCTCGGCCTCGTCAAAGACGATGACGGCGTCGTTGCGGTGCCGCAGCACCCGCTGACACAAGGCGAGGTCCGCCAGGCGTTCCCCCCGGCTGCCTGCTTCGCCACCGTCGTCGACGACGGTGACCTCGTGCAGCACGGCGCCGACGGCCCCGGCCAAAGCCCGCGCCAACTCGGTCTTGCCCGTGCCCGGCTGGCCGTGCAGCAACAGCTGCAATGGCTGCCGCTCGCCCCCCATGGCCCGGGGGCTGGTGGCGTCTTGCAGTTGACGGACGGCCAACGCGATGGCGTCACCAGCGCCCGGGTAGTCCGCCAGCGTCAACGACGACGGCGGCGCGTGGGGCGACAACGCCTGCAGGAAAGCCTCGTCGGTGCGGAACTGCTGGGACACCAACTGGCGCAGGCGCTCGCTCGGCCCCAGGGGCTGCTGGTGGCCACGACGGAAACCCGGCGGGATCAAGAGCCCGGCCCGCCGCAAGGTGCCCACCGGCGACAACGTCGCCCGCACCCGCGTCACCGGCCGCTTGATGGCGGCAGCGATGAGGCGCTCGAAGGACTCCATCTCGTCGATGGCGTCGTGAAACGGCTCAAACGCTGCACACGTGAAGCGACAGACCACCGCCAGCACCTCGTGCTCGATGGGGGTCAGGTGGGCCACCCGCGCCAGCCGGCCCAATGAGTCGTGCAGCAGGCCACGGGGTTCGACGTCGACAAGACGGTTGATGGCGGCGTCGAGCCGCGACCGGAAGGCCCCCATGGGGGCGTCCTCATCAGGGACGGTGCGAAAGCCGATGGCCGCCAACAGCCCCTCGTCGAGGTGGGCGGGCTTGCGGGCCAGCCGCCCCGGGCCGACGGCCTTGAGGACCCGCAGCAGCCAGAGGCGGGTGCGGGGATCGTGGCGAACGGTGGCATCCATCTGAATCAGGTACGTCATGTGTCCTCCCGTGAAGGCATCCCGGTGAAGGCCTCCCGGTGAAACCACCATGGGTGGAACCTGCGACCATTTCCGTCGCAGCGTTGTCGGCCCGTCGGAGCCTGGAGCGGGGGTGTGCGGGAGCAGCCAGAACGCCCGCACCGCGATGCCCATTCACTCTGCTCGCGATCCGGAGCGCCCCTGGATGATCAGGTAGGCTGCGACTTGATGAAGCTCGAGGGATTCCTGCCCGCCCGGGACGTCGACCACGGCGTCGTCGTCGTCAATCTGCGGGAGGCGCCGCGATGAGCATCGTCCCCCTGCGGGTGGTCGGCGACGCCGTCGTGGTGGAGGACCTGCCCGGGCACTTCGAACGCATCGCCATCGGCATCTACGACGGCGGACACGATGGCCCGATGCCCGTCGTCGTTCGGCAGGGACCGATGGAGTATGCAGGCCTCGACGCCGACGGGCGGGCCCGGGTGGGGGACGAGCTCGGGGCGCTGTGCGTCGAGCGCTGGCGCCTGCGCCTGCTGCTCGACGGCCACCATGCCCCACGGGTGCTGCAGACCCTGGTGACGGAAACCGGCGCCGTGGCGGGCTTCGTTGAAGAACACGTCGGCGACGTGTCGTTTCCGGACCTGATGAGGGCCCTGCGTTCCCAGCCGGCGGCCTTCCTGCCTGTTCCCGTGGCCATGGCGATTTTTCGCGGGGCCTGCGTGCCCTTGCTGACCCTGGAGGCTGTCGCCCGGAACACCCGCACGACCTTTGACCCGGCAGGCGTCTGCATCGGCCACGACGGCATTGTCCGCACCTTGATGGACCCGTTTCTCGGGCCATCCCGCTCCGGCGCGGATGACATGGGCATCTTGCGCAGCAATTTGGGCCATGTTTCGCCCGAGTTCCTCCTTGGACGCCCCGCCGACGGCCGCGGTCCCATGTTCGGCATGGGCGTCATGCTCTTCGAGCTGCTGACGGGCCAGCATCCCTTCGAAAGGGCCCGCAGCCAGAACCAGATCCGGCTGATGCAGGCCATCGTTCGGCACACCGTACCGTCGATCCCTGGACTGCGGCCCGACGTGCCGGTCCCGGTGGGCCAGCTCGTGGAACGTTTGACCCGCCGAGACGCCACCGAGCGATACAGCGATTGGGCCAGCGTGGTGGCCGCCGTCGACGCCATCGCCGCCCGGCTCGATCCGGTGTCGCCCGCCATGGTGGCGGACTTCGTCGCCGGGCTGCTGCCTGAGCCCATGGCGCGCGCGCATGCTCGACGGGAGGAAGCCGCCCTCGTCGATCTACCGAGGCTGCGGGCTGCCGTCTCCGTTGAGCCCGGCTTCATCGCGGCGCCTGCGAGGCTGCGAGGTGGAGCGGCGCTGCCAGTGACGATGAGGGACCGCGCGGTGGACCACGTCGCTGCCGAAGCACTCAATGGCTGGCACGAGCGCACCCCACCGGAATCCGACGCGCCCTTCCTTGGCAGGGACGGCTGCGCCATGTGGGGAGTCACCATCGACGACGAAGTCATCCTCGTCGACGCCAGCCCGGTGTCAAACACCGTGTGGGCCAGCTACTGCATGAGCACGGGTCATCCGCCGCCATCGTGGTGGGACGACGTGATTCCGCCGCCAGACACTGCCGACCTCGCGGTCACCGGCATCAGCCACGACGAGGCCACCCGCTACGCCCTGCACTACGGCAAGATGTTGCCCACCGACGACGTCTGGGCTCGCACCGTCGAGCTCCTCGGCGCAGCCCTCCTTGGGGTTGGCGCCGTGTGGGAATGGACGGCCTCCCGCTCCCGCCTGGGGCCAGGGGCCTGGATCGTTCGTGGCGGTCGTTACCGCAACACCGGGACCATTCCGAGCGAAGGCTTCACCCGCGCCTGGGAAAACAGCGCCGCCGACGATGTGGGCTTCCGCTGCGTGAGCCTCCGCTCAGCGAGCTGATGCGAGCAGACCGCCGGCGACCATTCCTGTCGCACCGTGGTCAGCGCACGTGCGTCAGCCACAACCTGCCCAGGCCATCGCCAACGACGACGCCGTCGGAGGTCGACGCGGCCACGTCCAGATTCCAGAGCGAACGACGGAGACCAACCACCACGGGCTGTGTCAGTCGGCAATCGGCGCTTGGTACCGTGGCAAAGAACGCCCCGCTTTTTCCCGTGGCAACCAGCGAGCCGCCATCGACAAAAAGCACGTCGGTTTCGCCGTCCGCCGGCGCCTGATGGGCCTGGAGCAGAGGCACAGTGGGGCTTTGGTCCAATGCGACGCCGACAATGCCAGAACCATCGCGCCTGCCGTTCCCCTGCCTGGCAATCCACGCGCAGTTCCCGATGATGACGGGGGCCGCGAAGCGGTCGCCCATCGACAGCTCCTCACGCTGGACGAATGGCACACTGCCACCGGGATTTGCCGAGATCTCTGCTCGGTTGAGCAGAACGTAACTGTTGTCGAAGGTCACCAGGAGTTGGGTGTCGGTGGCTGCGACACCGCCAACGAGCTCGACGACGGGAGGCGGTGCAGGGCCCACGTCGAGACCCGTGATCTGGACCGGCGTGTCACAGCCGCCCACCGCGCATCGGGCGATTCCGACCAGGGCATCAGCCTTGCCCACGACGAAGAATTCATTCTCGTCGAAGGCCACCGCCAGCCCGCTGTTGCCCATACCGACGAGGCCGGTCGGCACCGCATCGCGGAATTCGAGGGTGTTGGGGTCGATGGTCACAAAATCACCGGCTTCGGTGATTCCTTGAAACTGGGGAAGGCCGCCAACTCTCCCGAGGCCCGCCAACGGGAAACCTGCAGCCCCGGTGAAGAGTTCGATCTCCGATTCCCTCAGCGTCAAGCGCAGCAAGCTGCCCACCGAGGCATGGGCCACGCCGTCGATGACAAACAAACGCCTGGCATTGAGGTCGATGGCCGCCGCCGCTGAGGGAAGACCGCTCGTGCCGGGCCCGGGATGCTCTCCGGCGGCAAACGCCAGCAGCTGCGCATCGCGCCCCAGGACCCACAGCGTTCCGGCACCGTCGACGACGGCGTCGACGAGTTCGGCGAAGGCCCGGCCGGTGGGTGACGGGACAAACTCCCCTTCGCTCCGCGTCAAAAACAGGCCGTCTCGGCCCACCAGCACCGGCTGGTTCACCGCCGAGGTGCTGCCAGCAAAGACGAGGCCACCGCCTGTGCCGGTGAGGTTGGTGATGCCCAGGTCCGGGCCCAGGTCGAAGGGGGTGACACTCGAAGTGACCAACAGTTCGTCGATGACCACCCCCTCGATGTTGTCGACGTCGGTGGCCACGACCAGCAGCCCCTGGGAGACAACGAGCACCGGCGTGCGCGAGCCATTGCCAGGCAGCCCGTCTATCGCGGTGGCGCCCCCACGATGCACGATGGCGCCCTGTCCGAAGCTGTCGATGGCGGCCACCAGCGGTTCGGGTGTGCCATCGACCACGACCTGGCCAAGGCGAGCCAGGGCGACGCGGGCGACGGCCTCGCCGGCCCCATCGGCGAAGCCGACGTCGATGTCTGACAGGGTCCCAAAGTCCTGGCTGAACGAGGCCACATCGCCCCGGCGGGCCACGACCTTGCCCGCATCGTTGACGGTCAGGGTCAACAAGGTTGCGTCGTCGAGCCAGACGCTCAAGCCATCGATGCCGATGGGTGCCGTCAACGACACGATCTCGATTGGTTCGCCAAATTCACCCCGGGCATCCAGCGAGACGATGCAGCGGGCGTCCTTGCCGTCGACGCGCCCCCCCACCACCAGCGCGGTCCCCGAGGGGTTGACGTCGAGCGAAACCGCCTGGAACAGGCCGCTGCATCGCCCCAGCCGCTCAAGGCCCGTGCTGCTGTCGACGTCGATGCGATGGATGTCATTGCCCGAGTCGAGCCCATACAGGCGCCCCGGATCCGCTTCCACAGCGACCAGGGCGAGCCAAGCCCTGCCGGCGAGCAGCTCTCCAAGTTCGATCCAGTCGCCGGGCGCCTCGCCCTCCCCCTCGCCCTCGCCCTCGCCTTCGCCCTCACCTTCACCTTCGCCCTCACCTTCGCCCTCACCTTCGCCTTCGCCTTCGCCCTCACCTTCGCCTTCGCCAGCGACGTCAGGGAGGCTGGCGAAATCGGGCAGGCAGGCGACGGTGAAGAGGGTGCACAAACTCAGGGTGGCTGCGCGCATCACTCGCTCCCGATCAACATGAAACCGACGCCAGCGGCGACAGCGACGCCGCCGACAATCCACCCCACCAGGGCCACCGTGTTGGTGGTGGTGCCGCCGACGATGGCCTCTTGCCGCCGGGTGACCTTCTCGGCCGGCGTGAGGGTGCTCCCCTGCAGGTCGGTCTCGGCAGCGGCGAACGACGTCCACGACAGGATGGCGCCCACAGTGCCCACCGCGAGGCCGACGCCGCCGAGGCTGGCGACGGCCACGCCACCAAGAAACAACGGCGTGGGGGGGGCGTCGGGATTGCGCAGCACCTCGGCCACCTGCCCGTCGATGGTGCCCAGCAACGCCACTGGAGAGTCCCCCGTGGCCTCGCGGATGGCCTGGGCCAGAACCACAAGGGTCGTACGGTCCACCCGGGTCAACGACAGCACCCACGTCGATCCCAACCGCCCAAGCTGCCCGGTCACCAGCTGGTTGGCATCGAGGGCGCCGGCGAGTTCGGCGGCGCAGTCCACGTCGCTGTCGCAGCCAGCGGCCTGGCGGCGGGCCTCGGCATCCATCACGGCCTGGACGTCGCGCTCGCCGAGGACCTCAAAGTTTGAACGTTTGCGGGCGGCCGCCAGGATCCGGTCGTCGAGGGGCGTCACCATGGCCGCTGGGACGTCCTGGGCCGGGGTCACCCGGGCGATAAAGACACGGGTCTGGGCGAAGGCCGGCGACGACGACAGCGCCCCGAGCACGACCCAGAACAGCAGACCAAGACGCATGAACTCTCCGGCGCGGCCAACGCCGCTGTCCTTGGATACCATGCCGAATGTCGAGATGGTCCGGCGAATCGGCACCCATGTGACGCCGTCACACATCGCCGCGCTGACATTGTCCTCGCGTCCTCAGAACCACGGTTCGGGCTCGTCGTCCATCTGGGCGAGACGTCCGGGTCTGGTTGCGTCGTGGAGTCCAGGTGTGGGATGCGGGGGCGGTCGCCAATGCCTGTGGCGCAGCCCCAGAAGCCCCAGGCCTGTGTCCCCCGATTGGAGCGTCCATGTCGTCGTCCTCGTTCACGCTGCGGGAGCGCTTGCGCTACGCCTTCGACAACACCCTGAGCCGGGGCACCGTCGCCCTCATCGGCTGGTTGGCCATCATCAGCGCCGCGACGATCATGGTCTTTGGCGCCATCCTGGCCGCGACGGGGCTCAACAGCGACGACGGCACCGCCCCTGTTGAAGCGATGAGCTTTCTCGAAGGCTCGTGGCAAACGCTCATGCGCACCATCGATGCCGGCACCATTGGCGGGGACCATGGCTGGCCGTTTCGCATCGTCATGATGGTGGTCACGGTCTTTGGCATCTTCGTCTTTTCAACGCTGATCGGCGTGCTGTCAGCGGGTCTCGAAGCCCAGATTGAAGTGCTCCGCAAGGGTCGCGGCCGTGTCGTCGAAAGCGACCACACCGTCATCCTCGGCTGGTCCGAGCAGATCTTCCCCATCCTCACCGAACTCATCGAAGCCAACGCCAGCCGCAAGCACGCGGCCATCGTCATCCTCGGCAACAAAGACAAGGTCGAGATGGAGGACATCATCCGCGACAAGGTCGAGGACTTCAAAACGACCTCGATCATCTGCCGCACGGGCAGCCCCGTGGAGCCCAACGACCTGCGCATCGTCAGCATCGACACCGCCCGCTCCATCATCGTGGTCGCCCCCGACGGCGACGACGGCAAGAGCGAAGAACCCGACACCGACGTCATCAAGGCCCTGCTGGCGGTCACCAATTCGCCCGACCGCAAGAAGGGCAAGTATCACCTGATTGCCGAAATCCGTGATCCGCAGAACGTCGAAGTCGCCGAGATGGTCGGCAAGGACGAAGTCGAACTGGTCCTCGTGGGCGACCTCATTGCCCGCATCATGGCCCAGACCTGCCGCCAATCTGGTCTGTCGGTGGTCTATACGGAGTTGCTCGACTTCGGTGGCGTCGAAATCTACTTCAAGGAAGAGCCCCAGTTGGCCGGTCGCTCCTTCTTCGACTGCCTGTTGGCCCACGAAGACTCGGCCGTCATCGGCATCCGCCCCCGCAGCGGGCCGCCCCTGCTGAACCCGCCCATGCAGACCAAGCTGAACCCGGGGGACCGCCTCATTCTCATCGCCGAAGACGACGACGCCATCACCCTGTCGAGCACCGTGGCCCGACCGGACCCGGCCGCGATTCAGCTGACGGCTTCGGCCCCGGGCAAGCCCGAGCGCACCCTGGTGCTCGGCTGGAACTGGCGCGGCGCCCAGGTCGTCAACGAACTCGACAACTACGTGTCCGCCGGTTCGCAGGTCCACATCGTTGCCGACACCGACGACGCTGAGGAGATCATCGCCGACCGCTGCGGCAACCTGAAGCGCATGCAGCTGACGTTTGACCGCAAGGAGACCACCGACCGCCGCGTCCTCGACGGCCTCGACGTCACGACCTACGACCACGTCATCGTGCTCTGCTACAGCGACCACCTCGACGTGTCCCGCGCCGACGCCAAGACCCTCATCACCCTGCTCCATCTGCGCGACATTTCGCAGAAGAAGGGTGTTGGTTTGAATATCGTCAGCGAGATGCTCGACGTCGTGAACCGCCGCCTGGCCGAAGTCACCAAGGCCGACGACTTCATTGTCAGCGACCGCCTCGTGAGCTTGATGCTGTCGCAGATCTCCGAGAACAAGGAACTGAACCAGGTCTTCAAGAGCCTGTTCTCTCCCGAGGGCAGTGAGATCTACCTGCGCCCCATCGAGCAGTACGTGCGCCTGGGCGTGCCCGTGAGCTTCTCGACGGTGATCGCCGCCGCCGCCAGCTCCAAGACCTCAGAGTGCGCCTTCGGCTACAAGATCCTGTCCCAGGCCGACGACGCCACCAGGTCCTACGGCGTCTGCGTCAGCCCCAAGAAGTCCGACCTCATCACCTTCCAGCCCGGCGACAAACTCATCGTCCTCGCCGAGGAATGACCGCTGCCTCGTCTGGTCAGACGATGAGACGACGAGAGAGCCGGGTTCGCCCGGCTCTTTTCTTTCTGTGGTGGCGGTGACCATCGACTGGCGATCTTCGTCATTCTGGCAAACGACCGTGACCGGGATGTGGAGGCCAGGGCCCGGCGTTGCTGGCGCCAGGAGGTCACCATGTTTGTTTCGCTCACAGCCGCTGTGTTCCTGGCCACGGCGTCGGTTGTTGATCCAGTCGGCTCGCCCATCACCCACGCCGTCGTCGAACCCATCGTCGAACCGATTGTCGAAGCCGTCGTCGAAGCCGTAGTCGAAACCGTCGAACCCGCCGTCGAAACGCCGTCACCCTGGCGACTGGTTGGACTTGGCTCCCTGACCCCGGCCCCTGGCCTGCGGGGAATCGTCGAGGTCGTCGTTGCTCCCCACACCATCGTGTCGGTCGAAGGCCAGACGTTGCTGTCCGTCCACCGCCGGGACTACGTCGCCAGCGATCTCTTGCTGGGCGCAGCGCTGTTGGGCGGCATCCGTTCCATCGTGACCCCCGACGCACCGGTGCAGCTCTCCATCGGCGCCACCGTCGGGGTGGGTCTTCGCTACACCGACATCTTCGCGACCGACTACCCGGAGCTGCTCACTGGCGCGTACGGCGGCATCTCCCTCGCGCCGTCGGTCTCAGCGGCAGCCAACGTGGCGGTCGAGCACTGGCTGAGCCCCTGGATGGCCCTGCGGGGCCAGGTGAACATCGCCAGCGTGGCGTGGTCCCCGGAACTGCTGCGTGACAGCACCGCCCCCACCGGACTCGACCTCGCCCTGTTCGACAGCCCCGCCGTCGGCGTCGTCTTCGTGCTCTAGCCTGACGCGGCAGCCAGATCCGTCTTCCGGATGCGCCAGTTCCGGCCATCTTGCTCAATCAGTTGCGCACAACTGAAGCCGTCGATATGAATCGACAGGAATCAGTTGCGCGCAATCGATTCCGGTTGTTCTCACGAATGGAGGCGGAGCATGCCTGTCACGTCGCATCCGGTGCCCGGCGAAGAAGCCGTCGATGTGCCTGCGGGCATGGTGCCGCGGCCGAGCGCCGACCAACTGCTGGCCCTCGACGCCCAGTTCTGCTTCCCGCTCTATGCGGCCACCAACCTCGTCACCCGCATGTACCGGCCCCTGTTGAAGCCCCTGGGCCTCACCTACCCCCAGTACCTGGCGATGATGGTGCTGTGGGAGTCGGGGCCCATCACGGTCAAGGCCCTCGGCGAGCGTCTGCTGCTCGAGAGCGGCACCCTCTCGCCCCTGCTGCAGCGTCTGGAGCAGCGCCGCCTCGTGAAGAAGCGCCCTGACCCCGACGACGGCCGCCGCGTCATCGTGACCGTCACCGCCAAGGGGCAGGCCATGAAGGCCGAGGCCGCCCGCGTCCCCGAGGCCCTGCTCTGTCGGCTCCTCACGGGCGGCCCCGAAGCCGCCATGCGCGTCGGCGTCCTCCGCCAGCAACTGCAGGACCTCGTCAAGACCCTGAGCCACGCCGTCGACGACGACGGCTGAGCTGTCCCCTTCGTCCCCCACACCGTCATCCATTGTCTGCAACAGGAGAGCGCCATGACCTTGAACGACATCGAAGTCCGCACCATCACGGGCGAAACCCGCCGCCTGTCCGACTACGCCGGCCAGACCCTCCTCATCGTCAACGTCGCCAGCGGCTGCGGCTTCACCCCCCAGTACAAGGGCCTCGAGGCCCTCTACCAGCGCTACAAAGACCGCGGCTTCGTCGTGCTCGGCTTCCCCTGCAACCAATTCGGCAACCAGGAGACCGGCAACGAGGCCGAGATCCAGCAGTTCTGCAGCCTCACCTACGACGTCACCTTCCCGATGTTCGCCAAGGTCGAGGTCAACGGGCCCGGTGCCCACCCGCTGTACGTCGCCTTGAAGAAGGCCCAGCCCGGCCTGCTCGGTACCGAAGGCGTGAAGTGGAACTTCACCAAGTTCCTCGTCGACAGCACCGGCCGGGTCGTCGAGCGCTTCGGCCCCAGGGACGAGCCCGCGTCCCTCGCGGGCCCCATCGAGAAGGCCCTGCCCCGCGCGGCGGCGTGAGGCTCACGTCATTGGGCCGTCAACTGCAGGGGCGGCACCGTCGAACCGTCGGTGCCGTCGCAGAGCAGTCGTGCCGTCGTCGTCCCCGGCAGGTACAAGAGCTGCTCTGAAGGGTCGACGCGGGCGAGCAAGCTGCCATCGGGTTCGATCAACCGGCAGTTCTGCACATGGAAGCCTTCCCAGGCGAACGTCGGAAAGAACTGGAAACTGTTTCGGAATGGAGGAAGGAGCAGGGGCCCTACGGTGACCTCCCTGTCCCGAAAGGCTCCCGACGGGCACTGCAGCTTCAGCACGGCCGTCGCCGTCAACTGCACATCGACCTCGCCTCGGGGTTCGAGGGCGTCCGCGACCACCAGCGGGCCCTGAACCAGGCGACAACCTGCCTCGGCGACCTGCCAGGCCACCCGGGTGGTTCCGCCACCGGGTGGCAGATGCTCCTCAACAGCATGCAGGCCAATGCCGCTGTCTGGGGTTCGAAAGACCGTGTCCCGGTACAGGCCACAGCGCCGCGGCACCCGACGGCCATCGTCGAGCTCACCAGTGCAGGTTGCTGGCGGCGTAAACCGATTGCCAACCGTGCAGCCTTCGACGCTGTCGTTGCACATGCTGAGCCCGCCACGATCGGCCTCCATGCGTATGGCTGGCGGTGTCGCGTCGAGAGCAAAGGTCGACTCGCCGCCAAAATGGTCGCGGCAGCGCAACGCCAGCGCCAACGCGTCATCGGGGATGGCGATGACGGCATCCGTCTCCATCCGCGTCGCTATCTCTCCGTCAGGCCTGGTGATGCTGACAATGCACTCCCGCAGGTATTGGCTCACGACACGAAGTCGGCGGGCGCCGCCCTCGTCCTCTTCGATGTCGCCGAAGAGCGTCCGTCCACGCCGAACGCGCACAAATCGCGTCGCCAGCTCGCCATCCTGTGCTGGCACACAGGTCATGGTCACGACGGTTTGTGTCTCTGGCTGGACCTCAAGGTCAAGGAAGCCGCGACCAGTCGCGCCGACGAGAAGGTCGAGACCGTCCTGGGTGATGCTGCACGTATGCCCATCGGGATCGAACGCGACCGGCGTTGTTGCGCGACGGGCAGGCAGCGTGGACTCGGTGGCCTCGATTGTGGGTTCGACAGACCGCCGAGCCACATCCGACACCAGAAACGGGTTCAGGTGAAAGGCAAGCATCGGGCCGCACAAGCTGAATGCCTGGTCAAAGCAGCCGCTCGCGATCTGTCCGGTCTCGTCCAGCAGCACGCAGCCGCCGTCGCAACCAGGGTCGTCCTCGTAGCCGATAATGCTGTCGGTGTTCAGGCTTCCTATTGATGTGTTGCAGCCAAGGATGACGCCAGTTTGCGACGTATGGCCGTCCAACGTCGACATCGGCACACTGAAGGATGCGCCCGGCACTGCTGGAAGCTGGCCCTGGGTGCTGAAGAGGCTCATTTGGCAGACCGTTTCGGGCAAGACGTCTGTGCGGATGAGGGCCAAGGCGCCGTGAGGTGTGAACGGGTCATTGAGAGCACTCGGAACGGTCTTGGCGCTCATCGGCAAAAGCGCGAGAGGGAATGTGACCGCGTCAGAGTCATTGCCGACGCACCGCACGACGTGGCTTCCAAGAGACAACGTCAACAAGGTTGTCCCTGGCGCGAGCAGAGGTGTTTCGGAATCGATGGTACACGCATCGATGTTCTGGCCATCAATGGTCATGGCGATCGGCCCATCGGCGCTGATGAGATCGGGTTCGAGTTTGACCGAGAACGTTTCTCGCAAGCCTCCCGCGGTGATCCGCGCCGACGTCATGGTCTCGGGATGCGCAAATGAGACGTTGGGATCGAGAGGCGCAGCCCCCACCGCCCGGCAGGTCACCACGGCGTAGAGACCGTCATCTGCCACGACGTCCATACAGTCGCCGGCGTGGACATCGGTCTTCGCCAGCAGGTTGCCCTGCAGGTCGCCTGCTTCCGTGAACAGATGGGTGAACACGGGTGGGCCTTCGCGGTCCACCAGCAAGGTGCACTGCCCGGCGGCCTCTTCAACGCAGACACGAACGGTGGTCGTGGTTGAAAACGCCGGTGGGTCCATCGAGAGGCGGGGCGTCGGCGCGCGTTGCACCGCGCGTTCGGCGGTGGTCACGCCATGTTCGCTCGTGCAGGTCAGCGTCACGGTGACCCGTGCTGGATCTTCAACGAGCATCGCCACGCGGTCCCGGAACACCGATTCCGGCACCAGGTCTGCAAACGAAGTCACGGCGCCGTCGACGCTGACGTCCAATGCGCAGCGTTCCCCATCGCTCTCCCAGAAGACGTCGAGTTCCCGCCCGTCGATGAGAATGGGCGCCAACGAGAAGATGATGGGTGGGGCATCGAGCGGCAGGGGCGCCGCAAAGACCGGACCGGCGTCGAGCTCACCGGGGCCGGCGTCGACTTCATCGGGCCCCGCGTCACGCTCCTCCAGACCGGCATCGACACCATCGACGCCACCATCGACGCCAGCGTCGACGATGCCGGCGCCAGCGTCGGTCAAAGGCCCCGCGTCGACGACATCGTCGGTGCCAGGCAACCGCCCCACACACGAGGCGAGGGCACAAAGCAAGAGGCCAACGCCGGAACGAGCAACCATGTGGATATTCCCCACACGCACCGTACCGGACCGTGTCCAGGCTGGCGTCGACAATCTTGAGGCCGGGCGTAGCGATGTCGGGAAGGTACCTACGTGTCACCCCATGCCGAATTGTCCCGTTTTTCCAACGCTTTGTCTCCTCGACATGCGGGTGCGCACGGCTTGTAGAGTGCCCGCGATGCTGACGTTGCGCCTCACCCCAATCATGGTCGCCACCCTCCTGACCGGCTGCGTCGAGCCACTCACCGCATCCGGTGAGGGCGAGGGCGAAGGCGAGGGCGAGGGCGAGGGCGAAGGCGAGGGCGAAGGCG
>Ga0247834_1000989_pt1 | contig 51651 bp, 52 predicted proteins | sample LaCruzMarch2015__8_FD_187118 | JGI IMG/M metagenome (GOLD analysis project Ga0247834, IMG submission 187118) | Freshwater microbial communities from meromictic Lake La Cruz, Castile-La Mancha, Spain - LaCruzMarch2015_12m | ecosystem: Environmental > Aquatic > Freshwater > Lake | place: Spain... | reverse complement strand
TTGGACCTGCTGCTCTCTCTGAGCTGCTCAAGACCCTGCTGCTGGCCTTGATCAACGGCTATCGCCGCTGGATCTCCCCCCTGCTGGGTCCGCGCTGCCGCTTCATCCCCTCCTGCAGCGCCTATGGCATCGAGGCGATCGAACGCCACGGCCCCTGGCGTGGTGGCTGGCTGACCCTGCGCCGCCTGCTGCGCTGCCATCCCCTCACCCCCTGTGGTTGCGATCCGGTGCCTGACTGAGCCATGCAGCGCTGGCCTCCCCTGATCCTCTACAGCCGGGCGAACTGTTGCCTGTGCCAGGGCCTTGCCGATCGGCTCGGCGCCCTTCGGCCCGCCCTGGATCTCACCGTGGTGGATGTGGATCGCGACCCGGCCCTGCTTGCCCGCTATGACCTGGAGGTGCCGGTGCTGGCTGTGCCGTGCCAAGGAGCCCTTCACAACTTGCCCCGGGTCTCTCCGCGGCTGACGGGCGAACGGCTGGCCCGCTGGCTGAGATCCAGCCTCGAGGCCCTGCCACCCAACTGCCCCTGATCGGCGCCGGGGCCAGGGGCGACCACCTAAAACGTCTCGGAAGACCATCCAGAGCGCCAGCGCGTCATGCCCCACCTGCTCCATTCCCTCCTGCATCAGATCGGAGCGGAGATCCCTGCTGGCCTGGCCGATGGCGAGGTCACCGGAATCAGCTGTGATTCCCGCCGGATCGCCGCCGGCGCCCTGTTCATCGGACTGCCGGGTCACAACGTCGATGGCGGGCTGTTCTGGCCAGCGGCCATTGCGGCCGGAGCGGTGGCCGCCGTCGTCACCCCGGAGGCGGCGGCGGCGCAACCGCCTGGGGCGGGGGCTCCCGTGCTGGTGGTGCGGGAGCCCCTGGCAGCCTGGGCCGGGCAGCTGGCCGCCGCCTTCTGGCAGGAGCCAAGCCAGCGCCTGGCCCTGATCGGGGTGACGGGCACGAACGGCAAGACCACCACCACCCATCTGATCGAACACCTGGCGACCGCCTGCGGGCGGCCAACGGCCCTGTTCGGCACCTTGATCAACCGCTGGCCGGGGCACAGCGTCACGGCGTCCCACACCACGGCCTTCGCCGATGTGCTCCAGGCCCAGCTGGCGGCGGCAACGGCAGCTGGCAGTGCGCTGGCCGCTATGGAGGTGAGCTCCCACGCCCTCGACCAGGGTCGGGTGGCAGGCTGCCGTTTCGCCGGGGCCGTGTTCACCAACCTCAGCCAGGACCACCTCGACTACCACCCCTCGATGCAGGCCTATTTCGAGGCCAAGGCCGAGCTGTTCAGCACGCCGCTGCTGGCTGGATCGGTGGTGGTGAACATCGACGACCCCTGGGGAGAGCAGCTGGCGGACCAGCTGGCAGGGTCCCTGGGCGCGCGTCTCTGGCGCAGCTCCTTGAACTCAGCCGCCGCCGAGCTGCGGATGGAGGATCTGTCGTTCGGCGCCGATGGCGTGAGCGGCACCCTGTGCACGCCGCTGGGCAGCGGTTCGTTCCGATCGCCCCTGGTGGGGCGCTTCAACCTGATGAACCTGCTGCAGGCGGTGGGGGTGCTCCAGCAGCAGGGGCTGGCCCTGCCCCAGCTGCTGGAGGCGATTCCCTCCTTCGGTGGGGTGCCGGGGCGGATGGAGCGGGTGTTGCCAACGGGTCCCCTTCCTGCCGGGCCAGATGCAACGGCCCTGGCCCTGCCGGCCGTTCTGGTCGACTACGCCCACACTCCCGACGGACTGGAAAACGCCCTGGCCGCCTGCCGGCCGTTCACCGCTGGCCGCCTGATCTGCGTGTTCGGCTGCGGTGGCGACCGCGACCGGGGCAAGCGGCCCCAGATGGCGGCGATTGCGGCTCGGCTGGCTGACCGGGTGGTCGTCACCTCCGACAACCCCCGCACCGAAGATCCCCACTGCGTCCTTGAAGACGTGGTGGCGGGGATTCCGGCCGGCACGGATCTGGTGGTGGAGGCGGATCGGGCCACGGCGATTGCCCGGACCATCGCGGCCGCAGGCCCCCGGGATCTGGTGCTGATCGCCGGCAAGGGCCATGAGGACTACCAGATCCTCGGCACCACCAAGATCCACTTCGACGACCGGGAAGAGGCTCAGAAGGCTCTGGGGGCGCGTCGCATCGAAACGCGGCTTGTTTAAACAACGACGCAAGCTGCCCCGGTGACATCGTCAGCGCCGAGAGGGATGTCACAATCCAACGGTTACGCAATCCTTCGATTTCGGATGGCCCAGGCTGTACCACTTCCCAAGAAATTTCTAGCCGAATTGATCGGCACCTTCTGGCTTGTCCTCGGTGGTGCGGGCAGCGCCGTACTGGCTGCCGTGTTCCCCTACGACTCCGCCGCCGCCAATCCACTCGGCCTTGGCTTCCTGGGCGTGTCTCTGGCCTTTGGTCTCACCCTCCTGACGGCCGCCTACGCCATCGGCCACATCTCCGGCGCCCACATCAACCCGGCCGTGAGCTTCGGCCTCTGGGCAGGCGGGCGCTTCCCCAGCGCCCATCTGCTCCCTTACATCGTTGCCCAGGTGATTGGCGGCATCCTGGCCGGCGGCCTGATTTATGCCATCGCCAGCGGAAGGCCCGGTTTCGAGCTCTCCGGCAGCAACCCGCTGGCCACCAACGGCTTCGGAGCCCACTCGCCCGGGGGGTATGGCTTCTTTGCCGCTCTGATCACCGAGGTGGTACTCACATTCATCTTTCTGCTGGTGATCCTCGGGGCCACCGACAAGCTTGCTCCGGCCGGCTTCGCCGGTGTGCCCATCGGCCTCTCGCTCACCCTGATCCACCTGATCAGCATCCCTGTCACCAACACCTCGGTGAACCCCGCCCGCAGCACCGGCGTGGCCGTCTGGGTGGGCGGTGCTGCGGTGGGGCAGCTCTGGCTCTTCTGGGTGGCCCCGATCATCGGTGCCCTACTGGCCGGATGGGTGTACCGCAACCTCCTGACCCACGAAACCGAAGTGGCCGGCCGGATCCCTGCTGAGCCGATCTGAGGCTCAGTCCGAAACGCGCAAGGCGGCCAGGGCGGCGAGCAGGGTCTCCACCTCTGCCGCCGTTGTGGTGATGTGGGTGCAGGCCCGCAGGCAGGCCGGCTCGTCGAGGCTGCGCAGCCAGATTCCCTGCCGCCCCAGTGCCTGCACCACTGCCTCGGGGGGCTGCCCTTCAACGGTGAAGCTGACCAGGCCAGCCGGCGGCGGACCGACCAGCAGGGGAACGAACCCGTCGCTGGCCTGCAAGCCGCGCCATAGCTGGCTACTACGTTCCCGAATCAGGGTCAGCCGATCGGCGCAGCTCCCCAGCGACGCCATCAGGTCCAGGGAGGTTTTCAGCCCAGCCAGGAGCGGGGTGCAGGAGGTGGCCACCTCGAAGCGGCGGCCATCGCGATGCCAGGCGCTGCCACCATCGCTCTCGCTGGCCAGGCTGCGCCAACCTCCCAGCGTGGGCTGGGACGCGGCCAGCATCCGCTCGGACAGGGCCACCCCACCCAGGCCCTCGGGGCCGCAGCACCACTTGTGGCCCGTGAAGGCGTAGATGTCGGCGCTTCGCGCCGCCTCGGCCACCGGCAGGCTGCCCACTGACTGGGCCGCGTCCACCAGCAACCAGGGCTGGCGGGGATGATCCCGCAGGCGCGTGGCCACCGCAGCGATCGGCATCACCAGGCCGGTGTTCCAGAGCAGATGGGAGAGCACCACCAGGCGGGTGCGCGGCGTCAGCCCCGCCTCGAGGGCATCGAGCACGGCGCCAGCCACCGTGGGCTGGGAATCCGCGCGGCAGTCTCCGCGGATCGCCTTCACCGCCAGAGTCCCCAGGACAAGGCCTTCGCGGCGGGCCAGTTCCCCGCAGGTTGCCACGATGCCAGGATGTTCACAGTCGCCGATCAGGAGCTGATCCCCGGGTTGCCAGGGGAGCCCCCAGAGCGGCAGCACACAGCCGCTGGAGACATTTTCGGTGAGGGCGAGCCGCGCAGGGGGCACGCCGCAGAGGGCCGCCAGTGCACCCCGCATGCTGCTGACCTCCCCGGAAAGCCAGGGCCAGACATCGGTGGTGAACGGGCCCAGTTCCTGGATACGCCGCCAGCTTGCCGTGATCGCCTCCAGCGAGGGGATCGGCAGGGGACCCTGGCCTCCATAGTTGAAGTAGGTCTTGTTGGCCAGGGCTGGCATCAACTGCCGCAACTGGACCGGGGTGGGTGCGTTCATCGAGGCCATCGCGGCGGCTTCAGGTGAGCAGGGAACCTGGCACGAAAGGCTCCGCCGCCGCCAGGGCACGGAGATTGGCCCCTGTGATGTGGGCGATGTCGCCAAGGGCCTCATGGGTCAGGAACGCCTGATGGGCCGTGATCAACACGTTCGGGAAGGTGAGCAACCGCGCCAGCAGATCGTCCTGCAGCACATGGCCGGACAGATCCTCGAAGAACACCCCCTCCTCCTCCTCGTAGACATCCAGCGCCACGCCCCCGAGGCGGCCTGACTTGAGAGCCGCAATCAGTGCGGTGGTGTCGATCAAGCCCCCACGGCTCACATTCACCAGGATCACGCCGGGTTTCATGTGATCGATTGTTTCGCGGCGGATGATGTGGTGGGTCTCCGGTGTCAGCGGAACGTGAAGGGAGATCACATCGCTGATCGAGGCCAGGGTGATGGGATCCAGGTAGGTGATACCTTCCCGCGCCGCCCAGGCCGAATCAGGATAGGGGTCGTAGGCCACCACCACCATGCCGAATCCATGCAGGATGCGAGCAACGATTCTGCCGATCTTGCCCGTTCCCACGATGCCCACCGTTTTTCGATTCAGATCCGTTCCCACCAAACCCTGCAGGGAGAAGTTCATCTCCCGCACCCGGTTGTAGGCCCGGTGAATCTTGCGGTTCAAGCTGAGCAGCAGGGCCACCGCATGTTCAGCAACCGCATAAGGGGAGTAGGCCGGCACATGGGTCACCGCCAGTCCGAACTCTCGAGCCGCCTCGAGATCGATGTTGTTGAAGCCTGTGCAGCGCAAGGCCACAAGTTTGGTTCCCTGGGAGGCCAGTTGCTGCATGCAGGCCCTGTCCACCAGGTCGTTGACGAAGACACACACGCCCCTTGCACCCTGGGCGGCGGAGGCTGTTTCCGCCGTCAGCCGGAAGCTGAGAAAACGCAGCTTGATCTCAGGGCCGGTTGCCCCAGGAAGGTGCAGCTGGTCGTAGGGCTTGGTATCGAAGATCGCAACGGATACGCCGGCGTCCGAAGTCCTGGTGATCTCCGGGGCCCTTGGGGGATCCACGTTCAAGGGAGCTGCCGATCGTCAGACGCCACCATCGGGGACTCAGTATCGGGACTCAGAATGGGGCACTCCAAATCAACGATAAGGCTGCAGCCGGCCAGGTTTCAGCAAACATCTCTGAACCAAGGCTCTGTCGAGGAAGATCTTGTCGACGCAGATTGCGGTCACGCTGATGGTCCACCGGGGAGATTTCCACTCTGGAGAACAATGGTGTCTGGCTCTTCCCGAAGCCACAGCAGGCGGCGGAGTGGCTGTCCTTCAGAGCACCTGGCCGACCATCACGGCGGCGAGGGCGGAGAACACGGTGATTCCCAGGGCCGTGAGCGGATTCTGTCCCTGCGCCACGGCAAAGCTGGTGATCACACCGGCCCCGAGGAAGGCCACGGCGATCTGGGTGGTAGCGGAGGGACGATCCAAGGTGGATGGGCGATTTGCAGGCACCGTAGGGATCAAGGGCGAGCTGGCCATGGCTGATGCGGCGTTTCGTTACCCAGCGTCGGGGTTCGTTACGGCGCGTCTGTTTTCGTTACACCTCGCAACCTGGAGGCGGGCCGGGCCCGGCCGCTGCTGGCCCATTGCTTGAGGGCCTCCAGCTGTTCCCGCGCCGTCCGTGACAGGGGCACCAGATCACTGGCGGCACGAATCAGATCCGACTCGCCGAAATCGCGCCGCTCCCCGAAGGCCAGGTGCATGGCCTCCACCACGGTTTGCTCAAGCTCTGCGCCAGAAAATCCTTCGGTGCGATCGACCAGCACCTCCAGGGGAAGACTGCTGCCGGGGCGGCGGCGCTGCAACTGGAGATCGAGGATGGCGCGGCGTTCGGCCGGATCGGGAAGATCGAGCAGAAAAATCTCATCGAAGCGGCCCTTGCGCATCAGCTCCGGGGCCAGGTTGGCCACACCGTTGGCGGTCGCCACCACGAACACGGCCGAGGTCTTCTCTGCCATCCAGGTGAGCAGGCTGGCCAGCACCCGCTGGCTGGCGCCCCCATCGCTGCGGCTGTCCCCGCCGAAGCCCTTGTCGATCTCATCGATCCAGAGCACGCAGGGGGCCATCGCCTCTGCGCGGCGGATCATGTCGCGGGTGCGGGCCTCGCTGGCGCCCACCAGGCCGGCGAACAGCCGGCCCACATCCAGCCGCAGCAGGGGCATCGCCCAGCTGTGGGCAATCGCCTTGGCCGTGAGTGATTTGCCCGTGCCCTGGGGGCCCACCAGCAACACCCCCCGCGGCAGCGGCAGGCCGTAACGCTCTGCTTCATCGCTGAAGGCCAGGCGGCGCTGGTCCAGCCATTGCTTCAGCGCCTCCAGTCCGCCGATGTCGGCCGGGCTGGCTTCGGTGGGGCAGTACTCCAGCAGCTCACTGCGGGCGATGGCCTGGCGCTTCTCCTCCAGCACCTCGGCCAGATCCTCAGCCCCGAGCTGGCCACGGCGGGCAAGGGCCCGGGCGGCAACCTGGCGGATCCGCTGTTCGGTGAGGCCGCTGCAGCAGTGGATCAGTTGCTCCAGTTCGGCGGCGGGGGGGCGGTGGCCGCTGGCCGCGGCGATGCTTTCGAGCAGGCCGCGAATCTCGATGGCCGTGGGCAAAGGGAGGTCGAGCACGGTGAGGCATTCCTCCAGCTCCCGGGGCACTTGCCATTCCGGTGCCGTGATCACCAGCGTTCGCGGCTGGCGGCGCAGGCTGGTGGAGAGATTGCGCAAGCGGCGGCTGATGCCTGGATCCTCGCAGTAACGGTGGAAATCCAGCAGCAGCAGGATGGCCGGTTGTTCCGCCGGCAGCCCCTGCAGGCTGTCCAGGGCCGCCATCGGGTTGCGGGCCGCCTCACCGGTGCGGTTCGGGAGCCCGACCAACCCATCGACGAAGTCCCAGCGAAACAGGGTGCGGTTGCCGAGCCGCTGGGCGGCCTGCTTCATCAGTGTTTCGATGCGCTCCTCCTCGGCAGAGCGGATCCAGAGGATCGGCGCCCGGGCCCGGATCAACAGATCCAGATGATCAGCCCAGGATTCACTCACGGGGGGCTCGCCACGGTGCCTGGGTCAACCCAACCGGCCCCGCCGCATCACTTCTTGCCCTTCGGCTCGAACGGCAGACGCTCGAGGCCAGCCCCACCCGTGGCGGCCACGGCCACGGTCTGCTGGGCGAGCTGCTGGTCGAGGATCTCCTGGAGGTTGTCGGGAAGGGCCTCGCGGGTGAGCAGGAAGGTCTGCAGGCCCTGGAAGATGTTGGCCACCACCATGTACAGCAGCACCCCGGCCGGGAGAGGGAAGAACAGGAACATCCCCGTGATCATCACCGGCGTGATTTTGTTGGCTGTGGATTGCTGCGGGTTGGGCGGCATGCCCATCCCCGAGAGGATCTGGGAGACGAACAGGCTTGCCCCGAAGGCCCCGACCAGGATGGCAATGTCCCAGTTGATCGCCCCATCGGTGTAGAAGCCCACCTGGCCGAGGGCCTTGATGAACAGGAAGCCACTGCGGGCCGCCAGGCCGGGCACCTTCGCTTCGATCGTGGCATCACCCGGCGCCAGGGCCTCGATCCGACCCCCTTCGCTCACCCGCACCACCCCCTCGCCCTTGGTGACGCTCCAGGTGGGCAGGTAGGCCGAGCCGTTGTCCACGTCGGCCAGGGATTTGGCGAAAGGCTCGCCGTCTTTGGTGTGGACATCGATCTGGGCGGTGTCGCCCACACCGAGCTTGGTGCCCTGCGACAGGCTGGCGATCACCGGCACGTGGCTGGTTTCGGTGATGAAGATCGAATGGCTGGCGCTGTTGAACGGTTTCGTCTCCACCGCGGCGATCTGGTCGGCCGGCAGCACCTTCAGGTTCAAGGTGTAGGGCACATCCGCGAAGGGTGAGCCCCGCAGGGTCGCGAACAGGGCAAACAGGATCGGCATCTGGACCAGCAGCGGCAAGCAGCCGGCCAGGGGACTGCCGAATTCCTTCATCAGCTTGCCCAGCTCCTCCTGCTGCTTCTGCGGATTGCTGGCGTAGCGGGCCTTGATCTCAGCCTGCCGCTTCTGCATGACGGGCTGGGCGATGCGCATGCGGCGGGCACTGCGGATCGAACCGGCGCTCAGGGGGAACAGGGCCAGCCGGATCACCACGGTGAGGGCGATGATCGCCAGCCCGTAACTGGGCACCAATCCGTAGAAGAAATCGAGGATCGGGAGCAGCAGGTTGTCGGAGATGTAGCCGATCACGGCGGGGTGGCGACGGGGAACAGGAAGATGCTGGAAGCCAGTGTGCCCCAGCAGGGTGGTCAGGCGCTGGCGGCCTGGGGGTTGCCGAATCCTCTGCTGCCGGCGGGAGGGAGGCCGGTGGCAGCGCCAGAGGAGCTCCTGGCGGCCATGCGCTCGAGGATGTAGGCCTCGGTTTCGCGGAAACGGGGCAGGGAGCGCATCTCGAGCTTGGCGCCATCGGTGAGCACAAGAACCATGTCACCCCAGAAGCCGAAGCCGCGGGAAACCGATCGGACCTCGCGGATCTGGCTGTAGCTGATCTGGCTGCGATCCCGACCCAGCCAGCCGCCGCTCACCGAAATCCGTCGGCTGGTGATGCGGTACCGCAGCCAGAGGGCCCGCACGATCGCTCCAACGGCGAACGGGATGCCGATCAGGGTGAGGCCGAACACCAGGTTGAAGATCAGATCCCCCCGGGCTGGCCCGCCTTCGTAGAAGACAGGCTCCGCCAGGGGCACAGGAGGTGTGGAGCTGGTGCTCGGGGCTTCCGGCGCTTGCCCTGTCATCGGCTCAGTCCTGCCTTCTGCAACAACGAGGAACATTCTCCCAGCAAGGCCTCCGGATCCGCGTCGGCGCTGCCGGGTTTGAGGCTGAACAGGAGCCAGATCGCCTCGTGCTGTTCGGCCATGGCGGCGCAATGGCTTTGAAACCAGGCGTGGATCAGGCGCCTCAGCCTGTTGCGACAAACCGAGCGCTTGCTCACTTTGCTGCTCACCACGACGGCGCAGCGGAAGGGGCTGGGGGGCTGGCGGGCCTCCCCGCTTCGCAGAAGGTTGGCCTCGGCCTTCAAGGTGCGCAGCACCAACCAGGTGCCATGAAAGCGACGCCCGTTTCTGTACAGACGATCAAAGGCGCGGTATCCTCGCAGGCGCAGGTTCGGCGGCAGGGCCATGGTGCCCGCCGGATGGCGCTCAAACAGCCAAGCGTGCCCGTCCGCGGCGACGGCGCGTGCGGATCACCCGACGGCCGGTGTGGGACCGCATCCGGACGCGAAAGCCAGACACCCGCTTGCGCTTGCGGCTCGTTCCTTCCAGGGTGCGCTTGGTCATGATGCGGCTCTGCTGCTCACGCGTGGTCGATCGACCAACGTATCAGCCTGTCGGTCAGTCAGTTGGTGGGATCGATCTGGATCAGCCAGCTGCCGAGGTAGCCGGCAAAGGGAACGTCGCCGGGGGCTTGGGCCAGGGCATTGAATTGATACATGCCGATGTTGAACGGGTTGAAGATGTTCATGTACACACCGATGGTGCGATTATCAGGCACGGGGCGGTCCGGGAAGATATCGATCGAGCGGCCGTCTTTCGAGATTTCAACCGTGGCGGGAATCTTTTCCTTGCAGCCGGTGCGCGACATCATGCCCCCCTCCTTCATGTAGCAGAGCTGCACGTCTTGGGGGGAGATCTTGACATCGAAGTTCTGGGGCACCACCACGCTCAACTTGAGGATGGCTGTCTTGCGGTCTTTCGGCCGCAGCAGCAGGTAGTACTCCGAGCGCTTGAGGCGGGCCGTATCGGTGATGAAGAAGTAGAGCCGCCGGTAGTCCTTGCTGTTGTCCCAGCGAAACTCGACCAGGCCAGGGGTGCCCTGGGCCCGGGCCGATCCGGGGGTGATCGCGTCGATCGCTGCGGCGCCCAGGCCCCCGATGGCGAGGCTGGCGGCGGCGGCGAGCAGCACCGGACGGCTCCCCAGGGCCCGCCGACCACTGGATTGCTGCAGACGGGGGTTCGGAAGGATCATGGGGCGGGGAGATCAACGGGTCGAACGGTCAGCCCATCGATTCTCGGACCAGGCCGGTGGCCGCAGATGGCGGGAAGGGCAGCCGCGCAGCTGTCAGGTGTGACCGGATCTGTCCGGCCTGAGCAGGGCGGCCTGGCGGAGATAGGGATGGGTCGGGGCCCGGCCCGCCTCCATCCAGGCGTGGGCCAACAGGCGGATGCAGCGGGGCAGGTCCCCGTCCACGGCCATCTGCTGGCAATCCAGCAGGGCCACCCCGTCCCAGCCCGTGTGGCGGCGGGCGATGGCGGCGGGGAAGCAGGCGGTCAGATCGGCCGTCACCGAGAAGGTGACCGAGAGCACCTGGGTTCCCCGCAGACCGTTCTGGCAGATCAGGGCATCGAGCAGTTCCTCGACCGACGCGCCGATGGCGGCCACCGTGTTGGCCTCGGCGGTGGTGGCGCCCCGCAGGGCCCGCAGCTGCTGCCCCTCGTTCATGGCCGCCAGAGCCAGAGCGGCTGGCCACACCAGGCCAGCTCCAGGCTGAGGGCCTGGTGAAGCTGGCCCAGCAGGTTGAGTCCAGGGATCAGGGAACTCAGGCGCTTCGGCGGTTTGCCGAAGGTGGTGGGCTTGGTCTTGTCCTCGTCCAGTCCGACCAGGCGGGCCAGCAGGCGCCGCGCGGCGTCCTCATCGCCCAGTTCATCCACCAGGCCCAGCCCCTTGGCCTGGGCGCCACTGAACACCCTGCCGTCTGCGAAGCCGCGCACCACCGCCTCGCTGAGGCCGCGGCCGGTGGCCACAGCTTCCACGAACTGGCCATAGCTGGAATCGATGAGCTCCTGGAGCAGTTTGCGTTCGTCCGCGGTGAGGGCGCGATCCGGCGAGAGGATGTCCTTGTAGAGGCCGCTCTTGACCGTTTCGAAGCTGATGCCGATCCGCTCGAGCAGCCGAGAGAGGTTGTTCCCCCGCAGGATGACGCCGATCGAACCGGTGATCGTGCCGGGATTGGCCACGATGGTTTCGGCCGCCACCCCCAGGTACACCCCACCGGAGGCGGAGATGTTGCCAAAGCTGGCCACCACGCGGCAGCCCTTCTTCCGGAGCCGCAGCAGGGCACTGTGAATCTCCTGGCTGTCCCCCACCGTGCCGCCGGGGCTGTCGATGCGCAGCAGCAGGGCCGGGCATTCCCGCTCCTCCACCTGGCGCAGGGCCTTGAGCACCCGCTCCCGGGTGGCCCCGGCGATCGGTCCCTCGATCGCGATCCTCGCCATGGTTTTCCGAGACTTGCGGCGCCAGGGCCAGGGCATTCGCTGCGGTGCGTGGTGGCTGGATCTTAAAAAGGTGGTTGGCGGCTGTTTCGATGACCTTTGGGATGCGTTGGCTGCCGATGCTTTTGCCCTTCGCGCTCTGGGGCACGGCAATGGCGGCGATGAAGCCCCTGCTGGAGGGGGCGGGTCCCCTGACGGTGGCCTGGATGCGCCTGATTCCCGCCGGAGCGGCTGTGCTGGTGGCCGCCGTCGGGATGGGACGATCGCTGCGGGTGGATCCGGCCGACCGGTTCTGGCTGCTGGCCTTTGCCCTGGTGGACGGAGCCCTGTTCCAGGGCCTGTTGACCCGGGGCTTGACCAGCACAGGCGCGGGCCTGGGGTCGGTGCTGATCGATTCCCAGCCCCTGTTGGTGGCCCTGCTGGCCCGCAGCCTGTTCGGAGAAGCGATCAATCCGGTCGGCTGGCTTGGGCTGGTGATCGGCCTGGCCGGCATCCTCTGCCTGGGACTGCCGGCTCCGCTGCTGCGGCACTGGTGGCTGGACGGGCCCGGGGGCCTGGGCGGAGCGGCCTGGAGCCACGGCGAACTCTGGATGCTCGCAGCGGCCGTGGCGATGGCCCTGGGCACCGTGCTCTGCCGTTTCGCCATGGGCCACAGCGATCCGGTGGCGATCATCGGCTGGCACCTGCTGATCGGCGGTCTGCCGCTGATCGGCGCCAGCGCCCTGGGCCCGAGCTTCAGTTCCGCCGCGGCTCCGTTCTGGCCCCACTGGAGCCGGCTGGACTGGGGGCTGATGGCCTACGCCAGCCTGCTGGGCAGCGCCCTGGCCTACGGCCTGTTCTTCTGGTTCGCCCGGCGGGGCGATCTGACCGGCTTCACCTCGCTCACCTTTCTGACCCCGGTGTTCGCCTTGCTGTGCGGGGTGGTGTTCCTCCACGAACGGCTGCTCCCCTTGCAATGGATCGGCGCCGGCCTGGCCCTTGCCTCGGTGGCCCTGATCAACCGGCGGCAGCCCCTCTGGGAAGGCCCGCCGTGAGCCCGCAGTCCCTGCGACTGCTGGTGGTGAGCACCGCCGTGGGCACCCTGGGCAGCGGGCGGGGCGGCGGCGTCGAGATCACCCTGACCGGTCTGGTCGCCGGCCTGATCGCCCGTGGCCACCGGCTCACGGTGCTGGCCGCCGAGGGTTCCCGTCTGCCACCGGACTGCGGGCGGGCCACGCTCTGGACCCGCCCGGGCCTGGACCAGCCCAGCTGGCAGCACCAGCCCCGCGACGGGGCCGTGCAGATGCCGCCTGGAAGCCTGCTGGCGGCCCTTTGGGAATGCGCCCTGCGGCGGCAGGGGGACTTCGACGCCATCCTCAACCTCGGCTACGACTGGCTGCCGTTCTGGCTCACGCCCCACCTGCCGATCCCCCTGTTCCATCTGGTGAGCATGGGGTCGGTGGCAACGGTGATGGATGGGGTGATCACGGCCGTCTCCCGCTGGGATGCCCGCAGACTGGCCTTCCACAGCGCCGCCCAGGCGGCCGATTTCGAGCTGGCCGGCCCGGCCCGGCTGGTGGGCAACGGCTTCGATCTCACCGGCTACCGCTTCCGGGCGCACCCCGATGCCGAGGCGCCCTTGGGCTGGGCCGGACGCATCGCCCCGGAGAAGGGGCTCGAAGACGCGGCGGCGGCGGCGGCCCTGCTGGGGCGCCGGCTCGCCGTCTGGGGGCTGTGCGCCGATCCTGGCTACGCCGCGGCGGTGGAGGCCTCCGTTCCCGCCGGCACGATCGTCTGGCGAGGTTTTCTGCCCACCGCACGGCTGCAGGCGGAACTGGGGGGCTGCGGGGCCCTGCTCAACACGCCGAAGTGGAACGAGGCCTTCGGCAACGTGGTGGTGGAGGCGATGGCCTGTGGAGTGCCTGTCGTGGCCTACCGCCGGGGCGGACCCGCCGAACTGGTGCAACCCGGCGTCACCGGGGAGCTGGTGGCCCCCGACGATGTGGCCGCCCTGGCCACGGCGGTGGGGCCGGCGGAGGCCCTGGACCGGTCGAATTGCCGGCAATGGGTGGAGCGGCACTGCTCCCGGGAGGCCTTCGCAGGCCGGATCGAGGCCTGGTTGCTCGAAGGGCTCTCTCCAGCCGGCCCGCCAACGGGTCCGACCTAGGTTTTCAGCGCCTGAATCCGCTGCCGTGCCCCCTGCTCGCCCGTCGGCCGCCCTCCGCACCACTTCGAGCCGTTGGGCGGTTCTGCTTGGCTGCCTGGCCCTCGGCATTCCGGTCTTTCTGTGGCAGCTCGGCGACACCGGCCTGGTCGACGAGACGCCGCCCCGCTTCGCCGAGGCGGCACGGGCCATGGCCGCAACGGGCAACTGGCTGACCCCCTGGGTCAACGGGCTGCCCCGCTACGACAAGCCCCCCCTGGTGTACTGGCTGATGGCCCTGGGCTACAGCCTCCCCGGCCAGGATCACTGGAATCCGCTGGGCACCTGGGCGGCCCGGCTTCCCTCCGGCCTGGCCTCGATCGGGGTGATGCTCAGCCTGGCCGACACCCTGGTGCGCTGGCCCCAGCCCAGCCAGGGGCACCCGACCGCCGCACCCTCCAGCCGCAGGGCCGCCCTGACCGCCCTGACGGCCGCCCTGGCGTTCGTGCTCTCCCCCCTGGTGCTGCTGTGGAGCCGCATCGCCGTCAGCGACGCGCTGTTCAGTGGCTGCCTGGCGGTGGCCCTGCTGCTGTTCTGGCAGGCCTGGGCCGATCCCCATCGGCCCTGGTGGCCGGGCTGGCTGGTGCTGGGGCTGGCGGTGCTCACCAAGGGACCGGTGGCCCTGGCCCTGGCCGGCCTCACCCTGGCAGGCTTCGGCTGGCGCATGGGAGCCTCGCTGGCACTCTGGCGACGGTTGAGGCCGTTGCCCGGGTTGGCCCTCACCCTGGTGGTGTCGGTGCCCTGGTATGGGGCCATGCTCCTGGTCGAAGGGCGCCCGTTCTGGGACAGCTTTTTCGGCTATCACAACCTGCAGCGCTTCACCTCGGTGGTGAACCAGCACCTGCAGCCCTGGTGGTACTTCCTGCCGGTGCTGGTGGTGGCCAGCCTTCCCTTCACCCCGCTGCTGGGGCTGGGGCTGGGCCGGGGTCTGATGGCCCCGAACGCGAAGAGCCAGGCCCCCAGCTCCTCCCTGCGCAGCTTCGCGGCCTGCTGGGTGCTGGCCGTGCTGGTGTTCTTCACCCTGGCGGCCACCAAGTTGCCCAGCTACTGGTTGCCCGCCACGCCAGCCGCCGGTGTGCTGATCGCCCTGGCGGCCCAGGACGGCGAGGGCCAACCAGGCGGCGGGCCAACTGAAGCGGGGGTGGCGCGCCGCTGGTTCCCGGTGGCCCAGGGCCTCACGGCGCTGGTGTGCGGCGTTATGGCGGCGGCCCTCTGGGCCTCACCGGCCTGGATCCCGCTGATCGACGATCCCGAAATGCCCACCCTCCCCCAGGAGCTGCTGGCCAGCGGCTTCGTCCTGCGGGCGGCCCTGTGCTTCAGCCTCGCCACCGTCGTCGGCTTCTGGCTCTGGCTCAGGGGGCTTGGGTCCGGGGGATCGAGCCGCGGCCAACCGCCAGGCTGGCTGCTGGGCCTGCAGCTGCCCCTGGTGGCCTTCCATCTGGTGGCGGTGTTGCCGATGTGGCACCTGGGAGATGGGGTGCGCGGTCGCCCCGTGCGCGTGATGGCCGCGGCGGTCACGCGGCTGGGCCGCCCCGGGGAGAGGCTGGCGATGGTGGGAATCCTCAAGCCATCGCTGCATTACTACAGCCGCAGGGTGGTCCTCTACGAGGGCACCTCAACCGATGGGGTGGCCAACCTGAGCGACCGGCTGCGCAGCGAACGGCGCCGCCACCTGGAGCCTTCCAGCTCCACCGCCTCCCCCACCGTGCTCGTGGTGATCGACGCGGCGACCGCCGCCCTGCCCCACTGGCGGCAACTCGATGGGACCCCCCTCGACACCTGCGGCATCTACCGGCTCTGGCGCGTCGACCGTGGCCGCCTCGATCAGCAGGCCGGCTCCCTGCTGGGCTCCGGCAAGGCCAGGATCAGCTGGAGGGATCCCCACCCTGAGCGGTACTAACCTCCATCTCCTGGCGCTGACAGAAGCTGCACCGCCCCCAGCGACCCAGCTCCCCAGCCGGGCTCGGGCAGTCGCAGCAGGGGCAAGCGGCGATTCCGTGCACATCGATCCGGCTGGGATGGGCCGCCCAGATCCGGGACTCCTCTTCGGTGCCGGGGATGGGGGCGCTGTCGGGATGGTGCTGCTGGAAGCGCAGATCACGCACCGGGAAGCCGGCACCCCGCAGGGCCCCCAGCAACTGGTGGCGGTTGTAGCGGAGGGCCTGCAACCACTGCGGATGGCTGGCGCCCACGCAGAGCATCCCGGCCTGCAGGCTGAGCGGCTGGCAGTGGGGCGCGAGCAGATCACCGGCGATGCGGGGCCAGGCCTGCCAGAGGGCGGCCAGGTGGCCATTGCGCTTCCACTGGCCCTGCAGGGCCGAAAGGCAATCGGCCAACCCTGTGGCGGGGGCCCTGGGCGGCGAGGTCAGGATCTGGAGGTTGCCGATCCGCCGGGTCTGGTTGCGGGGGGCGATGGCCATGGGCTGATCGTAGGTGCGCCCGACTGGGAGCTGATCACCAGGTGCGGTCAACCGTCTGGTGCGGACCGTTCCGCCACCGCTACCCTCGGGGTCGACCCCTTCCTGATCCATGGGCTTCTTCGATCGGCTCAGCCGCCTGCTGCGGGCCAACCTCAATGATCTGGTCAGCAAGGCGGAGGATCCGGGCAAGATCCTCGACCAGTCGGTCGCCGACATGCAGGCCGACCTGGTGAAACTGCGACAGGCGGTGGCCACGGCAATCGCCAGCCAGAAACGCATCCAGAACCAGGCGGAGCAGGCCGAAGCCCAGAGCAAGACCTGGTACGAGCGGGCGGAGCTGGCCCTCAAGAAGGGCGAGGAAGACCTGGCCCGGGAGGCCCTCAGCCGCCGCAAGACCTACCAGGACACCGCCACCGCCCTCAACAACCAGCTCAACAGCCAGGCGGGTCAGGTGGAGGCGCTCAAGAAGAGCTTGCTGGCTCTGGAGGGCAAGATCGCCCAGGCCAAGACCAAGAAGGACATGCTCAAGGCCCGCTCCCAGGCGGCGCAGGCCCAGGAACAGTTGCAGAGCGCCGTCAGCAGCCTCGGCACCAACTCGGCCATGGCCGCCTTCGAGCAGATGGAGGAGAAGGTGCTGCAGCAGGAGGCCCGCAGCCAGGCGGCTGCCGAGCTGGCCGGTGCCGATCTCGAGAGCCAGTTCGCCTCCCTGGAGGGCGGCAACGATGTGGACGACGAACTCGCCGCCCTCAAGAACCGCCTGGAGGGTGGCCCGGCGGCCCTGCCCCTGCTGGCGGCCGACACCCCCACCCCCCAATTGGAACCGGTCAAGGTGGCCGAGGTGAACGCCGAGCTCGAAGAGCTGAAGCGCTCGATCGACAAGCTCTGAAGCGGATCGGCCGGCTTCGATTCATACAATCGCGACACCCGAAGCTGTGCCGTGGCCGTTGCCGAATTCACCGATGCGACCTTCCAGGCCGATGTTCTGGAGGCTGGCGGCACTGTGCTGGTTGACTTCTGGGCCCCGTGGTGCGGCCCCTGCCGCCTGATCGCCCCCCTGATGGCCTGGGCGGCCAGCAGCTACGCCGGCCGGCTCACCGTTGGCAAGCTTGAGGTGGATGCCAACCCCTCCACCCGTGACGCCTACCGGGTACAGGGCATCCCCGCCCTGATCCTGTTCCGGGGTGGCGTCGAGCTGGCCCGCCACGAAGGGGCGCTGGCCCAACCCCAGTTGCAGGCCTTTCTCGACGCCCATCTCTGATGCCGATCTCCCAGCGGCTGGGCCGGTTGGGCAACGGCGTCTTCGCCCGCAACGACCGTCGCAAGGCGGACTACCGCCAGCGGATTTCCAATGTTCAGGATGGCCAGGAACCCCTGCCGGCCCTGCTGGATCTTTCGCTGGGCTCCACCGATCTGCCGCCACCTCCGGTGGCGATCGCGGCGATGGCGGCGGCCCTGGGCCGGCCCGACAGCGCCACCTATTGCCTGCATGACGCCACCGGGCCCTTCCGCCGGGCGGTGGCCGCCTGGGCCGAGCGCCGTTTCGCGGTGACGGTGGATCCGGAGTCGGAAGTGCTGTTGCTGGTGGGGTCCCAGGAGGGCACGGCCCATCTGCCGCTGGCGGTGCTCAACCCCGGCGAGGCGGCCCTGCTGCTCGACCCCTACTACCCTTCACACCTCGGCGGCCTCCAGCTCGCCTGCGCCGAGCCCCGGTTCCTCGGCCTGCGCAGCGACCAGGGTTGGCGGCCCGATTTCGAGCAGCTCAGCACCAGCCAGTGGGAGCGGTTGAAGCTGATGGTGCTGGGCTTTCCCCACAACCCCACCGCCACCGTGGGCGATCAGGCCTGGGTGGATGGGGCTGCGGAGCGGGCGGCACGGCATGGCATCGTCTTTGCCCATGACAACCCCTACGTCGATCTGGCCCTGGAGGGGGAGGCGCCGGCCCTGCTGCGCAACCCGCTCTGGCGCCGCTGCGGGATCGAGTTCTTCTCCTTCTCGAAAGGCTGGTGCCTCGGGGGCTTCCGGCTGGCCTTCGCGATCGGCGCCGCGCCGCTGATCACCGCCCTGCGTCAGCTCAAGGGGGTGGTGGATTTCAACCAGTCGCTCGCCCTGCAGGCCGGAGCGATCGCCGCCCTCGAGCAGGCCCCCGAGTGGCCCGATCGGATCAAGGCCATCTACCGCCAGCGCCGCGACCGGATGACGGCGGCCATGACGGCGGCAGGCTGGATCGTGCAGCCGCCCTCGATGGCCCTGTATCTGTGGCTGGCCCTGCCGCCGGTGGCCGGCTCCGCTTGTCTCGACTCAGAGGCGTTCTGCGCTGCCCTGCTGCGGCACACCGGTGTGGCGCTCACCCCAGGCAACGGCTTCGGCGTGGTCGGGGAAGGCTGGGTGCGGTTGGCCCTGGTGCATCCGATCGAGGAGCTCGAGGCCGGGGCGGCCCGGATGGGTCGCTGGCTGCGGACGCTCTCGGCGTGATCGGAGCGATCGCGGCAGAGCGGCGGCGCTTGCTGGCCAGGCAGGGCGGCCCCGCACCGCTCGCCTGGCGGCTGCATGGGCTGCCGGTCTGCGGCAGCAGCGAAGACCAGCTCACGCAGCTGCTGAGCGCCGGCGCCCGGCCCCCGCTGGCCGTGCTGGCCCGGCGCCAGCGCTTTGGCCAGGGCCAGCGGGGCCGGCCCTGGCTCTCGCCCCCGGGGGGGGTTTGGCTCAGTGCCGCCATGCCGTGGCCGGAGGAGCCAGGCCTGGCCGCGGATCTGGGCCTGGCTGTTGCCGTGGGCCTGGCCTTGCAGCTCGAAGACCTGGGCCTGAACGTGCAGATCAAGTGGCCGAACGATCTGCTCGTCGATGGGCGGAAGCTGGCGGGCCTGCTGCCGCGCCTGCGAATCCGCGGCGGCCGCATCCGCTGGGCCCGGCTGGGGCTGGGGCTCAATGGCTCCAACCGGGTGCCGCCTGGCGCGATCAGCGTGGCCGAGGCCCTCGGCCGGCAGCTGACGGCGGGGGAACGGGCGGCTCTCGCCGCAAGGGCGCTGATCGCCCTCGACTGGGCCGCCAGCCAGGGCCATGAGCCCGAGGCCGTGCGGCTGCAGGCGAATCGGCGGCTTCGGCTTCCCCCCCAGGCGGTGCCCTGGCAAGGGGAGCTGTGGCAGCCGCTGGGTCTGACCCGCGATGGCGGCCTGGCTCTGGCCCTGGGCGATCGTCGGGCGACGCTCACCCGCCGCTTCTGAGCCGGGCGACTGCGGACTGGATGCCGGGCTGGATTTCGACCCCCGTCCTTAGGATCCCCTGCAGCAAATGAACAGCCCCGTGAAACGCCCTCCTTCTCTGCCTGCCCTTGCCCTGGGCCTGGTCTCCCTGCTGGGAGCGCCCCTGGCCTGGGCGGAGCTGCGGGAGCCGGCCGCTGCACCGGCGCCGGCTCCAGCCGAGGCGAAGCCTGCCCTCACGGCACCCGCCACCTTGCCACCATCGGCGGCCACACCGCCGGCCTCCCTGCCACCGGCCCCGGCGCCCCGCACCATCCAGCCCGTCGCCAGTGACCCTCCGGCCATCCGACGCCCCGATCCCAGCCAGCTGCGGCAGTCGGCACCCCAGTCCTTTGACCGGGCCCTGGATCAACTGGTCCTGGATGGAACCGTCAGTCCGGCTGAGCGGGCCAGGGTCCGATCGGCCGCAGCACTTCAGCCGGGTGATCCGATCGCCCATCGCAGAGCCTGCGTGGCCGGTGCCCTGACCAATGCCGAATGCCGCGCCGTGGTGGTGCGCTGGCCCCTGGATCGCCAGGGTGCCGCTGGCTTCGATGGAGCCGGGATGACCTCCAGCCCCGGCAGTGGCGGCTTCGGCTTTGCCCGCCTGGGACCCGAAGGCGCCCCCCTGCCGCCCCTCACCGTGCCGGTTTCGGCCCTGCTGGCCGGCGCGGGCGGCAACTTCCGCCTTGCCGACGTGTTCCGGGTCACCCCCAGACCGGCGCCCCTGGTGGGCAACGGCAACCGTGGCCTGCTCTTCCCCCTGATCGGCTCGGCGGTCACCACCAGCAACTTCGGCTGGCGGCTCCATCCGGTGCTGGGCAGCTGGCTGATGCACGCCGGCCGTGATCTGGCGGCCCCCGAGGGCACGCCGGTGGTGGCGGCCCTCACCGGGAGAGTTGTGAGCAGCGGCCTGGCCGGGGGCTACGGCCTGGCGGTGGAACTGGAGCATGAGGGCCCCAAGCGCCGCACCCTCTACGGCCACCTTTCCGAGCTCTACGTCAAGGAAGGGGAGTGGGTGAAGCAGGGCACGGTGATCGGCCGGGTCGGCAGCACCGGGCTCAGCACCGGTCCCCACCTCCACTTCGAGTTGCGTCAGCCGGAGAACGGCGGCTGGGTGGCGATGGATCCCGGGGAACTGGATCCGGGCCGGGAGGCGATCGCCGGCAGCGACGCCATTGCCCTGCTGATGGGCCAGCTCCTTCAGAGCCTTGAGCGACCTGCCGCTCTGCCGCCGGCACCGAAACTCCAAGCTGCCGGCTGAGCCACCCCTGGCGGCAGAGGTCTCATGAGCAGAGGTCTCATGAACCCTGCCGCTCTCCAGGAGACCCTCCCCCTGTGGTGTTCACCTCTGGGACGATGCCAAAGGCGGCCTTGCCCGCTTCGCGGGCTGAGCCGCCGGAGGCATCAACCCGGGGGTGAACTCATCCAGCCACACGGCCGTCGAGGAAATGCACGATTCGGCCGGCCCGGGCGGCCACCTCGTCTTCGTGGGTGACCATCACCACCGTCATGCCCTGGTCGTGCAGCTGATCGAAGATGGCCAGCACTTCCTGGGTGGTGTGGGAATCGAGGGCGCCGGTGGGTTCATCGGCCAGCAGCAGGGCCGGCTCGTTGATGATCGCCCGGGCGATCGCCACCCGCTGCTGCTGGCCGCCGGAGAGCTCGTTCGGCCTGTTCTCCAGCCTGTGGCCAAGACCCACCCGCTCCAGGGCCTCTTTGGCCCGTTCGCGCCGCTGGCGGGCCGGCAAGCCGGCATAGACCATCGGCAGCATCACGTTGTCCATGGCACTCATGTTCGGCAGCAGGTGGAACTGCTGGAAGACGAAGCCGAGACGCCGATTGCGCAGATCCGCCAGTTCATCGTCGCTGAGATCCTCCACGGAGGTGCCGCTGAGCAGGTAGTGCCCGCTCGTGGGGCGGTCCAGGCAGCCGATGATGTTCATGGCCGTGCTCTTGCCGGAGCCCGAGGCCCCCATCACCGCCAGGTAATCGCCCGGCTCCACGGTGAGGCTGAGGTCGTCGAGGGCCCGCACTTCCGTGTCGCCGGCACCGTAGACCTTGCTGACGTGGCTCAGAAACGCCACCGGCTCCAGTGCCCTTTCCGTGGTCGGATCGTGCAGGAGCGTGGAGGTCATCCCACCGCCGAGCTGAGCGCACCACTGGCGATCGCCTGCTGGAGCATGGGGGTGCCGGCCACGGCGCCATTGGCCCAGTTGAACAACGGGTTGGAGAGAACACCACCAACGGCGGTGATCAGCACGCAGGCGACGAGGGCGGCGCGGAGCGGCTGCATTCCGGTGAGGTTCCAGGTGATCGGCGGATAGGCCTTCACCACATCGGAGGCCTCCTGGGGTTCCTTGACCACCATCATCTTGATCACCGAGATGTAGTAGTAGATCGACACCACCGAGGTGATCAGACCGACCACCACCAACAGGTACTGGTGGTCAGCCCAGCCGGCGAAGAAGAGATAGATCTTGCCGAAGAAGCCGAGCATCGGAGGAATCCCCCCCAGCGACAGCAAGCAGAGGCTCAGCCCCAGGGTGATCAGGGGATCCTTCTGATAAAGCCCGGCGTAATCGGAGATCCGATCACTGCCGGTGCGCAGGGAGAACAGGATGATGCACGCGAACGCGCCAAGATTCATAAACAGATAGGCGGCCATGTAGAGCACCATCGCCGCGAAACCTTCTTCGGTGCCGCAGACCAACCCGATCATCACGAAGCCGGCCTGGCCGATCGAGCTGTAGGCCAGCATCCGCTTCATCGAGGTCTGGGCCAGGGCCACCACGTTGCCGAGGGTCATGCTCAGCACCGCCAGCACCGTGAACAGCACCTTCCACTGGGCGTCGAAGCTCTCGAAGCAGCCCACCAGCAAGCGGAGGGCCAGGGCGAAACCGGCCGTCTTCGAGCCCACCGAGAGGAACGCCACCACCGGGGTGGGGGAGCCCTCGTAGACGTCGGGAGTCCACTGGTGGAAGGGGACAGCGGCGATCTTGAAGGCCACCGTGGCCAGCACGAACACCAGGGCCAAGGCGGTGACCGGGGTGGCGCTGGTCTGCAGGGCCAGGCCGACGGCCTCCAGGCCGGTGGAGCCTCCCGTCAGTCCGTAGAGCAGGGAAGCTCCGTAGAGGAACACGGCGGCGGCGGCCGAACCGACCAGCAGATATTTGAGGGCCGCTTCGCCGGAGCGGGCGTCGCGCTTCATGTAGCCGGAGAGCAGGTAGCTGGACACAGAAAGGGTTTCCAGGGCCACGAAGATGCTGACCAGATCGGTGGCACCGCAGAGGAACATCGCCCCGAGGGTGGCCGCCAGCAGGATGGCGGCATACTCACCCACCGGCGTTCCGCTCTGCTCCACGTAACGCCAGCTGATCAGCAGCGAGAGCAGGGTGGAGGCGGCTACCACGGCGCGGAAGGCCACGGCCAGGTTGTCGGCCAGGAAGGAACCCAGGAACGAGGGCTCGACCGGCGCGTTCCACTGCAGGGCCAGCAGCACCAGGGCCGTGCCGAGGCCCGCGTAGCAGATCGGGGGAACCCAGCGGCTGGCGGCCTCCTCGCCGGCCAGATCCACCAGCAGGCAGACCAGCAGGGCGATGAGGATGGCACTCTCCGGGGCGATCGCACCGGCATTGAGCTGGAGGGCGGTGATCCCCAGCCCCGGCGGCAACGCTGCGGCCGGGGCTGCCTCAGCGAACAGGGTGGAAAGAGCTCCGAGCGGGATGATCACAGCTGTAAAGGACCGCCTGATGCTGCGGACTGTAGCCGCGCTGCGCAGAATCGATCGGCACCGCGGTCCGGTGATGCGATAAAGAGGGGAGCGGTTTTTCGCCTGCCTGTGGCGCACACCCTGGTCATCGTCGAGAGCCCCACGAAGGCCCGAACCATCCGCGGCTTTCTGCCGAAGGATTTTCGCGTCGAGGCGTCGATGGGGCACGTGCGCGACCTGCCCAACAACGCCAGCGAGATCCCGGCGGCCTACAAGGGCGAGAAGTGGGCGAACCTCGGCGTCAACACCACCAACGACTTCGAGCCGCTCTACGTGGTGCCGAAGGACAAGAAAAAGATCGTCAAGGAACTCAAGGACGCCCTCAAGGGCGCCGACCGTCTCCTGCTGGCCACGGACGAGGACCGGGAGGGGGAGAGCATCAGCTGGCACCTGCTGCAGCTGCTCGCCCCCAAGGTGCCGGTGAAACGCATGGTGTTCCACGAGATCACCCAGGAGGCGATCGGCCGCGCCCTCGACCAGACCCGTGAGCTCGACATGGAGCTGGTGCATGCCCAGGAAACCCGCCGCATCCTTGATCGGCTGGTGGGCTACACTCTCTCGCCACTGCTGTGGAAGAAGGTGGCCTGGGGGCTCTCCGCCGGCCGGGTGCAGTCGGTGGCGGTGCGGCTGCTGGTGCAGCGGGAGCGGGCCAGGCGCGCCTTCCGCAGCGGCAGCTACTGGGACCTCAAGGCCCGGCTGGAGCAGGCCGGTGCCGGCTTCGAGGCCAAGCTCACCCACCTGAAGGGGGAGCGGATCGCCTCGGGCGCCGACTTCGACGAGACCACCGGAGGCCTCAAGGCCGGCAGCAGGGTGAAGCTGCTCAGCGAGGCCGAGGCCCGCACCCTGCAGGCGGCCGTGGCAACAAGCCCGTGGCTGGTGGCCGAGGTGGAGGCCAAACCCACGGTTCGCAAGCCAGTTCCCCCCTTCATCACCAGCACCCTGCAGCAGGAGTCCAACCGCAAGCTGCGGCTCTCGGCCCGCGACACGATGCGAACGGCCCAAGGGCTGTACGAGCGCGGTTTCATCACCTACATGCGCACCGACTCGGTGCACCTCTCGGATCAGGCGATCCGGGCGGCCCGCAGCTGCGTGGCCGAGAAATATGGCCAGGACTACCTCAGCCCGGCCCCCCGCCAGTTCAGCACCAAATCCCGCAATGCCCAGGAGGCCCACGAGGCGATCCGTCCCTCCGGCGACCATTTCCGCACCCCGAAGGACACCGGCCTCGACGGCAAGGACCTGGCCCTCTACGAGCTGATCTGGAAGCGCACCGTGGCCAGCCAGATGGCCGATGCCCACCTCACCCTGCTCAGTGTCGAGCTGCAGGTGGGTAAAGCCAGCTTCCGCGCCTCCGGCAAGCGCATCGACTTCGCCGGCTTCTTCCGGGCCTATGTGGAGGGCAGCGACGATCCCGACGCGGCCCTGGAGGGGCAGGAGGTGCTGCTGCCCGCCCTTGCCGTCGGCGACACACCGGCCTGCCGAGGGGTGGAAGCCCTGGGCCACCAGACCCAGCCGCCGGCGCGCTACAGCGAGGCGGCCCTCGTGAAGATGCTGGAGAAGGAGGGGATCGGACGCCCCTCCACCTACGCCAGCATCATCGGCACGATCGTCGATCGGGGCTACGCCACCCTCGCGGCCAATGCCCTCACCCCGAGCTTCACCGCCTTCGCCGTGACAGCCCTGCTGGAGGAGCACTTCCCCGATCTGGTGGACACCAGCTTCACCGCCCGGATGGAAACCAGCCTTGATGAGATCTCCACCGGCAAGGAGCAGTGGCTCCCCTATCTGAACGGCTTCTTCAAGGGGGAGAAGGGTCTGGAAACCCAGGTGCAGCAACGGGAGGGCGACATCGACCCCACCGCCTCCCGCACGATTGCGATGGAGGGGCTGCCCTGCGTGGTGCGGATCGGCCGCTTCGGCGCCTACCTGGAGGCCAAACGGGTCGCTGACGATGGCACCGAAGAACTGATCAAGGCCACCCTGCCGGTGGAGATCACCCCGGCGGAACTCGATGCCGAGCACGCCGAGCAGATCCTCCGGCAGAAGACCGAAGGGCCGGAAAGCATCGGCGAAGATCCTGAATCCGGTGAGGCCATCTACCTGCTGTTCGGCCAGTACGGGCCCTACCTGCAACGGGGCCAGGTGAGTGAGGAGAACCCCAAACCCAAGCGCGCCTCCCTGCCCAAGGGGGTGAAGCCGGAAGAGCTCAGCCTCGACGCGGCCCTGGGCCTGCTGCGTCTGCCCAGGCTGCTCGGCGAACACCCCGATGGCGGCAAGGTGCAGGCCGGCCTGGGTCGGTTCGGCCCCTACATCGTTCACGACAAGGGCAAGGGCGAGAAGGACTACCGCTCCTTGAAGGCGGAGGATGACGTGCTGGAGGTGGCTCTTCCCCGGGCGATTGAACTGCTCGCCATTCCGAAGAAGGGCCGCGGTGGCCGCACCGCCCTCAAGGACCTCGGCAGCCCCGATGGGGAGGCGGAAAGCATCCAGGTCTTCGATGGTCCCTACGGGCTGTACGTGAAGCAGGGCAAGGTGAACGCCTCCCTGCCGGAGGGCAGCACCGCCGAAACAATCACCCTGGCCGAAGCGGTGGCGTTGCTGGCCGCCAAGGCGGGCAGCGCCAAGGCCAAAGGCCGCAAGCCGGTCACAGCCACCAGGGCCACCGCGACCAGGGCAACGTCCACCAAAGCCAGCACGGCCAAAGCCGCCACCAAAGCAACGCCGGCGGCCAGGAAACCGACCACCACCAAGACGGGCCGGCCCCGCGCCAGCGCCGTGCGGATCATCAAGGCCGCCACCAGTTGATGCCCGCCCCGCCCGGGTTGCTGCTGGGCACCACGCTGGTGGTGGCTCTGCTGCTCAGCAGCTGCAGCGGCAACCCGATCGGCGAACGGCTGGCTGCCGGGTTCGATCCGCCCACCCCTGCGCCCAACTCTCCCCCAACCTTCGCGCCGGGCCAACCGTCATCGGCAGCGCCAGCACCCGTCAGGGCGAGCCCGCCGGCCGCCCCCACCACGCCTCCCAAACCGACCCCACCCGCCCCCGAGGCCGTCGTCTTGGCCAAGCCCACCAGCGCGGCCAAGCCCGTCGCCGCGAAGACCTCCTCCGCGAAACCCGCTGCCGGCTCAGGCTCCGTGCCCTATCGGGTCACCCTGAAACTCCCCGCCGCCGACCCCGCTGCCCCGGCCGAGGCGGTCACCGAAGCCCTGCGGGCGGCGGGTGTCCGCTTCGAGGTGGAAACGATCGAGCGGATCCGCTCCACCAGCCCACTGGCGGGAGGGTCGTCGGCCAGCCCTGCCCCGGTGTCCAGCCAGGCTCCGCCCCCCCGCTGAGCCGTCGCCATGGCTCCTCCCTCCCACCAAATCAGCCGCCGCCAGGCCCTGCAGCTGGTGGAGACCGCCTACCTGGCTGCCGCCACCGCCCTGCTCTGGGCGGGGCTCTACTACCTGCCCGTCGGCGGAGCCCTGTTCCGCCTGGCCCTGCCCCTGCCATTGGCCCTGCTGCAACTGCGCCAGGGCTGGCGCTCCGGCTGGGAGGGCCTGGTGGTGGCCTCCCTGTTGCTCGTTGCCCTGATGGGCCCGATCCGGGGGCCGCTGGTGCTCTTCCCCTACGGCCTGCTGGCCCTCTGGCTGGGCTGGGGCTGGGGACGGGCCTGGAGCTGGTGGCTCACCTGGGGGGGCGGGCTGATGATCGGCAGCGCCGGCTTTCTGGTGCGGGTGGCGGTGCTCTCGGTGCTGCTGGGCGAAAACCTCTGGGTGCTGATCACCACCGCCGCCGCCGGGCTGCTGGAGCGGCTCAGCGGCCTGCTCAACCTGGGCCTCGGCCCCGACCTGCAGCAGGTGCAGGCCCTGGCCTTGCTGCTGGTGCTGCTGCAGAACCTGATCTATGTGCTGGCCCTGCACGCGGTGGCGTACTGGATCTTCCCGCGGCTGCAGGCTCCGATCAGCGAACCGCCGCCAGCCCTGCGCGCCCTGGTCAGCCTTGATCCCCTCTGAGTTCAGCGGCGATTCCGCCCAGGCCCATTCCTGGTGTGAGCGGCTGGAGGCGGGCTCGACGAGCGCCCAGGTGCTGCTGCTGCTGGCCGGCACCGAAACCGCCGAGGTCCCGGGCATCTCCGCCGCCGGCGCCACGGCAGCGGCGCGGCGCCTCACCGCCGCCGCGGATGCCGAGTTGCTGCTGCTTGGCCCTGGCCAGGGCCGGCCCCATGCCCTACCTCCCCTGCCGGCCGGGGTGAGCCCTGCCCTGATCTCCCATGTGGTCTGCCGTGAGCTGGCGCTGCACCCCCTGGTGGTGGATCTGGGCTGCCCCGTGGCACCAGCGGTTCCGCACCTGTGGTTGGCCCAGGCCCCGGCCCGCTGCCTGGGCACGGGGGCCGCCATGGCACCGGAGCGGGTGAGGAGCCTGCTTCGCCTGGGGGAGCGCTGGGGCCGGGGCTGGGCCCGCCGGCCCGGCCAGCCCCCCCTGGTGCTGGCCGAGTGCGTTCCGGGGGGCACCAGCACGGCCCAGGCCGTGCTGACCGGCCTGGGCATCGAGGCGGCCGGCCTGGTGAGCGGCAGCCTGCGGCAACAGGCCCATGGCCTGAAGGCCGACCTGGTGGAGCAAGGGCTGCGGGCCGCCGGCCTCTGGGCGACGCGGCAAAGCGGGACGGTGGATCCGCTCCGGGTGGTGGCGGCAGTGGGGGACCCGATGCAGCCCCTGGCCGCCGGGATCGTCCTGGCCGCCGCCAACTGTGGACTGCCGTTGCTGCTGGCCGGCGGCAGCCAGATGGCGGCGGTGCTCGCCCTCGCCCTCGCCCTGGCTCCCGCTGCCCTCAGATCGAAGCTGGTGGGGGGGGCCGGCCTGGCCACCACCGCCTGGGTGGCGGCCGAGCCGGACAGTGATCTGGCGCTGCTGCTGCGGCGGATCGGCGCACGCTGGCGGGTGGAGCCCCTGGCCTTTGCCACCGGTCTGCGGTTCCACGGCTGCCGCAGCCGCTCCCTGCGCGACTTCGAGCGGGGCTACGTCAAGGAAGGGGTCGGTGCCGGCGGCCTTGCCCTGCTCTGGGAGCTCTCCGGCCGGCCGCTCGCCCAGCTCCGCGAGGCCTGTGACCTGGCCTGTGAGCAGCTGGAGGCCTCCTCCTAGGGTCCAGACCATGGCGGCCCCGTCCCCCCAACCCAGCCCCCTGAGTCGCCGCCGCCTCCTGCACTGGGGCGCGCTTGGCGGTCTGGGGCTGCTCACCGGCTGCGGCCGCCAGGCCGCAGCCCGGTTGGTGTACAGCCGTGGAGACCTGCCGGCCGCCTGGCTGAAGCGCTTGCCCGATCCCTGGCGGGGGGAGGCCCAGGAGGGCCCGGCCGAAGCCCTGGCCCGGTGGGCGGAGGCCGATCTGCTCCAGTGTCCCGACGGCTGGCTCCAGGAGCTCAACGCGACCCGGCTCCAACCCTTCACGCCCCCTGGTGCCGCTGGCGCCGCACCGCTGTTCGAGGGGCTGGCCCCGTTCGCCAAACCGGCGAGCCATCTGTTCGCCCAGCCGCCGCCCACCGTCGTGGCCACCGCCGCGGGAACGGCACCGATGGCCTATCCCTGGGCCTTCGGAACCTGGCTGCTGGTGCTGCGCAACCGCCAGGACCTGGCCGAACGCCGCTCCGAGGGCTGGAATCTGCTGCTGGATTCCAGCTTGCGCGGCCTGGTGGTGCTGCCATCGAGCCCCCGGGTGGTGATCGAGCTCGCCCTCCGGCAGATCGGTCGCTTCAGCCGGGAGAGCGGCGCCCTGGCCGATCCGCAGCTTGTGCCCCAGCTCAGGCGCCTGCGCGGCCAGGCCCGCTCCTTCGACGACCGCGACGGCCTCAACCTGCTGCTGCGGGGCAAGGCGGAAGCGGCGGTTGTACCGAGCCAGCGCTTGCTGCCCCTGCTGCGCAGTGATTCCCGCCTCACGGCGCTGCTGCCGGCGAGCGGCTCACCGCTGTGGTGGAACCTGCTGCTGCGGCCGGCCCGCAGCCGCGAACCGGCGCCGCTGGCCTGGCTTCGCCAGATCGGCGAGCCTCCCCTGCTGTCGCGTTTGCTGGCGGCGGGTTGGGTCCCACCCCTGCAGCGCCCGACCATCGCCGCGGCCCTGGGGCAATGGCCCCAGCCCGTGGCTTCCCTGCTGTATCCCGAGCCGGCGGTGTTGGCGAACTGCAACTCCCTGCCGCCCCTGGGCGCAGCCGATCGGCGCCGCTACCAGAAACTCTGGGACCAGGCGGCTTCGGCCTGAGGCGGCCCTAACCCCAGAGCCGCCGCCGTGGGGACGCCGCCAGCAGGCTGTGGGTCTCGGCGAGCAGGTCGGGAATCGCCAGGCCATGGGGACAGCGGGGCAGGCAGGCGCCGCAGCGCTCACAGGCCCTGGCATCGAGCGCTTCCCACCAGTGACCGGCCCGGCCGATCAGGTTGTAGCGCTCACCGGCGAAGGCCTCCATGCCATGGCCGATCGCCAGGTTGCGCAGGCGGAGCAGCTCGGGAATCGGCACCGCCTTCGGACAGGGCAGGCAGGCGCGGCACTGGCCACAGCGCTGCAAGCCCAGTCGCTCTCTGGCGGAGGCGGCGAGCCGCTCCAGGGCGCTGGTCTCTGCCGGGTTCAGGGGGCCGCCTGCGCCCGCCAGGCGCAAGGCCCAGGCCAGGTCGGCGGGCCTGGCGGCGCCAAGGCTGAGGGTGCTGATCCCTGCGGCCAGCAGGAAGCGGTAGGCCAGCTCCAGCGGCAGGAACGGCGCGCATTGCTCCAGAAGTTCAGGCGGGGGGTCGTAGAGGCGGCCGCCCTTGTCGGCGGGGGAGATGGCCAGCACGCCGATGCCGGCGGCCAGGGCGCGGCGGGCCAGGGGCAGACGCTCCTGATCGAACAGGTGCAGATGGAGGCTGCAGAAGCCGAAGCGGCCGCTGGAAAGGGCGGATTCGATCAGCGCGGTGCTGCCGTGGCTGCTGAAGCCCACCTGCCCCACCAACCCTTCGCCCAGGGCCCAGCGCAGCAACTCCGCCCCTTCCCCCTCCAGGGCCCAGGCCAGGTGCTCCGGCCGGTTGAGGCCGTGCACGGCCAGGTTGTCGAGCCGCTCCACCCCCAGGCGCCCGAGGCAGGCCCGCAACTGGGCCCGCCCCTCCTGCAGACCCGTGCCGGGCAGGAGCTTGCTGGTGATCACCACCAGTTCCCGTTCAACCGCCAGGCTGCTCAGCGCCCGGCCGAGATACCCCTCGGCGGGTCCATAGGCGGGGGCCGTTTCCAGATGGTTGATGCCGGCGGCCAGGGCGGCTGCCAGCACCAGCTCCATCTGATCGGCGGAGTCGAGCGCCCGCATCGTGCCGAGGCTGAACAGGGAGACGGCCGGACCCTGGCCGAAGGGTCGGCGGACCGGCCTCGGCTCAGCCGGGGCCACCGGAGGGGCCACTGGGCAGATCCGGTGGGGATGGGGCTGGCGGCTCAGGGCCAGCTTCAGGTTCCGAATCCCCCTGGCGTTGGGAGCGGCGAAGGTTGCGGATCAGTTCCGCCGGGCTGACCCGATCGAGAAAACGGCGAAAATCCTCCTGGTCTTCGGCGTCGGCCTCGGCGTCGACGGGGATCGAAGCATCCGACACCACCTCCTCGAGCATCCAGATGCCGGCATCGGTGCGCAGGGCCAGGGCAATCGCGTCACTTGGCCGGCAGTCGATTTCCAGAGGTTGGGCGGCGGCGTTGCTGAGCTTGAGCACGGCGCGGAAGGTGTTGTCCTCGATCGCATGGATGATCACCCGTTCGAGTTTCAGCCCTCCCGCCTCCAGCAAGGTGGCCATCAGGTCGTGGCTGAGCGGGCGGGGCGGCGCCTTCCCACCCATGCCCGCCAGGATGTTCTGGGCCTGGGCCTGGTCGATCCAGATCGGCACCTGACGCCGGCCGCAGGGATCGCGCAGCAGCACGATGGGGCTGCGACTGGCCGCATCGAGCGCGATGCCGGCAACGCGCATTTCAACCATCGCGCCGTCCAACCATGGTCTTGCCGCGCTTGCCCATTGGCCATTATGGGCAGGTCCTCCAACAGGCCGATGTTCACCGGGTTGGTCCAGGCGGTGGGTCGGTTGCGACGCCAGGCCCGCGGCGTGGTCGTGGAGGGACTGGCAGGGGAGTTCTCGATTGCCCTCGGTGACAGCGTGGCCGTCGACGGCGTCTGCCTGACCGTGGCGGAGCTGCAGGCCGGGGGCTTCCGGGCCGATGTCAGCGAGGAAACCCTTCAGCGCAGCACCCTTGCCGCCAAGGCGGCGCTGGGGGCAGCGGTGAATCTGGAGCCTGCCCTGCGACTTTCCGACCGGCTCGGGGGCCATCTGGTCAGCGGCCACGTCGATGGACTCGGCGAGGTGACCGGCATCGTGCGGCAGCCAGGCTCCTGGCGGCTTGAGCTTCGCTGGCTTGATCCGGCCTATGGCCGCTATGTGTGTGACAAGGCCAGCGTCGCCGTCGACGGGATCAGCCTCACGGTGGCCAGCGCCAGCCCCGGCGGGGAGCGGTTCTGGATCGCCGTGATCCCGCTCACCTGGGCCAGCACCACCTTGGGCCAGCGCCGGGTGGGGGATGCAATCAATCTCGAAGCGGATCTGCTTGCCAAGTACACCGAGCGGCTGCTCGGGGCAGGCGCTGCACCCAGGACAGAACGGTCGGGCGCTCCGATGGCCGCCGCGGAAATCGAGCCTGGCTGGCTGGCGGAACAGGGCTGGGCTTAAGCAGGCCTGCGGGCCTCGACAACCGTTTAAGAGGTTGTTTCCTCGAGGGGAAGCAGCCAGATCGCACCGGTGTCCTCGTGGATCTGGATCTGGAACTCCTGGCCGGGCTCCAGCCCCAGGCGGCGGGTGTAGGCGTTACCGATCAGCAAATTGCCGTTGCCATGGACGCGGGTGCGGAAGTCGGCCTGGCGCCCCTTGCTGACCGGGCCACCGGTGGCCATGCCCCCCAGTCGATACCCCTTCGCTTCCACCAGGGCGCGATAGAAACTCTTCTTGAGCAGACGGCCATTGGGGCTGACATACCCGCAGGCCCTGGCGATCACATCCTCCGAACAGCTGCTCAGGCTTCGGGCCTTCTCCAGCAGCGCTTTTCCCTCCAGCATCGGCGTACGCATCGTGGCTATAAAGCTCTCCGGAGTTTAGGCCGCTCCGCGAATGTTGCCCCCTTCCCAGCCAATGAAAACACTCAGAGCAGATAGAGGATGCCGAACAGAACAAGCCAGATCCCATCCACGAAGTGCCAGTAGAGCTCGGCGGCCTCGACCCCGAAGTGGTGCTCGGGGGTGAATCGGCCCGGAACCCTCGCCTGCCACCAGACGATCAGGATCATCAGGGCCCCCAGGGACACGTGCAGTCCATGGAAACCGGTGAGCGCGTAGAAGGTGCTGGCGTAGAGGTTGTCGGTGAGGCCGAAGGGCAAGGAGAAGTACTCCACCATCTGTCCGGCCAGAAAGGCCAGGCCAAGGCCGGCCGTGATCAACAACCACAACCGACAGGCCCCGTTCCTGGATTGCCTGAGCTCGCTGGCGGCGCGGTGGAAGGTGAAACTGCTCGCCACCAGCAGGGCGGTGTTCAGGGTCGGGAGGATCAGCTCCAGCTCGTAGGTGGCCCCCGGGGGCAGGGGGTTCACGGCCCGGAAGGTGAGATAGGCGGCGAAGAAGCCCGCGAAGGTCATCCCATCGGCCACCAGGAAAGTGGCCAGGCCGAACATCCGCAGATCGCGGTGCTCCCCTTCGGCCCCGTGGTCCTCGGTTTGTCGACTGGTCGACGGGTCGGTGCGAGACGTGAGTGTGGTCATCGTTTCAACGGCCCTCCGACCAGATCTGCAAGCCTGACACCGCCTTGAGATCGATCTGACCCTCCGGTACGCCATAGCCGTAGGGATGGGTCACCAGGGGGGCCGGGCCGTTCCAGTTGGCCACCGGTGGCGGCGAACTGGTGAGCCACTCGGGGGTCAGGGCATTCCAGGGGTTGTCTCCAGCCACCTTGCCGGCGATGGCGCTCCAGGCCACGTTGATCAGGAAGGGGAGGGTGCTGACCGCCATCAGCAGGGCCCCGACACTGCTGAGCTGGTTCAGCAGGGTGAACTGGGGGTCGTACTCGGCGACACGGCGGGGCATGCCGTTGAGACCCAGCCAGTGCTGGGGGGCAAAGCAGAGATTGAAGCCGATGAAGGTGAGGAGAAAGTGCAGCCTGCCGAGCTGTTCATTGAGCATGCGGCCAGTGAACTTGGGGAACCAATGATAGATCGATCCAAACACCACGAACACGGTGCCTCCATACACAATGTAATGGAAGTGTCCAACGACGAAATAGGTGTCATGGACATGAATATCGAATGGAACCTGGGCTAGGGCGACGCCGGTGATGCCACCAAAGACGAAATGCACGATGAAAGCGCAGGAAAACAGCATCGCGCTGTTCAAGGCGATCTTGCCTCCCCAGAGGGTGGCCAACCAGTTGAAGAACTTGATCCCGGTGGGTACGGCGATGAAGGCGGTGGCAATCGTGAAGAACAGCCGCATCCAGGGTGGTGTGGCACTGGTGAACATGTGGTGTGCCCAAACGATCAGGCCCAGAAAGACAATGCCAAGGATGGAGTACACCATCGTGGTGTAGCCGAACAGGGGCTTGCGGGCATGAACCGGCAGGATTTCGCTGACCAATCCGAAGGCCGGCAGCACCATGATGTAAACCGCCGGATGGGAATAGAACCAGAAGAGGTGTTGGTAAACCACGGCGTTGCCACCGAGGGCCGGGTTGAAGAAGCCCGTGTGGGCGATGATGTCGAAGCTGAGGAGCACCAGGGTTCCCGCCAGAACAGGGGTGGCCAGCACCACCAGAATGCTGGTGCCCAGCATGGCCCAGCAATACATCGGCAATTGCATCATGCCCAGGCCTGGCCTCCTCATCTTCAGCACCGTGGCAATGAAATTGATGCCACCGAAGATGGAGCTGCCGCCCAGAAGCAGCACACTCAGGATCCAGATCACCTGTCCGGTTGCCGGTGTGGTGAGGCTGAGGGGTGGATAGGCGGTCCAGCCGGACTGGGCAGCACCGGCGATGAAGTAGCTGGCGATCAGCAGGAAACCGGCCGGAGGGATGAGCCAGAAGGCCACCGCATTGAGCCGAGGGAAGGCCATGTCCCGAGCTCCTACATAGAATGGAATCAGATAGTTGCCGAAAGCTCCGTTCACAACCGGCACGATCCAGAGGAAGATCATCACCGTGCCATGCAAGGTGAGCACTTCGTTGTAAGTCTCGCGGGGGAGAAAATCAGAGATCGGGCTGAGCAGCTCCACCCGGATCATCCCGGCGAGGGCGCCACCGATCAGATAGAAGAAGAACGACGTGACCAGGTACTGAAGGCCGATCACCTTGTGATCCAGGCTGAAGCTCAGATAGCGAAGCCAGCCCTCCGGCTGAAGTCCGCGCGTCTGGGAGATCGGGGGTGGCAGGGTGAGGGTCATCGTCGCTGAACGGTGCGGAGAAAAGAGCTGATCAAAACCGCCGAAAGGGCTCAGCCGGTGGAGAGGGGAGGAAGGGAAGCCAGGGTGGCGGGTCGATTGGAGGCCAGCCAGGTGTCAAAGGCCTGGGGCTCATGCACCACCACGGTGGAACGCATGCCGCCGTGGTAAGGGCCACAGAGCTCTGCGCAGATGATCGGATATTGGCCAGGAAGGGTGGGGGTGAAGGTCAACACGGTGGGCTGGCCGGGAATGATGTCCTGCTTCAGGCGGAACTGGGGGACCCAGAAGGCATGGATCACATCCCGGGCTTCCATGCGCAGCTCCACCGGCTGACCAGCCTTGACATGGAGCTCACCGGTGGTGAAATCACCCTCGGGGTAGTGAAAGAGGAAGGCGAACTGCAGAGCCGTGACCTCAACGGGCAACATCCCTGCCGCGGGTCCGCCGGGGGAGCCGATGCCACCCCATAGGCGAGGTTCGACCTCCTGGCTGACCGGTCCCTCCACGCTTGCCGGGGTGACGGCCGAGGCCATGGCCCCATGCATCGCATGGGGGTCAGCAAGAGGAATCATTCCTCCCATCCGGTCATAGATGTCGTAGCTGTAGATGCCCACAAACAACACCACGATGGCTGGGATGGCCGTCCAGAAAATCTCCAACTGAAGATTTCCTTCCACCGCCACTCCGTCGCCCGGGTCGCCATCACGACGGCGAAAACGCACCAGACTGAAGATCAACAAACCGACCACACCCAGGAACAGAATGGTGCCGATCGTGAACAGAACACCGAACAGTTCGTCGTAGAGGGGGGCGTTGGTGCTGGCTGCCGCCGGCAGCAGATTGACGTTCTGACCAACCCAAAGCCCGCTCAGGACAAGGATCATGCCCAGGACCAGGGTCACGATGGCGGAGGGAATGGGCATGACCCGGTCGCTGAGGCGTTCAGCCTATGGCGTGGCCGAGCTTCCCCGGGTGCCGTGCGATAAACAGCAGCGCCCGTTCTCAGAGCCGTGAGCGATTCCACACAGACCAGTGGTGTCTTGGCCCCCGCGAACGCTGTGGAGTTGAAGTTGAAATTCGATCGCTAGCTTGTCTGCCATGACATTTGGTTTGCTCTTTCTCAGTTCCCACCTTGTGGTGGCCCTGGTGTCCCTGGTGGGCATCGGCGGCGCCACCCGTGTGATGGAAGCCGGCCTGGCCTGCCCCGACTGGCCCCTCTGTTATGGATCCCTGCTGCCTGGCGGAAGGATGAATCTCCAGGTGTTCCTGGAATGGTTCCACCGCCTCGACGCCTTCCTCGTTGGAGTCGGCTTGCTTGTACTGTTCGTTGTCAGTCTGATTCAGCGCCAACACCTGCCCCGCTGGCTGCCCTGGTTGAGCGGAGCGGCCCTGGTGCTGGTGGCCCTGCAGGGTGCCCTGGGGGCGTTCACGGTGCTGCAGCTGCTGCGATTCGACCTGGTCACGGCCCATCTGGCCACGGCCTTGGTGCTGGTGGCCCTGCTCAGCGGGATCCACCAGGGCCTGGTCACTTCACTCCAGGCACCGGCCCAGGGGCTCATCCAGGTGCAGGCCGTGGCCCCCGGGCACCCCTCTGCCCCCCCGTGGCAGGCGCCCTGGTGGCTGGCGGCCGCCGCGGCGGCTGGGGCGGTTGTTGCCCAGGCCGTGACCGGAGCCCTGATGGCCAGCCAGTGGGCCTCCGGCAGCTGCCTGGCAGCTGGTGAGGCCTGCGGCTGGCTTTCCCTTCACCGACAGTTGGCGTCCCCCGTGGCCGGTGCCGTGCTGCTGCTGGCCAGCACGATGGTTCTTCTGCCAGGGGCCCAACGGCGGCTCTGGCGGTTTGCCGTGGCCGCCGCCGCCCTGACGGTGCTGCAAGTGCTGCTCGGCGTGTTCACGCTGCGGCTGGCCCTGGCTGTTCCCCTGGTCACCGTGGGACACCAGATCACGGCAGCCTTGCTTGTGGCCGTGCTTGCCGCCCTGGCCGTCCGGGGCTGGCGATCCGCCGCCCCCAGCCCGGTGCTCAACCTCCTCCCCCTGCAGACATCCCATGGTTAGCGCCAGCGTGGCCTCGATTACGGCGGCACCTGCCCTCAGCCGCGATCAGCTGGTGCCCTCCAGGGCCAAGGTCCGCCTGCCGGCCTGGCTGGAAATCGCCAAGCCCCGCCTGATCCCCCTGCTGCTGGCCACGACCCTGGGGGGCATGGCCCTGTCGGAGGGGTGGCCCGTGGCCGCTCCGCGGCTGGCCTGCACCCTGGGGGGCGGGGCCCTGGCGGCCGCGGCCGCCGGCGTATTCAATTGCCTGTGGGAGCAGGAGCTCGACGGACGCATGCAGCGCACCAGCGGCCGCGCCCTCCCCTCCGGCCGCCTCTCCCAGGCCACCGCCTTCAGCCTTGCCGTGGCGCTCACCTGCCTGGCGGCGGGGCTGCTGATCGTCGGGGTGAACGCTTTGGCGGCCAGTCTGGCGTTGCTGGGGTTGTGCAGCTACGTGCTGCTCTACACAGCCCTGTTGAAACCCCGCACCACCTGGAACATCGTGATCGGCGGGGTGGCCGGAGCCATCCCGCCCCTGGTGGGTGCCGCAGCGGCCACTGGCCATCTGGGCCTGGGCAGCTGGTGGTTGTTCAGCCTGGTGATGCTCTGGACACCAGCCCACTTCTGGGCCCTGGCCCTGCTGCTCAAGGAGGACTACCGCTCGGTGGGCATCCCGATGCTGCCGGTGGTCAAGGGGGTCGTTCACACCACCTGGGCGATCGGCCACTACGCCCGCGCCACGGCGCTGATCAGCCTTCTCGGCGTCCTGGCCCTGCCCACTGGAGGGCTGCTCTACGGCGTGCTGGTGCTGCCGTTCAATGCCCGCCTGCTGCAGATGGGTCAATCCCTCAAGCTGACGCCCTGCGATCCGATCGCCGCCAGGGGCCTGTTCCGCTGGTCGATCCTGTATCTGTTCGGCCTCTGCCTGCTGCTGCTGCTGGCACGGCTGCCGGCCGCCGCCGCCTTCAGCACCCAGACCTGGCAGCTGCTGGTGGGGGCCTATCCGTTCCTGTCCCCCTCGACCCTCTGAGCGCCGGCGCCCTTTCTAGATTGAATCGTCAGATCGGCCCGAGAAGGCTGTCAGCAGCGGTGCCAGAACCAGTGATCGAGCTTCAGGACCTCCACAAGCGCTTTGGCCCGGTCGAGGCCCTCGCCGGCCTGAACCTTCAGGTGCCCCGGGGAACGCTCTATGGGCTGCTGGGACCCAACGGTGCCGGCAAGACCACGGCGCTGCGCATCCTCTGCACCCTGCTGGCTCCCGACGCCGGCAGCGTCCGGGTGGCCGGGCTCGATGCCCTGGCCCAGCCCCGGGCCGTGCGGGAGCTGCTGGGCTACGTGGCACAGGAGGTGGCGATCGACAAGATCCTCACCGGCCGGGAGTTGCTCGAACTCCAGGGGGCGCTCTATCACCTGCCGGCCAGCCGCCTGCAGGCCCGCCTTTCCGAGCTCAGCGCTCTGCTGGGCATGGACGACTGGATCGATCGCCGCTGCGGCACCTACTCCGGTGGCATGCGTCGCCGCCTCGACCTGGCCAGCGGCCTGCTCCATGACCCGGCCCTGCTGGTGCTGGATGAACCCACCGTCGGTCTGGACATCGAGAGCCGGGCGGCGATCTGGCAAGTGCTGCGTCGATTGCGCGACCAAGGCACCACCGTGCTGCTGAGCAGCCACTACCTCGAGGAGGTGGATGCCCTGGCCGACCGGCTGGCCATCATCGAGGGGGGCCGGGTGATTGCCGAGGGCAGTCCCACCGGCTTGAAGAGCGCCCTCGGCGGCGATCGGGTCACCCTGCGGGTGCGAGAGTTCAGCGACGAGGCGGAGGCCGCCCGGGTGCGCCAGGTGCTGCAGAGCTGCCCCGGCATTCAGCAGATGGTGGTGAACCGGGCCCAGGGCCATTCGCTCAACCTCGTGGTGGAGAACGAGGCGGTGATCGAGCCGTTGCGCCGCCAGCTGGCGGCGGCCGATCTGCCGGTGTTCTCCCTGTCCCAGAGCCGGCCAAGCCTGGATGATGTCTACCTCCAGGCCACCGGCCGCACTCTGATGGACGCGGAGCTGGCGGTGGCCGGCAGCCGTGACCCCAAGGCGGAGCGCAAGCAGGCCATGCGCTGATTCGAGAACCCACTTCTTCCTTGCCGATCCAGCCATGACCAGCGCTCCCACCCTCACCGCTCCCCAGCCGGCGGCGCCCAGCGCCGAGCGCTCCGCCATGGCCGATCTGAGCCAGGAGACCCTGGCCCTGACCAAGCGGTTGTTCCTGCAGCTGGCTCGGCGGCCCTCCACCCTGGTGGCGGGGGTCTTGCAGCCCTTGATCTGGCTGGTGCTGTTCGGGGCGTTGTTCGCCAAGGCCCCGGAGGGCCTGCTGCCGGGTGGGATGAGCTACGGCCGCTTCCTGGGCGCTGGGGTGATCGTGTTCACGGCCTTCAGCGCAGCCCTCAATGCCGGGCTGCCGGTGATGTTTGACCGGGAGTTCGGTTTCCTGAACCGGTTGCTGGTGGCTCCCTTGCGCTCGCGAAGCTCGATCGTGATCGCCTCGGTGCTGTACATCACCAGCCTCAGCCTGGTCCAGAGCATCGCGATCATGGGCACAGCGGCGCTGCTGGGCTACGGCTGGCCGGGGGCCTACGGCCTGGTGCTGGTGCTAGTGACCCTGCTGTTGCTGGTGTTCGCCGTGACCGGCCTCAGCCTGGGACTGGCCTTTGCCCTGCCCGGGCACATCGAGCTGATCGCGGTCATTTTCGTGGTCAACCTGCCGCTGCTGTTCGCCAGCACCGCATTGGCACCGATTTCCTTCATGCCCACCTGGTTGGGCTGGCTTGCGGCCCTGAATCCCCTTACGTTCGCCATAGAACCGATCCGCGCCGCCTACGCCGGCCACCTGTCGCTCACCGAGGTGGTCCTGGAAGCTCCCTACGGGGATCTCACCGGTGCCCAGTGTCTGCTGGTGCTGGCCCTGCTGGCCGTCGGTTTGTTCCTCCTGATCCGGCCCCTCCTGGATCGCAAACTAAGTTGAGTTCCACCGTGTCTCTCTCCTTTCCGGATCCGTTCTCGCCGTCCCCCCTGGCGGCCCCCTGGCTGGATCATCCAGGCAGCAGCCGGCAGGAACTTCTTGCGGCACTGCAGCGCCAGGACGACCCCGCCGTCGCCAGCCTTTCGGCCCGCTGGGCCCATCGCCATGGGGTGGAGTCGCTGCAACGGCTGATCCAGCAGCTGGAGGTGGACTCCGGGACAGCAGCGGCAGACACCGGTCCGGCGTCGATCAGCGTCGAAACCCCGGCCCAGCGGCCCGCCCGTCGGTTCCAGCCGATCCGCCGCCTGAAGAGCCTGGTGCGCGACTGCATTGATGAGGTGGCCAGCACCTTCCAGGAGGACACCGACGACCCCGCGGTTAAATCGCAGGAGGCCGCACCCCAGCCCTTGTCCCTGGCCCGGCCACCGATCCATCCCGACCTGGCGGACCTCCGGTCCTGGTTGCCCGATCACCGCGACGACCAGCATCGCCGCGCCTCCTGAGCGCGCTTCGCTTCCCCTGCCCTTCTGGTCCGTGCCCCGTCCTCCCCTTGCTCCACGGCTCAGCCGCGCCGCCCTGCGGGGGGGGCTGATCGTGTCGGTGCAGGCACCGGAAGGCTCACCGATGCGCCACCCCGACGTGATCGCGGCGATGGCGGCAGCCAGCCTGGCCCGGGGGGCGATCGGCGTGCGGCTGGAGAGCCCCGAGCACATCGGAGCGGTGCGGCGCCGCTGCCCCCAGGCCCTGATCGTCGGGCTGTGGAAGCGCACGTTCAGCGACAGCGCCGTCTACATCACGCCGGGCTGGGGGGAGATCCAGGCCGTCTGGGCGGCGGGAGCGGATGTGGTGGCGATCGACGCCACCGGGCGTATCCGGCCGGGTGGGCAGGACCTCGCCCTGCTGATCGAGCGCGCACATACCGACCTGGGAGCCCCCCTGATGGCGGATGTGGACACCTTGGCCAACGGCCTGCGGGCCGGGGCCCTGGGTTGTGACTGGGTGGGGACCACCCTGCACGGCTACACGGACGAAACGGCCTCCAGCAGCCCCCCGGCCTGGGACCTGCTGGAGCCCCTGCGCTCCGGCCTCCCGGCGGAGGTGGCCCTGATCTGCGAAGGCGGAATCGCCAACGCCGGCGACGCCTGTCGGGCCCACCGGCTCGGGGCAGACGCGGTGGTGGTGGGCACCGCCATCACCGGTGTGGACCTGCAGGTGGCCGCCTACGTCAGGGCGTTGGGGAGCTGAGCGAGGCCGCTCACATCATCCCCGGCATGCCCATCCCACCCATTCCGGGCATTCCCATACCGCCCATACCCCCCATTCCTCCCATCCCGCCCATGCCACCAGGGGCTGGCGGCGCTTCGGGTTCGGGCTTGTCGGTGATCACCACTTCGGTGGTGATCAACAGGGCGGCGATCGACACCGCATCCTGGAGGGCCAGCCGCACCACCTTGGCGGCATCGAGGATGCCGGCGGAGATCAGGTCTTCGTAGTCGCCGGTGAGGGCGTTGTAACCCTTGCCGCTGCGAAGCGCTTCGGCCACCACCACCACGCCATTGGCGCCGGCGTTGTCGGCGATCTGGCGCAAAGGAGCCGAGAGCGAGCGCTGCACGATCTGGGCGCCGGTGCGTTGATCCCCCGTCAGCCGTGCGATCAGGCCGTCGAGGTCAGAGGCCAGCTGCAGCAGGGTGCTGCCACCCCCCGGCACGATGCCCTCCTCCACCGCCGCGCGGGTGGCGTTGAGGGCATCCTCGATGCGGAGCTTGCGGTGCCGAAGTTCGGTTTCGGTGGGAGCCCCGACCTTGATCACGGCCACGCCGCCGGCCAGCTTGGCGATCCGCTCATTGAGCTTTTCGCGGTCGTACTCCGACTCGGTGGCCTCCAGCTCCCGCTTGATCGAGGCGACCCTCTCCACCACGGCGTCGCGGTGGTCTTCGTTGCCGACGATCGTGGTGCTGTCCTTGCTGATCGTGATCCGGCGCACCCTGCCCAGGTCGGCCAGGGTGAGCTTCTCAAGGGTCATCGCCCGGTCTTCGCTGATCAAGGTGGCGCCGGTGAGGATGGCGATGTCCTGCAGGGCGGCCTTGCGACGCTCGCCGAAGGCGGGGGCCCGCACGGCCGCCACCTGCAGCACCCCGCGGTTCTTGTTCACCACCAGGGTGGCAAGGGCCTCGCCCTCCACCTCTTCGGCCAGGATCACCAGGGGCGCCCCCGCCTTCGACACCATCTCCAGCACGGGGATGAGGTCGGCGATGGCGCCGATCTTGCGGTCGGTGACCAGCAACAGGGCGTTCTCGAAGTCACAGACCTGGCGGTCGGCGTCGGTGACGAAATAGGGGGAGGAATAGCCCCGATCGAAGGCCATGCCCTCGGTGATTTCAAGCTCCGTGGCCAGGGAGCGGGACTCCTCGACGGTGATCACCCCGTCGGTGGTCACCTTGTCCATGGCGTCGGCAACCATCTGGCCGACCAGCTCATCGCCGCCGGCACTGACGGTGGCCACCTGGCGGATCGCCTCACCAGCCACCGCCTGGGACAGCCGGGCGATGCCGGCCACCACCTCGGCGGTGGCGGCCTCCATGCCGCGTCGCAACCCAACTGGATTGGCGCCGGCAGCCACGTTGCGGAGGCCCTCCTGGACCAGCGCCTGGGCGAGGAGGGTGGCGGTGGTGGTGCCATCCCCGGCCTTGTCCTTGGTTTTGGAGGCCACCTGCTGGATCAGCTTGGCGCCGAGGTTCTCGAAGGGATCCTCCAGTTCGATCTCCTTGGCGATCGTCACGCCGTCGTTGACGATGTCCGGGGCGCCGAACTTCTTCTCCAGCACCACATTCCGGCCCCGCGGACCGATCGTGACCTTCACCGCATCGGCGAGGGCATTCACCCCGCGCTCCAGGGCGGCGCGGGATGCATCCGAGAAGCAGATCAGTTTGGCCATCGGGTGGAGAGGGGGCACGCCATGGGAGTGCCCAGAAAAGGGAAGATCCTAGGCTCCCACGGCAGCGTGGAGGCTGTCAGCGGATCGGGGGTGGGGAAAGCCGAATCGGGCCCTTGGCCTCGATAGGGTCTAGGCATGGAGGAGTTGATCACCCCCAACCTGGCCGGCGCCTTAGGCGATGTGGCCGCCGATCCGGCGGCTGGCCCCAGCGTGATGGCCTTCGTGATCATCACCGGCCTGGGCCTGGCGATGGCGGTGGTGTACGTGCCGATCCGGCTGTTCCTGACCCTGACGGCCCGCAGCCGCCGACTCAAGCTCCTGCAGCGTATCCGCCGCCTGCGGGAAGAGTTGGGCCAGCCGATCGAGGGCTGAGCGTTGCCGGAGAGCTTCAGGCCATCAGCATGCCGCCATCCACCTGGAGCACCTGGCCGGTGATGTAGGCGGCGGCGGGATCGGCGGCCAGGAACCGCACGGCGCCGGCCACCTCCTCGGGCTGGCCGAGCCGCCCCACGGGAATCGCCTTGAGGATCGGCTCCGGATCGAGGCCCTCGGTCATGTCGGTGGCGATGAAGCCAGGAGCCACCGCGTTCACGGTGATGCCGCGGCTGGCGAATTCGGCAGCTGTGGAGCGGGTGAAACCGACCACGCCGGCCTTGGCGGCGCTGTAGTTCGCCTGGCCGGGGTTGCCCGTCAGGCCCACCACCGAGGTGATGTTGATGATGCGGCCACGGCGGGCCTTGAGCATGGGGCGGCTCACGGCACGGGTGCAGAAGAACACGCCGGTGAGGTTCAGATCGATGACCGCCTGCCAGTCGGCGGTCTTCATGCGCAGCAGCAGCCCATCGCGGGTGATGCCGGCGTTGTTGACCAGCACGTCGAGGCGGCCGCTGCGCTCCAGCACCGCCTGGATCAGGCCGTCCACCGCCGCTTCCTTGGCCACATCGGCCGCCAGGGCGTAGGCCCGGCCTCCCGCCGCCACGATCTCGGCCACCACGGCCTCGGCGGCGCTGGCAGAGCGGGCGTAGTTCACCACCAGCTCAGCCCCCTCCGCCGCCAGGGCCAGGGCGATCGCCCGGCCGATGCCCCGGCTGGCCCCGGTGACCAGGGCGGTCTGACCGGCTAGGGGGGTGGCGGCGGCGGGCATCGGGGACGGAGCGCTTGGCCCCAGCGATCGTATGCCGTCGCTTCCGGGGTGGCTGAGCGGGGAACTCAGTCCTGCATGGTCTCGATGCCCACCAGGGCCCGACCGAGGATGGACGTGAAGCTGCGCAGCTGCTCCTGGCTGCCCATCACCACCAGCATCTGCCCGGGGGCCAGCCGAATCTCGCCGCCAGGGTTGGCGATCAGGCGCGCCTCCTCCTGGTGATAGGTGGTGCCGCGGTAGCTGTAGGGATTGCTCACCTTCGGGGCCGGGGTGCGGATCGCCAGCACCATGGCCCCGGAGCGGCGTCCCAGTTCCAGCTCGGCCAGGCTGCGGCCATCGAGGTCGCCGAGCAGGGATCCGTCTTCGCTGAGCTGGAACTCCTCCACCTCGCATTCGGAGCTGGAGAGCAGGTCCATGAACCGCACCGCCAGGGGCCGGAGGGCCGTTGCGGCCATCGTGCGTCCACCGGCCACGTAGGGGCTCACCACCTGGTTGGCGCCGGCCTGCAAGAGTTTGCGCTCTGCTTCGTCGCTGTCGCAGCGGGCGATCAGGCGACACTTGGGGGCGATGCCCCGGGCACTGAGCACCACATAGAGATTGGCCGCGTTGCTGGGCAGGGCCGCCACCAGGCTGCGGCAGCGGAGAATCCCCGCCTCCAGGAGGGTTTCATCGAGGGTGGCATCGGATTGCAACACCGTGATGCCGCGGTCTTCGGCCGCTTCCTTTTGGACCTGATCCATTTCGATCACCAGCAGGGGAACCCCTTCGCTGGTGAGCTGTTGTGCGATTTCGCGGCCGATGCGGCCATAGCCACAGAGAATCACATGGTTTTCCATGGTCATGAGAAAGCGGCGGAAACTGTTCTCGCGCATCCGGCGGAAGTAGCCGGATTCGCTGAGCCCGAGCAGGCTCTGGATGGTGACCTGCACCACCACCAGCCCCCCCACGAGCGCGAAGGTGGTAACGAAGCGGCCAGCGGCGGAGAGGGTCTGGGTGGTGCCGTCACTCCAGCCCAGGGTGCTGAGAATGATCAGCACCATCCAGTAGCAGTCGCCCCAGTCCCAGCCTTCGGTGAGGCGGTAACCCGCCGCCGCCGCGTTCACCACGAAGACGAGGGAGAGCAGCGGGGTTTTCCACGGCTTCGGGTTCCGGGCAGACGGAGGGCGGCGGCGAAAGCGCAGCAGCAGGGGGGTGGGGTTGGAGGGGGGCATCCAGCGGAGCCGTTGGGGAATTGGCGCTGATGGAGGTGCCGTGGATGCAGGTGCCGCCTATGCAAGCCCCAGGGCCTGCATCACCGCCGCGACGCTGAGCCGATCGAGGGAGTCGGCGGAGCCGATACCTTGTACCCCCTCACGGAGCGGCAGGCTGTCGCCGCTGCGACCCAGGGCCACCAGGGGGGTGCCCGTCAGCAGGGCCAGCTCGGTGACCACGGGATCACTGCTGAGCACCACATCGGCGGCGGCCACCTGGGCGGCCTGCTGAACCGGGCTGCCGCCGCTGGCGCTGATCACCCGCAGATCGGCGAGGCGGGCCCGGATCGCCGCCGGCAGGGCCTGCCAGTGGGCGGCGGGCCAGTCGGCGCCGGTGCTGGCTGCCGCGGCGGGTGCCAGCAGCAGCACGGGGCCGCTGCCGGAGGGCAGCGCAGCGGCGGCGGCGGCAAGATCCGCCTGGGCCAGGCCGAGCCGGAAGGCGGCGGCATCGAGCGGCACCTCGATCGGGCTCAACCAGGCCTGCAACGCCTGGTTGGGCCAGCCAGCACCCGGGGAAGCGGTGGCTTCGGCGGTGAGCCGGATGGTGGCAGAGAAGCCGGTGCGGGCGATCCGGGTGGGGATGTGGGTGAGCGAGAGCAGCAGATCGAGCGGCCAGCCGGAGGCCAGGTTGATCGACAACTGAAAGTCGGGCTCGCGAACGGCGCCGAGCAGGTTGGCCCACTCCGCCAGGCTGAGCCCCGGGGCAAAGCTGAAGGGCAGCACCTTCTCCACCGCCGGCACCAGCTTCCAGACCGCCGCAGCCTCCGCAGGGCAGGCCACCTGCACCTCGGCCCCGAGCTGGTCGGCGACGGCGGCAACGGCCGGGATGGTTTGGAGTTGGGTTGCGCTGCCGCCGGGAATCAAGAAAAGAACACGCATCTGGGCGGCGGCTGGCAGGCGTGGCGCGAGCTGATTGTATGGATCGGATCCGGTTTTGCCGCCTCAACGGGAGTCGCTTGTGCATTTGCTGATCGCCGCCGCCGGCAGCGGCCGCCGCATGGGCGGCGAGGGCAACAAGCTGCTGCTGCCGCTGGCCGGCCGCGCCGTGCTGGCCTGGACCCTGGAGGCGGCCCTGGCCTGCCCGTCGATCCGCTGGATCGGCGTGGTGGGCCAGCCGGTCGATCAGGACGCCGTGGAAGCCCTGATCACGGCCGCCGCCCCGGATCGGCCCGTCCGCTGGATCGTCGGCGGCGCCAGCCGCCAGGAGTCGGTGAGCAGGGGGCTGGCCGCCCTGCCGCCTGGCGCCAGCGGCGTCCTGGTCCATGACGGCGCCCGGTGCCTGGTGACCCCTGAGCTGATCGGCCGCTGCGCCGAGGCGGTGGAGCAAGGTGAGGCGGTGATCGCCGCCACGCCGGTGAGCGACACGATCAAGCGGGTGGATGGCCAGGCCATGGTCGCGGCCACCCTGGAGCGCTCCGAGCTCTGGGCCGCCCAGACCCCCCAGGGATTCCCGGTGGAGGCGCTGCGCCAGGCCCATGGCCAGGCCCACCAGCAGGGCTGGTCGGTCACCGATGACGCCGCCCTGTTCGAGCGGCTCGGCTGGCCGGTGCGGGTGATCGCCGCGCCGGCCTCGAACATCAAGATCACCACACCGTTCGATCTGACCCTGGCGGCGGCCTTTCTGGCCGAGCGCGCCGCCAGGAGCTTGACGTGCCCAGACGATCCCCACCACGTCTCCAAAGGTTCTCCAAAATCCGCCCAAAACCCACTGAAAGCAATGGATCTGGGCGAGACAATGGGGCATGAACATGCGTAAGTCCGAGACCTTCCGCGCCTCGACCCCGGGGGAGATCACCTTGACGCCGCCCTCGCCCTTCGACTTGCTGACGGGCAACCAGCATCCCCACAACTGCCAAGCGGCCCTGGATGGAGACCGCTAGAAGATCGTGGGGATCGGCGTGAGCAACCAGCCGCTGGATGTGGAGCATCTGGAACCGGTGCTGGAGCACACGATCGCCAACCCAGATCAGGCACCCCAGGCATTCATTGCCTATGCGGGCTGCTGGGGTGAGGACAACGCCATGTCCGCAGCCGAGCGGGGCGTGGATCCCCCCATTCCCTCCGGCCGAAGGAAGCACGGCCAGCCGCCGCCACCATCCAGCGCCCCGATCCCCAATAGAGCAAATAGGCGAAGATTGGGTCGCAAGCAAGTTTCTCAGGAACAAAGGCTCGGCATCAGGCGCCTTCCCCTAGGCGGGCTGGAGAAGATGAACGATGAATGGATGGCTTGGTGCCTCACTGACAACATCAAAATGTTGCTCCGGTTCCGCAGATTGCCGACGGTTGCCTTAGGGGGAAGGCCACCGCTGCCGGTGCGGGAGCCGATGATCCTCTGGGGTCAACGGGAGTGAGCTGCCCACCGCAGTGCTCATCGACTCAGCGAGTGCTGGTGCTCAGTTTTGGGAGGCGTTTTCAGGAGACAAACTCCTAGGCTTATAGTGCCTGGTGGAGGGAGCAAGGCTTACAAAGTATTTGTTCAGGAAGATCTCCAGACAGGGGTGAGGAGGATGGAGACCGTATGGGTTCAAGATTCGATCCTGCAGGTGACCAAAGCGGTGGCCTCGCGGGCGGCAGGGCTGCTGATTCGTGATCCTGCCGTTGATCCGCGCTGCCCCGACTCATCCGACCTCGACTTTGTCGTGCTAGCCGACATCGCTGAGATGCGATCCGAACGCCTGTCGCTGGTCACCGCTGGTGCCGGTCCGGTCTTGGCTGACCTGACCTGGTTACCCTGGGCCTGGGTGGTCAACCCCGAGGAGGCCGCAACGCGAGGCTGGGTGCCGCACCGGCTGCTCTCCTCAAATGTTGTTTGGGACGAGGGTCGAGAGATCGCCACGTTGTGCGACGCGATTGCGCAACATATGGCCCGCCCCGAGATACAGAGCCGGCGTGTCTCAGTATTTCTCGACACCGGCTTCCAGGCTGTGCGCGAAATCGGCATCACCTGGGACTTCCCAGCGCTGGGGATGTTCTGGCTGCACATGGCTTATGCCGCATGTCTGGCCACGCTCGCGGATGGTTTGCACATGTTGTGCCCGAACATCTTCACACGGCCGTTCGACCATCTCGACAGGGTGGAATTGAACGGTCACCCCGGCCTGCGCCTTCGCTGGATTGAGGCGCTGCGCCTGGACGACGAACTCGAGCCGCTGGTCGAGCGGCTGCTTCGCTGTCACGCGCTGATGTCCAGTCGATTCCCCGAACCATGCTGGCCCGCCTCCATTAGAGAAGGGGTGCGCTTTGAGTACCGTTACTGGGTGTCGCACCAGGAGTTGGCTTGGCGGATTCGCACGGCCCGTGAACTCGCCTTGCGTGGTGACTGCGCTGCAGCGGTTTTCCACCTGCGCTTTTGCGCCTATGCGGTGGCTCGGCTGCCGGTGGTGCATGCGCGGGCCCTGGAAGGCATCAGTGGGTCCTTTCTGCGGCCTGAGAAAGCCATGCTGCCTGATCTGAAGCGCCTGGCGCCCGAGATCATCGACGACCTCAGCCTGATGCTCGCCGGCCCAGGAGCGCTGCTGGCGAGTAACGTGAAAATAAGCATAGATAATCTGCTTGAATTCCGTGATAATGTCTGCGCGAGCCTTATTGCTCAGGGGATACCGATCGCGCCGTTGAAGACCTGGGCTCCCTATCAAGTCGTCATGCCCTGATCCACAAGAGGAAACTCCATGTCAAATCTGAGCGAAGTCTGCACCCTCTGTAAAGCCGAGATTAACAGCGCGTTTACAAACCCGCGCCCCCCTGCAGTCAACATCGGCCCAAACCAGCATGTTTCTGGTCCTTGTTTCGTGGCTGACGAAATTGTCTTTACCGGCACCAGCCGCTTGATCTTCGACATCAACCTCGAGAGAGACGAGTATGCCGTGATTTGCCGCAAGTTGACGATCAGCGGCGGCGGCAAGCCCGGCAACCTCAACCCCTGCAACCCTGGCGATCCTGGCACGCGTTACAACACCAACGTCATCACTTGGGACCTCCGCCTGAAGTCCGCCGCCGCCGGCCCGGACGTCAATCCGCCCGCTGCGGCGGCCAGCGGCAACGACGACGGAATGCCCGGCAAGAATGGAATCCCTGGCAATCCCGGCAAACCCGGAGTGGACCTGCGCATCGGTGGAGAGAAAGAGAAGCGGCCGATCAAGCTGGTCATCGTTGCGCTCCAGGTTGAGGTGATCAACGGCGGCAACCTCGTGATCGATTGGGCTGGCCAGGACGGCGGTGATGGCGGCAAGGGCCAGAACGGGGGCAAAGGCAACAAGGGCACGAAGGGCAACGATGGCGAGGATGAAAGCTGGCCCAGCAGCGGCTGCGACATCGGCACCGGCACCGGCGGCGAAGGCGGCCCGGGTGGCGCCGGCGGTGAAGGTGGCCCCGGCGGCAAAGGCGGGGACTCGGGTCAGCTGGTGATCGTCAGTCTGCCCGCCCTGATGGCATCGACTGGTGTCTTCAACGACCCGTCCCGGATCACGCTCGTCACCCAGTCCTACGGCGGCAAGGGCGGTCCCGGCGGGCGCGGCGGCGATGGTGGCCCCGGCGGCAACCCAGGCAAGGCTACTAGCGAATGCGGCGTCGGCCAGCCGGGCATCAAGGGCACTTCCTTCGTGGCGCTGGCCGCGAGCCAGGGCGCGGCCGGCAACCCCGGTGCTGCTCTGACGACGCAGTTCGAAGTCATCAAGGCGGAGTGTGCCACTTCGCTGCCCGCGCCGCTGATCTTCGATAGCAGCAATGTGCTGCCGCGCGACATCCGACGCTGCTTCTCGGGTGCGGCCACCGACACCATCACCCTGACCGGCAGCTATCTGGACCAGGTCGTTGCGGTCGGTTCGAACCTCACCGGAGTGACCGCGACCATCAAGCCGGCGAGCAACGACACCCAACTGGTGCTCGAGGTCACCGCGGCGGCCAACTCCGGCTCGGGCCTCGGCGACCTGGTCTTCACTTACCTCTTCCCGGGCGCATCCGCGACTCAGAAGCTTTCTGGAGCCATTAGGATTGGAGTGTGTACCCTCACCGGCGTCTCAACGTCCAGCGGCGCCCAGGGCACCACGGTCCCCAACTTCACGGTCACCGGAACGTCCTTTGACGTCAGTGCGGCGTCGCACGACATCGTGGTCAGTGGCAACGGCGTGAATGCGGTGAATGTCCAGGTTGTGGACGAGCAGACCATGAAGTGCGATCTCGTCATCGAGAACAACGCCACCAAGACCCAACGTTCGGTGACGGTGAAGGCCGGGACATGCCAGCACACCCTGCCGAACGTCTTCACGGTGACCTGAGCAGGCCAGGCCGCCCCCGGAGGATCCTGCCGTGATCGCAGGGAGCGAGGCCGCCGCCGTGCGTTCGATCGAGCGCGCGGCGGCCTACCTGCTAGCGCAGGCCGTAGGCCACTTTGCCGAGGCGGCGCACGAGATGAACTTCTTGCACCGTGCTGGCTTCACGGGCCTGGCCGAGCGGCAGTCTGGCGACCTGTTCGCCCGCGCCACGCTGGCCCACCTTTTCCTGGACATTGCCGGCGCGCTGCCTCAAGCGTCCTTTGCACAGGAGTTCCAGGCCATCGCACGGCACGAGGCCGACGCGCTGGCCGCACGCAGGCTGGCCCATCGCCGCGGCGGCTGGAGCTACTTTCCCGGGCTGCCCGAGTTGCCGCCCGACGCCGACAGCCTGGCCGCCGTGCTCTCGCTGTTCGTGCGCATTGCCCCTGAGCTGACCCCCCTTTGCGAAGGTGCTGTCGATGCGGTCATTGCCGGCACGCACCCCGACGGTTCCTTCGAAACCTTGATCGTCGCACCCGAAGATGACGGCCGCGAACGCATGCTCTGGGGCATCCGCCATTGCTGGGGCAGCGGCAGAGACGTGGACGTGGTCGCGCACTTCTGTCATGCGCTCTGGCTTTGGGCGCCCGAGCGCCACATTGAGCGGGCACGCCAGGGTGCACGCTATCTGCTTGATCAGCAGCGGCCAGACGGCTCCTGGCAGGCCACCTGGTACGTCGGTCCGGCCTATGGCACAGCACTCGCCCTGAGGTTGCTGCGCGAGACCGGCCTTGGCGTCACTGCCTCAGAACGGGCCGTGAGATTCTTGCTCGCCAGCCAGCAGACCGATGGTTGCTGGAGCGTGGGCCCTTCGGGCTCTCTGCAGACAGCGCTGAGCCTGCTTGCTCTCGGCGAAGCCGACATTGACCTTACCCATGGGGCGATGCGGCGTGGATGCGAGGCCCTGGTGAGACGCCAGCTCGCCGACGGCAGCTGGCAGGCTTCGCCCTGGATCCGAATGGAGATCGGCCGCGCCACCGGCAGAACTCTGGCCATCGCTACTTATAAAAGTGTGACCGTGACAACCGGCTTCTGCCTGAGAGCCATCGCCTTTGCTCAAGCAAGGATGAATTCAGCTCTCAGCCAGTAGAGTAGTGCGTGGCGCACAAGTTCAAGCCGATCGGAATCGAAGAACACAGCATCTCCGACGAACTCAGTGGGGGGCTTCGAAGCCAGTTGGGCGAGAAGCTCTCGACTTTCCGATCACTCTTGAACGGTGGAGAAGCTTCCCCGCCGAATCGTGCGCTCCGTGATGATCCCGAACCAGCGCTCCAGCTGCTTGAGGCAGAATGCGTAGGTCGGCAAGGAAGCGGGGCCGCTGCGCTAGGAGCCTGTTGCGCGTAGATCGCGACCTGATCTCTCCACGGACGCCCATGAATCTGCCCAGATCCTTGTGACTGCAATGGATCTGGACTGGAGAATGGGGCATGCCCAAGTCCTTCCGCCCCT
>Ga0247834_1000983_pt1 | contig 51889 bp, 50 predicted proteins | sample LaCruzMarch2015__8_FD_187118 | JGI IMG/M metagenome (GOLD analysis project Ga0247834, IMG submission 187118) | Freshwater microbial communities from meromictic Lake La Cruz, Castile-La Mancha, Spain - LaCruzMarch2015_12m | ecosystem: Environmental > Aquatic > Freshwater > Lake | place: Spain... | reverse complement strand
GATCACTTCGACCGGCTGGGTCTGCCCAGGCTCTCATGACCTCAACTTCTCGAACCGCCCGGTGCGGACCCGCATGCCGGGTGGTGTGGCAGGGGCGCAGCCGATAATGGCTGCCCCCTATGCCGATGCAGGGTCAGAGGCCCATGGGCGGCTCCCACCCTTTTCGGCCTGCCCTCTCAATGCAAGGCAGTCGCCGGAGGCTGGTCCGCCAGAAACCCGCCCGACTGGTGCCGCCACAAGGCCGCATAGTGGCCGTCACGGGCCAGCAGCTCGTCATGGGTGCCGGTCTCGACGATCCGTCCCTGGTCCAGCACGATCAGCCGGTCCAGCCGGGCGATGGTCGAGAGGCGGTGGGCAATCGCTATCACGGTCTTGCCGTCCATCAGACCGAGCAACTGCTCCTGGATGGCCTGCTCCACCTCGCTGTCCAGTGCCGAGGTGGCCTCGTCCAGCACCAGGATCGGCGCGTTCTTCAGCACCACGCGCGCGATCGCAATGCGCTGGCGCTGGCCGCCGGAGAGCTTGACGCCGCGTTCGCCGGCATGGGCTTCATAGCCCTCGCGTCCCTTCCAGTCCCGAAGCTCCAGGATGAAGTCATGGGCGTGCGCATTGCGGGCAGCGGCCTCGACCTCTGCATCGCCGGCGGCGGGCTGGCCGTAGCGGATGTTGGCCGCAATCGAGCGGTGCAACAGCGAGGTGTCCTGCGTCACCATGCCGATCTGGGCGCGCACGCTGTCCTGTGTTGCCAGGGCGATGTCCTGCCCGTCGATCAGGATGCGCCCGCCCACCGGCTCGAAGAACCGCAGCAACAGGTTGACCAGCGTGGACTTGCCTGCGCCCGAGCGCCCGATCAGGCCGATGCGCTCGCCAGGCCGGATCGTGAAGTCGATGCCCGACAGCACCGGCCGCTGCGGGTCATAGGCGAACTGCAGTTGCTCGAAGCGGATCTCGCCGCGCGTGACCGTCAGGGGCTGCGCACCCGGGCGGTCGGTCATCGCCAGGGGCACGGCAATGGTCTCCATGCCTTCCTGCACCACGCCGATGTTCTCGAAGATGCCGGCGACCTCCCAGGAGACCCAGCCCGCCGCGCTGGTGATCTGCCAGGCCAGCGGCAGCGCCATCGCGAAGACGCCCACTTCCAGCCGCTGCGCCTGCCACAACCACAGCCCGACCGCCGCGGTGGCCACCAGCAGCAGCGCGTTGAGCATCCACAGCGTCCAGATGAACTGGGTCACCAGCCGCATGTGGCGCGCAATCGCCTGCTGGTGCGCGTCGAGCACCTCCTGCACATGGCGGTCTTCGTCGCTGGGTCGCGCGAACAGCTTCACGGTCAGGATGTTGGTGTAGGTGTCCACCACGCGGGCCACCACCCGCGAGCGCACCTCGGAGCTGGCCTTGGACAGGTCGCGCATGCGCGGCACGAAATGGCGCAGGAACAGCACGTAGCCGGCAAACCAGCACACCGTGGGCAGCGCCAGGCGCCAGTCGGCCATCCACAGCAGGCCGATGGTCGTGACGCCGTAGACCAGGATGTACCAGACAGCGCGCACGCCCGAGACCGCGCTTTCGCGCAGCGCGTTGCCGGTCTGCACCACGCGGTTGGCGATGCGCCCGGCAAAGTCGTCCTGGAAGAACGGCCAGCTCTGGCGCACCACATGCCAGTGGTTCTGCCAGCGCACCATGCTGGTCACACCCGGCATCACGGCATTGAAGCGCAGCAGGCTGTCAAACAGCAGGATGGCCGGGCGCGCCACCAGCATGAAGACCAGCATGCCTAGCAGCATCGGCGTGGCCTCGTGCAGCGCGGCGGCGCGGTCAGTGGCGGTCATCAGCGACACCAGCCGGCCGATCAGCACCGGGGTGACGGTGTCGCTCAGCGCCACCAGCAGACAGCTCAGCAGCATGCCCAGGAACAGGCCTCGGGTCTGGCGGATGAAGTGCCAGTAGAAGGCCAGCAGGCCGGCCAGTGGAGCGCCCCGGGGAGGCGGCGCGGTGGCCCGCACCTGCGACTCGAAGACACGGAACAAGGCATCGAACATGCGACCACTGTAGCGGAGCGCTGGCTAGAATCGCGGACCACCACCGGAGACACCCCCATGACCGAGCCCGCAGCACCGAAGGCCTTCGCATCGCAGGCCGATCTGGCCGACAGGAAGGTCAGCTTCGAGCAGCTCAGCGCCCATTGCTGGGCCTACACCGCCGAGGGCGACCCCAACTCGGGTGTGGTGATCGGCGACAGGTTCATCCTGGTCAGTGATGCCACGGCCACCCCGGCCATGGCGCGCGACCTGATCGCCTGCATCCGCACGGTGAGCGACAAGCCCATCAAGTACGTGCTGCTGACCCACTACCACGCGGTGCGGGTGCTGGGCGCCAGCGCGTTCTTCGACGCCGGCTGCTCGGAGATCATCACCAGCCAGGGGACGCTGGACCTGATCCGCGAGCGTGGCGAGCAGGACATGCACAGCGAGATGGAGCGGTTTCCGCGCCTGTTCCGAAATGCCGAGTCGGTGCCGGGGCTGACCTGGCCCACACTCGTCATCGGGGGCGGGGACCCGGTCCGTGGCGAGGCCCCGGGCCGCCTGACGCTCGACCTGGGCGGCGTGGCGGTGGAGATCTGGCACCCCGGCCCCGGGCATACGCGCGGCGACACCATTGCCTGGGTGGCGCAGGAGAAGGTGCTCTTCAGTGGCGACCTGGTCGAGTACAACGCCGGCGTCTATACCGGCGACGCCCACCTGGAAGAATGGCCCGCCACCATCGAGGCCCTGCGGGCCCTGGGCGCAGAGGCCATCGTGCCGGGGCGCGGCGACGCGATGAAGGGCCGTGCGGACGTGGACAAGGCGCTCGACTACACCCGGCAGTGGGTCCAGACACTGTTTGCCAGCGCCCGGGAGGCGGCGGCCGCCGGCATGGACCTGTCGCAGACCATGGCGCATGTGCGCAGGCACATGGACCCTGTCTTCGGGCATGTGTTCATCTACGAACACTGCCTGCCTTTCGACGTCACGCGGGCCTACGACGAGGCCCGCGGCATCAAGCACCCGCGCATCTGGACCGCGCAGCGCGACAAGGAGATGTGGGCAGCGCTGCAGGTCTGAGGCACGGGCGGCCGTGCGGTGCCGACATAGGTACCTGCGCCCTGCGGGCTGCGGTGCCGAGCACCTTCGGGCGGCCGTGCGGTGCTCATCCCGCCAGGTGCCCCGAGAGGTGGCGCGCCATCGGTGGCAGCACCGACACCTTCTGCACCAGTTCGCGGATGGTCTGGCAATGGGTCTTCATGCGGATGCTGCGCAGCTGGGTACGGACCGTCGAGATCTGCACACCGTGCCGGGCGGCGATCTGGGTCGGGCGCAGGCCCTTGCAGATCTGGGTCAGCACCTGCGCCTCGGCGCCGGTGAGGCCGCGCTCGCGGGCGAACAGCGCCACGGTGGAGTCGTCGCACAGTTGCTGTTTGGCGAACACCAGCAACGCATACTGCGGCTCGGTGTGCGGCACGCCGTTGACCAAGCGGTCGCCGTCCTGGCGGCTGTGCGGCAGCGGAAGGACGGCGACGGCCGAGGACTGCGCGTCCGTGCCCAGGCTCAACAGGCCGCGCAGGCCGGCGCGGGTGCGCGCCAGCGTGGAGCGCAACTGCTCGTGGTGTCCTGGCCGGACGGTGGCCACGCGCCCCTGCACCAGGCACAGCCCGGTGCCGCTGCGCTGCCGCCCGGAGCCTTCGGTGCTGCCGGGGCCATCGGCCAGCGCGGCATGGCCCGGGCCATTGGCGAAGTGCAGCATGGCCGAATCCGCGTCCAGCACGACCAGGCCATAGTCGACCTGGTTCAAGGCGAGCCGCAGCAATTCGGTCTCCGGCGGGTCGGCGGCGCGGACATTGCGCGGTGGTGCGCCGAGGTACGGGTTGGCAACCGGGCGTTCTTCGATGCGGTGAATCCTGGGGTCCATGGGCTTGATCCTCGTTGGCGCACCCGACAGGCACCCGCCTGTCGCTGTGGGGTCAGTGCGTGGTGTCAAGCGTAGGTTTCGCCGGCCCGGCCGGGCGGTGCAGGTGGCCAGGAAAATCTGTGACGCATGCACGAAAATTGCGCTGCAGCGCAGCATCACCAGCGCCGGGGCAGCCGTCCCACCAGCACGATGCGGCGCCCGTCGTCGAAGCGCACGTGGCCGCCACTTTCGAGGTCCTTCAGGATGCGGCTCACCATCTCGCGGCTGCAGCCGACCCGGCTGGCAATCTCCTGGTGGGTGAGTCGCGTCTCGATGCGCTGCGTGCCGTCGGGCTGCGGGGTGGCAAGGTCCTGCAGGCACTGCGTGAGCCGGCCGTAGACGTCGATGAATGCCAGGTTGCGCGCGTCGCGGGTGGCCAGGCGCAGGCGACGGATGAGTTGCGACATCAGCTCCAGGGAGAATTCCGGGCGCTGCGCGATGAAGGCCAGCAGCGTGACGCGGGTGACGATGGCACACACACAGGGCTCCAGCGTGATCACGTTGGCCGAGCGGGGCCCACCGTCGAGCGCCATCTCGCCGAAGTGCCCGCCCGGGCCCAGCTGCCCGAAACTGATCTCGCGCCCCTTTGCATCCGTGCAATAGACCTTGACCCGCCCCAGCAGCAGAATGAACACGGTGTCGCTGGTGTCGCCCTCGTGCAGCAGGATGCTGCCCTTGCGGTAGCGCCGGATGTTCCCCCTGGCGGCCAGCGCACGGATGTCGCTGGAATGGCGTTCGTCGGCAAGGAACTGGTCGAGCTCTGCAGCCACGGTGCGTCGGTGGGTCAGGGTTTCAGCGTCAGTTCACGCGCGTCGCGTTCGTAGGCGGCGAGCCGGCGGGCGGCGCGTTCGCGTTGCTCGGCGGTGGTGCTGTTGTGCAGCTGGGCAAATGTTCTGCAGCCGTCGCTGATGGCGCGCTCGGCGTAACTGCGGTAGGCCGGGTCCGGGGAGCTGACCGTGCGCTCCAGGGTGGCGCGAAAGAGCGCGGTGGCCTGCGCAGGGGAGGGCGGTGGCGAGGCCGTCGCCTCGCGCAGCGCCTGCAGCACGTCGCGCTGGCGGCGCAGCCGTTCGGTGTAGCTGCGCTGCGGGTCGAAGCTGGATTGCTGCAGGGCGCTGCGCAGCACGGCGAGCTGGCGTTCCTCCAGGGTGCCGTAGAACTGCTCGCTGCGCTCCACCGAGCGCTCGAGGCGCCTTGCCTGCCGCTTGGCCGGGCCCCCGTCGACCCACTCCTCCCGCCACTCGGCGTTGCCCTTGGCGAAACGCGCCTCCAGGTGGGCGAGCTGGGGCGCTCGCAGGGTCAGGGCGACCGCCACGGTCGGCGCCTCGGCCTGGGCCGTGATGGCGTCGATGCGCTTGCGGACCTCGCCAAACAGCCCGCAGACCTGCTCGGGCGTGGTGTCGGCCAGTGCCATCAGGCGGGTTTTTTGCAACAGCTCGGCGATGCGGGGCAGTTCGTTGGCGCGGTGCCACTGCTGAAGCCGGGCCAGTTCCTCGCGCACCTTGACGGACTGCATGTCGTCCAGGTCGGCATACCCGTCCAGCCACCAGTAGGACAGCTCGGGGGCATTGTTGTAGGCCAGCTTGATGGCACTGCAGCCCTGCAGCAGGCTTGTTGCCAGAACCACGGCAAGCAGGCCGATAATCCGGGACCAGACAACCAGAACATGGCGGGGTCCAGACATGGCAGCAGGCGCAGCAGTGGCGGTAGACGTGGTCATCATGGCAGCGGGCAAGGGCACCCGCATGAAAAGCAGCTTGCCCAAAGTATTGCACCGATTGGCGGGGCGCGCTCTGGTGCACCATGTGCTGGACACCGCAGCCGCGCTGGGCGCCCGCAGCGGGGTGCTGATCACCGGGCATGGCGCAGAGGCGGTCGAGGCTGCCTGTGGCGCCGCGTCCGGCGGCAACCGCGGGCTGCCGCTGCAGGTGGTGCGCCAGGAGCCGCAGCTGGGCACCGGGCATGCCGTGCAGCAGGCAGTGCCGGTGCTGCGCGATGACGCTGTGGTGGTGGTGCTCAGCGGCGACGTGCCGCTGACCCGGGTGGAGACCCTGCGCGCGCTGCTCGATGTCTGCGCCGGTGACAGCCTGGCCCTGCTGACCCTCGATCTGCCCGACCCCACCGGCTACGGGAGGGTGCTGCGCGCCGGCGACGGTGAGCACGCGCCGGTGCTGCGCATCGTCGAACACAAGGACGCCACGCCCGAGCAGCGGGCCGTGCGCGAGATCTACAGCGGCATCATGGCAGTGCCTGCCGTCCTGCTCAAGGGCTGGCTGGCGCGGCTGGACAACCACAATGCCCAGAAGGAGTACTACCTCACCGACATCGTGAAGTTTGCAGTGGCCGATGGCGTGCCGGTGCGCGCCCACCGCATCACGGACGAGGTGCAGGTCGCCGGCGTCAACAGCCCGCTGCAGCTGGCCGAACTGGAGCGCGCGTTCCAGCGCCGGCAGGCCGTGCTGCTGATGGAGCAGGGTGTGCGCATCTCCGACCCGGCCCGGTTCGATGTGCGCGGCAGCCTGCAGTGCGCCGAGGACGTGGCCATCGACGTCAACTGCGTCTTCGAGGGCGACGTGGTGCTGGGCAGGGGTGTCTCGATCGGCGCCAATTGCGTCATTGCCAATGCGCATATCGGCGCGGGCGCCGTGGTCCACCCGTTCACCCACATCGATGGCGAAAAGGCGGGCGTCACGGTGGGCGAGGGCGCGCTGGTCGGGCCCTTCGCGCGGCTGCGCCCGGGAGCGGTGCTGGGGGCGGAGGTGCATATCGGCAACTTCGTCGAGGTCAAGAATTCCACACTGGCCCGCGGCGCCAAGGCCAACCATCTGGCCTATCTGGGCGATGCCAGCGTCGGCGAGCGCGTCAATTACGGCGCCGGCAGCATCACCGCCAATTACGACGGCGCCAACAAGCACCGCACGGTGATCGAAGCCGATGTGCATGTGGGCAGCAACTGCGTGCTGATCGCGCCGGTCACGATCGGTGCCGGTGGCACGGTGGGCGGCGGCTCCACCATTTCCAAGGACACCCCGCCCGGCGCATTGAGTGTGGCCCGGGCACGCCAGGCGACGATACCCGGATGGACACGCCCGAAGAAGAAGTGAGCCCCGCGCTGCGCGCGGCACAGGACGAGGTGCGCGAACTGCAGCGCGAGCTCGCGCTGGCGCGCCAGCGCATGGAGGATTTCACCCACTCGGTATCGCATGACCTGCGCGCGCCTCTGCGACATGTCAGCGCCTACCTCAAGATCATCCGGGAAGACCTGCCACAGCCGGTGGCGCCTGACATCCTGTCGCATCTGCAGACGGCCGGGGATGCCGCCGCGCAGATGGGGCGGCAGATCGACGGTCTGCTGGAGCTGTCGCGGGTCGCGCGCGCCGACATGCAATGGGCCGATGTCGATCTGCAGCGTCTGGTGGCCGAGGTGCGGGACAAGCTGGCGCCGGAGATCGGCGAGCGGCCGATCGACTGGCAGGTGGCGCCCGATCTTCCGCGCCTGCATGGTGACATCACCCTGCTGGGGCGCCTGTGGTGGTGCCTGCTGTCCAATGCGCTCAAGTTCACGCAGGCCACCCCGGCGGCCCGCATCCGCATCGGCTGGCAGCCGGCGCGGCCGGGCTGGTGCGAACTGCAGATCGACGACAACGGGGCCGGTTTCGATCCGCGTTTTGCGGACCGGCTGTTTAAGGTGTTCCAGCGCCTGCACAGCGCGCGCCAGTTCGATGGCCTGGGAGTGGGGCTGGCCCTGGCGCGCCTGATCGCGGAGCGCCATGGCGGCACAGTCCGGGCGCAGGGCGCCGTGGACGCCGGTTGCCGCGTCAGCCTGGTGCTGCCGATGGCGGCTGGCGCACCGGCATAGGAATCTGCGCGCCGAACTTGCTGCGTCGCAGGCTGAAGAACGCCTTGATGTTGCGCACGTTGGCATCGCTGGTGAACAGGCGCTGTGCCAGCGCCAGGTAGTCCGGCATGTCGCGGGCCTGCACCACCAGCACGAAATCCGGCCCCGGCGAGACCCGGTAACACTGCTGCACGCTGGCGTCGGGGGCCACCCGTGACTCGAACGCGTCCAGCCATTCCGCGCCCTGGCGGTCGAGCGTGATCTCGACGATGGCGCACAGGCCATGCCCCAGCAGGGGTGCCAGGCGGTTCTGCGACAGCACCGCGATCTGGGACTCGATCAGGCCGGCGTCGCGCAGGCGCTTCACCCGTCGCAGACAGGTGGGGGGTGAGGTGTGCACGCGTTGTGCGAGTTCCTGGTTGCTCAGGCTGGCATCCTGCTGCAAGGTGTCCAGCAGGCGCAGGTCGATGTCATCGAGTTCAATTGATTCCATGGATTGATGATGTATGAAATAAATCGTCAGATCAATCTGTGAGTGAAATCAGGCGCCAAAAGCGTGACAAATTCGACAACTTATTTCTGATCATCCGAATTACCATCGCGCCACAAACAACATGGAGTACAGCGTATGTGTGGCATTGTTGGCGCAGTTTCGACCCGCAATATCGTTCCGATCCTGGTGCAGGGCCTGCAGCGGCTGGAGTACCGCGGGTATGACTCCTGCGGCGTCGCCGTGCATGCCGGCGGACTCAAGCGCGCCCGCAGCACCTCGCGGGTGGCTGAGCTGGCCGAGCAGGTGGGTGGCGGGCGGCTGGAAGGCAGCACCGGCATCGCGCACACCCGCTGGGCCACCCACGGGGCGCCGGCGGTGCACAACGCGCATCCGCATTTCAGCCATGGCCCGGGTGCAGACGCGCACACCCGCCCGGGGCGGGTGGCGCTGGTGCACAACGGCATCATCGAGAACCATGACACGCTGCGCGCCATGCTGCAGGCCAAGGGGTATGTGTTCCAGAGCCAGACCGACACCGAGGTGATCGCCCATCTGGTCGACAGCCTGTACGACGGCGACATCTTCGAGGCCGTCAAGTCTGCCATCGGCCAACTGCACGGTGCCTATGCGATCGCGGTGTTCTGCAAGGACGAGCCGCAGCGGCTGATCGGTGCCCGCGCCGGTTCGCCGCTGATCCTGGGCGTGGGCCAGGACGGGCAGGAGCATTTCCTGGCCAGCGATGCCATGGCCCTGGCCGGCGTGACCGACCAGATCGTGTACCTGGACGAAGGCGACCTGGTCGACGTGCAGCTGGGCAAGTACTGGCTGATCGACAAGGCGTACAAGCCGGTGCCCCCCGCGCAGCGGCCGGTCAAGACCGTGCAGGCACACAGCGGTGCGGCGGAGCTCGGCCCCTACCGCCACTACATGCAGAAGGAGATCTTCGAGCAGCCACGCGCCATCGGCGACACGCTCGAAGGCGTGGTGGGCATCGTGCCGGCCCTTTTCGATGGCAGTGCCCAGCTGGCGGCGGACGTGTTCAAGGACATCGACTCGGTGCTGATCCTGGCCTGCGGCACCAGCTACTACAGCGGCTGCACGGCCAAGTACTGGCTGGAGAGCATCGCCGGCATCCCGACCCAGGTCGAGGTGGCCAGCGAATACCGCTACCGCGACTCGGTACCCAACCCGCGCTCGCTGGTGGTCACCATCACCCAGTCGGGCGAAACGGCCGACACGCTGGCCGCGCTGCGCCACGCCCAGAGCCTGGGCATGACGCAGACCCTGACCATCTGCAACGTGGCCACCAGCGCGATGGTGCGCGAATGCAAGCTGGCCTACATCACCCGCGCCGGGATCGAGATCGGCGTGGCCTCGACCAAGGCGTTCACCGCGCAGCTGGCGGGGCTGTTCCTGCTCACGCTGACGCTGGCCAAGACGCGCGGCCGGCTGAGCCAGGCGCAGGAAGACGAGCACCTCAAGGCCATGCGCCACCTGCCGGCCGCGCTGCAGGCGGTGCTGGCGCTCGAACCCCAGGTGATCGCCTGGGCGGAAGACTTCGCCCGCATGGAGAACGCGCTGTTCCTGGGTCGCGGCCTGCACTACCCGATCGCGCTGGAAGGCGCGCTCAAGCTCAAGGAGATCAGCTATATCCATGCCGAGGCCTACCCGGCCGGAGAGCTCAAGCACGGCCCGCTGGCCCTGGTGACCAGCGCCATGCCGGTGGTGACGGTCGCACCGAACGACGCGCTGCTGGAGAAGCTCAAGAGCAACATGCACGAGGTGCGCGCGCGCGGGGGCGTGCTGTACGTGCTGGCCGACTCCGACACCCATATCGACAGTGGCGAAGGCGTGCATGTGATCCGCATGCCCGAGCATTACGGCGCCCTGTCGCCGCTGCTGCATGTGGTACCGCTGCAGTTGCTGGCCTACCACACGGCCTGCGCGCGGGGTACGGATGTGGACAAGCCGCGGAATCTGGCGAAGAGCGTGACGGTGGAGTGACCGGCGACCACTTCGCCAGGCGGTCCTTCGCGGCAGCTGCAGTGTCCGATTTCAAAGGCATGCAGGGCTATCCGGCGACCACCACCTCGGATGTTCAAATCTCCTTTGTTTCCGGGGCCATCGCCAGTGGGGTGCTGGCCTGGCCGGGGGGTCAGATGCCGGTGAAGTGGCGAACGCGTGGACCTGGCGGGTCGGCCCGGAGGCCGGACAAGCCTTCGCCTCAACGGCTATGTCGTGGAGTTTTCGGCGGCGCAAGTCATGTGGCCGGCCTCGTCAGCGCTGATGCTGGCAGGGCTCGCCGCCGCCGGCGCCTGGGCTTCCCGTCGACACACACCGAGCGCCCGCTGAAGCAGGTCGCGCCCCGGCACTGTCAACCGATGTTGGCGTCGGCCCGTTGGAGTGGCTGATCCGCTGCGACCCACCTTCCCGATGCCGACTCCTCCTTCCGCTGCCCGCCGTCCATTGCCCGCAACAGTACGCAGCACTACAGCGGACATCGATGACTCGGCGGGCCGCGTGCTGCGCCAGTTCCGGCTCATCTTCAATGCCGTCAAGACACACTTTCAGCAGGTCGAGAAGCGCACCGGCCTGGGTGGTGCACAGATCTGGGCGCTGAGCATCGTGGAGGCGCGGCCCGGTATCGGCGTGAAGGACCTCGCGGCGGCCATGGATGTCCACCAGTCCACCACCAGCAACCTGGTGCGCACCCTGGTGGAGCGCGGGCTGGTGGCGGCCCTGCGGGAGGGGGCGGACCGGCGCACGGTGCAGCTCAAGGTGCTGCCGGCGGGGCGGCGTCTGCTCAAGCGGGCACCGGCGCCGTTCACGGGGGTGCTGCCCCAGGCACTGACGGCGCTGGATGCCCGGACACTGGCCCGGCTGGAACGCGATCTTGCGCAGCTGGTGCCGAAGCTGAAGACGCGGGAACGCGACGCCCACATCCCCCTGGGGCAGCGTTGAGCTGCGCTACACGCTGTGGTCCCAGGGTGCGGACAGCCTCACCGCACAGTGGATGATGCCCACCATCGAGTAGGTCTGCGGAAAGTTGCCCCACAACTCGCCGGTCTGCGGGCGGATGTCCTCTGACAACAGCCCTACATGGTTGCGGCAGGCCAGCAGGGCCTCGAAGCAGTCGCGTGCGCGCGCTGTCTCGCCGATGCGGGCCAGCGCATCGACGCGCCAGAACGAGCAGGCATTGAACGCGACCTCCGGGCGGCCGAAGTCGTCTGCCGTCTCGTAGCGTCGCATGTGCGGGCCGTCGCACAAGGCCTGTTCCAGGGCCAGCACCGTGCTGCGAAAACGCGCGTCGCCCGGGGGCAGGAAACCGACTTCGCCCATCAGCAGCAGGCTGGCATCGAGCGAGGTGCCGCCAAAACTCTCGGTGAAGGACTGGCGCTTGTCACTCCAGGCTTCGCGCAGGATCGTGCGCCGGATGGCCTCGGCACGTTCCCCCCAGAACTGCGCGCGTGCTGGCAGACCCAGCACCCGGGCAATCTTGCCCAGCCGGTCGCAGGCCGCCCAACACATCAGCGAGGAGGAGGTGTGCACGCTGGCGCGGGTGCGCAGCTCCCACATGCCGGCGTCGGGCTGGTCATGCAGCCGCCAGGCCTGTTCGCCAGCGCGCTCCAACACCACAAAGTCGGCCGCGTTGGCGCGCCGAAGCAGCCGGTGGTCATGAAATGCCTGCGCCGCGCCGAGCACGATGTTGCCGTAGACGTCGTGCTGGAAATGCTCGTAGGCCTGGTTGCCGGCGCGTACCGGCCCCATGCCGCGGTAGCCGGGCAGGCTTCCGATCGTGGATTCGACGATGTGCTGCTCCAGCCCGATGCCATACAGTGGCTGCACATGACCGCCGTCGGCACCGTGCACCACATCCTGGAGCCAGCGCAGGTAGTCCTCCATGGTGCCGACTTCGGCCAGGCTGTTGAGAGCCCGGACGACAAAGAACGCATCACGCAGCCAGCAGTAACGGTAGTCCCAGTTGCGGCCGCTGTTGGCAGCTTCGGGAATGCTGGTGGTGACAGCGGCGACGATCGCGCCTGTTTCTTCGTACTGGCACAGCTTGAGCGTGATCGCGGCCCGGATCACGGCATCCTGCCATTCGATCGGCAGGGCCAGGCGGCGGGTCCAGTGCCGCCAGTGCAACAGGGTCTGCTCCTCGAAGTGGCGTGCTGTCTGTTCGACGGCGTCGCTGAGTGTTTCGTCCGGCCCGAGCAGCAGGCTCACCGGCGCATGCAGCGAGAACATGGTGCCCTCGGCAATGTAGGTGGGCGGGGCATTGGTGGTCAGGCGCAGCGTCACGTCGGGCAGCACATAACGCAGGTGGTTGCTGCCACGCGTCTGCAGAGGCGCACTGGCGCCCCAGTCGCCACGGGGCCTGACCGTGATGCGTACCCGCGGATGCCCGGCCAGGGGGCGGATGCGTCGCACCAGTTGCGCGGGGCGGAAGATGCGGTCATGGTGGTGGAAGCGCGGCGCGAAGTCGGTCACTTCGATGGCAGCGCCGGACGCGGCAAACAGGCAGGTGCGCAGCACGGCGGTGCCGGGGTCGTAGGCCTGTGTGCTGTGGGTGCATCCCTCCAGCATGACCGACATGCTGCCTTCCTCCGGCAGGGAGGACGCAGAGTCGAGCAGTGCGTGGAACACCGGCGGGCTGTCGAACCGCGGCATGCAGCTCCACACGACCGACGCGCGGCGATCGATCAGCGCGGCCACTGCACAGTTGCCCACCAGCGCGAGATCCAGTGAAGCGCGCCGGTCCATGCCATCCGAGCATCCCCGTACGGCCTTGCCCTCACCTGGTGACGCTGCCGCGCTCATGGCTCGGTCCGACGGGCTGGGTCGGAGGGTCTGTTACGAATTGCTTCAGGTTCTGCCATGCTGCGCTGATACATTTGTCCGAATATAGCGCGATGCGTCTTGACCCGCCACACGGCGGAATTGCGCCGATGCAGTCAACGCAGTCAATGAAATTCTTCAGCCTCCAGATCCGCTTTCTCTTGCCCCTGGTGCTTGTGTTGGTGGCCTCCGCCTACCTCGCACTGCCTTTGCTGGACCAGCTCACGCTGCGCTGGTTCGCGCGCGACCTGAACATCCGCGGCCTGCTGGTCACGACTGCCTTGTCCGATTCCATCATCGAAGCCCGCGGCGATGCCCGGCGCTCCCGGCTGCAGTTCCTGCTCGACCGCGCAGTCCAGGACGAGCGGCTGATCGCCATCGGCCTGTGCTCCCTCGACGACCAACTCGTGCGCACGACGGCCAACTACCCGCGTGTGCTGACCTGTGCCGCGGCCAGGTCAGCGTCCGAACTGCCCGACCCCCAGGTGCAGGTGGCGGGTGGGGCCGCGCATGTCGGTTTTCATCCGGTGCGGGATGACACCGATGTCGTGTCCCATCTGGTCGTGTTGCACGATCTGAGTTTCATTGACCGCCGCAGCCAGGACACGCGCCGTTACCTGATCATCTTCATTGCGGGGCTGGGCCTGGCCATTGCCTTGATCACCATGGTGGTCGCGCAGCTCAGCTGGCGCGGCTGGATCAACGGCGTGCGGGGTATCCTGCGCGGCGAGGGTCTGGTGCGCCCCTGGCTGACCACGCCCGAGATGGCACCGTTTGCGGCCGACATCCGGGCCCGCTTTCGCGACCTCGAGGACGAATACCGGCGTTCGCTGGGGCCGCAGACCGAATGGAACCCGGAGACACTGCGCGCGCTGCTGCGTGCGCAGCTCAGCGGGGACCAGGTCATCGTGGTGTCGAACCGCGAGCCCTACATCCATGAAAAGTCCGCCCACGGGGTCGTGGTCAAGCGCCCGGCCAGCGGACTTGTCACGGCGGTCGAGCCGGTCATGCGCGCCTGCTCGGGGACCTGGATCGCACACGGGGGTGGAAGCGCCGACCGGGAGGCCGTGGACCGCCACGACCGCGTGCGTGTACCCCCGGGCAGGAGCGAATACGTGCTGCGGCGCATCTGGCTGACCGAGGAGGAGGAGCAGGGGTACTACTACGGGTTTGCGAATGAAGGCATGTGGCCCCTGTGCCATGTGGCGCATGTGCGCCCGGTATTCCGGGAATCCGACTGGGAGCAGTACCGCGCCGTCAACCAGCGTTTCGCCGATGCCGTGGTGGCAGAGGCCCGCAGCGAGGACCCGGTGGTGCTGGTGCAGGACTACCATTTCGCGCTCATGCCCGCGATGATTCGGGCCAAGCTGCCGCGTGCCACCATCCTGACCTTCTGGCACATTCCCTGGCCCAACCCGGAGTCGTTCGGCATCTGCCCCTGGCGCACCGAGATCCTGCAGGGCATGCTGGGCAGCACGATCCTGGGATTCCACACGCGCTTCCACTGCAAGAACTTCATCGAGACGGTGGACCGCTACCTGGAGGCCCGCATAGAGCACGAGCACTCGACCATCGTCTACCGTGACAAGGAAACCCTGGTCGAGAGCTACCCCATCTCCATCGAGTGGCCATCCGACGAGACCGTGGCCGCCTGGCCTTCCGTGTCGGCCTGCCGTCAGGCCGTGCTGCAACGCTTCGGGCTGGACCCGCAGACGGTGCTGGCGGTGGGTGTCGACCGTTTCGACTACACCAAGGGTATCCTGGAACGCCTGCACGCCGTCGAGTGGCTGCTGGAGAAGCGCCCGGAATGGGTGGGCCGCTTCGTGTTCATCCAGGTGGCGGCCCCGACCCGCAGCGCGCTGGAGGAGTACCGCACATTCCAGGAACGCATCGACCGGGTCACCCAGCGCATCAACCAGCGTTTTGGCCGCAATGGCTACCAGCCGGTGATCCTGCTGGCCCAGCACCACGAGCATGATGCGGTGAACGAGTTGTTCCGCGCGGCGGACCTGTGCGTGGTCACCAGCTTGCACGACGGCATGAACCTGGTCTGCAAGGAGTTCGTCGCGGCGCGCGACGATGAACGCGGGGTGCTGATCCTGAGCCGGTTCGCGGGCGCCGCCCGGGAGATGACCGAAGCCCTGATCGTGAACCCCTACCACGTCGAGGAAACCGCCGACGCGCTGCACCGGGCGGCGACCATGCCCTCGGCCGAGCAGCGCGAGCGCATGGCCAGCCTGCGCATGGGCGTTCGTGAATTCAACGTTTTCCGCTGGGCCGGGCAGATGCTGGCCGATGCCGGCCGTTCGCGCATGCGCGAACGCATCGACGCCCGCGTCCAGCGGCATGGAGCACCCTGATTTGAAGCATCTGTTTTCCCCCGAGGGCAGCGCCGCGCTGGCGTCGACCATGGCCCTGTCTCCGCTGCTGGCATTCGATTTCGACGGTACCCTGGCGCCGATCGTGGCGCACCACGACGACGCGCGGGTTCCGCTGCCGGTGGCGCGCCGTCTGGAGGCCTTGTCACTCTGCCTCCCCCTGGCCGTCGTGTCGGGCCGCTCGGCGGCCGACATCCGCAGCCGGATCGATTTCGAGCCCCGCTTCATCGTCGGCAACCATGGTGCGGAGAACCCCGTAGCACCCTTGCAGGTGGATGCGGTCCAGGCGCTGGATACCGTGCGCAAGCGCTGGCAGATGCAGATGGCGGAACTGGTGCAGGCCGGAGTGAGCATCGAGGACAAGCGGCATTCGCTGGCCCTGCACTACCGCCTGGCGCCCGACCGCGAGCTGGCCTATCGCCTGATCACGGCCCTGTTGCATGGCCTGCCGTCGGATATCCGCGTCTTTGGGGGCAAGATGGTGGTGAATGTCGCGGCGGCGGCGGCTCCGGACAAGGCCCATGCGGTGATCTCACTGGTCCGGCACGCGCAGGTGCCGGCCGTGGTGTTTGTCGGCGACGACCTCAACGACGAGCCAGTCTTTGCCTGCGCGCAGCCGAACTGGCTGACAGTGCGGGTCGGGAGCGACGACCCGGGTTCGCGTGCGATGTACTACCTGGACCACTTCAGCGAAGTGGCTGCGATGCTGGACCGCATGGTGGCACTCGCCGGGCGGTGACCTGCGGCGTTCTCCGGGACGGCGGTTCTCTGCGGCCTGTCGGTCGCGTTCAGGCCTTCAGCACCACCGATGCGCCGTTGGCGCCCAGGCCCAGCACGGCCGACAGGGCCAGCTTCGCGCCCTGTACCTGCCGCCCGCCGGCCTGGCCGCGCAACTGCCAGGCCAGTTCACAGACCTGCAGCACCCCCTGGGCGGTCGTAGCCTCGCCGAACGACAGGAAACCGCCGCTCGGGTTCACCGGCAGGCAGCCATCGATGTCCATCTCGCCATGGCGCAGCATCCAGTCGCTCTGTCCGGGCTCGAAGAAGCCGAAGAACTCGGGCCATGCCAGCACATGCCAGGCGGTGTTGTCGGCAAGTTCGACCAGGTCGATGTCCTGCGGGCCGCCCCCGGCCATGGCACAGGCGCGGCGCACGGCACCTGCCACCTCGCTGGTGTGGGGCACATCGGACCTGGCGGCGGTCGAGACCATCGGCACGCGCACGGCCGGGTCGCCGAACTGCCCGGTGGCGGTGGCGCAGCCCGCCACCTGGACCATCGGCCCGCCCCGGCGGCGCGCCTGTTCCTCGCTGCCAAGCACCACGGCTGCCGCACCGTCGCTGACGGCGCAGATCTCCAGGATGTGCAGCGGGTCGCTGACCATGGCCGAGGCCAGCACTTCCTCGACGGAGCACTCCTTGCGGTACCGCGCCAGCGGGTTGGCCATCGCATTGCGGTGCATCAGCACGGAGGCCAGGGCCAGTGTCTCGGCGGTGGTGCCGAAGTCGTGCATCCGCCGGCGCGTTTCCAGCGCCCAGTAGGCCGGGTTGGTCGCGCCCATCGTGACCCAGCGCAGGTAGTCGGTGTCGGAGATGTCGTCCGGGCTGCCGGGCGGACGCGGGATGAAGCCCTTGGGCATGCGCTCGGCGCCCACGGCGGCCACCACCTCGCACTGGCCACTGGCGATCATCGAGAACGCCGCATGCACGGCAATGCCGCCGGCCGCACAGCCACCGCCGACGTTGCAGGTGGGGATGCCGCTTTCCGACACCGCCTGCACGATCTCGTTCGCATGCAGGCCCCAGCCCATGCCGCCCTCGAAGCGCGAACTGGCGGCGACCAGGCCCTGGAGGTCGCGCCAGGCCAGGCCGGCATCGTGCAGCGCAGCCTGCATCGCGTCCAGTGCCAGCCGCAACTGGGGCTTGTCCGGGAACTTGCCCCAGGCATGGGCGCCCACGCCCAGGATGTAGACCGGTTTCATGGCGTGGCTCCGGCAGCCATGCGGGGCTGGAACTTGTAGGTCAGCACCTCCTGGCCACTTTCGTCCCGGTACAGCGGTTCCAGCACCAGTTCCATGGCCATGCCGATGCGCACGGTGTCGCGGGTACAACCGCGCAGCATGCCCAGGATGCGCAACCCCTCGGGCAGTTCGACCAGGCCGATCAGGTAGGGCGACCAGTCGTCCATCCGAAACAGCGGTGGCGGGCGGTAGGCCTGCAGCGTGTAGCTGTACAGGACGCCATGGCGACTGAGCACAGCGTCCTGCACCTGCTTGTCATCGCATTGCGGGTTGCGGCAACTCAGGCTCTTGGGGAAATAGTGGGTTCCGCAGCCGGCGCAGCGCGTGCCGATCAGGCGTGCGCCGTCGCCGGAACCCTGGAAAAGGTCCCGGGCGACGGATGCTTGTTGCAGCGTGGTCATGGCGGGGCCCTCAGCGGGACAGGATGTCGCGCGTCTCGCGGAAGTACAGCGTGCCGCTGGCCACGTCCTCGACCGTGACTTCGTGGCGTACATAACGGCGCTCGCGCTTGATGAACTTGTCGATCGCCCGGGTGGTGATGCGTACGGTGGCACCCACAGGGATCGGCTCGAGGATTTCCGAGTCGTGGTAGGTGTGGATCGAACCGATCGCAAACGGTCTGGTGTGGTCGAACTGCACCGACAGCACGAAATGCGACACCAGCAGCGGCGGCACCACCGCCCCGCCGAACGGGGATTCGCCCGGGATGCGCCAGGTGTTCATGCGCCAGCCTTCGTACCAGGGGTTGAAGTCCTCCACTGCATCGGCGTAGAGGATGACCAGCTCGGGCGTGATGTGCAGCTCGCGCGACAACACGTCGCCAATGCTGACCATGTCCCAGTAGGTTTCCGAGACGGAAGCCAGGCTGTCGATGTAGTCGCGGGTCTGGCGGATCTGGATCTCCGTCATGGGGCGCAGGCCGTCGGTGGTGGGGGCGGGGTGGTTCATGGGGTGCCTCTCGAAAAGGGATGGTGAGGTCGCAGGAAGTCAGACGCCGACGTCGACCTCGATCCAGCCGACGGTCTTCTTCTCGCCGGCCTCGTTGTCGGCCCAGATGTCGACCGTGAAGCGGTAGCCCCGGCCCTTGGGCGCTTTTTCGCGTACCACACCGTGGGTGGTGATCACTTCGTTGGCCAGCGTGGAGGCCACGTACTTGCAGACCACCCGCGCGTTGCGGAAGAAGTCGGCGCCGAAATGGTTGACGCACATCTCGGCGATGTAGGCCGAGGACATTTCGCCAGTCTGGATCGGCGCCTGCAGGCCGGTCGAGGCGGCGTAGACCGGGTCCCAGTGGTTCGGGTTGAACCGGCCCCACAGGCGCGAGCCCATCAGCTGGATGGCGGCTTTCTTCTTCACGCCCATCAGCCGGTAGCCGACGGGCGTGTCCGGGGTGATGCGGTAGGCAGTTGCCGGGGTGTCGGCGCTGGCGGTGGTGGTCATGACAGTCCTGTTGGGGAAAGTGGAGGAACGGAGATCAGCGGCTCAGCACGATGCCGAGTTGCTGTCGGTCGATGGCGCCGTCGATGCCGGCATCCTGCAGCCGGTATTTCTCGATGCGCAGGGTGGCGGTCTTGGGCAGCTCGGGCTGCAGCACCAGAAAACGCGGCACCATGAAATAGGGCAGGGCCTGGTTGCAGAAGCGAAAGAAGTCCGCGCTGTCCAGCGGCAGACCCTCGCGCAGGACCACATGGGCTACCAGTTCGTCATGGCCCAGCGCATTGCAGGCGCCCACCACGGCCACCTCGACCACGGACGGATGGGCGCGGATGGCGGTTTCCACCACGCGGGTGGAGACGTTTTCGCCGCCGATGCGCAGGTAGTCCTTGAGGCGGGCCTGGAAGCGCAGGCAACCCTGGGGGTCGATCAGTCCCGCATCTCCGCTGTGCCAGAAGCCGTCGACCAGGGTTTCGCGGGTGCGCTGCGCGTCCTTGTAGTAGCCGCGAAGGATGTAGTCGGGGCCGAGCAGGTGGCGCACCTTGATCTCGCCCTGGGTGCCTTGCGGCAGTTCCGCGCCGGTCGCGGGGTCGATGATGCGCAGGTCGGTGTAGGGGGCGGGTGGTCCGGCGGTGCCGAGTTGCGGCGTGTCGAAGTCGCAGATGGTCGCGTTGCCCGCTTCGGTGGTGCCGTACAGCTCCATGAAGCGGGTCGTGGGCCAGCGCGCCTGGACTGCGGCCGGATCGTCCACCGGCCAGCCTACCCACAACCGCAGGCCGGCCTTGCCTGTGCGCTCCGCATCGCCAACCGCCTGGCCCAGCATGACCGGCAGGATCGTGCCGGTGCTGAAGGTGACCGAGATCCGGTGATCGCGGATCTCGCTCCAGAAACGCGAAGCCGAGAACCAGTCCACCTGCACGATCTCGCATCCTGCTGCCAGCGCCAGCGGGCCGCCGAAAACCATGTAGGCCACGTGGTACTGGGGCAGCACGTAGTAGACGCGTTCGTCCGGCCGCATCCGGAAGTAGTCCGCGTAGAACAAGGCACGGAACACGAAGGCGCACTGCGTGATCGCCACCCCCTTGGGCAGTCCGGTGGTGCCCGAGGTGTACCAGATGCCCTGCAGGTCGCCGCCAGTGGCTGCGGCATGGGGTGTGAAGGTGTCGCTCTGGTTCCGGTAGTCCGAGAACAGGCCTGCGGGCAGCGTGCAGCCAGCGGCTATGGCGTCGGTGAACAGCACCTGCTGCAGCAGCGGCAGTTGCACCTGCAATGGCCCCACCTTGTCCTCGAACAGGTCCTGCGCGGTGATCAGCACGGTGGCGTCGGAATGGTGCAGGATGTAGCGCAGCGGCTCACCGCGCAGGAACTGGTTCAGCGGCACCATCACCAGGCCGCAATGCGACAGCGCGTGGTAGAGGTAGGCGTATTCGGCGCAGTTGGGCAGCAGGATGGCCACATGAGTGCCCCGGCGCAGACCCAGGCGGTCGAACAGGTTGCAGATGCGGTGTACCTGGCGCGCGAATTCCGCATAGGAGACCGGCGGCTGGCCGACCATGCGAAAGCAGTTCCGGTTTTCGGCATCCGGCGTGCGTGCAAGCGACCACTGCAGCATTTCGCCGAAGGTTTGCGGGTAGCCCGGGCCTGCGTACACCGCATAGTCGGCCGGAGCGGGGCGGGACGCTTGCGCTGCGACTGTCGGGGGGTGCATGCTCACGCGAGGCCCAGGGTCTTCGTGGCGATCTCGACCAGCAGGAACTTGCGTGCGCGGCCCGAGGGTGTGGCCGGGATGTCCTCTGCGCGGATCGGCAGCACATGGCGCGGCACTTTGAAGCGCGCCAGCCTTTCGTTGCAGAAGCCGATGAGCTCCTGCGGCGTCGTTGCTGGCTGGTCCCGCAGCACCACGAACACCGCGCCCACCTCGCCCATGCGTTCGTCGGGCACGGGAACCACATGGGCCTGCAGCACCGCCGGATGGGTGACCAGCAGGTCCTCGATCTCGCTGGGCAGCACCTGCTCGCCGCCGCAGCGGTAGGACTCCTTGCGCCGCCCGACCAGGGTGAGGTAGCCCTCGGCATCGAGCCGTCCGAGGTCGCCGGTGCGCAGCCATCCGTCGGCGGTGAAGGCGTCGGCAGTGGCCTCGGGCTTGTTGTAGTAGCCGGCGGTGACCCCGAGGCCCCGGGCCAGGAGCTCGCCGATGGCGCCGGTCGGCAGATCGCGCCCGCTTTCCGGATCGACCACCCGGTAGGCCACCAGCTTCCCGCCGTTGGCCGGGTCGCCGGCCGGGCCGACGTCGCGCAGGCGCCCGTTGGTCGTCAGCAGCCGCCCGATCGGATCGTCCGGCCGCGTCACGGTGCTGGAGGCGGTGACTTCGGTCATGCCGTAGCCGGAGGTGAGTTCCTTGGGCTTCATCAGATCGAAGATCTGCTGCCAGATATAGGCCGGCGAGCGGCCACCGGAGGAGATCACCGAATGCAGGGACGTCAGGTCGTGCGGGGTGCTGCGCAACTCGTCGAGCAGCGCCAGCGTCATGGTGGGAATCAGCAGCGCATCGGTGCAACGGTGCCGCGTGATCGCCCGCAGGGTGTCGGCCGCATCGAAGCGCAGCTGCGGCACGATGGAGCCGCCGACGAACAGGGCCGCGAGCAGACCTTCGACATAACCGTACACGTGGTACATCGGCAGCGAGAACACGATGCGCCGACCATCCTCGAAGGCGCGGCCGTAGGTGCTGCCGAACGCGGTGCGCAGCATCATGTCGTGGGTCAGCATGACGCCCTTGGGCGAGCCGGTGGTGCCCGAGGTGTAGATGATGTCGCAGTTCGACAGCGGCCCGGGGTGCATGACCGGTTGCCAGGGGGCGGCGCCGGCCCCGAAGTCGGCCAGTGCGGTCACCCCGGGGCGCACGGGTGCGTCTGCGGTGGGAAACACGACGACCCGGCGCAGGCGCGGGAAACGCGTGCCGCCACCCTGTTGTTCCCAGCCTGGCGCGAGCTCGTCCAGGAACTGCTGGTAGTCGAGGTTGCGGAACTTGTCCATCGTGACCAGCAACACCGCATCGGATTGCCCCAGGACATAGCCGAGTTCATCGCGCCGGTTCAGGAAATTGATCGGCACCGCCACGGCACCTGCGCGGGCGATGCCGAATTTCACCGCCACGAACTCCGGGTAGTTGGCCATCACCAGGCCCACATGGTCGCCCGGTTGCACGCCGGCCGCGACCAGCCCCGCAGCAATGCGTTCGGACCAGCGCTGGATTTCGCGGTAGGTCCAGCTGCGCGCGTCCGTGACCACATAGGGGCGGTCCGGAAACTCCTGTGCGATCGCGTCCAGCGTCTGGTCGAGCGTGCGTGGCTGCCAGCGCGGGTAGCGCCGCCACAGCGCCTGCTGGCGATCGGCGATCGAGCCGATGCGCGGGGTCTGGTACGGAGATGGTTTGGGGGTCGATTGCGCCTGATGGCTGGACACGCTGGATGTCATGGCTGATCCTCAGAAAGATCGTTGTCTCCGGACTTTAGGCAATGCTACTACTGATGGGTATTCATGTCTACCTGTCAATATTTCTCCTACTTTCTCTCTAAATAATGGAAAACGCCGCCTAAAGAGATTTGGAAAAATTCTTCAGATGTATATTGCAATCTACTAGTGAGTATTGTAAATTACCAACAAGAAGTCGCAAGACTCCGGTCGCCGCCAACACATCCCGGGGATGTCATCAGGTAGTGGCCAGTCCCCCGGCGCATGTTTTTTGGAGACAGTCATGGAGCAGTTGGATGCCGTCATCATCGGCGCAGGTTTTGCGGGCCTGCGTGCCCTGAACACCTTGCGCGGCATGGGCAAGCGGGTGATGGTGCTGGAGGCCAGCGAGGGTGTCGGTGGCGTGTGGTACCACAACGGCTACCCCGGTGCCCGCTGCGATGTCGAGAGCTACGACTACTCCTACAGCTTCTCCCCCGAGCTCGAGCAGGAATGGCGCTGGAGCGAGCGCTACGCGACCCAGCCAGAGATCCTGCGCTACATCAACCATGTGGCCGACCGCTTCGACCTGCGCAAGGACATCTGCTTCAAGACCCGCATGGTCGGCGCCAGGTATGACGAAGTCGCCGCACGCTGGACCATCCGCTCTGAAGACGGTCGCGAATGGATCTCCCGGTTCTTCGTCATGTGTGTGGGCCAGCTGTCGACCACCAAGCGCCCGTCCTACCCCGGTCAGGACAGCTTCAAGGGCGAGATCATCCACAGCGGCGTGTGGCCCAAGCACAAGGTCGAGTTCGCCGGCAAACGGGTGGCGATCATCGGCACGGGTTCGTCCGGCATGCAGATGACGCCTGTCATCGCGAAGGAAGCCGCGCACCTCACGGTGTTCCAGCGCACTGCCAACTACAGCATCCCGGCCGCCAATGCGCCGGTCACCGACGAGGAAGACCGCCAGGTCAAGGCCAACTACCGGGCCCGGCGCGAGCAGGCCTGGAATTCGCCCACCGGTCTGGGCTTCATGCCCAACCGTCAGTCGGCACTGGATGTCAGCCCCGAAGAGCGCGAGAAGGTCTACGAGGCCGCCTGGAACCGGTACGGCTTCGGGTTTGCGCTGGCCTACTACGACATCCTGCTCTCGAAGCCGGCGAACGACACCGCGGCGGAATTCATCCGGCGCAAGATCGGCGCGGTCATCAACGACCCGGTGGTGCGCGACAAGCTCACCCCCAAGGGCCACCCGTTCGCGGCACGTCGCCCGTCGGTGGACAGCGGCTACTTCCAGGCGTTCAACCGTGACAACGTGGAGCTCGCCGACTTGCGTGAGTCACCGATTGTCGAATTCACGGCGGAAGGCATCCGCACCACAGCCAAGGCTCACGCCTTCGACATCATCATCTTCGCGACCGGCTTCGACGCGTTCACCGGCTCGCTGCTCGAGCCCGAGATCGTGGGACGGGGCGGCAACACCCTCAAGGCCAAGTGGTCGGCAGGCCCGGTCACGCAACTCGGCGTTTCGGTGGCCGACTTCCCCAACATGCTGATCGTCGTGGGCCCGGGCAGCCCGTCGCTGCTGAGCAACGTGATGGTCTCCACCGAGGAGCAGATTGACTGGCTGGCCGCCCTGATCCGCAAGATGGATGCAGAGCATCTGGTGGAATTCGAGGCGGACCCCCAGGCCGAGCGCGAGTGGGTGCAGCATGTCAACGACCGCGCCAAGGAAACCCTCTACCTCACTGCCGACTCCTACTACAACGGTGCCGAGGTGGCAGGCAAGCCACGTGTGTTCATGCCCTATTCGGGCGGTGTGCGCGGTTACCGCCGCATCCTGCAGAAATGCGCCTCCGAGGGCTACTCCGGATTCCACCTGCGCGCGGCGCCGGCCGCTGGCGCAGCCGCGGCTACCGCAGAAACAGCTGTTCGGGCATGAAGATCGATTTTTCCGGCAAGGCCGCCATCGTGACCGGTGCCGGTGGCGGCATCGGCCGCGCGGTGTCGCTCGCCCTGTCGGATCTGGGCGCCAGCGTGCTGGTGGTCGACCTGTCCCGCGAAACCGGTGAAGAGACGGCCGCACTGGTCCGCAGCCAGGGCGGCACCGCGCGGTTCATTGCGGCCGACGTGAGCCGCTCCGAAGATGTCGTCCAGTATGTGGCTGCGGCCTGCGAGGCCTGGGGCCGTATCGATGTCTTCATGAACAACGCCGCCTGGCAGGGCGCGGTGGCGCCCATCGTCGACTACCCGGACGAGCTGTTCGACCGGGTGATGGCGATCAACGTGCGCGGGGTCTTCCTCGGCCTCAAGCATGTGCTGCCGGTGATGGTCGCGCAGCGCGGCGGCGCGGTGGTGAATACCGCGTCGCTGGCTGCCTATATCGGCGCGCGCAACCTGGCACCCTATGCCGCCAGCAAGCATGCGGTGCTGGGCCTGACCAAGAGCACGGCACTGGAAGTGGCGCGCAAGGGGGTTCGGGTCAACGCCGTCTGCCCCGGCCCGGTGGACACGCCGATGCTGCGCGACATCGAGGCCGCCCAGGCTCCAGAGGGCGCCGAGCAACTGCGGGCGCAGCGCGCTGCGTCGATCCCGGACGGCCGTTATGCCCTGCCCCAGGAGGTGGCCCAGCTCATGGTCTACCTCGCCTCGGACCTGTCCAGCCACATCACCGGCCAGGGGATTCAGATCAACGGGGGCAGCCATGCGTGAGCTGTCCGTTTTCCGGGCCCCGCAGGGGTTGCGATATGCTCAAAACCATGAAGACCCGCGCGAAACCCCGCTCCGTTTCCAAGACCATGGCCACCCGCGCCGCACGGCGTCCGGCGGGCGAAAATCACGCCACGGAGGACATCCGCGACGCGGTCTGGCGCCTCAAGCGCGAAACCATCGTGGCGGCTGCGGTCGAGATCTTCTACAACAAGGGGTATGCCAAGACCACGCTGGAAGAGGTGGCCGACGCGATCCACGTCACCAAGCCCTTCATCTATTCGCATTTCAAGTCCAAGCACGACCTGCTGGCCGAGATCTGCTCGCGTGCGCTGATCGTGTCGCACGAAGCCTTGATCCGCGCATCCAGCCAGGCCGGATCGCCGACGGAAAAGCTGGAGATGATCGCGCGCGACTTCATGTATTCGCTGCTGACGCACCAGGCGCATTCGGTGATCTACAGCCGCGAGGAGAAGGAGCTCGACGCCGACGTCTGCCAGAACATCAACCAGCTGCGCCGGGACTTCGGCCACCGGCTGGAAAACGTGATCGCACAGGGCGTGAAGGCCGGCGAGTTCCAGGTGGCCGATGTGGGTCTGGCGGCACTGTCCATCATTGGCATCGTGGCCTGGTCCCAGTTCTGGTACCGGCCGGGTGGCCGGCTCACCAAGGAGCAGACGGCCGACGGAGTGGCCAGCCTGGTCATGTCCATGGTCGGCGCGAAGCGCGACAGCCTGGCCGCTGTACCTCCGGAGTTGCTCCAGACGGCTGCGGGCCGCTGAGCCGCCAGGCCGTATCCGGGCTGCGCGTTGCGGCCAGCCCGTCTCTTGCAGGAGGGACGCCATGAGCGATACGCGTTCCGTCGAGAGCGCGCCGCGCGCCATGGCGGTGGTGGGTGGCGGCACCATGGGTGTCGGCATCGTCTATGTGTATGCCGCCGCAGGGTGGAGTGTCACCGTGGTCGAGCCCGACGACGCCCGTGCCCGCGCCATGCAGCTGACTCTGTCCGACGTGGCAAAGGCTGGCGCCACACGCGGCAAGCTCACGCCCCCGCAGGTCGCGCAGGTGAGCCAGGGCGTGCAGCGGGTGTCCTCTGCCAACGAGCTGCCGCAAGGGCTGGACCTGGTCGTCGAGACCGTGCCCGAGCGCCTGGCCCTCAAGCAGCAGGTGCTGGGCCAGATCGACGCTCGCCAGCCGCGCATCATCGCCACCAACACCAGTGCCCTGTCGATCGACCAGCTGGCCGCCTCGGTGCGGGACCCGGCGAACTTTCTCGGCATGCATTTCTTCAACCCGGTCTGGTCGCTGCCGATGGTCGAGCTCATCCGCGGCCAGCACACCAGTGTGCAGACGCTGGCACTGGCCCGTGAATTCGCCGAATCCACCGGCAAGACCACGATCACCGTCGGCGATGTGCCGGGCTTCGCCACCAGCCGGCTGGACCTGATCGCCTCGCTGGAGGCGATGCGCATGCTGCAGGACGGCGTCGCCAGCGCCGAGGACATCGACCGCGCCATGGTCATCGCCTACCGCCATCCGATCGGTCCGCTGCGCTTGAGCGACATCGTGGGGCTGGATGTGCGCCTGGACATTGCCCGCCATCTGCGCGTGGCCCTGGGCGAGCGTTATGCGCCACCGCCCCTGCTCGAACAGATGGTGGCCCGCGGCGAGCTCGGACAGAAGTCCGGCAAGGGATTTTTTGATTGGCCGGCCATTCCGCCGGCGTCACGTTGAGGCATCACGAGGTCACGCATGTCGAATATCTTTGGTTCCACCCTGGTTGACACCGCCGAGCACCATGCGCTGCTGCGGGACAGTGTCGGCAAGCTGGTGGGTGGGTTTGGTCGCCGCTACTTCCAGGAGGTGGTCAAGCGCAAGGCGAAACCGGTCGAACTCTGGGATGCGATGGCCCGGGCCGGTTTCCTGGGTGTGCACATTTCCGAGCAGTACGGCGGTGGGGGGAGCGGCCTGGCCGATTACAACGTCATCGTCGAGGAAACGGCGGCCCAGGGCTGCCCGGTGCTGTCGCTGGTGATCGGCTCGATCATCGGTCCCATCATCGAGCAGCATGGCAGCGACGCCATGAAGAAGGAGTGGCTGCCCGGCCTGGCCGATGGTTCGCGCAAGATCGCGTTCGCGATCACCGAGCCGGACGCCGGCACCAACACCCACAAGGTCAGCACGACAGCCCGGCGGAACGGCAACGGCTGGAAGCTCAGCGGTGCCAAATACTGGACCTCGGCGGTCGACGAAGCCGACGCGATCATGGTGGTGTGCCGGGGCGAGACGGTCGATGCGGCCGGGCGTGCGGCGCTGTCGCTGTTCCTGGTGCCCGCCAAGGCGCCCGGCATCAGCATGACGCCCATCGAGACCGCGCTCTATGTGCCAGAGACCCAGTTCATGCTGTACTTCGACAACGTGGCGCTCGGCCCGGAGGCCCTGATCGGCGAAGAAGGCCAGGGCCTGCGCCATGTCTTTGCCGGGCTGAACCCCGAGCGGGTCTGCGCTGCCGCCATCAACAACGGCATCGCGCGTTTTGCCATCGAGAAGGGCGCGCAGTATGCCGGCGAGCGCTCGGTGTGGAACACCCCGATTGGCGCGCACCAGGGGATTGCCCATCCCCTTGCCAAGTCCTACATCGCCGTGCAGCAGGCCCGGCTGATGACGGCGCGTGCCGCGCAGTTGTCCGACCAGGGATCTCCCGATGCCGGCGAGGTCGCCAACATGGCCAAGTTCGCGGCGGCCGACGCCTCGCTCGAGGCGCTCGACCAGGCGATCCAGACCCATGGCGGCAACGGCATGGCGCTGGAATACGGCCTGGCCGATCTGTGGTTCATTGCGCGCCTGCACAAGACGGCGCCCGTGAGCCGCGAAATGATCCTCAACTTCGTGGCGCAGCACAGCCTGGGCCTGCCCAAGAGCTACTGACCCACCGCCAGGACCCGAGGCCAACATGTCCAGCACCTTCGCCGAAATCCTCCGCCAGCATGCAGCCGACACGCCGCAGGCGCCGGCATTGACGTTCGGCGGTGTGACCTGGTCGTTTGCCGATCTCGACGCGCTGAGTTCGCAAACGGCCCAGGCCTTGCGCGCAGCCGGTGTGGCCTCAGGCGACCGGGTGGCCCTGCTGACGAAGAACCAGGCCGAGTGTTATGAGCTGATGTTCGCCTGCAACAAGATCGGTGCGATCCTGGTCGGCCTGAACTGGCGCCTCGCGCCCCTCGAGATCACCGCCATCGTGGCCGATGCCATGCCCACCGTGGTCGTGGTCGGCGCCACCGAGCAGGGCCTGCTGAGCGCACAGGCCCGCGCGACACCCGGCCTGCGCCGGATCGTGGCGCTGGGCGCCGAATACGACGCCTGGCGGGCCGCGGCGCCATCGGCCGACCCCGGCCACATCGGCGCGCCCGATGAGGTCTGCCTGCTGCTCTACACCTCGGGCACCACCGGTCTTCCCAAGGGCGTGATGCTCACCAACCGCGGCATGTCCTACACCCGCCAGCTGGCCGATTTCTGGGGCATGACGCGCGAGAGCGTCAACCTGGTGGCCATGCCGATGTTCCACATCGGTGGCAGCGGTTATGGCTCCAGCACGATGCTGGCCGGTGGTCACACCGTGCTGATGCGCGAAGTGAATGCCGCCGTGGCCATCGAGCTGATCGCGGAGCACCGGGTTACCCACACCTTCTTCGTGCCCACGGTCGTACAGGCGCTGCTGGACGTGCCGGGCGTGGCGCAGGCCGACCTGTCGAGCATGCAGCTGCTGATGTACGGCGCCGCGCCGATGGGCGATGTGCTGTTGCGCCGGGCCCTCGAGGTGCTCAGGTGCCGCTTCATCCAGGCCTACGGCATGACCGAGACCTCGGGCACGGTGGTCGACCTGCTGCCCGAGGACCACGAGCCCGACGGCCCGCGGGCCGACCTGCTGCGCTCGATCGGACGCGCGCTGCCCTGGGTGGAGCTGCGCGTCATCGACCCCAACACGCTGGACGATGTGGCCACCGGCTCCGTGGGCGAGATCTGGATCCGATCCGAGATGGTCATGAAGGGCTACTGGAACCAGCCCCAGGCCACCCGCGACACCCTCATGGAAGGTGGCTGGCTGCGCACTGGCGATGCGGCCTATCTGGACGCGCAGGGCTACATCTACCTGTTCGACCGGTTCAAGGACATGATCATCTCGGGTGGCGAGAACATCTATCCGGCCGAGGTCGAGAACGCGATCAACGCCCATCCGGCGGTGCAGGAAGTCGCGGTGATCGGCGCCCCGCACCCGCGCTGGGGCGAGACCCCGATGGCCATCGTGGTGGTGCGCCCCGGGCGCCAGCTGCAGGCGCAGGCGCTGATCAGCTTCACCCGTGAGCGGCTGGCCCATTACAAGTGCCCCACTGCCGTGGTGTTTGCCGACACGCTGCCGCGCAATGCCTCGGGCAAGCTGCTCAAGCGCGAACTGCGCCGGCTGCATCTGGAGAGCCAGAACCGTGGCTGAATCACACACTTCCGTGGTCCGGCTCGCACGACGCTGGGTGGTGGACTATTTCAACCGTCAGGACGCTGACGCCGCGCGCGAGTTCATCACACCTGACTACGCATTGCAAATCGGCGACTACCTGTTTGCCGGCCGCGACAGCGAATGGCTGCCGGCAGTGGCGAAGCAGATGGAGATGTTCCCGGGCATGGGCATGACGGTGCACCAGGTGCTGGCGGGTGAGGACCGCGTGGCGGTCTGTTTCACCGAACACGGCGCCTCCGGTGGTCCGGGCGGCCGGGTCGCCGCCTGGTCGGGCGTGGCCATCTACCGCAGCAATGGCACGCACCTGTGTGGCTGCGTCGCGCAGGAAGACTACGCCACCCGGCAGCGCCAGCTCAAGTCCGGCATGGCTGATCCGGTGGACCCGCCGGCAGCGGCGCCCTGGGACACCGTGGCCTTGCCGGCAGACTCTCTGGCCGAAGCAGCGGTGCGCCGCTGGCTGGCCGGCTCTTGGCCGCAATCGCCTGCGGGTGTGCGCTGCGACGACGAACACATCACCGGCGTGCCGCTGCACTTCGAGGTGCACTCCGCCGAGGTGGCGCAGATGTTCTCGTCTGGCCCGGATGTGGCTTTCCATGTGGTGCAGACCGGTGTCTACCGCAGCGGCCTGTCTGGCGTGGCGCCTACGGCCCGTGTGGAGGTGCTGCATTGCAACGGCCTGGTGCGGGTGCAGGACGGCCAGGTCGTGTCGGGCCGTGTCATCCGGGACCGCTTCGGGCTGCGTGCCCGGCTGCAGCAGGGGGGCGGCGCATGAGACATCCTGCGTCCGTCCTGGTGGCCCGCGAGGGCGCGGTGCTGGTGATCACCATCAACCGCCCGCAGGCCCGCAATGCGATCGACCGTGCCACCTCGGAGGCGATTGCCGCCGCCATGGACCAGCTCGATGCCGATGCGTCGCTGGCGCTGGGCATCCTCACCGGTGCCGGCAGCCACTTCTGCTCGGGCATGGACCTCAAAGCCTTCCTGCGTGGCGAACGTGTTGAGCTGCCGGGCCGCGGCCTGGCCGGCATCGTCGAGACACCGCCGCGCAAGCCGCTGATCGCCGCCGTCGAAGGGTATGCGCTGGCGGGCGGCTGCGAGATCGCGCTCGCCTGCGACCTGATCGTGGCAGCCGAGGATGCATCGTTCGGCATTCCCGAAGTGCGCCGCGGCCTGATGGCCGGTTCCGGCGGCCTGATCCGCCTGCCGCAGCGGATCCCGCGCCAGATTGCCATGGAATATGCGCTGACCGGCGCGATGATGCCGGCCGCCGAGGCGCGCCAGTGGGGGCTGGTGAACCGGCTCACCGCGCCGGGCAAGGCCCTGGAAGGCGCCCTGGAAATGGCACGTACGATCGCCGCCAATGGTCCGTTGGCAGTGCAGGTCAGCAAGCAGGTGGTGACGCAGGCCCCTGGCTGGCCGGACGGCGAGATCTGGGAGCGTCAGCGGGCGCTGCTGGAGCAGGTGATCGCCTCGCAGGATGCCCGCGAGGGCGCACTTGCTTTCAGCGAAAAGCGTGCACCAGTCTGGAGTGGCCGCTGATGTCCGAGCGCACCATGCCCCCCCTCGACCCGGACGCGCGCCGGCTGCTCGACCTGATCCGCAAGGCGGGCCGGCCGCCGTTTGAAGCGCTGTCGCCCGCAGATGCGCGTATGGCCTATGCGGCGAGCTGGGAGGTGATGCAGTCGCCCGGCGGCGAAGTCGCCTCCAGCGCGGATGTCCGGATCGACGGGCCGGGCGGACCGCTGATGCTGCGGGTCTACCGCGGCCTGGGAACTGACGCTGACACGGCCTTGCCCTGCCTGCTGTTTCTGCATGGCGGCGGATGGGTGATCGGCAATCTGGAGAGCCACGACCGCATGTGCCGGCGTCTGGCCACGGTGGCCCGCATCTGCGTGGTCGCGGTGGACTACCGGCTGGCGCCCGAGCATCCGTTCCCGGCGGCACTGGACGATGCCGCAGCTGCACTGCGCTGGGTCGCTGGCCATGCAGTCGCTCTAAGGATCGACGCTGGCGCCATCGGCGTGGGCGGTGACAGCGCAGGCGGCAACCTGGCAGCCGCGCTGGCATTGGTGGCGCGGGATGCGCCCGAGTTGCCGGCGCTGGCCTGCCAGGCGCTGATCTATCCGGCAGTGGATCTGGTGGCCGACAGCGACTCCTACCGCCGCGTCGTGGCGGACGCGCCCCTGACCGCAGGCACCATGCATTACTTTATCGGCCACTACACGCCGGACGCCGCCAGCCGGCGCGATTGGCGCGCCTCCCCGCTGCATGCCCCCAGTCTGGCGGGCCTGCCGCCGGCCCTGGTGCTGACGGTGGCCCACGACCCGCTGTGCGACGAAGGCCGGGCCTATGCGCAGCGCCTCGACGATGCCGGTGTGCGCGTCACTGCGCTGCACCTCAATGACCAGACCCATGGCCTGCTGGGCCAGGGCAAGTTCGTGCCTGCTGCCGACGTGATCGGCGACGCCCTCTTCAGCACCATCGGCCGGGTCCTGCACCGTGCCGCTGCCCGTGCCCCCGTGTTTTCAACCCCCGCTGCCGATGGTCGGCAGCAGCAACCCCAGGAGACATCATGACCCTCAGCTTCAAAACCAAGGCGACCCTCGCCATTGCCAGCGCCTTGTTTGCGCTCGGCGCCACCGCCCAGGACTCGCCGTCCGACGGCGTCTACAAGGACCGCATCGACTGGGGCCTGCTGATGGACATGAGTGGACCGACCTCGGCCTCGCAGGGCGTCTGGGTCAACGGCTTCCAGGACTACATGCGCAGGATCAACGAGGGTGGTGGTATCAACGGCCGCAGGATCAACGTGCTGGCCGAGGACAACCGCTTCAACCCCGCCACCGACAAGATCGCCTTCGAGAAGCTGGTCGGGCAGACGCCGGTGATCGCCATCTCCGGCATGGGCTCCTCGGGTTCCCAGGTCGCGCTGGCGCCCACCATCAAGGCCGGCAAGGTGCCGATCGTCGGCACCTACACCGCCACCAAGGCCTTGTCCGAGCCGGTCTCGCCCATGGTCTACAACGGCTTCTGCGGCTACAAGCAGATGGCACAGGCCGGTGTGGGCTACTACGTCGACAGCCTCAAGCTCAAGGCACCCAAGGTGGTCACGCTCGCCATCGAAAGCGCCGGCGGCAAGGAGTACCACGACTACGTGGCCGAGGCTGCGGCCAAGTACGGCGGCACCGCCAGCCACATCACGATCAAGGTCACCGCGGTCGACGCGACGCCGCAGGTGCTGGAGATCATGGCCCAGAAGCCCGACTTCATCACGATCTACGGCGTATCCAACACAGCCATCCTGACCATGAAGGGCCTTCAGCAGTACGGCATGAAGACGCCGGCCTTCGGCATCACCTACCTGGGCGCTCCCGCCATCTTCTCGGCCATGGGCGAGCAGGCCGGCGCGAACTACAACTTCATCAGCTGCTTCACGCCCGGCGGCTCCGACCAGTCGGCCGGCAACCGGGAGCTGTCCGCCTATGCCGACAGGATCGGCCGCAGCGCGATGAAGGAAGACATCAACTATGTGTCGGGCTGGATCACCGGCCAGATGGCTGCCGAGTCGCTGGCCAAGCTGGGCGCCGCACCCACACGCGCCAAGCTGGTCGAGCTGCTGTCCAAGGGATTCACGGTGGACAGCAAGGGCCTGGCTGCGCCGATCGTCTACACGCCGACCGACAACACCGGCCCGGTCGTGTTCAAGATGTTCGGTTATGACTATGCGGCCAAGAAGTTCAAGCCTTTCGGCGACTTCGCCGACTACGCCAAGTACACCCGCTGAGCCCCACTGACGCAAAGCAGGAGAAGCACCATGCTCGCTCAAGTACTTTTCAGTGGCCTGGCCCTTGGCAGCATCTACGGGCTGGTGGCTCTCGGCTTTGCGGTGATATTCAAGGCCACGGATGTGTTCAATTTCGCGCAGGGCATGTTCGTCGTGTGCGGCGCCTACTTCGCCGTCACCGCGATCTCCCTGCTCGGCCTGTCGTTTCCGCTGGCCATCCTGTTCATCATCGGGGCTGCCGCCCTGATGGGTGTGGTGATCCACATCTTCCTGATCCAGCCGCTGTCGGGCCGCCCGATGCTGTCGGTGATCATGCTCACGATTGCCTTGTCGATCGCCATGCGCGCCCTGATCGAGATGATCTACGGCCCGCAGGGCCGCACGCTGACCACACCCATGCCCACGGGCGTCTTCCTGCTCGGTGACCTGCGGATCTCGCAGCTGCACCTGACGGCGGCCGTGGTCTGCTGGGGCTGCATGGCGGTGTTCGGCGGCTTCTTCCGCTACACCTCGATAGGCCTGCTGATGCGCGCCACGGCCGACAGCCACGAGGCTGCCGTGGTGTCCGGCATCAATGTCAACACCATGAACCGGCTGGCCTGGGCCATCGGCAGCACGCTGGCGGCGGTCGGCGGCCTGTTCCTCGGACAGCTGCAGATCGCCTCGACCGAACTCGAGACCATCGGCCTGCTGGCCTTGCCGGCGGTCGTGATCGGCGGCATGCAGAGCATTCCCGGCGCCATCATCGGCGGCCTGCTGGTGGGCATCATCGAGCAGCTCGCCGCGTCCTACATCTCGCCCAAGTCCAGCGACATCGTGATCTATGTGCTGTTGCTGCTGATCCTGATGTTCCGCCCCTGGGGACTGTTCGGCCAGCGCGAGCTCGGACGCGTCTGAACCCCTGGAGACCTGTCGTCCATGACCACACTGAATTCATCCCCTTCGCCGCCAGCTGCGGCCTCCTGGCAGCGCTGGGTCTGGTGGCTGCTGGCGGCCGCCTTCGTCGGCTACCTGCCCTTCGTGCTTACCGACCGTGCAGCCTTCGGCGTGGCGCTGTCCAACATGCAGCTGCTCAACCTCGGGCTGACCCAGATCAACCTGATGGTGATAGCGATGCTGGGCGCCTTGTCGCTGAACTACCTCACGGGCTGTGCCGGCCTGATCTCGATCGGCCACGCGGCTTTCTACGCCATGGGTGCAATGACGGCTGCGATCACCGGTTCGCAATGGGGCTGGCCGTTTCCGCTGGTGCTGTTGTCTGCTGCCGTGACGGGCGCGGTGGCCGGTCTGCTGGCAGGGCTGCCGTCGCTGCGCGTGCGCGGGCTTTACTTCGTGCTGTCGACCCTGGCCGTGCACTATGTCGTGGTGTATGTGTTCCTGGAGTACCAGTTCAAGTTCTTCGACGTGGTGGGTGTGCCCTACCCGGCGGCGGCCCTGGGGCCGTTGGAGATCAACACGCCGATCCGCTGGTACTTCTTCCTGGTGCCATTGCTGGCGCTGGTGTACCTGGGGCTGCGCAGCAGCCTGCGTACCCGGGAAGGCCGGGTCATGATGGCCATGCGCGACCACGAGCTGGCCGCCACCTCGGTGGGCGTGGATGTGCGCATCCTGCGGCTGAAGGCCTTCGGGCTGAGTTCGGCGATCGCGTCGATGGCTGGTGCGCTGTATGCCTACTACCTCACCAACGTCACCTCGGAGGCCTTCGGCATCCAGTTCGCGATCCAGTTCATCGCCATGATCATCATCGGCGGCATAGGTTCGCTGCCGGGTTCCCTCGTCGGTGCCGCGCTGTGGCTGCTGCTGCCATCGGTGATCGCCGGGTTCGCCGCGCAGGCGAGCGGCTCGACCGGCATCGTGCGCGTGCTGCTGGTCGAGCACCGCGCACAGCTGGTGCAGCTGATCTTCGCGGTGCTGGTGATCCTGCTGCTGATCTTCGCCCCCGGCGGTTTTGCCAGCATAGGCCGCCAGATCCGCGACCGCCTGGCGCTTCGGAGGAAACAGGGATGACCACCATGCTCGAAATCAAGGGCCTGTCCGTCGGTTACGCCCGCAAGGGCCTGGCGCTGGAAGACGTGAGCCTGTCCGTGCCAAAGGGCGGCATCGTGGCGCTGCTGGGCGCCAACGGTGCCGGCAAGACTACGCTGATCCGTGCCGTCACCGGCCTGCTGGACCTGCACCATGGCCATGTGCACAGCGGCTCGATCCGGTTTGCCGGTGAGTCGGTGCTGGGGATGCCCCCGCACCGGCGCGTGCGCCTGGGCATGGGCCAGGTGCCCGAAGGCCGCCTCGTCTTCAAGCAGTTGCATGTCGAGGACAACCTGCTGGTGGGGGCGGCCGTCCTGCCGCGTGCCCAGGTGCGCGAGGGGCTGGATGCGGTCTACCAGCTGTTTCCGCGTCTGCTGGAGCGTCGCCATTCGGCGGCCGGCTGGTTGTCCGGTGGCGAGCAGCAGATGCTGGCCCTGGGCCGCGCGCTGATCGGGCGCCCGCAGATGCTGCTGGTCGACGAATTGTCGCTCGGGCTGGCGCCGCTGATCGTCAAGGACATCTACCAGCAGTTGCGCATGGTGGGCCAGACGCTGGGCACCGCCATGCTGGTCGTGGAGCAGAATGCGCGCCTGGCGCTGGAGTTCGCCGCCTCGGCCTACATCCTCAACAGCGGTCGCGTCGTGTTGTCCGGAACGGCCGCCGAAGTGTCTGCCAACGATTCCATGAAGGAGTCCTACCTGGGCACCCAGCGCAGGGACGGGGGGGCGCAGAAATGAGCACGCAGCCCATGCTGCAGGTCACCGACCTGCTGATGCGCTTCCAGGGCATCACCGCGCTGGACACGGTGTCCTTCTCGCTGGAACAAGGCGCCATCACCGCGCTGATCGGCCCCAATGGCGCCGGCAAGACCACGCTGTTCAACTGCGTCACGGGCATGTACACGCCCACCAGCGGCCAGGTCCATTTCATGGGCGAGGATGTCACCGGCATGGCGGCGCACCGCATCGCACGCCACGGCATTGCCCGCACGTTCCAGAATCTGGCCCTGTTTGGTGGCCTGACCGTGCTCGACAACCTGGTGGTGGGGGCCTACCTGCAGGGGAAGTCCGGTGTGCTGGAGGGCGTGTTTGCCAGTCCCCGGGCCCGCTCCGAGCAACGCGCCGCCGTGGCGGCCGCACATGAGGTTCTGGCCTTCCTCGGCATGGAAGACACGGCGGGGCTGCTGCCCTCCGAGTTGTCCTACGGGCGCCAGAAACAGGTGGAGTTTGCGCGCGCCCTGATGCAGAAGGCCCGGCTGGTCCTGCTCGACGAGCCCATGGCCGGCATGAGCCAGGTCGAGAAGGCCGCGATGACCGTGCTGATCCAGCGTGTGCGCAAGGACTACGGCATCACCTTCCTGATCGTCGAGCACGATGTCCCGGTGGTCATGGACATCTCCGACAAGATCGTCGTGCTGGACTTCGGCCGCAAGATCGCCGACGGTTTGCCGATCGACGTGCAGAACGACCCTGCGGTGATCGCCGCCTACCTCGGCGACGGCCACTGAAGAGCCGCCACCATCTCCCGTTCTCATCGACCTGCAAGGACTCCCTCCCATGAAAGAAGCCGTCATCGTCTCCACCGCCCGCACCGGTATCGGCCGCGCCTACCGTGGGTCACTCAACAACATCAAGTCGCCCTCGCTGCTGGGCCATGTGATCGGGCATGCGGTGCAGCGCGCCGGCATTGACGGCGCGGAGGTCGACGACGTGGTGATCGGAACCGTGCTGACCTCCGGCACGGCAGGCATGAACCTGGCCCGCAATGCGGCGCTTGCGGCCGGCCTGCCGGTCACCGCGTCCGGCCAGACCATGGACCGCCAATGCGCCTCCGGCCTGATGGCCATCGCCACTGCTGCCAAGCAGGTGATGGTGGACGGCATGCAGGTGGTGGTGGCCGGTGGCCATGAAAACATCACTGCCGAGCAGAAGAACTACTTCGAAGGCGTCATGGCGGCCAGGGACGCAGCGCTGGAGGCGCGCGTTCCGCATGCCTACATGCCCATGCTGCAGACGGCCGAGTTCGTCGCGCGCAAGTACGGCGTGGCGCGTCACGCGCAGGACCTGTATGCGCTGCAGTCGCAGCAGCGCACTGCGCTGGCCCAGCAGCAGGGCCGGTTCGACCGCGAGATCTTGCCGATCACTGCGCAGATGGCCGTGGCGGACAAAGCCACCGGCGCGATCAGCTACCGCGAGGTGGTGCTGTCGCGCGATGAAGGCAACCGCCCCGACACGGCGCTCGAGGGCCTCAATGCGCTCAAGCCGGTGCTCGACGGCGGTGTCGTGACGGCCGGCAACGCCAGCCAGTTGTCCGATGGCGCCAGCGCATGCGTCGTCATGGAGGCCGGACTGGCCGGGCGCCGCGGGCTGAAGCCGCTGGGTATCTACCGCGGCATGGCGGTGGCCGGTTGTGCGCCGGAGGAAATGGGCATTGGTCCCGTCTATGCCGTCCCCAAGCTGCTCAAGCAGCACGGGCTCACGGTGGCCGACATCGGGCTGTGGGAGCTCAACGAGGCCTTTGCCTGTCAGGCGCTGTATTGCCGTGACCAGCTGGGCATCGACCCGGAGCTCTACAACGTCAACGGTGGCGCAATCTCCATTGGTCACCCGTATGGCATGACCGGTGCCCGTCTGGTCGGCCATGCGCTGATCGAGGGCCAGCGTCGGGGCGTCAAGTATGTGGTGGTGACGATGTGTGTGGGCGGCGGCATGGGCGCCGCGGGCCTGTTCGAGGTCGCCTGAGGCTCAGCAGGTCAGCACGCGTTCCAGCATGCCCGCCAGCGTGGTGGGCGTCGGCGGCTTGGCCACGAAGCCACTGACATCCAGGGCCTCGGGCTGATGCCGGGTGCCGTCGCTGTCGTCGCCGCTGAGGAACACGATCCGGGTGGCGGCCAGTGCGGGGTCGGGCAGGGCACGGATCGCGCGCACCAGGCTCATGCCGTCCATGGGTTGCATCTGCACGTCGGTCAGGATCACGTCCGGGCGCGTAGCTGCGAGGGCGGCGAGCACGGCTTCGCCATCTGCGAATGCATGCACCTGCTGCACGCCGAGGCCGCGCAGGTTGCCGGTGATCAGGATGCGCCTGACGGCCTGGTCGTCGACCACCATCACGCAGGCTTGTTTCAGGTTCATGGGTTTCAGGCGCCGCTCCGCGAGTCGGCAGGGCGCCATGGTAGCGGATGCACCATTGTGTCGCGGCAGGCACGACCACCGGGGCCTGCTGCCAGTCGGGCCGGGATTGTTTACATTTGACGCTTTGAGGAACCAACACCATGCAATACCGTCGACTGGGCCGCAGCGGCCTGCAGGTCAGCGTACTCTCCCTCGGCTCCTGGGTCACCTACCACAACCAGGTCAACACCAATGCTGCGCGCGAGATGCTCGCCGCCGCGATGGATGCCGGCATGAACTTCTTCGACAACGCCGAGGCCTACGCCGGCGGCAAGAGCGAAGAGGTCATGGGCAAGGCGCTCAAGGCCCTGAAACGCCCGCGTCTGGATTACGTGGTGTCCACCAAGTTCTACTGGGGTCTGCCCACCGACGGTGCGGGCATCAACCGCAAGAACACGCTGAACCGCAAGTACCTGATGCAGGCCATCGATGGCTCGCTGGCGCGTTTCGGGCTGGATTTCATCGACCTGGTCTACTGCCACCGGCCCGACCCCCACACGCCCATCGAGGAGACGGTGCACGCCATGAGCGACATGATCACCCGCGGCAAGGCGCTCTACTGGGGCACCAGTGAATGGTCGGCGGCCGAGATCCGCGCCGCCTGGGACATCGCCGATCGGCACCATCTGCACAAGCCGGTGGTGGAGCAGCCCCAGTACCACCTGTTCCACCGCAAGCGGGTGGAGCAGGAGTACGCCCGCCTCTACGAAGACATCGGCCTGGGTCTGACCACCTGGAGCCCGCTGGCCAGCGGCTTGCTCAGCGGCAAGTACCGCAAGGGCATCCCGAAGGGTAGCCGCGGCGCGCGCAGTGACATGGCATTCCTGAAGCAGGCGCTGACAGATACCGCCCGGCTGGCTGCCGTGGAGGGCCTGGCGCAGGTGGCCGCCGACCTGGACTGTTCGCTCGCTCAGTTGTCGATCGCCTGGGTTGCGCGCAATCCCCGGGTGAGCACCGTGATCACCGGCGCGTCGAAACTGGCCCAGCTCACGGAGAACCTCGGGGCGCTGGACGTATTGCCCCGGCTCACGCCAGAGGTGCTGGCGCGGATGGACGCCATCTGCGCGCCAGTGCTGGCCTAGCGTGGCACCTCGCTCGCACGGCGGGTGTCCGACCGGCGGTCGGCCCGGACGCCTTTTGGCGAAGGGCTGTTGCGGGGGCCGGCTGGCCGCACGGTAAAGTGTTCAGTACGCCGCCGCTGGTGGCGCTGGAGCATTCCGCTCTCGGTAGTCAGAAACGGACAACCCCGTGGACAACACAACCTGGATCCTGTCGCACGAGCCTGCCGTTCGTCTTGGTATCTTCCTGGGTATTTTCGTGCTGGTTGCACTGTGGGAGGTGCTGGCGCCCCGGCGTGCCCTGCGCCTGTCGCGGGCCGTGCGCTGGGTCAGCAACCTTGGCCTGGTAGCGCTCAACACCCTGGTGCTGCGCCTGCTGTTCCCGCTGGCGGGCGTCGGCATGGCGGCGTTTTGCGCCGCCAACGGCTGGGGCCTGCTGAACCATTTCCAGGTGCCGCTGGTGATCGCCTTGCCGATCGCGGTCGTCGCCCTGGATGGCGTGATCTGGCTGCAGCATGTCATGGTGCATGCGGTGCCGCTCCTCTGGCGCCTGCACCAGGTGCACCATGCGGATGTCGACTACGACCTCACCACCGGCGCCCGTTTCCACCCGCTCGAGATCGTGCTGTCCATGCTGATCAAGTTCGCCGCGATCATCGTGCTCGGTGCGCCGGTGCTGGCCGTCGTGGTGTTCGAGATCCTGCTCAATGCGACCGCGATGTTCAACCACGGCAACATCCGCCTGCCTGCCGGGCTCGACCGCGTGTTGCGGTGGTTCGTCGTCACACCGGACATGCACCGCATCCACCACTCGGTCGAGGACGACGAGACCAATTCCAACTTCGGCTTCAACCTGACCTGGTGGGACCGCCTGTTCGGCACCTACCGCGCCCAGCCCCGGGCCGGGCACGAGCACCTGACCATCGGATTGCGCGGGCGCGACGACCCCCGGGAGGTGGCGCGTCTGCCCGGCATGCTGCGCATGCCCTGGCGCGGCGCAGCGGATGGCTACGCCATCAACCGCCGCCAATGGCCGGACAAGGACGCGGCCCCCTGACACACCGCGCTGCGAATCACTGCGCGGGCGCCCGGACGACACCGGCCGCTGCCGACTGCCTGCGGGCGGTGGCGGCAGCCAGCGCGTCGTTGGCCAGCGGCAGCAGCGCCTGCTTGAGCTGCCGGCCGAACACCGTGGCGACGACCATGCCTGTCACCAGGATGCCGAGCCCGGCATAGGCGGCCCAGCGCGGGTCCACCTGCGCACCCGCTGCCGCAATCGCTGAACCCATCAGCACCCAGGTGACTGTCCAGCCGACCGCACCCAGGGTATCGAAGGCCGTGAACCGCAACCAGCCGAGCCGGGATGCGCCGGCTCCGACGCTGATCAGGCTGAAGGTGCCCTTGGCGAACCGGTAGGCCGGAAGCAGCAGGCGGTCATAACGCTCCACCCCTGCGGCGCCCAGGGCCAGCCAGGGCGCAAAGCGGGGAAACCGCTCGTACAGCCAGGGGGCGAAGTGCCGCCCGATGGCAAAACGCAGCTGCGTGCCGATCACCGTGCCCAAGAGCACGGTGCCCAGGACGGCGAACACATCCAGCGCACCCGAATGGCTGATGAAACCGGCCACCATCGGAAGCGGGCCGGTCTTGCCCATGGCGTAGGTCAGCAGGAGCCCATAGACCCAGTGGTCGTAGCGGGCGATCAGTTCGTACAGTTCCTGGGCGGTCATGGCCGGATTCTTGCCGGTGACGGCCTCCACCGGTGCGGGCCCGGCGCATGGCCCTGGATGTCCTGCGGGGATAGGCTTGTCGGTGCGCCGCGTGCGCGCACCCAGTTCGGCAGTCCCAGCTGGGCCGATACGCTCAGGGCGTTGGCGGTGGTGATCCAGGCCATGCCGGACGCAAACATGGCCAGGCTGGCGATCGGTGCGCCGGGGACCAGCGGCCCGGCGATGTGCGGCCTCGTGCGGTGGGAAGGCATGCGTCTGTGCGGACAGGGCGGCGAAACAGGCGAGCAGCTGGCTATAGTTCGCGCATGTCCTCCAGACCTGCCGGCAGTGTCCTTGTCTATTCCACCGACAGTGGCCGGGTCTGCCCGGGCTGTGGATGTGCGGTGGGTGCGTGTCGGTGCAGGCAGGCTGCCGTGGCCATTCCCGCGCCGGGCAGGACCCGCGTGGCGCTGGAGAACAAGGGCCGTGGCGGCAAGAGCGTCACCGTGGTGCGGGGGCTTGCGCTGGCGCCGGACGCGCTGCTGGTGCTGGCCAGGGAGCTGCGTGCCGCCTGTGGATGTGGCGGCACCGTGAAGGACGGTGTGGTCGAGCTGCAGGGCGATCAGCGGGCCAGGGCGCTGGCCTTTCTGGCGGAACGCGGATATCTGCCTGGCCCCGTGACGCCCGGAACTGCCAACAGAACGTGACGCACGCTCATGTCGGCCGGCAGGGCGTTGCCCATCATGCCGGACGCATCTCCACCGCCACACCACTGAGCACGGCATTGCCCGACAGCGGGTCGCGCAGGTCTTCGTCCAGCAGCGCATTCAGGTTGGCGCCGGGCCGCTGCCCGGCCACACCGAGCTGCGTGCCGGGCAGGTCGTGGCCCCAGCCGTGGGGCAGGCTGACCACGCCGGGCATCATGTCCTGGCTGCAGGCCACCTGCACGGTGATGCTGCGCCGGCCGCTGCGGGTGGTGCGGCTCATCTCGGCCATCGCGCCGTCGGCCAGACCCAGCCGCCGGGCGTCGTCCGGATGCAGAAGGGCGGTGCAGCGCATCGGGCCCTTGGCCAGCACCGGCAGGTTGTGCATCCAGCTGTTGTTCGAGCGCACGTCGCGCCGCCCGATCACCACCAGCGCATCGGGTGCGCGCGACAGGTCGGCGGCGGCCCGCTGCAGGTCGTCCAGCAGCAGCGCCGGCGCCAGTTCCACCTTGCCGCTGGGTGTGCGCAGCAGCTCCGGCAGGCGCGGCTCCAGCGGGCCCAGGTCGATGCCGCCGGCGGCAGTGCTGGCCTGCACACGTGCCAGGTTCAGGCCACCGGGCTGGCGGCCGAACTGGTCACCATAGGGGCCGCTGCGTAGCGCGACGTCGAGCACCCGCTCCGGACCCCGCAGGCCGGCGGTCGCCGCCATGACATCGGCGCAGGCCGTGCCGAAGCGCATCTGGGCCTCCTGGACGAATTGGTCGTCGTCGATCTCGGACGCACTGCGCTGCGGGTCGCCGCCGGCGGCGATGGCCGCCAGCTTCAGCACCGTCTCCCACTCGGCCGGTTGACCGGGCGCACGCGGGAAGACCGGCGCGCTGTAGCGTGCATGGTTGCGCCAGGACAGCTGCGGGAACGGCATGTCGTAGTGCATGTCCTCCAGCGGCGAGGCGGCCGGCAGGATCACGTCGGCATGGCGGGTGGTTTCGTTGAGGTAGATGTCCAGGCTGACCATGAAGTCCAGCCCCTCCAGCGCGCGCGCCAGGCGCTCCCCGTGGGGCATGGACAACACCGGGTTGGTGGCCAGCGTGACCATGGCGCGGATCTGCCCCTTGCCCGGTGTCTCGATCTCCTCCATCAGGCAGCCGATCGGCAGTTCGCCCATCACCTCGGGCGCGCCACTCACGCGGCTGGCATGCCGGCCCATGGCCACGCCGCGGCCCTTGCCCGGTGTGCCGGACGCGTTGGAGGCGAAGGCGGCGGCCTTCGGGAACATCGCCCCACCCGGTGCATCCAGGTGGCCGGTGAGGGTGTTGAGCACGTCGACCAGCCAGGTGGCCAGGCTGCCGAACTCCTGGGTGCAGCTGCCGATGCGCGCGTAGATGCTGGCGCGCGGGCTTGCGGCCAATTCCCGGGCCAGCGCGCGGATGCTGTCGGCCGGCATGCCACAGCGTGCGGCCACCGCATCGGCGCTGAAGCCCTGTATGGCGGCGCGGATCGCGTCGACACCCTGCACATGCTCGGCCACCCGGCCGAGCTGCACCAGCCCCTCGGAGAACAGGGTGTGCACCATGCCCGCGAGCAGGAAGGCGTCTGCACCGGGCCGGATGAAGTGGTGGGCATCGGCCAGCGCCGCAGTTTCGGTGCGGCGCGGGTCGATCACCACCAGGCGCCCGCCGCGGGCCTGCAGCGCGCGGGCCTTGCCACGGAAATCCGGCACGGTCCACATGCTGCCATTGCTCACCACCGGGTTGGCGCCCAGCACGACCAGCAGGTCGCAGCGCGCGATATCGGGTACTGGCACGCTCATCCAGTGGCCGAACAGCAGCCCGCTTGACACATGGCGTGGCATCTGGTCCAGCGTCGCGGCGGTGAAGATGTTGCGCGTGCCCAGGCCCTTGGCCAGGCGCGGAATGGTGCTGAGCAGCCCGATCTTGTGGGCCGCCGGGTTGCCGACCACCAGGCCCACCGCGTCGCGGCCATGGGCCTGCTGGATCGGAGCGAGCCGGCGCGCAATCTCGGCCCAGGCCTCCTCCCATGTCGCGGGCTCATGCCGGCCGTTGCGCCGGATCAGCGGCGTGCGCAGGCGGTCGGGGTCCTCGTGCAGGTCCTTCAGGGCCACGCCCTTGGGGCAGATGTAGCCGGCGCTGAACACGTCGGCGGCATGGCCGCGGATCGCCACCACCTGCTGCTCGCGCACGGTGATCTCCAGCCCGCAGCAGGCCTCGCACAGGGGGCAGATGCGGTGGTGCGTGGTGTCGGTGGCGGTCTGCATGGTGGGGGTGTCCTTTCAGCTGATGCGGGTGCCGTGGCCCACCCAGTAGGTGTCGCGCAGGCCGCGCTTGTAGAGCTTGCCGGTGGGCAGGCGCGGCATCTGCTCGATGAAGTCGACCGAACGCGGGCACTTGTGCCGCGCCAGGTGCTGCTGGCAGAAGGCGATCAGCGTCTGCGCCAGTTCCGGGCCTGCAGACACGCCCTCGACCAGCTGCACCACGGCCTTGACCTCCTCGCCCAGGTCCTCGTTGGGCACGCCGAACACGGCGGCATCGGCCACCTGGGGATGCGTCACCAGCAGGTTCTCGCACTCCTGCGGGTAGATGTTCACGCCGCCCGAGATGATCATGAAGCTGGAGCGGTCGGTGAGGTAGAGATAACCGTCGGCGTCCACATACCCCATGTCGCCCACGGTGGTCATGGTGCCGTCGGCCGAGCGGGTGAGCGCGGTGCGCTCCGGGTCCTTGTAGTAGACGAAGGGGTTGGCGGTCTTGAACCAGACCTCGCCCGGGGTGCCCGGCGGCACCGGGCGGCCGTCGGCATCCAGGATGTGCAGGTCGCCCAGCAGCACCCGCCCGACCGTGCCGCGGTGCGCCTGCCACTCGGCGGTGTCGCAGGCGGTGATGCCCATGCCCTCGGTGGCGCCGTAGTACTCATGGATGATCGGGCCCCACCAGGCGATCATCTGCTCCTTCACCGGCACCGGGCAGGGGGCTGCCGCATGGACCGCGATCTCCAGCGAGGACAGGTCGTGACGGGCCCGCACCTCTGGCGGCAGCTTGAGCATGCGGTTGAACATGGTCGGCACGAGCTGCGAATGTGTCACGCGGTACTGCTGCACCAGTGCCAGGTACTGCTCGGCGTCGAAATGCTCCATGACCACGGCCGTGCCGCCGTTGCGCAGGGTGATGTTGATGTTCGACAGCGGCGCCGAGTGGTAGAGCGGCGCCGGCGACAGGTACACCATGCCCGCCCGCCCGTGCCACAGCGTCTGCAGGAACGCGAACAGCGGCAGCGGCTGCTCGGGCGGCTGTTCGGGCAGCGGGCGCAGGATGCCCTTGGGCCGCCCGGTGGTCCCCGAGGAATACAGCATGGCCGCGCCCAGGCATTCATCGCCGATGCGGCCCGCCGGGAAGGCCGCGATCGCACTTTCGTAGGCGGCGATGGTGGCAGCGCCCGCCTGCCGCAGCGGCAGGTCCGGGTGGTCCCCCACCACCAGGCACAGGCGCACGCCCGGGCAGTGCGCCAGGGCTTCCAGGGCGACCGGCAGCCGGGACGGCGAGGTGATCAGCACCTGCGACTCGCTGTTGTCCAGGATGTAGGCCAGCTCGTCCGCCTTGAGGTAGGAGTTGATGCAGGTGTAGTAGAGGCCGCTGCGCTCGCCGGCCACGCAGCATTCGATGTAGGGGCGGTTGTTCTCCATGAACACGGCATAGTGGTCCAGCCGCCGCAGGCCCTGCGCACGCAGCAGGTGGGCCAGCCGGTTGCTGCGCTGTTCCAGCGCGCCGTAGCTCAGGGTCTCGCCGCTGCCCGCCATGATGATGGCGGGCCGCTCGGGAAACTGCTGCGCGTGGTGGCCCGGATACATGGCGGCTCGCTGCGTGCCGGATTCAGGCGGATTCGAGTGCGAATGCCACGCCGGCGTTGCGCTGCAGGCGTGCCAGCAGCGGCCGGCCCATGGCCGAGGCCGGCGTCCAGATGCCGCCCGGTGTGGCGCTGGCGTCCGTCAGCAGGCAGACCGCGGCTTCGGCAATCATCTTCGAGGTGGAGCCGTAGCCGGGGTCTCGGTCGCCCTTCACGCCCACACGGACCTCATGCCCTGCGGCGTCATGGCCCACGAACAGCATGTCGTAGTGCCCGGCCTCGCGCTCGGCCCGCGAGGGGCCCTCGCCGGGTTTCGGCCCGCCCTCGGCGCCCAGGGACTTGTCGGCTGCAACGGCATGCGCCAGGGCCTCGCCTTTCGCGCCGGGCCCGGTCACCACCATCTCGTCGTACACCAGATCGCTGCCCCAGGCATGGCCCAGGAGCGCGTTGGAGCGGTGGACGTTGCGCGTGTTGATGGCCGCCATCACGAAGGGCGCCACCCACGCGCCCAGGGCCTCGTCGAGCATCGGCTTGTTGCCGGAGGGCTGGCGCGGACCGGTGAACCCGGGCGTCAACGAGAACGGATTGCGCAGCAGGTCGAGCACGGCCGGATCCTGCGCGGCAGCCGCCATCGTCGCCTTCAGGCTGGCCGCCGTGCCACCGGAGAACGTCCCCTTCATCCGGCGGACCCGGCCACGCACCCGGCAGGCGGTGCTGCCGTGCTGCTGCCGCATGGCATCTTGCAGCATCAGCAGCCCCAAGTCAGACGGGATCGAGTCGAAGCCGCAGGAAAACACGATGCGCGCGCCACTGGCCCGGGCGGCGGTCTCGTGGGCGTCGATCATCTGCCGCATCCAGGCCGGCTCGCCGCACAGGTCGACATAGTCCACGCCGGCTGCAGCGCAGGCTGCCACCAGGGCGCTGCCGTAGAGCTGGTACGGCCCCACGGTGGTGAGGACCAGCCGGGTCTGCGCCATCAGCGCCTGCAGGCTCTGCGGGCTGTTGCTGTCGGTGACCACCAGGGGGGTGTCTGCCGGTGCGCCGACCTCGTCGCGCACGGCAGCCAGCTTGTCCGCGCTGCGCCCGCCCATCGCCCAGCGCAGGCCGCTGCCCGCCGGGTAGCGCTGCAGCAGGTATTCGACCACCAGGCGACCGGTGAAGCCGGTCGCGCCGTGGACGACGACATCAAAGGGTTTGGACTGCATGGTGTCTCCTGGAGGTGGTGTGGCAAGAACCGCTGCCCCCTGCGGGTTCCTGCACAGCCGGCATTGTGGGGCAAGGACGCCGCCGGCGATGTCGCCGGTGCGGCCTGGATCACGCGTTTCGACCGGCCGATCCCGGGCCGGGCAGGCGGTCCATTGGCCGGTCTGCGCTTTGCGGTCAAGGACAACATGGACGCCGCCGGCTGGTAGGCCCGCAGTACGCGCGGCGCGCTGCCGTGCCGGACGCTCAGTCTTCCAGCAGGCTGCGCAGCATCCAGGCGGTTTTCTCGTGGATGTCGATGCGCTGCGTCAGCAGGTCCGCGCTGGGCTGGTCGTTGGCCGCATCCACGATCGGGAACAGCTTGCGTGCCGTGCGTGCAGTCGCTTCCTGGGCGGACACCAGGTGGCGGACCATCTCGGTGGCCTTGGGCACACCCGCCACCTCCTTGATAGAGGCCAGCTTCACGAATTCCTTGTAGGTCCCCGGCGCCGGGAATCCGAGGGCCCGGATGCGCTCGGCGATCAGGTCCAGCGCCGTCCACTGCTCGGTGTACTGGGCCATGAACATGGTGTGCAGGGTGTTGAACTGCGGCCCGGTGACATTCCAGTGGAAGTTGTGGGTCATCAGGTAGAGGGTGTAGCTGTCGGCCAGCAGGCAGGACAGGCCGTCGGTGATCTTCTTGCGGTCACCCTCGGAAATGCCGATGTCGATGGCCGGGGAGGCGGGTCGTTTTGCCATGGGGATCTCCTTCGCGTGTGATTGCATGCTACCCCGAAACCCGCGCCCGGTGCCGGCGCAGGTGGTGGATCGCCAGGCCCAGCGAGGCTGCCTGCAGCAGCGCGCAGAAATAGAACGGCGCGCCGATGCGCCAGTCGCCGCGCGGCAGGTGCGACACCGCTGCCAGCAGCGGCGCGCCCACCATCGGGGCCAGCACCGCCATCAGGCTGCCCAGCGCACTCACGGCGCCCAGGGTCTGGCCCTGGCTGCGGCTGTCGGCAGCCGACGAGATCATGCTCTGCACCGACGCGGTCACGGTCACGCCGAACAGGTTGACGGCGATGACCGCGAACATCATCTAGCCCTGGGTGGCGGCGCCCCACAGCGCGTAGGCCAGCGTGGACGAGACCAGCCCGATGATGGCCAGTCGCTGCGGCGCGAAGCGCCTGAGCATGTGACCCATCAGGAAGCCCTGCACCGTGACCGACACCACGCCCACCGCCGCCAGCGACCAGCCGTTTTCCTGCGGGCCCCAGCCGAACTTGAAGGTGGTGTAGAGCACCCAGCAGGTGTAGAGGACAAACTGCGCCAGACCGCTGAAGGCCACCACGCCCACCAGCGGCGCGACCGTCTTGAGCTGCGCCAGCGCCCGCAGCGCGTTCAGCGGGTTGGCTGCCCGCCAGTGGAAGGGTTTTCGCTGGTCCGCAGGCAGCGACTCGGGAAGCACGTAGTAGCCATACAGCAGGTTGATCAGGGTCAACGCGCCTGCCGCGAAGAAGGGCAGCTGCAGATGGATCGACCCAAGCAGGCCGCCCATGACCGGTCCGACGATGAAGCCCAGGCCCTGCATGGCGCCCAGCATGCCGAAGCGCCGCGCGCGCTGCTCCGGCGCGGTGATGTCCGCCACGTAGGCGTTGGCCACCGCCGCATTGGCCTGCATGGCCCCGCCGATCACCCGTGCGACCAGCAGCATCCACAGGGCGGTGGCCATGGCGGTGGCGAAGAAGTTCAGCCCCAGGCCGAAGAAGCCCAGCAGCAGCACCGGCCTGCGACCGTACTGGTCCGACAGGGCGCCCAGGATGGGCGAGGCGAAGAAGCTGGCCAGCCCGAATGCGAATGCCACCACGCCATACCAGAAGGCCTGGTCGGCCTGCGAGCCGCTGAACTGGCCCACCAGCGCTGGCAGCACCGGGATGATCAGGCCGATCGCCAGCATGTCGATCAGCACCGTGACCATGATGAACGGCATCGCGGCCTCGCGCGAGCGCAATGACGCCCGCGCGCCGGAGCCGGCAGCGTGTTTCAAAGCGGACCAGCGATGGGTTGCAGCGGTGTACCGAACTGCTCGCGCAGCGGCGGGTGCGCCAGCGGAGGAAACTCGAAAGGCGTCTCGGGCACCTTGTGCTCCGGGATCTGGTCCAGCAGGTGGCGGATCAGCGCCAGGCGGCCACGGCGCTGGTCGTTGAAGTCGACCAGTGTCCAGGGGGCGTGCTTGCTGTGGGTGGCCTTGAGCATGGCGTCGCGGGCCAGGCCGTAGTCGGCGTATTTCTCGCGCGCCTTGAGGTCGATCGGGCTGAGCTTCCAGCGCTTGAGCGGGTCTGCCAGCCGCTCGGCAAAGCGCTCCTCCTGCCGGGCCTGGTCGACCGTCAGCCAGTACTTGAACAGCAGCAGGCCGTCGTCCACCAGCAGCTTCTCGAACACCGGCGCCTGCTTCAGGAAGGCCTTGGTCTGTGCCTCGGTGCAGAAGCCCATGACGCGCTCGACACCGGCGCGGTTGTACCAGCTGCGGTCGAACAGCACGATCTCGCCGGCGGCCGGCAGGTGCGCCACGTAGCGCTGGAAGTACCACTGCGTGGCCTCGCGCTCGCTGGGCTTGGGCAGGGCCACGGTGCGGCAGCTGCGCGGACTGAGCGTCTCGGAGATGGCGTTGATGACGCCGCCCTTGCCGGCGGTGTCACGGCCCTCGATCACGACCAGCACGCGCTTGCCGGTGTGCTGAAGCCAGCGCGCCACATCATTGAGTTCGAGCTGCAGGGCTTCTAGCTGCTCGTCGTACTCCGACTTGCCGAGCTGCCCTGCCTTGCCGGGTTTGCCAGCCTTGTCCTTGGGTTTCTTCATTCGCGCATCGTAGCCGATGCGGTATTGCAGACCTGCGAGGCGGTGTTCGGGCCCAGAATAGGGGGCAGTGCCCGATGGTGCACATGCAGGAGACACCACCCATGCCCAACCTGGAAGAACGACTCGGTCTGCTCGAGGACAAGCGCGCCATCCTGCGCACCCTGCATGACTACGGCCATTGCCTGGACTACGGTGACGAAGCCGGCTTCATGGACTGCTGGACGGTGGACGCGGTGCTGGGCTGGAGCATCTTTCCAGAGCCGCTGCGCGGCCATGACCGCATCCGCGCGGGTTTTCGTCTGCACACCCATGCGCCGGACGCCTGGCACAAGCACCTGCTGGCCGAGCCGCAGATCACGCTGCAGGGCGACCTGGCTCAGGTGCACAGCATGTTCTTCCGGCTCGACCCCTATCCCGATGCCGGCGGGCCCGAGATCTACGCCTTCGGCCGCTACATCGACCGGCTGGTGCGGTGTGGCGACGCGCGCTGGCGCTTCACCGAGCGCAGGGTGGAAAAGGAGGCCTTCCATGGCGAATCTTGAGGCGCGGCTGCAGCTGCTGGAGGACGAGCAGGCCATCCTGGACACGCTGCACGGCTACGGCCACGGCCTGGATTACGGTCTGGAGGACGCCTGGATCGACTGCTGGACGCCCGACGCCATCCTGGACTGGCCGGGCCGGGCGCTGATGCAGGGGCATGCCGCGCTGCGCCAGGGCTTTCGCAAGCACACCCATGCGCCGGCGGTATGGCACAAGCACATCGTGATCGACCCGGTCATCACGATCGACGGCGATGCGGCCACGGTGCTGAGCATGTTCGCCCGGCTGGACCGTTACCCGGGCGGGCCGCGCATCCGTGCCTTCGGCCGCTACCGCGACACGCTGTTGCGCTGCGCCGACGGCCGCTGGCGCCTGCGCACGCGCTACCCCGACATCGAGTCGATCCGCACCGAGGCGCCGCTGGGCGCCGAGCCGTTTCCGGACAGTCCGCAGGCGCGGCGGGCACGGGGAGAGTCCGCATGACGACTTCCACCATCGAGGCCCGGCTGCGCAGCCTGGAAGACGAGCGCGCGATCCTGCAGACCCTGTACCTGTATGGCCACAGCCTGGACGATGGGCGTGAGGATGTGTTCATGGACTGCTGGACGCCGGACGCCGTGCTGCACTGGCCCGACCGGCCGCCGATCGCGGGTGTGGCGGCCCTGCGCGAGGCCTTCCGGGCGCACAGCCATGCGCCGCTGGCCTGGCACAAGCACATGCTGTTCCTGCCTCGGGTGCGGGTGGAGGGGGACCGGGCGGTGGTGGACAGCATGTTTGCGCGGCTCGACCGGTATGCCAGCGGGCCGGCGGTGCGCAGCTTCGGGCGGTACCGGGATGTGTTGCTGCGTTGTGCGGACGGGCGGTGGCGGTTGCAGGAGCGTATTGCGGAGCGGGAGGCAACGCGGGGGGATGTGGCGCCTGTGCGGTGACCTGCCTGCGCGCTCGAACTTGGCTGGCGGGCCGCAGAGGCTGGGGCAGGGGCTTGCGCGAATGTCCTCCGCCCTGCGCCTGCGGCTCCGGGCTCCCCCTTTACTTCGCGCAAGCCCCTGCCCCAGCCTCTGCGGCGGCGGAGGGCTGAGTGCGGGGCAGTGCAAGTGCCTATTGCTGCGTGGATGGTCGCTGCGATGCTGGATATCGTGAAAGACGACTGGCTGGTTTCCCAGCCGCAAAACGGTGGCGGTATCGGTTATCTGGTAGCCGGTGCACAACTTGGCTCCTATTGAGACTTTCATAATTCATGACATCACCACAGCGTAGCCTGCATCCAGCAGGCGGCGATGATCGAGGGTCGCTTTTGGGCACTTTTGAGTTTGTTGCGTGCCGTGGTGTGCAGTTCGCTCAGAT
>Ga0247834_1000955_pt1 | contig 52472 bp, 49 predicted proteins | sample LaCruzMarch2015__8_FD_187118 | JGI IMG/M metagenome (GOLD analysis project Ga0247834, IMG submission 187118) | Freshwater microbial communities from meromictic Lake La Cruz, Castile-La Mancha, Spain - LaCruzMarch2015_12m | ecosystem: Environmental > Aquatic > Freshwater > Lake | place: Spain... | reverse complement strand
CTCGTGGTGCATGTCAGACAGTCACTGCCAAGCTCAATGACCGCCCGAGAAAACGTCTTGGTTATAAGACTCCAAATGAGGTCTATGGCCTAGGCCCATTTGTCGCACTTCAAATTTGAATCTATTCATTGTCGGGGTGATCCTCGGCTTGTTGCTGATGGGGGAGCCGATGGGGTTGATGTCCATCATGGGTACGGTTGCGCTCGCAGGTATCGTTGTGAACAACTCGGTGGTGTTTGTGGATTTCATCAATCAATACCGTCATCAGGCCGTCGGAGCCCACCATTCCCAGAGCCGCAGCCAACCTCTTCTCCTCCCTCCGATGGTGCGTTGGCGCTCGATTCTCCAAAGTGCCAGCACGCGTTTCCGGCCGGTTTTTCTCACCTCTGCGACGACCGTGGTGGGACTGGCTAGCATCGCTTTCTTTAGTTCCGGTCAGGAGAAATTTCTCGCGCCGATGGCCCAAGCAATTGTCTTCGGGTTGGTTTTCGCGACCCTCATCACCCTCATTCTGATCCCCTGCCTCTACTCTGTGCTGGATGACCTTCACCGCGTGGCGGCGAGGATTCTGGGTAGTGATTCCGATGGCTCTGGGCGGAAACAAGCCGGTTCCCTGCAATAAGAAACTGTCGAGTCAGCTCTTTGTTGGTGCTGATGCCGATTCGAGCGTCATCCTTGACAATGGCCCTTTTGTGACTCTTCGCATGCGTCGCGCGTTGGCCTCGGGAGCCGCCCTCTGCCTTCGAGCGACCCGCGCGCGCTGTTCTTCGGTTTGGAAAAGCTGCCGCGCGACAAGCAGAGTCAGGCCGGTTGCCATCAATAAAACGGCGGCTGGCTCTGGAACTCCTACTTCATCATCCACGCGTCTTTGGCTTCAAGGACCTCTTTGGTGCGGGTTTTTAGCCAGTCGGCTGCCGCTGGATCGTTATGGAGGAAGGCATCCCAGAATGCCGTGCTGGTTGCTAAAATGGATCGATGGTGGCTTGGGTTGGTCTTGTTTCGTCTTCGATCCGAGTCCGTGAAGGCGAGGTGATCCGCCTCCCAAAGCACGAGCTCAAACATGCTTCCCGTGGCCGGCAGAGCATCAAAAACTTTGCGGCGATCCTCGGGAGTGGTTTGGGAGAGGAAGGCAGGAGAGCCGTCCTTCGTCCCTGTCATGCAAAGCCACGGGATCTCGACAGAGCCAAAACTTTTTTTGGGGGAGACAAGCAGGGACGGGCTCGGGCTCATGGGAATCGCTGCCTTGATCACTGGAATCCTGGAGTCGGAGAGAAGGACTTGCTCGCCGGAAACCGATTGGGTCGTCTTCGCTCCGAATGAGTGACCAGACATGCCGACGGCCAAGAGATTGATTTTATGTTTCAGAGAGCCTCCCTCGCGTGTGTTCTCAACCGCCAAACCATCCAGCACGGTTTTTAAGTCCGACAGTTTACAGTGTATTTTTACATTTGGTAATATTTTGGACATTTTACTTCCCTCTGGGCTGATTTTCGGTGAGATTCTGTCATGCCACGAAAGAAAAATCTCCCTCCCGGTGCCGGGATAAGTGAGGAGACGAGCGCGACTGGAACCACCTTCTTTCGTGCGAGATTGAGCCATGTGTTCTTGGGGAAAGGCTCCAAGAAGAAAGCCTTCGCGACAAGGGCCGAGGCCGAGCAATGGATTTTCGACGAGAAGGCGGCGCTCGCGAAAGTGCAGAAAGCTCAGCCGGAGGCGGAGAAGTGGGACATGCCGGCAAAAACGATTGTCGAAGTCAAACTTGCCCTCTCTTTGCTCGATGGGCGGGATGGCATTCTAAAAGCCGTGCAAGCGTGGGTTGCAAAACTCGACGCGCCCCAGGATAGGAAGACGATAGCCCAAGCCATTGCAGCTCTTAAGGCGGAGCAGCAAGCCGAGCAGCTCGGTGGGCGGCATATCCGCGACACCGAGTCAAAGCTCACGCTTTACTGGGGTGGATACAAAGAAAAGAAACTCGACGAGAAAACGGGCCAAGTCGTCGAGCGGGAGGTCGAAGGGTTCTTGGACAAACGGGTTGCCGAGATCGCGCCTGCCGACGTGATCAAAATGCTCGCAAAGCCCGCCGGGAAATCCGGAGAGAAAGGCCCGCCCAGCCTTGCGCTTCGAGTGAAGCGAAAACGTTACAGCCGCATCCTGATCAATTTTTGCATCGACCAGCAATGGATCCGAGCCGACAAAAATCCACTTGGAACTGTGCGGCGGAAAAAGAGGATCGCGACGGACAAAAACAAAGCGGAGAAATACATCCTTTCCCCGCTGGAAGTCGCGAAGCTCCTCTGGAGCGCCCAGCAGAATTGCCCGGACGCCCTCGGAGGACTTGCGTTAAAACTGTTTTCGGGAATGCGAAATCCGGAGATGGTTTCCGTTCGCTGGGGCGCCATCTTGGACGGGAGCGTTTTCTTAAAAGCCGCCTACGTGAAGACCGGACGCACGCGACCAGTAACAATCGAACCCGTGCTCGGGGATTGGCTCAAATTCATCGGAAGCGAGAAAGATCCTAGCGAGTTGGTTTTCAGAGCCTTTCCGAATCGCAAAGACCGCGAAGCCGCATGGCAGCTCGCTTTGCGGCAGATTGCCAATGGGGCCGGCTTCGCTCCGGGGGAATGGCCCATCAACGCGATGCGGCATTGTTTTTCGAGTTACCACGTCGGCCTATACAAAGACGCCGCGCTTACGGCAACCGAGGCCGGAAACTCCGAGGCAGTCATCAAGGCGAACTACCTCAACGCGGTCAGGCCAAGCGATTGCAAGCAGTTTTGGCGGCTCTCCCCAGCAGTTGCCGAGGCTCTCGCCTTGACTCCGGCCGAGCCAAGGTATGACGCGGAGCAGGAAGATGCACCGGAACCCCACCCTGAAGAAGTATGACTTGTCACGTATAGTTGCCTTTCTGTTACCAAGGCACCATCTCTATGAGGATCTCCTAAATGGAGATCGACGAGGGATTGGACCCCGCCGCCGTGCGTCAGATACATTGTGCCGGGATCGAAAAGTCCCAACATGAGTTTAAACGATGCCTTGTTGTATTCGCTTGTTGAGGTCTATCACTGAGGAGGGTGCCTTCCCAGGTGGGCGGGTGCGCCGCATCGGGCGTCAGAACTTGAAAAAAACCAATGTTTGTCCTGCTTGGGAAATCGTGCGAGCGTCAGCGGATGATGCCCGCCAAAACTATCTCCGCGATTCTGGGACTCACGGGAGTTTCCCTTGGCGGCGGCATCATTTTCCACAGCGGTTGGGCCATCCTTTTCCGGCGGAAATGACGAGAGCGAGCGCGAGGCAATTATCGCCTTTGATGGCCGTGAGATCGCCTACGATTTCAACGAGCTGGACGAGGTCGCCCTCGCCTATGCCATCACCATTCACAAAAGCCAAGGGTCCGAGTTCCCGGCCGTGGTGCTCCCGCTCTCCATGCAGCATTACCTGCTCCTGCAGAGAAATCTGATCTACACCGGGCTGACCCGAGGCAAGCAGCTCGTGGTGCTCGTCGGCCAAAAGAAGGCGCTCGCAACCGCCATTCGGAACGACCTCGCCGCCGAAAGATTTTCTGCGCTCTACGCCCGGCTGAGAGCCTGACTGGCCCGCCCGGTCCGGATTTCACCAGCAGTTCCCCTGGCTGCCCTTGATGCTCCAATTCATTTTGCAGGCATTCCTGGCTTCCTTCTCCGCTCGCTTTTACTATTTCACCTCCTGGTCGGTGATGTCGATGCCCACAATAGCGGCCATTTCCGTCAGCCGCTTCTGTACGCCATTGGGTAGTTTGCCACGCAGCGCCGCACCCCAGACTTTTCAGCCAGGGCAGGTCGAGGTCCGGATCATAATTTCGGCAACTGCGGAGATGTTTTCCCTGGAAAGAGGAATGCGCGCAATTTCTTCGTGTCGTCGTAACCCCGGCATATCGATCGCGTTGCTCTCCAACTATTTGATTTTTCCGATTCCAACAAACTTCAGCAAGGCTCTTCCTTGAGAATATCCGCTGATAAAATCGGACAACGGAGAAACGAGCTTCCTGAATTTTTCCATGAGGTGCTTTGGTTCATTTTCTAGCCATTCGATAAATGCTGCCGCCCGGGTCGCGGTCGAACCGCCCGTATCCCACTTTTCTTTTGATTCGCTTTTCTCCATCCGATCCAAGAGGAGACTCGCCGCTTCCTGAACATCCTCTGGAATGGCTCGGCCAGCAGCTTTTTTGCGTTCGGAATCGAGATCGGCAACTTCCACCAGTCGCTCACTCGCCTCTACCAAGCTTTCCCCCGGTGACGGCCGCAAGATCGCTTTGAGTTTCCCAGCTTGAGAATTCAATTCATCGAGTTGATCCTGCGTCGCCTTCGCCTCATCTTCCGAGGGAGCGGCCTCCGCCATTGCGGCAACCCGTTCTGCGGCGGCGACAGGGGATTCGGATTCGCCGGGTTTCAACACCTCTACCATGCGTGCCATCTCTGACTCGCTCGTCGTCAATCGATCAACAAGCGAGGTTCGTTCCCGCTCAAGCTCCCCGGCCTTGCTCTCAACTTGGGCGAGCCTATTCCTATCCGCAAGGGAGGCTTCTCTGGCTCCTTCCAGTTCGATTGCGAGTTCCGCAATCCGCTCAGCCTGCTCGCTCACCCGCTCTTCTGACATTCGTATTTCGACCGCTAGGTGCTTGTACTCATTTTCTGCGGCCAGTTTCGCCTCACAAGCCAACCGCGTCGCTTCCTCGGCATCCTTTTTCGCTGCTTCGATTTCTTTGGCCTTTGCGTCCAATTCTTTGATTCTCCGTTTGATGTGCGTATCCTCCACAACGGATGAACCAAAGTTTGCGTAGTTTTGCGCTGCCTCCACACCGGCGACAAGCAGGCGATCACGGTATTCCTCGGGCAGCTTTGAGGTCACGTTTCGCCTCCACGTGCGCTCAAGCCACAAATCCAAGTATTTCGCCTCAAGCTCATCATCCGGCCTGTTGGCGATCGGGGTGAAACGTCCCCGCTGCTCGTCGTTGAGCCGCGCAACCTTCGCAGCCAACTCCTTCTCTCCACCCTCCTCGGCAGCGCGCACCAGATTCAGTTTTTGCCGAAAGCAATACCCCATAATCGCACCGTCTCCCAAATCCCTCGTTCCCGCAATCTTCCGGTATTCGATCACTGCTTCGGGAGGAGGAGACAGCAGACCCTCGGCGATCAGCCTCTTCTTTTTGGCACCAATCTGCGCAGGGGAAGGGTTCAACACCCACTCCGCCAGCAACGATTCCCGTGCCGTTTTGGAAGCCTTCTGCTTCCATGGCTTCAGTCGGCGGCCCAACATGTGACTTGTTTCAATGAATTGGAGCACCTGAGTGTATTGAATGTGGATATGCAGATCCATAACTGACATCCGATGCACCACGGCTGTCACCACCTCGCACCCTGTCGCTTGCTCGAAAGCTGCAACCGTTTCGTCCATCGCGGTCTCCACATCGTGCCGATTCATATTGGCTTCGCCAATGCCTTCAGCCTCCGTTGGCATGAGCCGAACCATGATGGACTTCAGTATACCAGGAACGTCCCGGGTTTCCTTGTTTCGGGTTTTTTTATTCTGTTTCTTGCCTTTCTTGGTGGCGTCGAATCGCGGGACCGTTTCCCCCACCTCAACCATTACGCCATTTAACTCGCGAAAGCGGGATCGCTCGCGCCGGAGCCGGCGATGAATCGCTACAAGCTCATCGCCGGTCAGATGCCGACCAACGACTGCTGAGTATCCGCGAATTCCGACAATGAGTTGTCCCCCGGCGACCAACTCTGTGTCCTCGCGGTCCACAATGGTTCTATTGTTCTGAATATCATCCGTCGTGCCCTCCCCGATGACAGGGTCAACAAGCTGACGTGGCGGCAGCCCCTTCTTTTTCCGCACCTTGTTCGTGTGGCGCTCGGTCTGTATGACCGAGTCCTTTCGCAATCGTTCCTCTCGTCCGAGGTGATCGTCGGCTTCGTTCGAGTCGATCGTTTTGTTGACCCGGGCCATTTGAAAGCCCCGACGCTGTGATGAATTTCCACTCGGCATATTGCCTGTATTGTGGGCTCTGATTTAGAAAATAACAAGATTATTTGTTTATTAGGCCAAGAGGAGGGCTCGTAAAACAATCCAATACGCAGCGTATTGTCAGTTTTTCTAGCCCTCCCTTGCCCTCCGGGGGCTGCTCCGAAGGCGCAGAGCCGGGTGCCCATATAGCACCCCCGCCCGTTCGGCGGTTCCCCCTTTGAGTTGCCACCGTGGACAATTCCCGGATTGCCCCGGCCCTGAACATCGGCCGCCGGAAGCACCCCAGTCTGCCGCGTCGCGGAAGCAGTCCGGCGTGCTCACCGCAACCGCAAGACGGTCAAAGACAGCCAACCGCAGCAAACATGTCATCACGGACCTCTCGCGCCAGACTGATGAGTTCACGCCGCTGCCGCACGTAATGCTTTCCATTAACCTGTTGGCTATGAGTGATTTCATGAAAATTCCGCGTCCACATGGCCAGCAGGACGAAATCCATATCGCCAAAGCTGAGAACGCGTCGTTTGCCAAGCTGGTGGGCATATGCAGAAAAATCTAGATCACCATTATCACTGAGCGGAACCCCTAAACCCTGCGGGCCTACGGATTTTTTGACCGTTTCAGGTTCTCCGGCAGATTCTGGCTCGAAAAGAATCCGCAAGGCACGGCGCACTCTGCACTGCTGATCCTCGTCTCCGACCGGATCAAGAACACCAAGGGAACGGGGTTTCGCTGGGAGAGCATTTCCGGATTTTGTAGGGGGTGCCGCGTGACCAATGCTTGCTTTGTCTGCCACGAGTTCTTGGGCTTCCATCCTCCAGTTGAACCAAGTTTTGATCGCGGTAGGGGAGGCACTGCACCCCTTTTTTATCAAGATACGCCTGATATCGGCAACCCTCACCCCTGTTTTCCAGAGTTGGAAGAGGAGTGACCGATGGGGATCCAGCTTTGAGATTCTTGGGGGACGCATCAGGCAAAACTGTAATTCTGGAATCCAGTTTTGAATACTGGAAAATAGCTGAAATCCAGTTTTACCGGTCTTTTCCAGTATTGCCGAGTGGGGATCGCCCAAAGGTCAAATTACCCCTTGTCCACTGTCGAAACGGTGCGTCAGTGGAGCGCCCATCCACAACAACCCCTGTGCGATCGGTGAGACGGTTGCCATCTGGCGTCTCCCCTGCCGGCCACCTCCACACGGCGGTGAGCCACCGCGATAAGCTCGCTGTCGAGGCGGGTAATACCGCGATAGCGCTCACTCCTTGATAAATCGCATCGTGTCCTGTTTGACAGCAGCGATCAGCTTCTCAGCCCGCACGTCCGCCAGATGGCTGTTCACCACGAAAAGAGCGTGCACCACGCCGGGAACCCATAAAAACAGGGTCAGGATCAAATTGAGAGCCGCCTGAAATGGCTTCCCGCACATAAGCACTGCAACCGGAGGCAGAACGATGGCGAGGAGGTATCTCATGACGTGAAATGGAAAGAATCAAGAATATCGCCAGGACAATCCGAGTCGAGTAGCTGTGAAATATCTTCATGCTTAAAGTGCGCTAGGAGCCACTCCCGAGTCAGTTCCAAGAATACATATCGGCGACCCTCATCGTCTGTGCCAGTCAGACTAGTCGTGTTATGCACTTGGATTCTGAGATTGATGGATTTCTCACGCGCCCCTTCTGGATAGAACGCCTCATAAAAGCCGATTTTCAGAAGCCGTCTCCCTGCCTGCACGATTGCGAGGATTTTTACCGGCGAGCAGTCGGGCTCGGCCAGTGTGGAGCGTTCCATGGCGAACCAGCCGCCGGGTTGAAGACGAAATAAAGTCACCTCATCCTTTACCGGTCCCTCGAAGCGTCCTGGATTCACTGTTCGATTGCCCACGTGATGGTTACGGTATCCTCTGCATTGATCGCTTCGGGTCTGATATCGGGAGCGCTGTCGCACAATACGGATGAACCCATTTCGTGGGTTTCAGAGGACACGCGAATTTCCGCATACCCGTATTCGATGGTTTCGATACAGCCAAGCCGGATGCCAGCCGCCGTGGCAATTGTCTCAGCCCGTGTAGTTGCATTGGCCACGGCATCAGCGAGAACACGCTGCTTGAGCAATTCGGGATCGGATACGCCGAAGGAAATGCCCACGGAGGGATCTGCTTTACTGCCAGAGAGGGTCGCCAGGAATTTTCCGACAAGGTTCTGATCGAAGGGGAGGTCAACTCCTACTGAGTGAGTGGCGATAAACCCAATATGAACGGTGCGACCGCCAGTGTATTCGGTCTCATCCCTGACATGAAATCTGTTTGTCCTCAAAAGCCCGGGGTCGATCCCGCATTTCTCGCTCACAGCACGAATGGCCGCGATGCGGTCATTGCTGCCCTCGATCGCTGCACTGAAATCCGCAGATGTCTCCTCAACGGTGAGGGATATTTGTATTCTGTCGGGAGCTTGGGAGGCTGAGCCGTGCCCTTGGACTCGTATGGTTTTCGTTTTCATGCACGGAGTATTTCAAGAAGGGTAGGTCAACCGTCGTCCTACCCATCAATTTTTTGAGCTTCGTCACCCGACGACCAAGCTTCTCCCATTTCTAACTGACCAAGTGGCCACCTTTATCGGTAAGAAGTTTGAAGGTCCAATTCAATTTCGCCGGGCTCTTCCAAAGCCACGCGAGAGTTGCATCCGGAATGTCTGATTTGCTATAACGAGGAGCGGTGCAGGTCATTTTCCAGTTCGCTGGTGACCCGGAGTTTTACATCGCTGGCAGATGTCATGCAAAAGTGATGCCGCCAATGATCTGTCCCCATTGTGGGCAGGCTGACTGCTTGGTGCCGCATGGATATTACTCGCGCTCGATCACAGCAGCGCAAAAAGCTGACATCTTGTTTCTTCTGATTCGAAGATTCTTCTGCTGGGCATCCGGCAGGACAGTCAGCATGTTGCCGAATTTCGCTCAGCCCTACCGGCTTGTGCGGAATTCAACCGTTCAGAAGTTCTTCTCCGGCGAATGCATGGAGATCGATGTGATTCGCTGGACCCCTTTGCTCACACGATACTGGAGACGATTCACCTCATGGTTCCCCGTGCTCTTGGAAAACTCGGTGGAGCATTCTGGCCCATCTCCTCCAGTGCCAAAACAGATTTGGCGCTTCTTCGTGGAGACATGGGGAGAGCTGCCTGGTGCCACCCTTCATCTGGTGAGGGTCTTTCGGATCACGGCATTCGGCAGATATTGCTGCCACCAGGCTCCCAAAAACTACCTGCGAAGGAATGAGACGGGCCAAGCGCTGTAACCGCATCCACACAACTTGTTTGTTCCATTCGATGCGAAAGGCGAAACACTGCCGTCCATTGAATGAGAACAGCCAAATGGACCAATGCAGGGGTGCGGGGACACCCGCCAAGGGAGTCCAATTTTGAAGGGAGGGCTTCCGCAGAGTGTGAATCCTCTCTGAACTCTTCTGGAGCAACGAGGGCTTCCCGGGAGGTGTGCCCGAAACACCGAAACAACCGCCGTGAAAACCTGCGGGTGCGATTCCAGTTCAGCCAGGTGAACCCTTGGCGAGGCATGAGTGGCAATGTGTTTTGCTCTTTGTGCCCACCATGCGGGCACGCGACCTTCGGGGTTGGGATTTCAGCCAGGCAACGCTTCAGGCAACCCCGGAGGATCCCCGCATTTTCTCCACTATTCCATGAGTGAGTCGGAACCCCCATCTCTGATCCGCGTTGCCGCTTACGTGCGAATGTCGACCGAGCATCAGAAATATTCCACCAGTAACCAGATGGATGTGATTCGGGAATTTGCCAAGACCAACGAGATGGAAATCGTGAAGGTTTACTCAGATGAGGGCAAAAGCGGTCTGAATATCAAGGGGCGGGACTCTCTCTCGCGAATGATCGCCGATGTTCAAGGCAAGCCCGGGTTTCGTCACATCCTCGTTTATGACGTCAGCAGGTGGGGGCGATTTCAGGATGCGGATGAAGCCGCGCATTACGAATACATGTGCAAGCGCGCAGGCATTCCAGTCCTATACTGCGCGGAGCAGTTCCAGAACGACGGCAGTATCGGCTCGTCCATGATCAAGACCATGAAGCGGACGATGGCGGGTGAATACAGTCGTGAACTTTCAACAAAGGTATTCCAGGGCGCATGCCGCCTGATCCAACTCGGCTTCAAACAGGGAGGCACGGCGGGATATGGTCTGCGACGCATGCTCATTGACCAATCTGGAGAAAAGAAGGCGATGCTGAAAATGGGCGAGCACAAAAGCATACAGACCGACCGAGTGATTCTTGTTCCGGGTCCTTCACCCGAAATCAAAAATGTGCGGTGGATGTATCAGGCATTTGTGAAGCACGGCAAAACCGAGATGGAGATTGCTCTGTCGTTGAATGAGCGTGGGGTTTTCACCGATTTCGAGAGGGAATGGACTCGTGCCACGGTTCACGAAGTCCTGACGAATGAAAAATACATCGGCAACAACGTCTATCACCGCACCTCGTTCAAGCTGAAGGCGAAGCATGTCGCCAATCCACCCGACAAATGGATTCGGGCCGATGGGGTTTTTGAGAAAATCGTGGATCCGAAGCTGTTTCTCGCCGCGCAGGAAATCATCCTTGCCCGCAGCAGAAAACTCAGCGACGAAGAGATGCTAGAAAAACTTCGGGAGGTTCTTCAGAAGAACGGTCGCCTCTGCGGCATTTTGATTGATGAGACGGAGGACTTTCCCTCCAGCTCAGCGTATCGGCATCGGTTTGGCAGTTTGGTGACGGCCTACCAACTCATCGGCTACGATCCCCAAATTGACTACAGCTTCATCGAAACCAATCGGAAGCTCAGACTGCAACACCCGGAAATTGTAAAATCCGTGATCGGTCAGATTCAGGGATTGGGAGCCGTTGCCCTTTACGACACCGAGACAAATTTGCTGCACGTCAACGGTGAGATTCGTGTTTCCATCGTGTTGTGCCGCCATCAAAGCACCCCGGCAGGTTCCTCCCGGTGGGTCATTCGCTTGGATGATGCACTCAAACCGGACATCACGATTGCGGTTCGCATGGATTCAACCAACGAGGGCATCCGCGATTACTATCTTCTGCCAGCCATGGACATGTGCTGGGAGAACGAGCGACTGCGCATGGCCGAGGCAAACGGCGTCTACCTGGATGCCTATCGCTTTGAGACCATGGAGTATTTTTTTGGAATGGCAGAACGAACACAAATTGAGGAGGCAGCGTGAGCAAGGAAGTAAAAATGATTCCCATTGATCAGATTCGCATCATCAACCCACGTCACCGGGAGAAAAAGAAATTTGAGCTGATCGTGCAGAGCATAAAAAGTCTTGGCTTGAAGAAACCGATCCAAGTCAGCCTGCGATCAGTCAAAGATGGCGAGGAACCGGGTTACGATCTCGTTTGCGGTCAGGGCAGGATCGAAGCCTTTCGCCTTCTCGGATTTTCAGAAATCCCTGCGGATGTGGTGGAAATCTCGAAAGAGGATCGCTTGCTCCGAAGTCTCGTGGAGAACATGGCGCGGCGATTTCCCGTTACGATGAGTCTGGTCAGGGAAATTGAGCGCCTCAATGCGGAAGGTTACAGCAATACTGAAATCACGAAAAAGCTGGACCTGCCAGTTGCGGCGGTTGCTGGATTTCTGGCGCTTACCAAAGCGGGTGAGGTGAGATTGCTCGCTGCGGCGATCAAGGGAACCATTCCAATCGGTGTCGCCATGGATATCGCCAAAACGGACAGCCCTGAAATGCAAAAAGAGCTTCTCAAGGCGTATGAGTCCAAACAACTCAATCAAGCATCGATCCGTGCTGTCAAAAAGCTCATTCAAGAACGGCGGTATTTGGGGAAGGGAGCAAAAAATACTGCAGATCAGAAAAAGGGAACAACAGCGGATGGGCTGGTGAACGCATACAAACGCGAAAGTCACCGGCAAAAGATTCTGATCCGAAAGGCGCGGATCTGCGATTCGAAGCTTCTCATTCTGGTGACTGCCTTGAAAAATCTGCTGGCGGACAGCGATTTTGTGACTCTGTTGCGAGCCGAGGGATTGGCCTCAATGCCTAAATACCTCTCGGATAAAATTAACGCCAAATTGAAGGAGGCTGCATGAAAAAGCCAAAAATTGGATTTGAGATGAAGATCATCCGGCTTCCGCTGGATTCCATTTTTCCCATTCACCAGATCAAAGATCCGGACAGCAATATTCGACGATACCGCACGATACTCAATTCCATGAAGATTGTCGGGGTTATCGAACCCCTGATCGTGTTTCCACTGGATGCAAAAAAAGGGACCTACCGGCTTCTGGAGGGGCACTTGCGGTATTTCGCCTTGCGCAAGATGAAGAAAACCGAAGCCGATTGCCTGGTTTCAACCGATGACGAATGCTTCACCTATAATGCCCGGATCAGCCGATTATCTCCGATCCAGGAACACCAGATGATCAGCAAGGCGGTCAAAAACGGGGTGAAACCGGAACGCATCGCAGCCGCACTAAATCTCGAACTCAAACAGGTTCTCTCATCCATGAACCTCCTCGACGGCATTCATCCAGAGGCGTTGGATCTTCTCAAGGACAAGTATATTTGCCCGAAAGCCATTGCCGTCCTAAGGCGGGTGACACCTGTCCGCCAAATTGAAATGGCCGAACTGATGGTCAGCGTGAACAATTTCAGCCATGGATACGCGGATGCGTTGCTGATGGGCACGCCCGCAGAACAGCTTGTTCATCCCGACAAATCGAAAATTAAGTCCTCGATGTCCCCAGAGGAAGTTGCCCGCATGGAAAGTGAAATGGAAACCCTCGAACATGATTTCAAGGCGGTTGAGGAAAACTACGGGCAGAACATGCTTAATCTGACACTTGCTCGCGGCTACGTGAAAAAGTTGCTGGAGAATGCCAGGGTTGTTCGGTTCCTGAGCGCGCGCCACTCCGAGGTTTTCAGGGAATTCGAATCCATTGCGGCATCAGAAACCCTGTGACGAACTCGGAGTCACCAGAAAATCCAGACAATGATCCAGTGGCCGGTAGCCGACGCGCCATCGGAATGATGGAGAAGCCGCTTGAGTGGATCACCCTCTACCCTGCTGCCTGAATTCGCGGGTGAGGTGAAACCACACTGGTCGCATGAATGGATAAAGCTCCCTCCAGTCCCCGGAGCACCTCGGTCATTACTTGATAGTTCAACTTCTCGGCCGTATCCGAAGGCAGGTGGTAGTGTTGATTGCGTAAGAAGGCCGTGTCCGTGACCATTACGGCTGGAAATCCCTCTGCCCAAAAGGCGAGATGGTCTGAGAGTTCCATGTCCGGCATTGCAGCAAAAGCAATTGGGATGCTCCGCATATGACACCTCATCATGCACGCCAAATCCACCATGAGATCCCTCGACGGCTCATTTCCGATGACAGCGACAAAATTCCCCTTCGAAAGATCCGTCTTCTCCGGCATGAGGCTCATTGCCTTCGGCAACTGCGGGGGCAGGATCTGGGAACCCGGCTCGGAAAGGAAAACGCCAAGACTCTCCAAACAGATCATGCCGGTGATGTTCTCCCGTTTTTTTGAAGCCCGAGAAGCGAAGACGGCACTTCCCATGAGCGGAGTTTGAAAAAATGGGGGTTCCTCATTCACGAATGCCACAAAGCGCACGGGCAGGTCTCTTTTCTTCCTCAGCCTGTTCGCCAGTTCCAGCATTATCGCGATTGCAGAGGCGTTATCGTCTGCTCCCGGTGTACCCTCCGCAGAATCGTAGTGAGCACCGATCAACAGGTGAGGCCGATCAGTTCCCAAGTCCCGCATGGATGCCTCGATGTTCGAGCAGGCGATTCCCCCCGCCTCGTATGTCTGTCGGATGCTCTCGTAATCGAATTCTTTGAACTGCGACTCGATATACTCAGCAGCGAATTCCAATGCGTTGGGATGTCTGACGCTACGCTCGCCGAGATCAGTGAGTGCCCGAACATGTTTCTCAAGAGTGGCTGCCAGCTTGTCCCGTTTTTTCGTGGATTTCATGAACCCAGAATAGCATCCAACCAGGTCAAACACTGTCCTATGTGGCAAAGTGGCTTCATCGTGCAAAAGGTATGGTGGTCGAGTCGGCTCGGATTTTCTCTGGCTCTTTGGGTGGCCGGAGACATCCTCCAAATGCTTTGGCACAGTCCATACACAGATGATCACCCTCGTCAACGGATTGAATTCTGCCCTTTGCGTCAGCCATCAGGCACTTCTGCGATGAGCAGTGATCGAGTCCAAAAGTGTGGCCCAGTTCATGAAGCGCAATGCGATACAGTCTGGTGCGGATTGGCAGGGCACCTGGCCCGCTGCCATGAAGACGAAAAGTCGAAACGACTACAACCGGTCTGCCAACATACGAGAGCCCAAAGATGCCCCAATCGGGATGTGGCGGTTTTGGCGTAGAAATGTCTGAATCTGTCACGCCCAGCAGTCGGCACATATCCGAGGTCCGATTCGTCTCAAGCCAGTCAAGAATCGCCTGAGCCCGATACCTCTTCCTTGGAGGATAGTAAGCCGCTTCTGGAAGAGCGGATCGCGGCACTTGCCTGACTGGAATATTCAATGCCTCTGACAGATCAGCGCACAGATCACGGACAATGGAATCAGCGATTGCGCCCAGCGGTTGAACTGCCAGATGCTCCGAAGAAGAGTTTGCTTTCGCAATTCCGAACGACGTGATGATTGCAAGTAAAAGGATCAGTGAACGCATTCTCTATCGTGTAAAAATCATTGAAAGCCGACCATGATCGAAAGAAATGGCAGGCAAAGAGAGACAACTGCCAAAGCGAAAAGGAAGACAATAGCGAACGTTGAAAGGCCCGCAAAAGCAAGGGCTTTATCAACCGTCAAAGTCGGAACAATTGTGAGCCACAACGCCACTCCGACGAATGGAAGTACCGCAATAGGAACCCACCACTGTAGATGGAGAAAGAAGTCGGTCAGAATTGGCAGCGGCTTTCCGTGAAGCATGTGTCCAAATATGTTTTGGAACAAACCGCCGAGCGCAACGGTCACCAGTGCGGTTAACATGACAGCAAGCGAGTAAGCCCAGACAGCGATTTTCATGATTTGTGCTTCATCCCCTGATGCGGGGCGGGATTTGCAATCAATACCATCGTGAGAAACCGATTGGAATTGTGAAAAATGGGGTGATCTTCACTGCGTTTGCGTCAGTTCGTGCTCCACTGCTGTTTTGAGCAATTCAATCAGCTCGGCGTCCATATTCTCGTAGTCGTCCGGAATATCGAGGGATCTGATGGGTGGAACGGATTCTGCGGGGAACTGGAATCTGATCCGAGCCGCATACTTGGGTTCCATGACCAGAACGAGGTCAGCCCAGAACAAATCGTTTTCTTTGATCCTTCTCTTGCTGCTCTCGCTCACGCCGGCCGACCGGACCGACAATCTGGGGTCGTCACGAAATAATCGCTCGGCAGTCGGACTCCTTCGTTGATTTCTGCCGCAGACGAAAAGGATTTTGAGTGGCGGCTTCATTTCTTGCTCGGTTTCATGTCCCAGCGGCGGAGCGCTGGAGTCATGCCCAATTTTGAATCAGAGGGGTTTCCAGCGAGTGAAGACCCGCTTCGTAAGGATGGGCGCAGGCAGGTGAAACAGTTTTCGCAGGAGAGCGATGAGGGACTTCATGCGTGGGATGATACCACCGGCCGGATTGTGAGCAAGGTGATCGAGCCCCCCATTACCTGGACACTGGAGAACCGGATCCTTCCAGAAAAAGCACCGGGCCGTTGGCGAGATGATCAGAGAAAACAAAGAAACTGATCCGCCAGCGGCCCGTGTTGCTGCCTTAACCTGTAGATTTGACCAGTTCCCGTAGCAGTCGTTCAAATTATCTTCAAACCATGGTGGTTGGCTCAGCGGTGAACAACTTGGGAGCAAAGTTCACCTCGCGGGGGCCAAGAAGGGAGCCACGACACAGGAGAGTCCGAGGAGTGAGAGAAGGATGAGTGTGATGAACGGGAGGATCATGGTGTATTTGCGCTGCTGATTCAGGGCGCAGCCGCTCAAATGTCTGACATCAGGAAAAACCTGACGTTCATTCCCATGAGGTCAAGGCCAGCGAGCCACCCAGCTTTCTCCACACCACGGCATGGGCATTGAGGTGTTCGCTGCCGTCTGCCACTTCGATCTCCAGCCGGTAATTCAATCCGGCGACCACCTGGCTCTCCACTTTCAGGATTTTGACGAGATGGAGCGGTTTCCCGGTGGCTTTCGCCTGTGCCTTGACGGCAAACTCTGCCACTCTCCTCACCTCGGAGTCGATTTCTGCGGGTGAATATCCTCCGGCGAGGGCGGGTTGATCTGGTTTTTTGGAGGTGTCGGCAGCAAAAACGGGGGCGACAAGGGCCAGCGCGAGGAGAGGGAGGAGGAATCGGTTCATGGCAGAAAATATATCAGGAAAGTAACGGGGTAGGACAGCCATTGTCTTTTCAGTGTGATATACGGGAGGCGCAAACATGACAGAAACCACACGGTATTTTCACTCGTCAGTTGTCGGATAAAACGGCATAAACACGTCTTCCTCTGCCAATTACGCCATGCGCTTCTTTCTCCAGATCAACGGGCAATCTGAGCAACCCTGATGTCCAATCCATTTTTTGATCATCCGATCCTGAATTCGCCTTACAGTTGCCCTCAGAAGCACTGGGAGTTGGATTCCTCCGGGCAGCCGACCCAGAAGATTCTGGACACCCGCCGCCGGGCGGAGTTCATCACGCCGATACCCAAGCCGAAGAAGCGCAAAGGCGCAGCGAATCAGAAGGAGATGGTTTTTGACGAGGGGAAGGGCCTTTCTACGGCCGCCCAGCAGTATGATCCAACCTCGATCATCAACGAGGTGCGGTCCCATGTGGACATTTGGCGGAGTCTCCCGAACCCCAGCCAATGGCAGGTGACTCCCGAGACGCAGCGGCTTCTTCACCATTGGCGGCATTACCCGTTCAGTGGTGTGCGTCCATTTTTTTGCCAGGTCGAGGCAATCGAGACAGCCATCTGGCTGATGGAGGTCGCTCCCCTTTCCAAGACAGGCAAACGGATTCTGGAGCATCTGGAGAGCGTCAACCGGGATGCCAACCCCGAGATCCTGCGTCTTGCCCTCAAACTGGCGACGGGCGCTGGCAAGACAACGGTCATGGCCATGATCATCGCCTGGCAGACGATCAATGCCGTCCGTCGTCCAAGCAGCAGCCACTTCACACGCGGATTTCTGATCGTGGCACCGGGGCTGACCATCAAAGACCGGCTGCGTGTTCTCCAACCAAACGATCCGGACAGCTACTATGCGAGCCGCGAGTTGGTTCCCAATGACATGCTGGATGATGTCAACCGCGCCAAGATCGTGATCACCAACTACCACGCTTTCAAACTGCGGGAGCGGGTGGAGATTTCCAAAGGCGGTCGCCAACTGCTCCAAGGGCGCACAGGTGAAGCGCCGCTGACATTGGAGACAGAGGGGCAGATGATCCAGCGGGTCATGCCGGATTTGATGGGCATGAAGAATATTCTGGCCATCAACGATGAGGCGCACCACTGCTACCGGGAAAAAGCCGGTTTGGACGAGGAAGACGACGATCTCAAGGGTGACGAAAGGAAGGAGGCGGAGAAAAACAAAGAAGCCGCCCGCCTGTGGATCTCCGGCCTTGAAGCGGTGAACCGGAAACTCGGGCTCACGCGGGTTCTGGATCTTTCGGCAACTCCCTTCTTCCTCAGTGGCTCCGGTTACGTCGAGGGCACCTTGTTCCCCTGGACGATGAGTGATTTTTCTCTCATGGATGCCATCGAGTGCGGCATCGTGAAACTCCCCCGTGTCCCGGTCGCAGAAAATATTCCCGGCAGTGAAATGCCGATGTTCCGGGATCTGTGGGAGAGCCTGAAAAAACAGAAAGTCACACTGCCAAAAGCGGGCCGCACCAAGGCCGGTGATTTGGACCCGCTCAAGCTGCCCGTCCTGTTGCAGACCGCTCTCGAATCCCTCTACGGGCATTACGTGAAGACCTACGATCTTTGGAAGGAGGCAGGAATTTCGGTCCCCCCGTGTTTCATCATCGTCTGCCAGAACACCGCCATTTCCAAGCTGGTCTATGATTTTATCTCCGGCTTTGTGCAGAAGCATGAAGATGGAACCACCACGCACGTTGGCGGCCGGCTCGAACTCTTCCGCAACTTCGACGGGCATGGCAATCCGCTGGCGAGACCGAATACGCTACTCATCGACAGCGAGCAGCTCGAATCCGGAGATGCCCTCGATGATAACTTCCGCAGCATGGCTGCCGACGAGATTGAGCGCTTTCGCCGCGAGATCGTCGAGCGGACCGGTGATTCCCGTGCCGGTGAAAATCTCACGGATCAGGAACTCCTCCGGGAGGTCATGAATACGGTTGGCAAACATGGCCAGCTTGGCGCATCCATCCGTTGCGTGGTTTCCGTATCCATGCTGACCGAGGGGTGGGATGCGAATACCGTGACTCACGTTCTCGGCATCCGCGCATTCGGCACCCAGCTTCTTTGCGAACAGGTCATCGGTCGCGCCTTGCGCCGCCAGTCCTACGATTTGAATGAGGAGGGACTCTTCAATGTGGAGTATGCCGATGTCTTCGGCATTCCATTCGACTTCACCGCCAAACCAGTGATCTCCCCGCCGCAGCCACCCCGCGAAACCATTCAGGTCAAGGCAATGCGGCCCGAGCGCGACCATCTGGAAATCACATTCCCGCGCGTCGAAGGTTACCGGGTCGAATTGCCGGAGGAGCGGTTGGAAGCAAAGTTCGACGAAGACTCCACCCTCGAACTCAGCCCCGGGCTTGTAGGTCCCTCAGTGACCCAGAACTCCGGCATCATCGGCGAGACCGCAGACATGAGCCTCCAGCATCTCGGCGACATGCGTCAGCCCACGCTGATTTTTCATCTCACGCAGCGCCTGCTCTACACGAAATGGCGGGACCCCGGCGAAGATCCCAAAATGCACTTGTTCGGCCAGCTCAAGCGCATCACCAAGCAATGGCTCGACACCTGCCTCATCTGCAAGGGCAACACCTACCCCGCCCTGCTGATGTATCAGCAGTTGGCAGACATGGCCTGCAACAAAATCACCGCTGGTATCACGGCAGCCTTTTCGGACACCCGCCCAATCAAGGCGCTCCTCGATCCCTACAATCCCAAAGGTTCCACGAAACACGTCCGGTTCAACACGTCGAAAACTCTGCGCTGGGAGACCAACCCGGAGCGCAGCCACATCAACTGGGTCATCCTCGACAGCGACTGGGAGGCTGAATTCTGCCGCGTGGCAGAGGCGCACCCCAAAGTCCGTTCGTATGTGAAAAATCACAACCTCGGCTTTGAAGTCCCCTATCGCTTCGGTTCGGAGATGCGCCGTTACCTGCCGGATTTCATCGTCCTTGTGGACGACGGGCATGACGATCTTCTGCACCTGATCGTCGAAATCAAAGGCTACCGGCGAGAGGATGCAAAAGAAAAGGCCACCACCATGCGCACATACTGGATTCCCGGCGTGAACCACCTCGGCACCCATGGCCGCTGGGCCTTCGCCGAATTCTGCGATGTCTATGAAATCGAAGCCGACTTTGCCGCCAAGGTGGAAAGCCAGTTCGACCAGATGATATCAACGGCAGCCGGCCTAATGACAACGAACGCATAGAATATCATGCCCGCCACGCGCCTCAGAATTTTTATCAGCAGCGTCCAGAAGGAATTTGCCAGCGAGCGCCGGGATTTGAAGGCGTTTCTACTCGGCGATGCTTTTCTGAAGCGGTTCGTGGCCGACGTCTTCCTTTTTGAGGAGTTGCCAGCGCGGGACCAGCGGGCCGACGATTTGTATCTCGCAGAGGTCGAAGCCTGCGACATCTACATTGGGATTTTTGGCAACGAATACGGGCACGAGGATGCCGATGGGCTTTCCCCCACCGAGCGGGAATACCTCCATGCGACAAAATTGCGTCGCACCCGGCTCATCTTTGTCTGGGGGCAGGAAGATAAGACCCGTTCGGCCAAGATGAAAAATCTCATCCGGCGTGCCAGTGCGGAGCTTGTTCGCCGTCGTGTCGCCGACATGCCATCCCTCAATGCCGAAGTCTATGCCAGCCTGGTGGACTACCTTGATCGGCGCGGGGCGTTCAAGCTGGCCCCATTCGACACCTCGGCCTGCGACAAGGCATCCTTCTCGGATCTTTCGCGCAAGCGCATTGCTTGGTTTCTCGATACCGCCCGCCGTGCTCGTGGGTTCCCGTTGAAAGTCGACACGTCCACCGAAGCCCTCCTGCGGCATTTGAATCTTCTCGACGGGCGCAAACCCACCAATGCCGCCATCCTCCTCTTCGGCTCCTCCCCGCAGCGCTTTCACCGTCCAGCCGAGACCAAATGCGTCTTCTGTCACGGCACCGAATACCGCCGCCCGTTCGCCTCGCAGCAAATCTACGGTGGCGACCTTTTCGAGCAGGCCGACCAGGCGAGGGATTTTGTCTTGGCGAAGATCAATCGTGCCGTCGGCACCCGCGAGCACAGCATCACCGCTCCCGCCACCTACGAAATCCCGCCCGATGCCGTCGCAGAGGCCATTGTCAACGCCATCGCCCACCGCGATTACCACAGTAACGCCTCTGTGGAAGTCCGCCTCTTCGCCGACAGGCTCGAAGTCTGGAATCCCGGCAACCTGCCAGGCAACCTCACACTGGATGACCTGAGCACCGATCACCCGAGCATCCCGGCAAACCCCCTCGTCGCGGAATCGCTCTACCTGACCCGCTACATCGAGAAAGCGGGCTCGGGCACACAGAAGATGATCCAACTTTGCCACGAAGCCGGACTGCCCACGCCGGGATTCGCCATCCGTGCCGGTTCGTTCGTCCTCACCATCTGGCGCGACTGGCTCACGGCGGAGGTTCTGGCTGAATTCGAGTTGAATGAGCGTCAATTGCTTGCGGTTGAGTGGATCAAGAAACACGGGCGAATCACAAACACGGACTACCAAAAACTCGCCAGCGTCGCAAAACGAACCGCGCATAGAGATCTGTTTGAGCTGCTTGAGAAGGGTGTCGTGGATAAACTCGGCACCACAGGCAAAGGCGTCGCCTACCGTCTGGCCAAAGGGGCCACAAAGGGGCCAAAGGGGCCAAACGCATGATATTACTTGCTGACAGAAGGGGCCTGAAACAGGCCAAAGGGGCCATCCTGATTGTTCGGGAAACGTGCCAAAAACATGCCAAAAGTGCCATGAATGAAGGCACCCGCAAACCCGCCATAAACCCGCCAAACCCTTCACTGCCGACTTGCTCACGGGGCTGCGAATCGGCTCATGAAGGGCTTAAACGGCTCATGGAAACAGGACATAAACCCGCCAAACCCGCCATCGCAGCGGGCACGATGGGACAATTATGGGACATAATTGGGACATCCCGCCGCAAAGATTTTCCAGTCTCTGCGCCCCTTGCGTTCTCTGCGGTTAAAATTTTCTGAATCATGGCAAAAAAGCCCACCACCACAAAAACCGTCGAGACGCTCAAGCACGAGGAGGCCAAGCGGAAGAATATCCCCACGGCCGAGCATCAATCTGTTCTTCAAAAGGAGCAGGAGAATCCGCGCGAGGTCAGGTATACCAGGAATAAGGATCTCGATCCTCAACTCGTCTGGCGAGGGAAGGATGAACAGGACTGGAGCGATCTCGTCGTCAATGCTCCTCCGCTTTACATTCAGGAGAAAGTTCACCCGAAGGCGCTGATTGATGACCTCCTGCGCCAGACACGGGAGAGCCAGCACGATGCCGGGATGCTCACGCCCGATCTCTTTGCCGACTTCAACGGCATCCCAAAAGGGGCTGACAAAACCGAATTTTATCAGCACGACCAGAATTGGTCGAACCGCATGATTCTCGGTGATTCGCTCTTCACCATGGCGAGCTTGGCCGAGCGTGAAGGGCTACGGGGCAAGGTCCAGTGCGTCTATTTCGATCCGCCCTACGGCATCAAATTCAACAGCAACTTCCAGTGGTCCACCACCAGCCGAGACGTGAAGGATGGCAATGCCACCCACATCACCCGCGAGCCCGAACAGGTCAAAGCCTTCCGCGATACTTGGCGCGATGGCATCCACAGCTATCTGACCTACCTGCGGGATCGGTTGACGGTGGCTCGTGATTTACTGACAGATTCCGGCTCCATCTTCGTGCAGATCGGTGATGAAAATGTTCACCGTATTCAGGCACTAATGGACGAGGTGTTTGGGGAAGAAAACTTCGTCGCTAAGCTTGTCGTTCAAAAAACAACCAGCGCAACGAACGTTACCATTCCGCAGGTTTGTGACTTCGTGCTTTGGTTTGCAAAACGAAAGGAAGCAGTGAAATACCGTGCGCTCTACCGAACAAAGGGCCATGCGGAAGGTGGCGCACTTCATTACAATCAAATCGGTCTACTCGATGGTTCTGTTCGCGCTGCCACCGACGCAGAGCGCGAAGGCGACTCACCTCTCGCGGTCGGTGAAGACTTCGTAACTCTAAGTGACCTTCAGTCCGCAAGTATGGGTCGCGATAAAGGCGAAGGTGCAGCTTCGTGGTTTCCTGTGGCCATAGCTGGACGCGAGTTTCGACCAACCGAGAAGACGCGGTGGAAAACAAACGAACAAGGTATGGGCCGTCTGGTTTGGGCAAACCGAGTCAGCGTCCAGAAGACAACCATTCGTTACAAACGAAAGCTCTCCGACTTTTCCGTTTACGGCCTCCATAACATTTGGACGGATATCGGCGGTGCTCCTGACCGCAAGTATGTGGTCGAGACGACGCCCAGGATTATTGAACGATGCATCCTAATGGCCACGGACCCCGGTGACCTCGTGCTCGACCCTACCTGCGGTTCCGGCACCACCGCCATTGTTGCCGAGCAATGGGGGCGTCGATGGATCACGATTGACACATCTCGCGTTGCCTTGGCATTGGCCCGCGCCCGCATCATGGGCGCACGCTACCCGTATTATCTGCTTGCCGATTCCCGCGACGGCCAGATGAAGGAGGCTGAGGTCACCCGCACCGCGCCGAAGTCGCAGCCCGTGCAGGGCAACATCCGCCATGGTTTCGTCTATGAGCGCGTGCCGCACATCACGCTCAAGTCCATCGTCAACAACGCGGAGATCGATGTCATCTGGGATCAGTGGCAGGCGAAACTGGAACCATTGCGCGAAAAGCTGAATGCCGCGCTCAAGAAGTCTTGGCAGGAGTGGGAGATTCCGCGTGAGGCCGAAGCCAAGTGGCCTGACGCAGCGAAGAAACTGCATATTGAGTGGTGGCAGTCCCGCATCGCAAGACAGCAGGAGATCGACAAATCCATCGCCGCCAAGGCCGAGTTTGAATACCTCTACGACAAGCCATACGACGACAAGAAGAAGGTCCGCGTGGCCGGTCCCTTCACCGTCGAGAGCCTCAGCCCCCATCGCGTTCTTGGCGTGGATGAGGACGATGAATTGATTGATCCCGTGAAGGAAGACAGTCCCGAATACGGGAAGTCATTCCCCCAGATGATTCTCGAGAATCTCAAGACTGCCGGTGTGCAGCAGGCACACAAGGATGACCGAATCACTTTTACAGCCCTGATGCCATGGCCCGGTGAACTGGTCTGTGCAGAGGGTCGTTACATGGAAGGGGAGACGGAGAAGCGTGCCGCCATTTTCGTCGGTCCCGAATTCGGCACCGTCCAACGTGCGGATCTGGTCTCAGCCGCCCGTGAGGCTGGGGATGCTGCGTTCGATGTTCTTATTGCCTGTGCCTTCAACTACGAGGCACACGCCACGGAATTCAGCAAACTTGGTCGGATCCCTGTGCTCAAAGCCCGCATGAATGCGGACCTCCACATGGCCGAGGACCTGAAAAACACCGGCAAAGGCAACCTGTTCGTCATCTTCGGTGAGCCGGACATCACCCTCCTGCCCGAGCCAGACGGCAAACTGCGCATCAAAGTCAACGGCGTTGATGTCTTCAAGCCCCAGACCGGAGAAGTCATCAGCGACGGAGCCGACGGCATCGCCTGCTGGTTCATCGACACCGACTACAACGAGGAAAGTTTCTTCGTCCGCCATGCCTACTTCCTCGGTGCCAACGACCCCTACAGCTCGCTCAAGACCACCCTCAAAGCCGAAATCAACCCCGAAGCCTGGGCCACACTGAACAGCGACACTTCCCGCCCCTTCGAAAAACCGAAACAAGGCCGCATCGCCGTAAAAGTTATCAACCACCTCGGCGATGAGGTGATGAAGGTGTTCAAGGTCTCGTGAATTCCCCTGTGCAGACTGGGTGTGAAGAGTGACCTGAAAAATGAATGACTTCCTCGAAATCGGTCCGGCCCATTTGGATGAAAACTGCGATCTGCACGTCACCATCGATGGCTTGAGGTTTTGGGCTGGAGAAAAATACACCCTCCTGGAGCAGGGATGGGCGGTCTATCTGGGCGAGGAAGAAGTCCCTGCCGAATGGCTTCGAAATCGCGGTGAGACGCGATCTGCAAGTGAGGGATGGAATGCATTAGAATCGAAGGATAACACCTTGGTTATAAGCCACCCAGTTCTGGTGGCCCTGAGTCTTCGCGCATGGTGGCATCGGAATGGTCGGCTGATCGATACCGCGCCAGAGGTTCCGGTGCCCTCGTTCGAAGAAGCCGTTCAAGCGGTGCGGGATCGGGAGATCTGCAACGATTTCAACATGCTCCACCATGGCACAGTTCCCGGTTTGGAACGCTGGAAGCCTGCCTGCCGATAACCAGAACAAAAATTATGCCAAATACAATGATCCCCGGAGTGGTTGCCACTTTTCTCCAAGGCTATGACGCAGCCGCCAAAGATGATATTTGGAAACGGCACAGTTCAGCGTTTCGAGAATTCTGGACAAACCGTGTGATGGCACCCGGCACAGATGCTTTGTCCGACGAGGAATGCGACAAGATCATTCGTATTCTCGATAGGAACGGGAAGGGGAACACCAAGGAAACCGAGGCTGTTGCCCGCGCTATGGTCCCACAAGGGGCATGGCGTAATATGTTCAACGAATTCAGAACGAACAAGACGCTCGCGAGCCTCCTCAACAGGATCTTGGAGGAGTCAGCACCGAGCAAGAAGGCCGAGTTGATCGACCAGCTTTACGAGGAAAACAAGGAGCGCAAAAACAATCTTACCGGTCCCAGTGGCAATACGATCAGCGCGTTCCTTGCTGCTTACGATCCCATCAACAACCTCTGCATTATTTCTCTGAAAGATCGGAAATTGCTCCTTGATTTTCTAGGTCTGAAACTGCCCTTCAACTGGATGCAAGCATCCATCGGACGCCTCATTGTCGAGTCCAACACAGTTCTTCTGGAGGGGCTTCAGGCTCTCGGGGTGATCGGTTCCGCACGAACGGCATCCGTTTTCTGCTATTTCCCGGCGATGAAGCAACTTTGGAAAGGTGAGCACACCGTCAAAACACCAGGCAAGAGCGTCACAGTGTCTGTGCCACCAAATGTCGTGAGAGAGGATGAGGAGAAATCCGACCAGACTGAAATTCGCGAGTCATTTCACATCCAGGGATTTCTCGCCGAAATTGGTTCCCGCATGGGACTGAAAATCTGGCTTCCAAAAAATGATCGGGCGCGGGTTCTGAAGATTTGGAAGCCGGACGATGAACAGGATTTGCTGGATGAACTACCACTCATCAATGACGACATGATTTTGAAGACGATCGAGCAGATTGATGTCATCTGGCTCAAGGGTCGTTCGATTGTGCGGGCATTCGAGGTCGAGCACACTACATCCGTTTACTCCGGCCTGCTGAGGATGGCCGATCTGTTGGCGCTTCAGCCAAACATGAACATTGACCTGCACATCGTTGCCCCGGCCGAACGACGTGAGAAAGTGTTCCAGGAAATTCTCAGACCAGTGTTCCAACTGATGGAGGGAGGACCGCTTTCGGACAAATGCACATACCTTTCCTACGAAAGTGTAAAGGAGCTGCGAGGGCTGAAGTATCTGGACCGGCTTCCCGCATCGGTAATTGAGGATTTTGAACAAAAAGCTGAAGAATCCTGATACTGCCATGCGACCCGCGCTCCTTCTCCTGATGCTTTTGGCCCTGTGTCCCGTCGCCAATGCACGAATCGGCGAGACCGAAAGCGAATGCAATTCCCGATACGGCACCCCGAAGAAGGTTGCTGAGATCGTGCCGGGATGCCCAACCAACGAATACGATTACCACGGGTTCAAAATCAAAATTGCTTTCCCCGGTTTCAACAACCCGGCGATCAAGATGGTTTTCACGAAACCATTGGGGCCTTTTCTCAAGGACGACGAGGTTACTGCAATACTGAGCGCAAACACCAAGGACGGAACAACGTGGCGGGGTGTTGCAAGCGAGAGCGAATTGGCGAAGAAATCTGATCCGATAACGAGAATGACGACGGCAATGGTAACGAATTCAATGGGTGCCAGATCGTGGGTTCGCAGTGATGGAGTGACGGCGGAACTCCAGATCCAGAAATCAGGCCTGACGATACAATCCCCCGAAGCAATCGCCAGGGAGAAACGGGCAAAAGAAGAGGCGGAAGCCAAGCGCAAGGCAGCGATCCCGAACTTCTGAACCAGTGCCCGAACGTCTGGCTTCAAACAAATGCTCCACCGGCATGTGGAGGTGTCGAAGCCGGGACTGCGCGTGCGTTTGAATTCTGGGCGAAGGATAAAGATGTGTCTGTTTCGGACATAGGACGGTATTTGACCTACCACCTGCCGCAAAATGCTCCCGAGATGAAAACGAAAATCATCCAGAAGCAGTTACTGCGATAGAATCCGACAGATCACTCAATTGGACAAATTTCACGATGGTCGCTCTCAATTCAATTTTCGGGTGGACACTGATTCTTCTCGGGCTTTTCTTCCTCTGCGCCTATTGGCCTGTTGGACTGACTCTATTCATCCTCGGAATCATCTGCCTGGTTGGCTCCCAAATGAATGACGGCACGATTATTCCCGTTGCAAAACAAGGCCGCATGATGGAGTTCGGCCCGGGTGGGCCTCCTTGGGCAGAACAGGAGCCCCCGATTCCATGCGGTGACCGCACCATCTATGCCAGTGCGATCCGGTCAATCTGCGAGTGGGGACCGACAGGGCCGGAGATTGAAGTGCTCGGAGGTATCCGGAGAACAAGTCTCGGCACAGCCCGATCAGCCTGCATCGTGATCACCCTGCATTCCGGCGACTGCTACGCAGTAACCGGCCCGACCGAGGAGCGGTTAAGAAAGTGGATTGAAAACGTCGCAAATCCCAGTGAAAGCTGAAGCTCCTGGTAACCAAGTTCAAGATTGCGATTCCGAGCTTCGAAAAACCCCGCCGGAAGGGTTTGCCGGTCATCACCAGAAATGATTTTATTCCATACCGTGAACAGCGAAGAGGAAACGTTCAAAGTTGGCGGAAAATACGAAAACCGAAAAGGGCCGTTCGAGGTGGTTTCGCTGGTCGGAGACATGATGCGCATTCGGTGGGACTCAGGTGAGGAAACGGAGACCGAGATTTCATTTCAAACAAAAATCCGGCGCAATATGGAACGTGAACTTTTGGAAGTGCCAAAGGGCAAAACAAGAAGCCCGAAATGGTTTGGTGAAAGTTTTGCAGGTCTTCGCCCGGATGATTTCAAAAATGATGTGACCGGCACCCACTGGCGTTCTCGCGAACAATTGGGCGGAGCGGTATCGCGATTGCTGAATGGTCGCGCTCCCTTCAACTCGTGGGCGATATACAAACGCCCTGAAATTCACTGGGCCAGCACAAGGCGTTACCAGACTGAGAATCCATGGCTGTTGGCAAAGTTTTTTGCGCGCTTGCAGGAAGAGTCCATTTTATTTGGCCTGTATATCGAGCGTTCCGATGATCCTGACGTGGACCGTGAGGATTGGATTCATTTCCGGGAATGGACCAAGCTGCCTGGCCACTCCAAGTGGCTGCATGAAGTCCTGAGTGCAACAGATTCCGTCCTGACACACCCCTACCCAACGACGGAAAACCAAGCATTTTCAGGAACAATAACGGCAAAGAACGGACAATTTGTGCATGAGAGTGTAGCTGCGACCTGCACATTCGAGATCGAAGACCTTCCGAATTACCTCGCGGGGTTCGACGAGGTTAAGTGGGTGAATTTTCTGATCGGAAAGCGATTGTCCCGTGATGAGGCCATTACGGAGGGTGCCCATGTTGCCGCTGTTCTGTCTGCATTCTTCAATGCGTTGTTGCCTGTGTATGAAAACCGGGTTCCTGATGCCTTTGTCCAAGGATAGGAGATATGACCGATCCGACCCAGATGCCACAGACATATCCGCCCCCGTTGCCTCCTGTGCTGGTTGATGACTCCAAGAGGGCTGTGACGCGTGAGAGGTTGCGGTTGCTCTCAATCGCCTACCGCATCTCTGGCATTCTCGGAGCGCTTTTTGTGTCGTTCCTCCTCCTGCACCTCTGCGTCTTCACCGCAATATCGTTCATACCGGAATCTGCTTTCCAGTCCACCGGCAACCAGAATTCGAATACGCACAGCAGCCAACAGATCATCCAACCTAAGACAAACGCAGGGCCACCGGTGATTATTTTCCGGGTCGTCGCAGGCGTCATGGGTGTTGTCATCCTGTGCGGATGGACTCTCGGGGGGCTCACTTTTTACGCCGGACATTGCATTGCAAGGCGGCAGAAGCGGACGTTCGTCCTCGTGATGGCAGGCATCAATTGTATCTGGCTTCCCTACGGCTTGCTTCTCGGGATTTCCACTTTCCTGGCGCTGGGATCGGAGGATGCGAAACTGGAGTATGTCGGCTGAGAAATTGTCCTGCCGGTTAAAATGAAACCTTCCCAAGGCTCAAATCATCCACGATGAGCAGGCGTCGCCGTGGCCCAGACGTGGAGGGAATTATCCGAGCGGTGGTTGCTCTTGTTGTGCTTGTTGTTGGATATGGTGTTCTGGCTGGTGGCTCGGGGAGCAAAGGCGTCGGAACTTCAGCCCCGGGGCCAGTGGTCGCTCTCCTTGGCCTTGCTGGGATGGCGTTTACTATCGCCTTAATCTTGGCAGTAGCGTTTGGAGTCATTTTTCTTGTCTGGAAAGTGGTGGCGATCAAAACACCGGCACCGAAAAAAATAACTCAGAACGATGAATGGGATCCGCCGCTTGATGTCCGGCCGAAATCTTCTGACATTGGCTCGTGTCTGGACAATCTCGACTGGTTCCAACTTGAAAAGCTCGTTGCGGTGCTCTTTGAGCAATCGAGCTACAGGGTGGAGTCTCGCGGGGGAGCCCAACCGGATGGTGGGATTGATCTCATTGTCGAGACAGAGGGAGCCCGCATAGCCATTCAGTGCAAAAAGTGGGCAACCTGGAAGTGTGGAGTCGCTGTTGTGCGGGAATTGATGGGATCAATGGTCCATGAAGGGATCACCCAAGGATACTTGGTCGCCAGGGAAGTGACAAACGAGGCTCGGGAGCTGGCTGAAAAGCACGCGATTGGAGTCATCGACCGTGAAAAGCTCGTAACTTGGATTGGGGAATTTCTGACTGCTGAAAACTCCGCAGTGATCTCCGCACTTGAGAATCCCGAGAAACAGTGCCCGAAATGTGGCTCACGCATGGTGCTCAGAACTGCCGCCAAAGGACGTGAGCCAGGAAAGGAATTCTGGGGATGCTCAACGTTTCCCCGATGCCGTGGCATTATCCGTCACGCGGCCCCAACTGGGTAGATCTCGGGATCTATTTCTTGCTCAGAAAGCCGCCAGTACCGCTGTTCGTTGGCATCTGCCAGCGACGCTTCAGTAGGCCACCGACTCGGAAGAGCCCGGATGGGAACACCCGAACGATCACGTATTCACATTCTCGGCAATATCGCGCAGTCCCTCTCGCCAAGTCAGCTGGGCAAAAGCCATGCAGATGAGTTGCTGGGGACAACCAAAAGCCTGGCACAAGACTCGCCAATGGAACGCACCACGGGGCGGGAGAGCGCCTGAATATCTACCAAATCTAAGAAGCCCCACAGAATAACGACCGGGATTCATGGGTTGAAATCGTTGCATATGCCGTTTGAGAAGGTATTTTCCTAGGCTCCTATTCATGCGCTTATTGCACAACGCCAAGTATTTAACAAACGGTGCTCGCATAGTTAAGCGACGACGTGAAGAAAAATACAGAAATAACTGGACAGCAGAAGGTCGACGCCCCAATTCCACAATGTGGGAACGGTTAATCCAATTTCTGCGAAAGCGGAGTCAGATAGCAGCGGCGGGGGCAACCTATTGTCGAGCACAATTGACCGGAACGGTCATCGACAGCAAACGTTCCTTAATCGGGATGACTCGAATGTTGTCCCGACAAAACAGCGGAAAAATGCTCCCGCCGTTGCCCTGACCTCCCAAGACAATGGTTCCCAACCTCTTTGGTTTCGGCAGTGGCTCACCAGCGATCGGATTATAGGAGCTCTTGCGTCCCGCTGGGCACGGCTCGCTGCTAAACGGGAGAAATGGCAGCGCTGGGAGCGGGAGTGTCCGGGAGCGGTCCCAGAGCCGACCAATCCACTACCCAACATTTATCCCCCGTTGACATCGGGCCAGAAAAAGCCCGATATTTTCCTGCGGTCCATTTCCGAGGAGTCGCTACGCTCTGAAATGGCGGAACTCATGGAACAAGGGCTCAAAAATGGGACGCCATCACTCTGGGCCAGGAACTTGCGCCACGAAGTTGAAGTGATTCGGATGCGAGGGCTTGATCCCGACCTAAGTCTCGAATTGCCCCAGATCATCCCGACGTTTCCCGACCGATCCAACCCCAAAAAAATCCGCGCCCTTGCGATTTACCCGCTTAATGATGCGATCATTATCTCCCTGGCGGCACGATTTCTTGGGGAGCAAATCGATCCATTCCTGGGCACTGGCAGCGTGGCATACCGGATAGCACGAGACCGATGCGCGGTTTCGGCACTTCATGAGATCCAGGAAATCAATTCCTCTCGCCGTAACGCTCCCGTTTATGTGGCGGAATGCGACATTAAGAGCTGCTTTGATGTGGTGCCTCACGAAACAATAAGTGGAGCGGTTCACAAATTGGTGGAGCGCATGGCCGGTCAAGGAAAGAATCTGGACCCACAGATCAAAAGCATCATTAAGGCCTATCTGCGCAGTTACTCTTTCCCTGCAAACGTGCTGCCCGCGTGCCCGGAGGCGAAAGAAAAGTGGCACAGCCCCGAGTTATTGGCGTTGCATCCATCACCGCTTGATGCGGATCTGGGCATTCCGCAGGGCGGTGCTCTTTCGGGGCACTTGATCAACATCGTTCTGGATCGTGCTGATCGTGCCATGGAAGCCGAAGGCGTCCACTACTGGAGATACTGCGACGACTCGATCATCATCTCGGAGGACCGCGCTGCATGTCAGAGGGCACTAACCGAGTATCTGGGGGTCATGGCCAAATTACGCCTCCCTGTCCACCCGCTATCGGTTCTCAAGCCATACATCTCTGATGGTAAAAAACTTTTCTGGAAGGATGCGAAATCCAAGGGGCCCTACCTGTGGGGAAACAACGTGACGATGGATGAGTTCCCGTGGCTTTCTTTCCTGGGATTCCAGTTTTGCCGGGACGGAACCTCTCGCCTGCGCCCTGAATCTGTCAATAAGCGCAAAGACAAAATCAGCGCTCTCGCCACCGAAGTAATTCAAAACTACCAAGAATCAAGTCGACTCGGGAGGTCTCCCCTCGATCCGGAACGCCTCATCAGAAGCTTCCGGCATCGGGTGCTCGCATCATCCTTTGGACGCAACTGGGCGGAAAAAGCCGGTAATGTCCATGACGACCTATCTTGGTTTACATGGGCCGGACAATTGCACAGATGGGCCTATGATCCCGGTTTTCTGAGCCTGATTGACAGGCACTTTCGCCATCAAGAAGCCCGTATCCGAAGGAGAATCGGCTCAGCAGACGGTTCTCGCCGTATGACAAGCGCCAGCGAATATCAGACAGCTAACTTTTACCATCTCTTCAAAAGGATCGGTCTACCCTCCTGCGGAGAGGCTCGTCCTGACTACTAAGGGTTGTTAGTCCCCGCCTGAGGCAAACCATTCAAACGCCTGTCTGATGCAGAAGAATAGACAATCTGTTTTGAGAGATGCTTTGCGGGATTCGCATCGCCCCCGCTCATCAGTCCGGTTCCAAAGAATACGAACTGAAACAACTGGGTTTTTATACCCTGACTCAGTCATGGGATATATTACGGGATGAATCCGCTGGCAGAGTCTCTCTTTCGAGAGACTCGCCTTTGCGGAGTAAGAATTGACTAAGAGTAATTGAAGGCCGTTTTGGATCGGATTTGGTTCTGATTTTTAGGCTGCCGGAGATGAAGTGAAACGGTCTGGCAATCGCCATGTCCGTGACATGCACCCTGGCGCGGCGATGCCGCGCCAGGAACAACAACAACAACCCAAACGAAGGAAAAGTCACCATGACTAACAACATCGAATTCTCGTCGCCTGATGAGAACAACAACAACGAAACAACGCCTTGGACAAAGCCCAGGGAATCCAACTACCAGGATCAAGTCCTCAAACCGGAATATGCGGCGCGGCGCCTCAAATTTCCTGTCGGCCAGACATGGTTCAGGATCGTCCCAGCGATCAAGCAGAGCATCCACTCCTGGATGATGTGCATCCACGTCCTCAACTATGAGGGCGGGCGATTTGCGCACCCAAAAAACCTCCGAAAGAATGCGAAAAGCATGTGGGACCATGCCTACGCATGGAGCCGGGATTACCACCCTGAGTCCCTCTACAGTAAAGCCAACAAGGCCGGCGTGAGGCTCCTCACCGATCCCATGTCTGTCTTCTGGGCCGTGCTCGAAGAGGAGGGCCAAACCGTCGCCCGTCTCTTTCTGGGCTCGGGTTACGACGCATCGCGCGGCGGGACGCCGGGACTGGGTTACCAGATCTGGCAGCTCACGAAAGACCGCGATGAGAACGGCCAACTCGTCGGCGATCCCTTGCACCCGGAAAAGGGCGTGCTCGTCTGCGTCGAAAAAACGCAGCCCAAAGGCGCCAAATACCCGGCCTACAGCCTGCGTATGGGTCGGAATCCAACCCCGATGAGTTCGCTGCTCGCAAAAATGGCTCCCGAGGAAGTGAACGCTCTGTGCCCGCTGGAGAGCGCGGTGCGGGAATTGACCCAAGAGGAGGAATGGCAGTGCCTGAAGCGGGTCATTGCCCCGGACATTGTGGCCAAGATCCGCTCGGACGTCCAGCTGTAGCACGCCGGACCAGACCACCGGAATGCGGGGCGGAAGGGCAGTCCCTTCCGCCTCCATCTCTCCATCCACAAACCGTATATCCCTTGAGCGAACCTTCCCCACTGATTCTTGATCATCAGCGCCCGGCTTTTGAAAAGCTCGTGGCCGTTGCAAACGCCTGCTTTTCCATGCAAAGAACAACCTTCCCCCTGCGCCCACGAACCAACACGCTTGTTATCGGCCCGAGCGGAAGCGGTAAAACATTTTTGGCAAAAGCTGTGGCTGATGAGGTCGGCGCCAACTTCCTCGGTCTCGCGGTCACCGAATGGGTCCTTCTGGGTACCAGCGCACGCGGCGCGGCGTCCACATGGCCTGCGCTCTTTAAATTTCTGAAAAATAGCAAAACCGCTACCGGGGTCGTTGTCTTTCTGGACGAAGTGGATAAGGTTGGCGGAACTACGTCTTGGGAGTCCTTTCTGCGAAATGAGGTGTTCCGCCTTTTGGACCTTCAGATACCGCAAGGCCTTACCAATGAGGCGAATATGATTTACGGAAGGGACGACTACAAGGACGCCAAAGACACTCTCCAAAACAGAACGTTTGTAATCGCGGCGGGTGCCTTCCAGCATCTCTGGGAACGCCGTGCAAAAGCGGCGATGGGGTTCGGGGAACAGCATGCCGAGCCGCCGCCTGATCTCGGCACCCTCTCCCAGTCCCTGCCGCGAGAGCTTGTCAACCGGTTCCGCAAAGAAATGCTCATCCTTCCGGCGCTCCGGAATGATGACTACCATCAAATGCTCACACTTATGGCGGCCAAGGTTCCGAGTTACCTTCGAAAAACCTTCGTTCGCCTCGGGCGTGAGGGAATCCCGGAGGCGGTGCAAACCCAGCAGGGTTGTCGTTTTCTCGAGGAACTCCTGCTCGATACGATCCTACACGAGAGAGCGCTCATGCGGGATTGTGAGATCAAGAAATGTTCGACAAAAACGGGATCCGCCCAGAGTGAGGTCGAGAAGGAAACTTAGGCTTTCGTGATCCATTCGGCTTCTTTTCGACCCTCACCCCTGCCGGCGGACACGCACAGGAAGCCCGCGACGGCGAAGCCGACCTGGCATATGGTTTTGCTCTTTTTCAATATTTTGAGGGTTTGTTTGCCGAGATGATCCGTTTAGACAACCGTCTCCGCAGGGGGAGGGCTAGTCATCGCCCTCTCCCTCCCCCCGCGATCACCCCCCTTCCTCCGGCTAGGGGGGGTATTGGGTTCTGTTTGACAAATCGGAGATGAGGAAATGCGATTTATTCGGGGGCGGCGCCCATTCATGGCGACAGTTCAGCGCGGTGCCTTTGTGCACTGAAGAAGGGCAATAAATTCACGGCCCCATTCTTTCGCGATTTTTTCCTTGACGGTATGATTTCCAAATAGCAAATAGTCAATGCAGCGGGGCTTTTAACCGAGTCACGCGGTCGATCGCGCTCACAAAGCGCGCAAATTATAATGAGACCACCAACGATAAGGCAAAGTCCGCAAGGAGTGAGCCGAATCCTGGGGGGGCGCGGGGATCTGCAGGTCACCGCGCCTTTTTTTTATCGACATGACCATTAAGCTCCAATCGACCACTTTGTTGCCAATGTTGCTCATGTAGTTTGACGCCCTTGAATTCTGTATCAGATGGCAGGGATTCCCGCCTCGGATACACCAAAAATCCTCTGCATCTGCGGCCAACCTTTTCTGGCTTCTCCGGCAATGACGCGAACCTGTTCCGAAACCGTCACCTGAGCTCTGCTGTGCGTGTGCCCACACAGGACGGTCAACCGGCTTCGCGGATGTTGTCTCGCGATCCCTGCAAGGACACCCCCGGCGGCAAAGTTTACAAAGTGTGGTTGACGTCCCCGATCGCAGGGCTTTCCACGATAAATGGCGGCGCTCGCAAAAGGAGGAACATGCGTCGCGACCCAGACGCTTCGGTGACACTGGAGTGCGTATGGCAGGACTTCCCGGAAATGCCTGGCGGATTCACGGCCGATATCCGCCATTCTGCCGAACATGGCATTTTTGGAAAGACCGCGAAAATCTGAAATCCAACGGCGGTCTCGATTGCGGACAAAGGTGCTCTCCCCCCAGCCTGCCCTCCCGTCTGCCCAGCCTCGGTGCCCAACCAGAGCCTCGCCATCGACTAGGGGGATAATTTCTCCTTGGCCCAAATGGCGCAGGTTCATTTGTTCTTTGCAAACATCCGCGACCGCCCGATCCACAGCATCGAATGAGGAACCGTAAAAATCATGGTTTCCCAAGACGAAATACACTGGCTTCGGAGCACAGACCTGCCCCAACTCCCTCAGATGGCCCTGGAGGAATTGTGCGGTGGAAATATCTCCGGTGATCACGGCAGCATCGAATTGCTCGCTCCGCAGCCGCTTGTAGAATTCCATCCGGGGTTTGTCCTCCACGCGGTCTAGGTGGAGGTCGGTTAGCCATAGTAGTTTCATTCGTGCTCCTTGTAGTATTTTTGGACGGTGGTTTTGATAACGAGGTAGATCGAATTGAATGTCTCGACCATGGAGTCACTCAGAATGCTGACGATCATCGTGGAGGTGAAAAATCCTCCGACCTCGGTTCCATTGCGGTGGGTGCGATAGACATGGATTTGGCCGCCAGCCTGAACTGGCGCGAGCAGAATACCCCTGAGCTCGTAATCTACCGGCAGCGATCCCCGGTTGTTTAAGCCTCCGGGCACCCACTCAGCCCAGGAGGCCGGCTCGGCAACCGGACTTCTGCAGGCCGAGAGTTTTCTGATCAGCACGTTCGCCCCTGGAGGAAGTGCTATTTTCATAGAGATATTTGGGGAGGTGTTGTCAGCGACATCCATTCGGCTTCGGGTGCGAGTTCGAAGGAAAATCGCTCGAAGGGTTGAATCCCGAAGTCATGCGGTTCGGCCCAGGGAGTGGACAGCGAGGGATCCTCGCGGCGGCGGAATCCTCCCACGAACTGCACCTGCCCGCCCGCGTGATGAATCGCGCGACAGAAGCCATAGCGGAAATCCACGCATCGGTGGCGGACGTAAATCTGGATGATCTGCCCGGGCTCGGGCTGGAGAAGAAAAGACGGAATATTCATACGGGTGGCTGGAAGGGGAAAAAGGTCACACGCTCGGCAAAGCCCTGGGGGCGCAGAAGAATTCCCTCGCCGATCTTGAGTTGGCGCAGGATGGATGAGGTGAATTTCCGCCCGCTGGAGCGGCCGGTGGTCATGGATTTTTCGAGCCAGAGCTGTGGCGGGGCGAACTCGTAATTCGGGAGACGGAAAGCAGCCGGGGCGGGGGTGCGTGCGTAGATCACGTCCTCCTCCTTTTCTGGGGACTCTGGAACTGCCGAATCAAAATATTGCATCGTCTCGACGCAATCCGTGGCCATGAAGATTTTCGTGCAGCAATTGTTAAGGAGATGGGCCACACGGGCCCCGGAGCGCATGCGCCCGGTCAGCGCGCTGATCCCCTGGGCCGAGAGGATGCACCCGACTCTGACCTCGCGGCATTTATCGAGAAAGAACGCGTCCCCATCGTCGCTGGAACCCGCTGTGACAAAGGAAGGAAACTCGTCAGCCACGAAATACACCGGACGCGTCGAATTGATCCGGCGCACGATGGTGCCGTCAAAATGGGAACGGCTATGACGTTGCAGGGCGCATGCCTGAAAAGCGGTCTTGATGAGATTGCGGTAAATCTCCGCACCCGGTCCGAAATGGATCCGGCTCAAGGCCACGACCACAACACGGCCCCGGTCGATCACGTCCTCTGGCTGGAACTCCTGTCCGCCTGAGGGAGACAGGATGCCGGCCACGTGGCTGTCGCGCAGGCAGGAGACGTAGGCCCGCGCGTAATTGACAATGCACGACCAAGTGCTCGAGGAAAGGTCGTTTGTCTCGCCGCAAAGATACTGCCGGGCCATCTCCGCCTCCTGGGCGGAGATCAGGTTTCCTTTCTGTGCGATCTCCAGAAACTCCTTAGCATCGCCTTCATGGTCACTGTCCTCCGAGCGGATCGCACAGATTAGTTGGATGGCATAAGCGATTCCCTCGATCCCGCCCAGATCCCCGAGACCGCGTGCTCGGGCCACCACGGCAGCCACCTGCAAAAGCCGCCGGTTGTTCTCGCGCCAAAAATCATCATAAGAGCCGCCACCTGATTCTGGGTGCAGGCCGCGCACCATTTCAATGAGGCGCTCGGCCACCGCCCGGCTGTCATTTCCGATTCCGGCAAACGGGTCAAACCAGGCATTGCCACCGCGACCGATCGTGATGATTTCGTCATCGCGCCCGGCAGCTTTCATCACGGCTTGCACATGGTCCGGCATGTCGCCTTTGACGTCAAAAATCAGAGCCCCGGCCCGCTTGTCGGGATCGCTGGCATCGCGGCCGAGAACCTGCGCGAGCAAGGGCAGAATGACATTGCGGGTCTTGCCGCACCCGGTCGAGCCAAAGACCAGCAGATGCTTGTACAGATCCTCGGGAGAAAGCGTCGCAAGCATTTAGATCTCGCCTCCTACAAATGGGTCTTCCGCAGCATTTTTGATCTCCTCGATCAGCTCTTTGGACACAAAATAGTGTTCATGGAGCTCCCGGGCGCTGAGGCTGAAGACAAGCTGCGGGTTGTCGTGCAGAGATTGCAGAGACTCAAGCGCCGCCGAAAACTTTTCGCTGCCCGTGGCCAGGCGATAGGCGTTGATGTTTCCGATCAGCTCAGAGCAGAGCGGGGGCACCGCGCGCAGAAATCCGGCGGTTGCCGCCGCCTTCAAGTCGTCGAGATCGAGGTGATAGCCGGGGGAGGCCAGATTGGCCCGCCGATCCAGCAGGTGGCGGCGGAAGCCGATGATCACCATGCAGAGATCGTGGAGCGAGAGCGGGGGTTCGTGTGATGTGTTTGTCATAGGATGTGGTCGATGATTCCGAGTTCGCGGGCCTCCGGAGCGGAGAGAAAGCGTTCCTGGCGCAGGATCCGGCGCAGGCGGGCGCGGGGCAGTTTTGTGGTCGAGATCAGGATCTCTTCGAGCTCCTGATCAAGCTCCCGGTGGAAACGCGTGGCGGATTGGATCTCCTCCAGGCGCCCCGCCGTGCGACCGGAACTCTGGTGCAGCATGATGCGGCTATGCGCGAGCGCGTAGCGGAAGCCGGGTTCACCGCACGCCAGGATCACCGCTCCCATGGAGGCCACGGTCGCAGAGGCCACCACAAACACAGGGGCCAGGATGTGTCGCATCACGTCGATCACGCTGAGCCCAGAGGAGACGCAACCCCCGGGACTTGAAAGATGCAGGACGACCGGATCGGATCCCTCGGATCCGAACGACAGGAGAGCTTCGATCACAGGCCGCACAGAGTCAGCATCCACAGCTCCAAAGAACCGGACAATCCGCTCGGGGCGTCCGCCGGGTGAGACGGCTTTGGGTTCAACCTGCATTTTCTTCCTCCTGTTGCAAAACCTGTAGTTCTGCGCAGTCACAAAGATGCAGCGCCATCGCAACCGCAACCGGAGCCCTGCATCCCTGGACAATGCAATGCTGCGCCGATACTAAAACGCATCGTCCTAGCATCGCATGGCGGCACAGTACCTTGTTTGGGAACTGTCTGCTCAATTGTTCCCGCCATAATCGTGCGCAATCATCCACGAGAGGTTCAAAAATGTTCTCTCGCGCGATCAGAGCATCGAACTTCTTCGCATCCTCTCGGCTCAGGCGAAGGATGGTAGAATAGAAACTGGCAGGCGGGCGTGTGGGTATATGCATGGGCTCTCACTACCATCAGTCCGCAAGTCGCATTTGGTTAAGGGTCTATTTTTTGTCAGGCCGTACCCGGCCGTAAAAACCCCGGGCTTTTCGCTGAGAAAACCCCCTGCCTGTCGGCACGGCATTTTATCAGGGAAAGAATTTTTTCTGTTATGATTACTACAGGAAAATCGGCTGCCTCTTCCAAGAGTGCAGGTTATTCACCAGACGTCGCCCTCGCATGGCTTAACTTTTGCGATGATCGTGAGAATCAGGCTGCCAATGATCATTTGGCTGTCCATCTTGACGTGATCCTCAAAGAGCGCCTGCCCGATAAACACTATAACGGGATACTGAGCGGACGGGAGCAGGAGGTCCGCCAGGAGGCTTATCTCCTTGCTGCCGGCAAATATCTGGCGGGCAACCCGGAACTGATCGCGGCAACCGCCGTCAGGAACCGCCTGGTAATCGATAGCCAGATTCGCAGATCGCTCGGGGCCAGCATCAAAAGTGCTTCGCAAACCCTAAAAAAGCGGACAAAGAGGCACTGGCAACTGCACAGCTATGGGGAGGAAATCAGTGGGCTGCCACAGGCCGTTTGCACCCATCCGGCATGCTACACGAGCCTTTGGCAACTCCCGTATGAGGAGCAGCGGCAAATGGTGTTTGCCGCCCTGCGAAACGCGCTCAAGAAGAAGCTCCTGCGTGCGCGAAACGCGCAGATCCTTATCGACATGTTGAACGAAGGGCTGACCCAGAGCGAGATCGCCAAGCGCCTCGGAATTTCGCCGGCGGCGGTCCACCAGAGGCTCGAGCCGGTGCGGAAATATGTCAAAGGCCACATCGAAAGCCAGGAGTTCCCCCGCTCATGATCAGCCAAACAGCTCTTGAGCCCGGTGCCGGAAAGTTTAACGCCACATTGATTCGCCTCATCCGGAATGCGCCCCGCACCAAGCGAAAACCCCTGCTCCTAAAACCCAAAGGCACGCTCTACGTGACGACACGGGAGGAAATCGAATCCCAAGACATATCGAGGCTGCTCAGCACGTTCAGCTTGGAGCGCCAAAAGGCCGAACTGCGCCCCTTGTGCGGGCGCATCCATTACACAGTCGGGGGCTACGACAACGTGGAAGATGAACTCTTTGAAATTCCTGAAGTCCGATCGTACTTCGCAGAAGCGCACCGAGCTTGGCCGAGTTGGCTCTTCGGGGCCGACATATCCAGCGATTGCCTGCGCGCGGTCGCGTTTGCATCCATCCCGAACCTGATCGTGCGCCGAACCAACGGAGCGGTCCATGTCCAGTGCAGGGAGGCGGACCTGATACAATTCTTTGCCGCTTCGCTTCCGACCGTGGCACTTCTCCACCTACGGGTCGGTGTGCCAAAAAGGATCGGGCTCCAGCACCTGAAAGGTGTCGCCGCGTATCTGGGGATTCCGCCCTCATAACCGGCGCTACGACTCCAGTAGTTTGACGGAAAAATCGACTGATCGACACCGCAGGCAAATTGCCAAAGCAGCAACAACACCCCTGCCATATTCGGTCAGGTCATTCGTGCAACCTCAACCACTATTGCGTCGCGTGGGACCTTTCGGCCCCCCCTAAGGACGCGGAGAACAAATCTCTTCTGAAAACCCAACCCCCAACAAACAATGACAATAATACTTTCCATCTTCATCGGCGTCCTGCTCGCCAAAGCCGCCTCCGATATCTGCCTCGGATTACTGCGCATCCTCGCCTGCCTGGCAACCCTCCTGCTCGGCGCCTCCTTCTACCTGCTGGCGGAAGCGGCCGGAATCTTTAGCACCATCTGGATGACGACCCCTCCAGTAAATAGATCACCCTACACCAATAAATGAAAATCCATACAAAAACCCATACCCTCCTCTCCGGAAACGTGCCAACTGATATGAGCAAAACAGACTTCAAAAATTCTATTGTCACCTACCAAATCTCACGATTCGAGGTCGAGAACTGCCTCACGGAGCGGCTCGTCCATGAGCTGAGAGTCCACAAAAACAACCCCCTCATCCAAGCCGGACCCGGCAGTGTTATATTTATGGTGACCGGCTACGATTACGATTCCCGGGAAGTCTACCAGATACCCGAGTTCGTCGCGTTCATCCGCAAGGCGAACGAATCATCTCCCTGCTGGATCTACTATGCCGCACCAGAGAGCTATTGGCTGCAAACTGTGGTTTTCTGCATCTCAAAGACTGCGTATGTGTCAGGCTCCCGACCGGGATTCCGCACGCTGGCCTTTTCACCCTATGAAGCGGCGGGATTTATCGATCAACAACTAGACGACTGCTGCGAACTCTCCATAATCGCCAAGGTTTCCGAGAAGAAGTCCAAAAAACATCTCAAGCATGTCTTTGGATGCTTTGGCATCGATTTGCCATGACCCCACGACAAACCGCCCTGCTGGAATATCACCGCGATATTGCCGCTTTCGGCACGAGCTCGAAAGCTCCCGTGTTCGTCATCCTCGATTTGGATGACTCCGTCGGCTTTGAAATCGCCTCAAATTAAATAGGCCCTGATCTGGATGCTGCACAGGGGATGCTGGCAGAAGAGCAGACTTGTCCCTATAAGGCCAGGTGCGCGGCATATTGACCCACCGCGTCCATATCGTGGACACCAACGGGGACCGCCACTCTCGGGCGCTCGCGCCTATTTGTTAGTCTCCGCTCTGGTTTCTGCTCAGGACCGAAAGTCCATCCCGAAATGCAATCTTGACCAAAGACCAACAATTCCCTGAGATCAGCATCTGAGGTTGCTCGCTTTTTCACCGGCACCTGACATACTGTTGCGCTCCGATTAGTGCAATGGCATAAATGTGCCAGTGGGTGTGGGTAGAATTATTATAAACCGCAAACTAAAATACCTGCCGAACAAAACGTGAAAACGACATGCATTTCCATATGGCTGCTCGCTGCGATCTGTCTTTTCTTTGGAGCTTCGGCCCGCAGTGAAACCCTCAATGAGATCCTCAACCAAGTCAGCTCTGATCTGGAGAAAAAGAAAGAGTCCAGCCCAACCAATTCTCCAGCCACCCAGCAAACGAGGCAACCAGCCCAAAGCGAATCTCGGAGTTCAAACGAATCAAAGGCTCAATCCTCGAAACCGAAATCAAAGGCGGCAACGGTTCAGCCGAAGCAATCTGATGGTGGGGGCACTTCCCTTCGACCGAGTTCAAAATCACGATTTGTTACTACCCGGGATCTAAAGAAACTTGTCGGACAACAAGTCAATGATACTTGGTTTTCTGGGGATTTTGTTGCATCAAGTATTTCTGGCAACACCGTCGTGATGTATCCCATCTGGGCTGGTGGATTCGTGCGAGGGTATTCCACAGAGATTCGGGCCACCTTCAGAAACGGAATTCCATCGTTTCCCGGACGCGGGCGTCTTCCAATGGACCCGATAGATTCCACGGCTGGAATTCATATCGATCAGGCTCAACCTCTACGAATCACAAGCGTTACAAGGTCCGTCAAGCCGGGAACATTTGCTGAAATTGTCGTGGTCCGAGCAGAACAGTAACTGCTGCCGCTTCAGAAATGATGATGCACTGACTAGGGACTCAATGTGAATGAGATTAGTGCAACTCTGTGATCAAGGTCGTCGTGGAGGCGTAATTATTTTGCGACCAAATACCCAGTTACCGACGAAAACACTTTTGGCTCGTCAGAGGATATGCTTTCGGTTGTTGCAAGGTAAATGGGAGCATTTTGGAGCCTCAATGCATCTGCTCTTGGGGTATGCACAGGAGAATTTCCTGTTGCCACAACATAACCTCGATTTGAATTCACCTTGATGATTCTGCAACCAGCACTTTTGAGAGACTTGGCGCGTTTTGTGGTAAGGCTAGAAACTGCCGCGCTGTATGTATCTTGCTGTTTGCTGTATGAATGGCATGCAGCGTTGGCCAAAATAATCAAGCCGAGGAGCGCGAATCGGAATTTCATTCTTATGGGATCATTCTTTGCTTTTCTCTATGTCGTCAAGACCTTCCTGAGAAGGTCGTTGTAAAAAATGGGCAAACCAGAAGGTCACAAGCTGCCTTCTCAAAATTGATGCAGATCAAGGTATTGCATAAAGATCGGATTTTCTATTCTCTGGAAAGCGATATCTTGCTGCAAACCAGCAATCTGACTACAACAGCAACCAAGGTCCTGGCAGCGCTCTGAACACTGGTGAGAAACCATCCAATCCGGCTCGGCTTGACACTCCTTCTCTAACAGCATCTACGTAAGCATGTAATCACTTATGCTATTTCAAAAACCAAAGATCGCGATCTGTGAATGCACTACGGGGAGAGGGGCCGCATTTGGTGACTTTCCTGCATGGATTGGCGGTCGGGAGGCTAATTTCGCAGTTGATGACTCCGACCAAGCGCTCTGTGAGTTTGGGGAAGAGAACGGGTGTGTCAGGTTGAGGTCGCTGAATGGCGAGATCATTTTGAACGGCGAGAGGAAATCCGAAGAATTGATTCTTTTAGACAGGGATTACGCGATGTTGGTCGATCAGCATCTGATCCTCTTCTCATTTACAAAGAAACACAGGGAATGGCTCGCCACTCGAAATCGGGATTCCTGGCGTATTTTCGGTTCGGATTCGCAGCTTCTTGCGGGCCCCTCTCCCCGTCGGGAGCTTGTTTCGGCGGCTGGAATGGCTATGTCCATGTCGGATACAGCGATTTTTGCGCAAGCTTTCAGCACAACGGGTTTTTACCTCTCTCAGGTTGCGCCCACTCTGGGATTTTCCTCAGTCCGACCGCCAAAAATTGTATCCGTCGCACCTTCTGCTGCAAATATTTCGCAGCCAAAATTAACTGACGAGCATGAAGTCAATACCGATACCGGTGCTTTCACCTGCCCTGCCTGCTGGCTGCGGTTCGACAGGGGGGATGTGATGCACATCGCGGCACACTCCTCCCTGAGGGGAGACTCGCTTCTCGGGGAGGAAGCCATGATACGCTTTCAAGCCACCCGTTTCAATGATCGCGGGCAGGCTTTGGATGCAATGGGTGATTGCGCGACAGAAACAGCATGCCCAAACTGTCATAGGAAGCTGCCGCCGGGCTTCTTGGATTTGGTGCAGCACATCATATCGCTTGTTGGAGCGCCAGCGTCGGGGAAATCCTATTTCCTCAGCGTTGTTGTGAAGGTGCTCCAAACAACGCTTAATAAAAAGTTCGGGGTGGCATTTTACGACGGGGATCCTTCGGAAAACATCCAACTCACCCAGATGAAAAACAAGCTGTTTTCAGGGGCGTCGCCAGCAGAGGCCATGCTGGCAAAAACCGATCTTGAGGGGGACATGTATATTGATGTGCAGCGCATGGGGCGAAAGGTCAAAATGCCAAAACCTTTCATATTCAACCTATCACGAAATGAGCGCCCTGAACAAGCGGTTACGGCAGTTTTCTACGATAACGCAGGCGAGCATTTTGAGCCGACACGCAACAGTAACGATTCTCCCGGAGCGCAGCATGTCGCAGCAGCCTCGGGGATCATATTTTTATTCGATCCCACCTACAATTTGGAATTCCGCAAGCTCCTTGCCGGTCATCACGATCCTCAGATCAGCGACCAACGGTTCGACCAACAGGAAACGATTCTCGCCGAAATGAATGCGCGGGTGAAGACGCTTCAAGGGATTGATTTTCGCAAGAAAATTGACACTCCGCTCGCTCTGGTTATTGGAAAATGCGACGTCTGGCAGGGGCTTCTCGGGGAGCGCTGCTTCACCGATCCGATCGAGAGCGGAGGCCTCGATCTGCAAGCCGTTGAAACGAACTCGCAGATTGTTCGTAACCTGCTCATGGACATCGCGCCTGCCATTGTTGCCAATGCTGAGATTATATCCAGTAATGTCAGGCTTTTTCCGGTTAGTTCATTTGGTTGTTCACCCGAGCGTGTCGGCAAAGACGTGAACGGGCATCCGATCTTCAGCCCGAATCCCAACAAAATTTCTCCAATACTCGTTGATGTTCCACTTCTCTGGCTTCTCTCGCATATCGAGCCGGAACTGGTTCCAGCTAGTCAAGGGTCCTAGACCATGGCCTTTCAACTTATTTACACAAGTGCTCCCCGGTTGCTTCAGGCTGGTCGCTCCGGATTCGGCACGGTTGCGAAGCACCCGGCTATCCGAGAGGCATTGCAGCGGGAAATTGAAAAGTTTTCGCAGTTCAGCCGTCAGGAAGGGATGAACCCGGGTCGGATTGTAATTCAGTTCCGCTGCCTATCAATCGGAGGGGAGGACTTTTATGTACTTTCCCGGATAAAAGATGCGGGGGCGGACTATACTGGCCGGACCAACCACATCGCTCATCATGTGGTATTCACTGCATCCGAGGCAGCGGTGGCAAAAGCTGCAGGATTGACTCCGATCGATGTCATCTTTCACTTGAATGAGAAGTTTCTGTGGAAGGAGTATTGGAACGAATATCCACTCGAACTCGGACCAACAGATGAAATCAATATAAATACATTATATCCAGTGATTTCTCTTCCGGCCAAGTATTGGCAGTTTGTGACTGAAAAATTCTCGTCCGCCGCTATTCTCGCGCCCGGTTCAGTTGCGGATTCGTGCTGGGTCGTTTACAGCCCCGACCAATCAGAATACTTGCTTGCGATGTTTGGGGAGTCGCTTCTGCTGCACGAGAACCCTTGGCGCATTACATTTGCGAATGAGCTTCAGCCAACTGATCGAGTCGAGGAGATCGCTTGGAGGGGCATTCCTTCTGACTCGCCTCTCAACAGTGTGGCAGCCCAATCGGTGAGACCTACTCTTGACCTAACTCGACCGACCGTCGAGTTGCCCGCGCCCATTAGAGAATTTACAGATAGAGCCATACACGGCATAGCGGTCCCGGAATTCAAACCACAACAGCATACCCATTTGGTCGAGCCCAAATCCCCTGGGATTTCTCCCGGGTGCTCTACTCATCCCGCGAGCCAAACACCCCCATCTGCTCCAAGGTTTTTTGAAGACACGCCGGAAAAGGTTCCTGTGATACTAAATCGTACGAAAATTGGGAAAAACTTCAAACGCGGAGTTCAGAAGAGAAACAATAATGTTCTTGCAGATTTTTTGAACACCAATTGGCTCAGCGCTATCATAATCCTCCTTGCCCTCCTTGCGGTAGCGATGCTTGCTTTTAGATATCATCAAAACAGGCAAGACCGCGAAAATGCAATCTACCATATCACAACAAGCTATAATAGACTGTATAGAGAAATAGTGCAAAGCGAGAAAGACTTGCCATTAAACTTGGACTCTGTGGATACTCGAACTATAAAAACCACAGCTTCAATAATTGAAAATGCATGCAGCAAATACAGTAAATCTAAGATAAATTCACTTAGCGAACTAAACAACGGAAGGCCTTCAGACACCAAAATCTCACAACTCCTGGATGAGATTGCCTTGGACGTTAAAACAAAGGCTCTGCACGATATTGAGATTGAATGTATAGCTGACGTAGCAAGCGGAGAATACATACGTCTGAAAAAAAACCTTGATGAGTTAGCGAAGCTAGACAGTGAAACCAAACAAAAGCTCTCACGCTTCGCAACATTTTCAAGTTATTGGAACACAGGCGACTACCCGGCCCTTGTCGCTTTTGTCTTAGATGACAAGAACGGGCTAAGCGGCGGAATTGATAAACTGGATCGCAACGTTAATGAAAAAGTATATTCTGATGATAAAATGAAAAAAGCTGTGCTGGAAAAGATTCCAGCTGACAAGCTTGCATTATTTCCCCATCTCGAAGAGTTAAGTTCTCAAATCAAGGCTTTGCAGAGCGAGGCCCGGCCAGCACAACCATTGCCGCATATCGCGAAAGCGGAGATTTCACTTCTCAGCGCTCCCAAGGCCGCAATAATCGAGCAAGACATAAAGATCAATTGGCAGTTTTGCGACACGAACGATAACTATAATGAGGCTGTAAAAAAGATATCAGAAGGGAGAATTTATACGCCGGAAAAGGCTGACGGCAATCATTTTGAATTGTTAATGAAGGGGTTAAAGGAGAGGCATCCGAATGCGCCGGAGTTAAATCCGAACATGACAAAGAAGGCCTTAGAATCTTCATTTTTCCTTCTTTGCGATGACACGGGAAAGCCGTATTCCGCATGTGTGAATCTGCAGCGGTTTCAAAATCAACAAATTGACCGCGGACTCTTTGATATTAGTAATGCTAGCATAACAATTAAAGAACCCCTGCTTAGTTTACTGGAAGCAGGCCAGCGGAAATTAGAAGTAATGAATCCAAAAAACACAGGAGTGCATTTTGTTTATATAAATCCTCCGGATAACACTCATAAACAAATAAGCAAGGTTATATCTTTGCAACTTGAACTTAAGAAAGAGGAAGCAAATCGAGATACTATTGAGGCAGATCTTAATAACTTGGAGACCGCAGCGTTGTCAGATGCAGATAAACGATGTATTGAGGAAGTTGAACGATGGCTTGGTCCTTGGGGAGATGCTCCCCCCATTCTCCAGCAACCAGAACAAATAGAGAAAAAGAAAGGTAAAGGCGATGCTAAAAATACGCAACCCGTGAGTGGGAAAGCTGTCTCAGTCAGTGATCTTTTTCCGATTAATCAACAGGTAAGCCTTTATGTTTATCTCAAGAAGGAACTTAAAATTTCCGCATTGCCTTCAAAATTTGAAAGTTTTCTGGGAAATCCCGAGGCTAAAAAATACATTTTGAAATATATTGTTGCAGCCTTTACTGCATTCCAGAAGGATAAGGGAAGCGCATTTACTTCCGAAGGTAATGGCTGGTCTAAGACAAATTCCGATGCCGTGGACAAAATATGTGGCAACTTTAGATCTCCTGCGTCATTTACCGAAGCCTGGGATGCGACGCAAAGCGATCTAAACAACGCTCCTATCTTGGTGCAATCTGCATGTAATGAAACCGCTCATCAAGCTGCTGTCTCACTAGATGTCATGTTAACCACATATGGAGTAAACAAGATCAAGAAGCTCTCTGAGCTCAAGCAATCATCTCTGAAAATTGAACAGTATCGAAACCTCGACAAGTCCATAAGGTTTCTGGCGATCCCCAACAATGGCTCACGCATGGAAATTCTATCTCTTTCCATTGCCCCTTCGCCAGATTCACTTATTCCATGACGCCCGCGCAGAAGATCTCCGAGAAGATCGGAGTAGTCCTTTCGAGCGGTCGGGTTGAGGCTGGGGCCTTGTCCGCCTTGGCAACCGATTATGCCGATCTGTGCCGAAAGATGAATGCACGACTCGACCAGTTAAGGGAGGTATTGGATGGAGGCGACGAACAGCAGGCACTGCTAATGGCGGAGGTGTATCCTCCGGTTGTCGAGGAAGCGGAGACTTTGGCGTTTGAGAGGTTGGAGGAGTGGAAAAAACTGTGTCAGTCAAACAAGGTTACCATCCCCCCCGAGATCCGAACCCAAGTTGTCGAGAAATTGAACGATTTTTATGCGAGGGGTGTTTCCACAAATCACACCATTTATAAGGAATACCGGTCCGCCATACTTGAGCGCAATGACGAGATGGCGTTTACACTTGCACGAACAATTGAAAAACTCAATCCAGCCGACAGCAATGCCCGATCCGAGCGTGAGCGCCTCGAGAGGAAAATATTCAGCAAGCGGGTGGCGGTATTGTCCGTGGCGCTGACCGCCGGTGACGAGACTCTGATATTACAGGCGCTCTCATCGGTGGAGGTTCTTGGCCTTCTGGATCGAGAGTCCGTTTCGCCTCAGGTGCAGCAGGCTTACGTGATCCGTCGGCACGCAGATGCCTGCGCAGCCGCATGCAAGGTCAATGGTTACGTTGAGCAAGTGGCTGCAGCCCAGACTGCAGGTCAATGGATGAAAGTACGGGAGTTGATCGCACGAGTGGATTCGCTTGCTGTCGAACACCGGCTCATGCTCGCCCCCGAACAAGCAAACATCTTGTCTGTAGGCAGGCAGTATTCTTTCGAGCAACAGGCAGCCTCCGTCAAAGTGTTGCAGTTTCAAGATGCTCTCAAAGTACTCAATTTGCATTTGGATAGTGTTGAAACGAAGACTCAAAGACATGGAGCCACATCGATTTTGGAACTTCATTCGCTCCTTGCGGATTTGACCCGATATTGGCAGAAGGTCGAGGCATGCTCCATGCAGGTCGAAAAAGAGATCGCCCTGGGGGTGCAGGAACAATCGGAAGCACTGCGAAATGAAATCGCACGAAGGGAACGACTACGCAATGGCATGAGAATCATATCCTCTGTCACAGCGTTAATCATCATTGGGTTTGCAGGATGGTATTTGCTACAGTTCTATCAGGCCAGCGAAGCGACAAAGCAAATTCGGACCGGAATTGCGAAACAACATGTCAGCACCACGAAGCGTCTGGTGCAAAATGCAGAAGCGCGGAGGCTCCCGAGATATTCAAGCGCATTGGCCAGCGCAATCGAAGAGGCGCGGGTGTATCTGAGCTCTGTAGCGGGAGCGTTCAATCAGGCCCTGCAGCACCTCGAGGAGTTTGAAACCCTTTCTGCTGCTGGAAGTTTTCCCAACAGCGATCCTATCAGCCAGTTTCTTGATGTCCCTTGGTCTCCCCATTGGCAAAATGAAGATTTCGCGGAGAGTGACCCTAAGACAGTTAATGCTGTTTTTGAGAAGTTGGAAAAGGAGGTGGCTGCTTTGCCCGTCGAAAGCCAAACGCCTCTCAAGCAACGTGTTCAAGTATCGCGAAGCCAGTTGGCCGCGTGGTTTACAAAAATGGCACAGAAAAATCTCCATCGCTTGGAAAGTGGAATGGATGTATTCGATCAAGAAACAAAACCAGCACTCGATAAGGAGCAGTCTATTGTCGATTTTCGAAAAGTGCTCGATGTCGCGATAAACAACGCCGACTCATGGAATCGGGCGGCGGGGATTTCTCATGCTGCGTTTGAATTGCCTCCGGAAGTTGCTAGAAGGCTCCAAGCAACCGAAGCGACTCTGGCTGCTTTGAAATCTGGAATCCTCACATGTGAAGCAGCTATTGCGGAAATGGACAAAGCAAAAAGTGCGGAGGATTTCAACACCGCCCTTGAAAAACTAGGAGCCTCAAACCTGACGTCAATCAAGGAGATTTCCGACGCCCGAACCTCCCTCGCTGTAAAAACGACGCCCAACGCCATCATTTCCTCCCTTTTGTTCCCGCATGATCCCTCTGCATGGGGGGATTGCACAAAAGGCGGCGAGGCGATGGAGATGCATCCGCAAAAGCTCCTTTCGGCAGAAAATGCGGCTTACGATAAGCTGCTGAATGATTCCAACAGTGATAAAATATTCCAAGCTCGCATTCAGGGAAATCCCAGCCGTATCATTTATAGTGCAAATGAGGGTTTGTCCGAGAGAACAACACCTGTCGGGACCAAGGTCTTCTCCGGAAAAATTTATGACCCCCAGTTTGCCCCTTCGGGAGTCAAGTTTACACCACGCACCTTTGACAGTATGAGCTACGAGAACCGGGAGCGGGCGACCGAGGCCTCGGACATACGCCTTTCTCCATTCTCCACAATTTATTCCGCAATGTTTTCCGAGCCGTTCATGCTTGATAATGGAGATGTCGTCACATCTGTATGGAAGCTAGTGGATCGTGCTACAGGTGCGCGCGCGAAATCACCGGCCTATGTGGCATTCGTTGCACAACAGATTGAAGCCTTGATTTCGACTCGCCCACACGCATGGGCACAGCACTTTGCTCCCAGTGCCAAGACATTGTTTAAATCCCTCAGAGACAGCCTCGGCGGGGAGAGGGTGATTTCCGGCGATTGGATGATTCCCGAGAAGAGTCAGCTATTGGAAAAGAGATTGGGCAGCATTTTCTCCAAACCAACCTCATTTCAGAGCGAAGCGGCATTTTACAGGGAGCTCACAACTTTGGCAAAAGCCAAGGGACTGGAATATGTGGGGTATGTCGGATCAGATGGAAAGCCCGTTCTCGACAGCCTCAAAACCCGGCCGGAATCTCTCTTCGGTCTTGCAGGAAGTGCGGGCGCAAACACCCCTGCCAGAATATTCGAAGACCGGGAGGGAACCTATTACGCTCTCGAAGCCCCGATCCCCTTCACACCCCTCTTTCAGTTCGCCGGAGACAGAGGGGAGACACTGCAAATTGCTAGGAAAGCAGCCGGGTTAAGCTCGTCCGCGACACCTTTCGTTCCGCCTCTTTTTTCCGGTCTGCCAAGTTCCCCCTCTCCATGACACGTTTGACGAAAGTAGCCTGCTTACCTGAGATTCTCAAAAAAATCACTCGAGTATATCGATATCTCTATGAACCTGTTTGATTTCAGCAGTATGTGGCCTGCCTTGAATCGTTTGTTGCAGTCAGCAGAGCGCTGCCATCTTGTTGGAATGGTCTTCACATTTTACCTCTGCTTAGGAAGTCTTTATGCGGAAACTGTTTCGTTGGACCTCGGCGATGGCGTGAAGATGGAGTTTGTGTGGATTCCAGTAGATGGCAATGATGGGCAACGCAGAATTGAAATCGGCGATTTTACCGGGGTGCACGCGAAGGAACCCAATCAATCTCAACAAATATGGGGCCCATTCAGTATATCGAAACAGGGATGGGGATACTATCTGGGAAAGACCGAGGTGAGTGAAGCCCAGTGGGCAATGGTGATGGGAGAGGGTCACAGAAGCCAGACTCCAATCGTCGGTAAAAAATACCTTGAAATCCAGGCCTTTGTTGAAACGCTAAACTTTAAGGCTGAAAGAGGAAGCTTTCCCAATTTTCCCCAGACGGCAGATGGTGCCACTGGAGTAATTCGTCTTCCAAATGAGGCGGAGTGGGAATATGCGGCCCGAGGTGGGGATAACCAGAGTTATGCTGCGAGCGACCCATACAAGGGGGACTTGGAACGACACGAGGTGTTTTCCAGTCCAACGGGAGGCGGACAAGCAAGGGAGGTTGCATCAAAACAGGCTAACTCGCTCGGTATCTTCGATATGCTAGGAAATGTCCGGGAATTTGTAGAGGGGAGTTACACAATTGGAGGCAGGGTGGGTGGATACATTATAAAAGGAGGCAGCTTCGCCACCGAGGGAAAGGAGATTCGAGCATCCATGCGAGCTGAGCAGCCGCGAACTGAAAAGAGTGGGCAGGCTTCACGAAGTGGCGACGTGGGGTTCAGAGTCTGCATCTCCTCCGATGTCTTTACGTCGTTGGACCAGGCGAAAAAACTCTCCGATAAGCTTAAAGTGGATGCTGAAACCAAATCGAGCGAAGACAGGCGCCGACTTGATACCATTCCTCCAAAACAAAAAGCCGGGAGCGATACTGAAGTGGATGGTAGCATGGGTAGTGTAAAGATTTGTCTGTAAAAGCCCGCTTCGCAGCAAAGGTCCGCCGCACTGGCAGCCGATGGAGCGTAGCGGAATCGGCTGCCAGTGCG
>Ga0247834_1000952_pt1 | contig 52567 bp, 52 predicted proteins | sample LaCruzMarch2015__8_FD_187118 | JGI IMG/M metagenome (GOLD analysis project Ga0247834, IMG submission 187118) | Freshwater microbial communities from meromictic Lake La Cruz, Castile-La Mancha, Spain - LaCruzMarch2015_12m | ecosystem: Environmental > Aquatic > Freshwater > Lake | place: Spain... | reverse complement strand
GTCGCCGGCAGGAACACATTGCCCGGCATCGCGGCCAGGCTGGTGTTGGAGGTGATCACGACGGCCACCACCGTGGCCAGCCGACTGGCGTTGTACGGATCGGACTGCACAACCAGGACCGGGCGCCGCTTGGCCGGACGACTACCGGAGGCGGCGCCCAGATCGGCCCAGTGGATCTCGCCGCGGGTGATCACCAGTCATCGTCGATCGTGCCGGCCACTCTCCGCCCGACCGCGACCGCAGCCTGCTGCGACTCGTCCAGGGAATCGACGGCATCGAGGGCAGTATCGATCTGGTCAGTCAATGACTCGGCGTCCAGTTCGTCCAAGTACCGCTGGGCGGCTCGAGCGAAAAACTCTGATCGACTCATTCCCAAAGCGACGGCACGTCGGCATACCCGGTCAAACGTCTCATCCGGTACCGAAATAGCTGTCTTCACCACCTGAGTATAACCGGGTATAACCGGCACTGCCGGCACGTTCCGCACGGGATTTATCCCGGCAAGGGGGTGCGCATACCGAACACCGGTTGCCGACCTCGGCCGTGATTCCACTCGCGATCCCACGGCCAGTGCGCAAAGTCATCGGTCCACACCAGTTGTAACGCACGGACGTCGGGGCCGCAGATCCCGACGGCGAAGACGAGGTGGACGTCCGGGTGGTCGACCTCGACGACCTCCAGAAGAAACTCGCTCTGGTAGTCGATATGCATGGCCGGCCGCAGGATCGTGCCGTCGTCGACCATGTCGTGTGCGATCGAGTTGAGCAGCCGCTTGGCTGTCCGCGGTGGCAGCCCAGTGATCAGCAATTCGGGCAGGCCCAGGTCGGTCAGGCCGACCGTGTACGCGAACGGCCGGTCCTCGCTCTCGACGTATTGCACGGCCCATCCGTGACCGTCGATGATCTCTCGCAAGACGTCGAGGTAATCATCGGTGGTGCGGTGGGGGTTGTCGCACTGCCAGCACATGGGCAGGTCCCTTCTGTCGTGGTTGCACAAACTGTCGTGGTTGGACAGAAGCGTGCACCCACCCACTGACAAACCGGGCGCGTAACTTGTCGAGGTATGACCAACCACACCGCAGGGTGCTGCGAACCGCACCCCGCCAACGCCGCCCGGGTCTCGATCGACGGTGTCTCATCGGCAGAGCGCACCGCGCATCCACACCGGCGCGACAACGCCAGCACCGCCGACCTGCTCGTCACCGGATCGCTGATCACCATGGACGCCGCCGCACCCACGGCTGAGGCGATGGCAGTCGCCGGCGGGCGCATCCTGGCCGTGGGATCCAGGTCGGACCTGGAGAGTTTCGTCGGACCCGGCACCACGATGCTCGAGCACAAGAGCGGGGTGATCATGCCCGGCTTCGTCGAACCACACATCCACCTGGTCTCCTCGGCACTGGTGTTCGACGGAGTGGACTGCTCGCCGTACACCAACAAGACCCTCGACGCGGTGCTGGTCGCGCTGAAGGCCGCGGTCGCACAAGCCCCTGCGGGACAGGCCGTTATCGGGCAACTCTTCGACCCCAGCCTGATGCCGAACCAAGCCACGTTGACGTGTGCGGTCCTCGATCAGATCTCGACGACCGTGCCGATCGTGGTGATGAACGCCTCGCAGCATTTCTTCTACGTCAACTCCGCCGCTTACGCCGCGGCCGGTATCACCGCCGACACACCCAACCCTCCCGGCGGCGACTACGGTGCGCGCAACGGAACCCTCACCGGCATCGTCGGTGAGAACGCGGCGATGTTCAGCTTCATCAAGGTGCTGCCACCGTTGACGCCGGAGGTCATCGCGAGCGCGATCACCGGTATCGCCGCCATGGCCGCCAAACAGGGCGTCACCTACGTCCACGAGGCGGCGACTGGCGCGCTGGCCGGGGTCAAGGAAGTCGACCTGCTGCACCAGATCTTCGCCCAGCCGGGGTTCCCGGTCCGCGGATCGCTGTCACTGTGGGGCGAGAACCTCGACGCCTTCATCAGTGCTGGAATCGTTCCGGGATCCGGTGATGACCGGTTGCGGTCGCAGACCATCAAATGGGTGTCCGACGGATCCAACCAGGGCTACACCGGGTTCATGCGCCAGAACTACCTCGGCCGGGACACCCGGGGCGCGGCGAACTTCACCGCCGAGCAACTGGAAGCGAACTTCGCCAAAACCATTGCGGCCGGATGGCCGATCATGTGCCACGGCAATGGTGATGCCGCGCTGGACATGGTGATGGCGGCATTCGCCGCGGTGGCCACATTGCCGTCGTGGGATCCCGCCAAGAGGCATCGCACCGAGCACTCGTCGCTGTTGCACGATGAACACATCGCCGCGATGGCGTCGCTGGGAATCACTCCGAGTTTCCTGATGAACCATGTCCGATTGTGGGGCAAGGTCATGCGCGATGAGATTTTGGGGCCCGAGCGCGCGCTGCTGCTTGACCGCTACGCCTCGGCGGTCAAAGCCGGTCTGCGCGCCAGCCTGCATTGTGATTTCTCGGTCTCGCCGATCGGCCCGCTGAACTACATCGCCACCGCTGCGGCCCGCACTATGGCTGACGGGGGAGAGGTGCTCAATGCCGCCGAGCGGGTCAGCGTGGCCCAGGCGCTCAAGGCCAACAGTATCGACGCGGCATGGATGTGTCATGCCGACGAACTCGTCGGCTCACTGGCCGCGGGCAAGGCTGCCGACTTCGTGTTGCTCGGTGGTGATCCGCTGGCGCATGAGGCCGATCCTGATGCGGTACGCGAAATCCCCGTTCTTGCAACCTATTCTGACGGAGCCGAGGTGCATTCGGCCTGACGGCCGGCTCAGGCCTCGCCCTGCGGGAATTGTTCCTCGTAGAGGACCTGCTCGGGTGCGTCGGGAGACAACCGGTGCACGAAGCCCAGGCCGAGGGCGACGGACTGGCCCACAAAGAGTGCGAAGAGGGCAGTGCCGATCCCGACGATGCCGCCGAGAGCCCAGCCGGCTACCAGCACGCTCACCTCGATGAGTAGCCGCACCCGGCCCACCGGCCAGCCAGTCACCCGATGCAGGCCGGTCATCCAGCCGTCCCGCGGACCGGGGCCGTGGCCGCTGGTGAGATAAAACCCGCTGCCCAGGCCGATCAGCGCGATCCCGAGGAACACCAACCCGAGTTGCCCAAGCACAGAGTCAGTTGTGCCCACCCTCGGATAGGTGACGCCCAACGCGAGCGCGATGACGATAATGTTCATCACCGTTCCCAGGCCGGGTCGCTGGCGCAGCGGAATCCACAGTGCGAGGACGGCGACCGACACACCGAACGTCGTCCACCCGATGCCGAGGCCGGTGCGCACGCTGAGTCCCTGCGCCAGCACCGACCACGGCGCGGCGCCGAGTTCAGAGGCCAGGATCAGTGCGTCACCGGTGCCGAACAACCACAGTCCGCCGATCAGCGCGGTCAGCGAACCCGGCGTCGGGCGCCATGCCGACGGCGCGGTGAACCGGGTGCGCGGGACGGTGCGGGAGCCGCGCAACAGCGCGGGTAGGCGACGATTCCATGTGTTCGCGTCCGGCACGCACCGAGCCTAGGGCCGGGGGAGTCTCTGGAGCCGGAGGAGTCTGCGCGGCCGAGGGAGTGCTTCCGATTCATGTCTCCACCGCGTACCGTCGAGGCTGTCCTGCTGTCCCGGTGCCGTGGCACCGGAAGTGATCGGAGAACGCCCGTGACGGCGGTAGTCGAAGCCAACGAAACCGACCTCGGTAGTCAGGTCCTGGACTTGGCGCGCGGAATGCGCGACCTGGTGGCGGCCAAGTCGGCCGAGTCCGAGCAACTGCGCACGCTCAGTCCGGCGATTGTCGAGGAGATGTGGGCCAGCGGCCTGATGTCCTCGTTCAACCCCGTCGACGCCGGCGGTGCCGAACCATCCTTCGCCGAGATGATTGAGACCTGGATCGAGATGGCGAGCCAGGACGGCTCCTTCGGGTGGATCGGCATCGCGAACCTGCCGTCGTCATTCGCCGCCGCGGCGTACCTGCCCGACGAGGGTTTCGCCGAGGTGTTCACCGCCCACGACAACCACGTCACGATGGGCGGACAGTTCTTCCCCAACGGCCAGGGCGCGGCGGTGCCGGGCGGCTACCGGGTCACCGGCGCGTGGAGTTTCGGCTCCGGCACCGGCCACTCCGAATACGTCTGCGCCGGCTTCTTCCCGATGGATGACGGCGAGATGCGCTGGGCCAGTGAGGGTTTCCCGGCGATGACGGTCGCGGTGATCCCGCGCGACGAGATCACCTTCAAGGACGGCTGGCATGTGCAGGGACTCAAGGGCACCGGGTCCTACGACTACAGCGTCGAAGACGTGTTCGTGCCGGAGCACCGCACCTTCGCACTGTTCTCCTCCGAACCGCGGCGGGGCAGCTCGCCGGCCGGCCGGATGGGCATGATGCCGGTGACCGCCGCTGGCCATGCGGCCTGGGCGCTCGGGGTGTCCAAGAGCATGCTCGACGACGTCCAGGAACTGGCCGCGACCAAGTACCGGATGAGCGATATGGCCTCGCTGGCCAGCCGCCCCACCTTCCAGAAGGGACTGGCCCACCACGTCGCGGCCTGGCGCGCGGCGCGGCTGCTGGTGCTCGACGCATTCACCACTGCCGAGTCCGAAGTCGCGGCGGGCGGTGAGCTGACGCCGGGGTTGCGCGCTGATATGCGGGTCGCGGCGGTCTATGCCACCGATGTCGCCCGAAACTGCGCCGAGTGGGCGCACCTGGTGGCCGGCACCTCCTCGATCCGCGAGGGCAGCAAGCTCGAACGCGCGTTCCGCGACATCTACACCGGAACTCAGCACGCCTTCATCAGCGAGAAGGTGGCCATCGACGCCGCGCAGATCTGGCTGGGCATCATCGAGGACCAGCCCGGGCTGTAAGCCTCACGAGTTCAGGGCGCCCGTGCGGCTCGGAACTGTTCGAGCAACCTCCCGGACGTATACGCCGGCCAATGATCTGCATCCGTGACGCCGCGAACCCTGGGACGTCGTGCTGCGTCAACTACCGGTGGTCAGATGTTCATTCCTCCGTTGTCTCGCCAGTTCGGTTTTCTCGGGGGCCATTTCTGTCAGACCCGCTCATTAGTCTGCGGGTGTCCGGCACGGCGAGAAGAAGGGGGTGGTGTGGTGGCCCAATCCATCAATACCAGTTACGCGGTCATCGTTCTGGGGGATCACGGGACCCTGGAGGTCGACGACCTTGCGGTCAAGGCGGCCGAGCAGGGCGCGGTGATCGCCGAGTCCTTCAGCTTTGAGCCCGGTGAGCCGGCGAGTTCGGACGACCTGACCGAAGTGGATGCCGTCGTCTCGGCCCTGAGCCGCGCCATCGCCACCAGGACCGACATCTGGGTGCCGTTTCCGATCGCCGACTTCGGCCGGGAGGAGCATCTGCGCCGGGTGAGCCTGGTCCTGCAGCGTCACGGCGTCAACATGCTGGTGGGCCGTGATCTCGAGCCGTGCGCCACCGACGGCGGATTCAACCCGATCGACTATGCGTTGCGTATGGAAGTGCGCGCGGTCGACGGGCTCGATTTCGCCGCGATCGCCGGCGCCGGGGTGAACACCCTGGGTGCTGAGATCGAGCGGGCCTTCGCCGAGGATCGCCTGTCGGATGAGCCCGTCGACCACCCGGATGAACCCGAGTGCCCGTCGGCACCCAGGCGCGCGCGGGCCGTGAAGACCCCCGGCCAGGGGGAGAAGCATTACGGCACCGGGGAGGTGGCGAGGTTCTTCGGGAAGTCGGTGCAGTGGGTCAATGCGGGGCTGCGCAACAACGATTTCGTTCGTGAGGACGGCTCGATCATCGAACCGGTCCGAATCGGCAAGGGTCAACGTCGCCGGTTCAGCCTCACCGACCTCGACGAGATGCTCCGGTCCTGCTACCGGCGGGGTCTGGTGACCGAAGATGAGTACCTGAGCCTGGTTGCGGCGTTGATCTGCGAGCGGATGGGTTTATAAGTCGTGCCGGACGTGCGCGCGGTGGGTTTCGCGGCCGAGGCCAGCCGACAGTCGGCCTTGGCCGCGCACAGCGATCACGCGGAAGACGATCAGGCGTTCGTCGACGCCATCTCGGAGTTCGGCGGTGAGGAAGGCGAGTGAGGCGCGGAGAGGTGTGGACCGCATCCGGCGGCAAGCACTACGCCGGTAAACCGCGCCGAGTCCTGATCATTCAGGATGGTGTCTTCGATAGCACCGCATCAGTCACGGTCTGTCCTTTGACCACTGACACGGTCGATGCGCCACTGCTACGGATCCCACTGGAGCCGGACAGCGACAACGGGCTGAGCACACCGAGTCGCGTCATGGTCGACAAGGTCACCACGATGCCGAGGGCTAAGCTCGGCGAACGGATCGGCCGGGTGGCGGATACTGACATGGTTGCCCTGTCCAGAAACATTTTCGTATTTCTCGGATTGGCGGTGAGGAACAATGACTGAAGGCCATGATCGCGACGGGGTTGATCCGTCGTACGTCGCCACTGTGCTCAACGCAGTGAATGAGGACGGCTACGTCATCATCCCCGACCTGATCCCGCCCGAAACGGTGGCGGCGATCCGCGAGGCGTCCGAGCCGTTCCTCACCTTCGACGGCCGCAACGATTTCGAGGGCTACCGCACCCGGCGCATCTACTCCGTCATCGAAAAGACGTTGGCGTGCAACCCGATTGTCGAGCATCCACTGGTCCTGGCCCTGCTCGACGCAATACTGCAGCCCGGGTATCTGCTATCGCAATTGCAGGTCATCAACGTCATGCCGGGCGAGGTGCGTCAGCCACTGCACCACGATGACGGCTTCTATCCGTTCCCTCGTCCGCGCAAACCCATTGGGGCGGCGCTGATCTGGGCGATCGACGACTTCACCGAGGACAACGGCGCGACGTTGGTGTACCCGAAGAGTCATCTGTGGGGCGAGGTTTCACTGGGCGATGTTGACGTCACCAAGATGGTGCCTGCCGTGATGCCGGCGGGGTCGGCGGTGTTCTTCGTGGGCACACTGATCCATTGCGCCGGCGCCAACCACACCGACAAGCCCAGGCTGGCCGCGACCACCCAGTACTGCGAACCCTGGGCGCGCCAGCAGGAGAACTACAGCCTGGCGATCAGCCGCGAGCGGGCCCGGATGTGCAGCGACACCGTGCAGCGGCTGCTCGGCTATTCGATGCTGTTTCCGTTCATCGGATTCGTCGACGGCCGCGACCCGATCCGACTGCTACGCGACTGACGCTGCCGCCGGCTACTCGCCGATCGCGTCGAGGCGCTCGCTCACCCGGGCCAGCGCCTCATCAAGAACTTCCACCTTGTCTCCGCGCCGTTCGTTGGCGGGTTGTGCGGCGCCGCGGCCGCCCTCGGCCTCCACCCGGGCCGCACCCTGGCGACGCAGGAGAGAAAAGTTCTTATCGCGGGCGGTCCTGAGCCGATGTTGCAGATCCTTCAACGACTTCGCGTCGAGGCGCTCCAGGGCGTGCGGCTGGGTCTCGTCGATCAGGGAGGTTTCATCCTTGGACAGGTTCACACCGTGGTTGCTCACCGTTGATTCATAGCCTGCGCGGGCCCAACCGGCAAGCCCAACTGCAAGTGCAGCCGGTCAGTCGAAGAGATCGGGCTGCTCGCGGGTGATCCGGGCGAACAGCGGCTGGAAGCTGAACCACCCGGCGAAGTGACTGCCGATCTGGGTGCTGGTGAGCTTGGCCATCTCCGGATCGATCAGGATCGGGGTGCCGGCGGCCTCGGCCATCAGCTGGGCATGGCAGGTGCGCTCCATGGTGATGAACCACCATGCCGCCTCCTCGACCGACTGCCCGACGGTGAGCAGGCCGTGGTTGCGCAGGATCGCGGCCTTGTTCCCGGCGAGAGCGTGGGCGATGCGCTTGCCCTCTTCGGTGTCGAGCACCACACCGGAGTAGTCGTCGAAGAGCGCGTGGTCAGAATAGAAGGCGCAGGCGTCCTGGGTGATCGGGTCGAGTGTGCGGCCCAGGGTGGACCACGTCTTGCCGTACACCGAATGTGCGTGCGCGGCGCCGATGACATCCGGCCGTGCCGCGTGCACCTGGGAGTGGATGGCGAACGCGGCCTGATTGACCGGCAGGTCACCTTCGACGACGGTGCCGTCGTGGCGCACCAGCAGCAGATCGCTGACCCGGATGTGCCCGAAGTGCATGCCGAACGGGTTCACCCAGAAGTGGTCGGTGAACTCCGGGTCGCGGGCGGTGATATGTCCGGCCACGCCCTCGTCGAAACCGAACTTGCTGAATAACCGGAACGCCGCGGCAAGGTTCTGCTTGCGGTGCAGGCGCTCCTGGGTGATATCGCGTTCCTGGGGCAGCAACGCCGAAACGTTGCCGCCCGCCATCTTCTGAGCCTGTTCTGCGGCGGTGTCAGTCATGGCCGTCAGATTACGCCGGTCGATACCGCGCCCACGATGCGTTCGGGCGACGAACTCGATAATGTCGGCGCTTCTTTGTCTGCACCTCGTCAGACCAACGCGGACTCTAGTGCTGCGGTGCCCGCGACGATCGCATCAAGTTGAGCCTGTGACAGCGGGGCGAACAAAGCTGCCATCTGTTCGGTCGTCGCCGCTTCGGCTGCTGCTTTCTGCGCGTCTATCGCGGGTGTGTGCTCGACCATGTCTTCCTCGGAGAAGCCGTGCATCTGGAAGTAACCCAGATCGCGGTCGAACTGGCACGCCGTGGCGGCTGAGAGACCGCAGGCCTTCACGGCGTCGGTGTGTACGCCGCCGCGCAGTTCGCGCAGCAGGATGGCGGCTCGGTAGGCCCGGGCGGCGTCCGTCGTCGCGGCCGGCGATGCGCGATAACCGTCGAAGAAGGGCCAGGAGCCCGCGGGAACCGTTGCGGCGAGCGCAGTGACAGCGTCGGTCAGTGCGTTGAGGGTGGCCGGATCCACGCCCGCGAGATGCGCGTCGGCGTAGTCGTCGGCGGCGCCGAGGTGGGCGGCGGCGATCGTGTCTTCAGCGGCCATGCTCCGACCCCGGGCCACAACGCCGGCGACCATGCCGGGCTTGAAGAAGTAAAAGATGCTGTCGGCGGCCTCCGGTTCGACGCCGCCGAGCATGGATGCCCGGCCTGCCCCGTAGAGGGAGATGACGTCGAGTCCGATGGCTTCGCCTCGGGCGGTGGATTGGGGCGAGAAGTAGAAGTTGGCGGCCAAATTCCCGATGGGGCCGGCGATGGTCGAGGCTGCGGTGGTTGCGTCCATCGTTCCAACCTAGCAACGGTCAATGATTCCCGGACTTAACGCGTCAGCGGATCGCCGTCCAGCACCGAGGACCCGATGACCTCGCCGAATCCGGATCGCAGACTAGCGATGAGCTCCGCGCGGTCTCCGACGGCCGCGTCGTCGGAACTGACCCCGACGCTCGCGGTGCCCTCATAGGTCAGCATCGTGACGTTGATCGCCGCCCCGATCGTGCCGACCAACGGATACATCCGCTCCACTCGCGCCCCGGCAAGCCACACCGGCACCGGCACCCCGGGCACGTTGGAAGCGGTCAGATCCGAGGTCTGGGCCGCCGCCGACACCAACTCCGGCGGCAGGAACCGGGTCAGCTCGGCGAAGTAGTCGGCCAGCTTCAAGGCCGGCTCGGCCCGCCAACTGCGCACGATCGTGGCTGCCGCCTCCAGGACGTCCTCGATGACATTGCTGATCGGGATCTCAAAGCGCGCGATGGTCACCGCGTTGCTCTGATCCCCGGAGGTGCGCAACGAGATCGGCATGTTCATCCGCAACTCGCCGACCGGGCGTCCCATCGTCTCGTGGTAGCGGAACATGCCGACACTGATCGCGGCCAGGAACAGATCGTTGACCGTCCGCTCGCGCTTCTTCGCCGCGGCACGGAATTGCGCGAAGTCGATGTCGATCGTGTCGAAGTGGTAGTTGATGCTGCGCGACTGCATGATCGGCGACAGCGGACCGAGCGGAAGCGGGATCTTGGTGAACCGGGCCACCGACTCCGCGGTCTCGCGGACCTTGCTGACCAACTGCATCGGGTTCTTGATGGCCGCCATCGCCAGCGGCCCGATGCCCTTGATGGCGTCCTCGGCGGTCTTGGCCACCCAGCCGACGTTGTTGCGGATCACCGCCTGCATGAATCCCCGGGTGTCGAGTTCGACCGGTTCCGGCGCCTCCGGCATCGGACCGAGATCGCTTCCCTCGGGGGTGAAGTCGAGCAGCGCCAGGCCCAACTGAACTGCACCCTGGCCGTCGGCGATGGCGTGATGCAACTTCACGATCAATGCTGACTTGCCACCGGGGAGATCCTCGATCAACGTCATCCGCCACAGTGGCCGCTCCTTATCGAAGTCGGTCATCGACTGACGGCGGGCCTCGGTGAGCACGTCGGCCCAGCGCGCTCCGGGCATGCTGAACCGGCGCATGTGGTAGCCCAAGTCAAAGTCGGGATCTACGACCACCCGCGGGGTCTGCAGATCCAGTGGGCCCTCCACGACCTTTGAGCGCAGCACCGGAGAGAGCCGGGTGGCGCGTTCGAAGCGATCGCACAACTGGTCCCAGTCCGGGCTGGTCTCAAGGACCAGCAGGCCGATGATGGTCGAGCGCATGACCGGGTCGTCGGAGGCCATCCGCCAGGTTGCGAAATCCCAGCCGCCCAGTCGTCGGGCGCCGGTGATGGTGTCCTGGCCGCGCAGTTTCTTGGCCGGGAGCCTCTTGGCCGGCGCTTTCTTGGCCGGGGCCTTTTGGGCGGGCGCTTTCTTGCCCGGGGCTTTTTTGGCGGGCGCTTTCTTCCCCGGTGCCTTCTTGGCGGGCGCCTTTTTCGCGGGGGCTTTCTTGGCCGGCGGGGCGGTCTTGGCAGCGGGTGCCTTCTTGGCCGGCGCCTTCTTCTTCTTCGGACTATCCGCCATGCGTCCTCCTTGATCGCCGCCAATCCTGTCACCAATCGGACGTAGCCGTGGGTGAGGTCGATAATGACGGGGTGAATACCGACGGAACGGTGCGGCCGGGGAGTCAGCCCAGTGCTTCTGATCAGCCCAGTGCTGCTGATCAGCCCAGTGGTTCTGATCTGCGCCGGTGGCGGCGGCACCTGGCCAACGAGCGCGCCGAGGCGGCCGTCTACCGCGATCTAGCGCAGCGCTACGACGGCGAGGAACGTGAGATCCTGACGTCGATCGCCGCCGCTGAGGAACGCCATGAGCAGCACTGGCTGGCATTACTCGGTGATCAGGTCGGCGCCCCCCTGCGCGCGGACCTGGGCACCCGGGTCCTGGCGTTCCTGGCGCGCCATTTCGGGTCGGTGTTCGTCCTGGCACTGGTCCAGCGGTTCGAGGCCCGCGCCAGTTATGGCGATGACGCCGATGCCACGCCGACGATGGCCGCCGACGAGCAGATCCACGAGGAGGTCATCCGGGCGTTGGCCGGTCGTGGCCGCGATCGGTTATCGGGCAGCTTCCGGGCGGCGGTGTTCGGGGCCAACGACGGGCTTGTGAGCAACCTGGCGCTGATCCTGGGCGTCAGCGCCAGCGGGGTGTCCGGCCACGCTGTGCTGGTGACCGGACTTGCCGGACTGCTTGCCGGCGCGCTGTCGATGGGCGCCGGTGAATACGTCTCGGTCAGCTCGCAGCGCGAATTACTGGAAGCCTCCACGCCCAGCCCGCATGTCGGCGGAGCGCTGGCCCAACTCGACGTTGACGCCAACGAACTCGAACTGGTTTACCGCGCGCGCGGCATGACGCCGCAGGAGGCCAGCGCGCACGCCGCCAGGGTGCTGCGCGACCCCGTCGTGGGCAGCCCCGATGAGTCGGGCGGCCCGGCCACCGACGCCCACGAGACCATCGGGACCGGACTCAAGGCCGCGGTCGCGAGCTTCCTGTTCTTCGCCGTCGGCGCGCTGATCCCGGTGCTGCCGTTTCTCTTCGGCCTCGAAGGGACAGTGGCCGTCCTGGTGGCCGCAGCTCTGGTCGGCGTGACCCTGCTGGGCACCGGCGTGATCGTCGGACTGCTCTCCGGCGCACCGCCGATGCGGCGGGCCATGCGGCAGTTGATGATTGGCTATGGTGCGGCTGCGATCACCTATCTGCTGGGCCTGCTGGTCGGTGGCGGGTTGGGCTGATCGGCGCTAGCCGGTGCCAACGACAACCCGGCCGAACCGGCTCATGGCGCTGAAGTAGACGTCCCGACTCCAGCCGGGTGAGGGGAAGACAACGCCCTGAGTGATCCCACCGATACGGGCCCGCCCCTTTTCGGCGCCCGTCTCGATATCGAGCACGACCACATGCTCGCCGCCGGCGCCGAAATCATTGGTGATGATCTCCCCGCTGTCCGGTAGGCAGATCATGTGGCTTGCGGCCCCGAATCCGTCTTTGCGCCACAGCCCGGTGAGCCCTGCGCCGTCGCTGTCGAACGACCAGGCCCGCACCACCCGATTTGCCGAGTCATAGCCGACCACAATGCGTCGGGATTCATCCACCAGCGGTGGATTGGTCACACTGCCTCCCGGCATACCGCAGACATCAATGGCCTCAGCGTCGCTGCTGTCCTGCAGGCTGACGCGGATCAGTCGGTTTGCCGTGCTGCTCACTCCGCGGCCGATCATGGAGGTCAGGTACCGGTGCTTCCCGTTGTCCATGAACCAGGCCTGCCCCAACCCGAGCACCACATCCCAGCCGTAGGTCTGTGCTGTGCCGGCGGCGTATTCGAAGCGCCAACTTGTGTCGCGCACCAGCGTCCCGGCGTCCTCATCCCAGTCGAAGCGGAAGATACTGCGCACACCAACCACATACAGCCTGTTGCCTACTGCGCTCAGCCGGGCGATGGACGGTTCCGGGCACTCGACTTCCGCGCAGGCGGGCACCAGGGGATCGGGCCTGAGGATGGAAAGCCGCGCCGGGTGGCTGTCCGAGATGTTCTTCGTCACGATCAGCCCGTTGTCCAGCACGACGAAGCCGTTGTACGGCAGGTCCAGGGGCAGCTTCAGCGCGTCCTTCACGCTGCAGTCCCGGGCGAGCCGATGTGCCCACCGCCCGTAGACGACATAGATGTCACCATTCGCGTGCAGCGCCATGCCGCCGGGCCACATCGGACCGCCGCGCAGCAGTGGCGACTTCTGCTGTGGCGCCAGCGTTTTCGGATCAATCAGCGACACCCGGCATGACGTCGGCAGCCCCAGACGCGCCCGGATCGCCGAGTGGGTCAGCAGATACACCTCGCCGGGTGCGCCCAGCACGGTCATGGTCGACATGAGCCGCGTCACCGCAGTGACGTGCAGACGCTCTGCAGGCCCAAGCCCGAGTCCGGCCGCCCCGTTGGGTACCTGCAGGCGCGCGGGTCCGCCGTCCTCGGCCGGCCACGGCGTGTTCAGATACCCGAGGCTCGGCATGCCAACCCGCGTTTAATGGGGCGTGCGGGCCGTGATGCCACCAATGACCGCGGCGATGTCGTCGGGGCAGTCTTCCTGCAGGAAATGCGCGCCGTGCAGGGTGACGTGGGGCTGGTTTTTAGCGCCGGGAATGAGCTTGTGGAACACCGCGTCGCCGCCGCCGGTGATCGGGTCGTTATCGCTGAACGCGGTGATGAACGGCTTGGCGAATGTGGTGAGCGCTGCCCACGCGGCCTTGTTCTCGGCCACTGAGGCGTGTTCGGGTGTGATGGGCACCAGCGTGGGGAACTGGCAGGCGCCGCCTTTGAAACTGGCGTCGGGAAAGGGTGCGTCGTAGGCGTCCACTTCGGCGTGGCTCAGGTCTCGATCGATGCCCATCGCGACGATTTGGCCGATGGGCAGATCGGGCGTGCTCTGACTGAACGCCAGCCATTGCAGGAACCCGTCGGAGAGCGGGGTTCCTATCGGGAGCCCGGTGTTCGCGACCACCACGCCCGCGAAGCGCTCGGGATAGGCGGCCACGAGGCGCAAGCCCAGTAGCCCACCCCAGTCCTGGCAGAACAGTGTCACGTCGTGGATGTCCATCTCGGTGAACCATTGGCTCAGCCATGCGACGTGACGTTCGTAGGTGTAGTCGTCACGGTCGGCCGGCTTGTCGGAGCGGCCGAAGCCGATCAGATCGGGTGCCAGGACCCGATGACCCGACGCGACGAGTTGCGCGATGACGTGCCGATACAGGTAGGACCAGCTGGGCTCACCGTGCAGAAGCAACACTGCGGGACCCTCCCGCGGGCCTTCATCCACCCAGGCCATCCGCAGGGCCTGCCCGGTGTCGGGATCGGTGATGTCGGTGTAGTGCGGCTCGAAAGGCCAACCGGGCAGATTCTCGAAGCGGCTGTCGGGGGTGCGCAGAATTTCTATGTCAGTCTCCTCGTTCGCAGCCGGGTCGATCATGCTCGTTCTTACAGCATGCGCTCGGACTTCGGCACCTTGGGCATCTCGCTGGTGATGCGCTGGATGGTGCCCAGGAACCGATACACCTCGGGGTAGACGACGGGCTTTCCGTTGTTGAGCACGGCCACCGAGATCGCCCGTTCGGGGTCGGCCCAGGCGAGCATGTTGGTGAAGCCGAGGTGACCGAATGCGTGCTGGCTGTCCAGACCGAAGAGGCTCACCATCCGCGCGCCGAGCATCAGGCCGTGGGAGAACCGGGTCGGATAGCCCAGCGAGAGATCGACTTCCAGATGCGACCGCTCGATCAGGGCCTCGCGGATGGTGTCGGTCTCGATCACCCGAACGCCGTCGAGTTCGCCGCCGCGGCGCATGATCTCGAAGAAGCGGGACATCTCCCACGCCGTGGTCACCGCGTTGGCCGCCGGAACGATCCCGGTCAGGAAACGCGGATCGTTGGTGAGTTTGACCAGATTGTCCAGGCCCACGCCCAGCGCCCGACTCATCAGACCCGACAGCAGCGGGGACTGCGGCGGCCCGCTGACGTAGTTGAGGGCCACCTTGTCGACGTCGTCGGGCGAGACGCCGTAGTTGGTCCAACGGAACGCCAGTGGATCGAGGAACTCCTCGGCGAGAACCTGGCGGATGTCTTTGCCGGTGGCGGAGTGCACGACCTCGCCGAGGATGAACCCGCCGGAGACCGCGTGATAGGCGAGGTAGCGGCCGGCCTTGGCGAACGGTGCGGCGTCGACGAGGGTGTCGGTCATGAATTGACGGTCGACGAGATTGTTCAAGTCGAGTGCCTTGCGCGGCAGGTTCGGCACCCCGGCGCGGTGATCGAGCACGTGGCCGATGGTGATTGCGTGTTTGCCGTTCTTCTCGTAGCCCCGAATGTAGTCGGCGACCGGGTCGTCGATGCCGAGTACTCCGCGTTCGGCGAGTTTGTGTACGACGAAGGCGGTGATCGCCTTCGACGTGGAGTACACGCAGAACGGGGTGTCGACGGTGACGGGAACCCGCACCGCATCCTTGCCGTCCTGCGGTCCGTTGCCGCGGGAGTGGCCGATGGCACGGTTGAGGATCACCGCACCGTTGCGTCGAACACACACCTGCATGGCCGGATGTACTCCGCTGCGATACCAGGCCCGCACCGACCGCCAGATCGACTCGACCCGGCGGGCGCTGACCCCGCCGGCCTCGGGTGGATCCTCAGGTCCGATGTTGGTCACCGAGTCGAGGTCGCGGGGGACGTGGATACGTCGCAGCGGATCGGGCAGGCCCATCCGCGCATCGTAGGCGCGGAGGCGTTTTTCGTTGGCAACTAACGAAATTGGGTGCCGCTGTTGAGTGCACTTGTCAGAGCCCGTCGGTAGAATAGAACTATCAATCACGGCTGCTTCCACAGGGCCGTTCATCGCAGTTCAGGGGCTTCATTTTGGCTACCGGGGGCACCACCCCCGGACGCCGTCGTGACCTTTTTTCTGCCCACAAGGGAGGTAACACATGACCGACTCCAACAAGACCCTGATTGCGGCACTGCTGGATCGCTCCGGCTCGATGAGTGACTCCAAGGAGTTCACCGAGGATGGTTGGCGTGAGCTCATCAGCACCCAACGCTCCGAGCCGGAGTACTGCGAGGTGACGCTGGCCCAGTTCGACACCGAGTACGAGGTGCTCTACCCGCCCACCGCCATCACGGGGGTGCCGGAGTTCGTCGTGGTGCCCCGCGGAATGACGGCACTGCTCGATTCAGCCGGCAAATTCATCACCGAGGTGGGCTCCCGGCTCGCCGCGCTGCCTGAAGATCAGCGGCCCGGCCAGGTGATCTGTCTGATCATGACCGACGGCATGGAGAACTCCAGCCATCAGTGGGACTGGGATGCGGTCAAGAAGCTGATCACCCAGCAGCGTGAGGTCTACGGCTGGGAGTTCATCTTCCTGGGCGCGGACATCGACGCGGTCGAGGTGGGCGAGCGGATGGGTATGGATCGTCGCTATGCGATGACCTACGACAAGCGGTCGCACGCCACGGTCAAGGCGACCTACGCGCGGGCGTCCGGCGTCATGTCCGATCTCAAGCGCGGAATCCTCGCCGGTGAAGGCTTCAGCGCGGAGGCCCGTGCCGAGGCGATGGGTGAGGCACCGAAGAAGAAGCGGAAGCGGGGCGCCTAGCCCCCCGGCGAGACGTCGGCGTGCTGCCCGCTGATGCATGGCGGCAGCACCCCGACGTCTCGCCATCCAGATCTGCACACACAGCACTGCACACACAGATCTGCACACACAGCAACGGGGGATTGGTCATGGATTCATTGGCGACAGGCGTATCGAACTTTCGCGCCGCCATGCTCGGCGTCGCCTACGGCGATGCGTGGGGATATCCCAACGAACGCCTCAGCTACGACATGCTGACGCTGATGGACCTGCGGGGACCGAAACTCCCCGAACGGCTGATCGTCTCCGACGACACCCAGATGACCCTGCACCTGGCCCAGGCTCTCGATGGTGCGGCCGGCAAGAGTGCGAGCGAGTTGCAGGCGGAGATCCTCGCCGGTTGGCTGACGTGGTTTCACGACCCGGGCATGCGGGGAATCGGCCGCACGACAAGAACCGCGCTGCGCGCTCTGGACTCTGGGGCCGCCTGGTACCGGTCCACCGTGGTGCACAGCGATGCCTGCGGTGCGGTGATGCGCGTCTCGCCGTGCGCTTTCCTGCCCGAGGGATTGTGGCAGCCGGTGTCGGCGTGGCAGGCCGCCACCACCCACGGTGATGCCGCGGCCATCGCATCGGCGTTGCTGGCCGCCGCGGTATTGCGCCAGGTGATCACCGCCACCGATCCGACGGCGATGGTGCGCGACGGTCTGCTCGGCCACGCGATTGAACTCAGCCACGACGATGCCCTCGTGTGTGCCGCCGCGCCATGGCTGATCGACCATCCGCGCACCGGCACCTTCGAGCTTGCGGGCGACCTGATTCGAACCGGCATGGCGACGGTGCGCCAGGCACTGCAACAGGCCCACGAGGCCACGCCGAAGTTTCTCGCCGATCCCTGGATCACCGACCCGTCCCGTCGGCGTTACGGCGGCCAGGGGTGGCGCTCACCCCAGGCGCTGGCGTGCGCCCTGCTGTGTGTCGACATGCTGCCCGGTGATCCGGTGGAGGCATTGCGCAGAGCGGTGACCACCGGGGGAGACAGCGACACTCTCGGCGCCATTGCCGGGTTCTTCCTCGGCGGCGGGTACGGCGACGTGTGGCCGAAACACTGGCTGATCAGGTTGGAGCCCCGCTACAGCGCCTGGATCGATGTCGCCGCAACGTATGTCTTCGACTGAGCACTGGCCCGTCGACAAAATCGCGGGCAACCTGGCGCGCCCGCCGAGGGGCAGACGCTGCGTGCTGTTGACCACCGGTGCGCTGAACCCGGTTCATCGTGGGCATGTCGCGATGTTCGATCGCGCTCGAGACGTGCTGGAGGCCGAGTACGGCATCGACGTCGTCGGCGGATTCCTCTCGCCATCGCATGACACCTACCTGTCCGGCAAGCACGGCGACCCGAGGAAGTTTTTTCCCGCCGCCCAACGCCTCGCCCTGTGCGCGGCCGCGACCGAAGACCATCCGTTCCTGGCGGTGGCGTCCTGGGAGAGCTCGGTCTCGGGCCGGTGGCCTGACTTTCCTGAGGTGACGGCCGCGCTCGAACGCGTTCTGGACGAACGGTTTCCCGGCGAGGGCATCGGCGTCATCTATCTGTGCGGCCAGGACCACTTCCGTTACGCGGCGAGGGCCAGGCTTCCGGGGGTCGCGGTGGTCACCCGCGCCGGCCGTGCGGAACGCAGCGATACGGCGCGCACGATCTTCGCGGTGCCGACCGCCTCCGACGATCCGTGCGGCCAGATGAGTTCAACTCAAGTTCGGGAAGCGCTGAAGAATGATGACGTGCAGACGCTGCGGTCGTGCCTGCATCCGGCCGTTCTCGCGATGCTGCTTCGGTGGCGTTAGCGCACCGGGCACTGGGCGGCCGACGGTGCGACCGGCGAGGCCGTGGCGGCCGGACGCTTCGAGCGGACCTGAATCCGGGCGCCGCGGTGCGGCTCCAGGATGACCCCGCGCACCCGTTGACGCTCTCCCGGCGCCGTCGTGGTGCCCAGCTCGACGCGGCGCAGCACCTCGCGCAGAATGACCCTCATCTCGACCAACGCGAAATTGGCGCCCAGGCATCGGCGGTTCCCGCCGCCGAACGGCAGCCAGGTGGTCGGGCCCAGGATTGTGGATCTGGGATCGGAGCCCAACATCCGGTCCGGATCGAACCGATCGGGCTGTTCGTATGTCGCGGCACTGCCATGGATCAGTCCGATCCCGGGGACGACCATGACACCCGCGGGAAGCCGATATCCGCCGAGTTCGATGGGGGCGGTGAGGGTTCGGCCCACGTCGAACACGACGGGGCGGATCCGCAGGGTCTCCTTGCAGATCGCATCCAGATATTCGTCGCCGGCCGGATCACCGGCGGCGCTGTCCTTGGCGGCCTGCACGGCCCTGGCCAGGATCGCCGGATGCCGGGCCAGCTGCTCCAGGGCCCAGGACAGTGCGGTGGCGGTGGTGTCGTGCCCGGCGGCCAGCAGCGTCATCAGCTGATCACGCAACTCGGTGTCGCTCATCTGTCGGCCGTCGTCATCGGCGGCACGCACCAGCATGGCCAGCACGTCGGTCCGGTCAGCCAGGTCCGGGTCGGCGCGACGATCAGCGATCTCGGCGTATAGCAGCGCGTCCGCCTCATCGAGGCGCCGGCGGACGTACCGCCACGGACGGCGCTGCTGAAGTTTCGGACGGTAGAGGGCCAGCGTCGCCCACGGTCCCAGGCTCAACACCCGCGGCATGACCTCGCGCAGCGCGGCCAGCCGGGCCGGATCGGTGGCGCCGATGACGGTGCGCAGGATCACCTCCAGGGTGATCTCGGACATTTTCGGGCCGACCGGAAACTCGACACCCACCGGCCACCCGGCGATGTTGGTGGCGGCGACCTCGCTCATCACCGGCGTTTGGCGGGCAACAGCCTCCCGCGCGAACGGCGCCATCATCAGGCGGCGCCGGTCGCGGTGGACGTCACCATCGACGACGAGTACCGAACTCGCACCGAGGATCTCAGCCAGCATCGGCCAATTTGCCTCGCCGGCATGAAACACCGCCGGATCACCGGCGAAGACGGTCTTCACATCAGCGGGGTCGGCCAGGTAAACCAGCGTCCCCATCGACGCGACCCGCATGGTGAACATATTCCCGTAGTGGCGCTGGTAGGCGGCCACCAATCGGGGCCAGTAGCGCAGCATCAGTGCTGCCTGAACGATGCCGGGCAGCGGTGGGCCCGGCGGCAACGTGAGCTTTGCCGATTGGCTCATCCGTCAACTGTACGACCCCGGGGACACTGTTCACCCGTTGTTAGCCCGCCGCTCAGTGTCATTACCCGATCAGATCATTAGCGCTGATGACACTGAGCGCATGCGATGCACCGTGTTCGGTACCGGCTACCTCGGCGCGACACATGCCGCCGGGATGGCAGAGCTGGGTCATGAGGTTGTCGGCGTCGACATCGACCCCGGCAAGGTCGCCAAACTCTCCGGCGGCGACATCCCGTTCTACGAACCCGGTCTGGCGAAGGTCCTGCGCGACAACCTTGCTGCCGGCCGACTGCAGTTCACCACCGACTACGACCTGGCCGCCGACTTCGCCGACATCCACTTCCTGGGAGTGGGAACACCGCAGAAGAAGGGCGAGTACGGGGCGGACCTTCGCCACGTGCACGCGGTGATCGACGACCTCGTCCCGCGGCTGACGCGTCCGTCGGTGATCGTCGGCAAGTCCACCGTCCCGGTGGGCACTGCCGCCGGCCTGGCCACCCGGGCCCGGGCGCTGGCCGGTGACGGCGTGCCGATCGAGGTCGCCTGGAACCCGGAGTTCCTCCGGGAGGGTTTTGCCATCCACGACACCCTGCACCCGGATCGCATCGTCGTCGGCGTCGAAGACGGCTCGACGCGCGCCGAGGCCGCGCTGCGTGAACTCTACGCACGGTTGCTCGACGATGGCGCACCTTTGATTGTGACCGATCTGCAGACCGCCGAATTGGTGAAGGTGTCGGCGAACGCCTTTCTAGCGACGAAGATTTCGTTCATCAATGCCATCTCGGAGGTCTGCGAGGCCGCCGACGCCGACGTGCGGGTGCTGGCCGACGCACTTGGTCATGATCCGCGGATCGGTCGCCAATTCCTCAATGCCGGTTTGGGTTTCGGCGGCGGCTGCCTGCCCAAGGACATCCGTGCCTTCATGGCCCGGGCCGGGGAACTCGGTGCGAATCAGGCGCTGACGTTCCTGCGGGAGGTGGACAGCATCAATATGCGCCGCCGGACGCGCATGGTGGAACTGGCCGCCACTGCCTGCGGTGGATCGCTGCTGGGCGCCAACGTCGCGGTGCTCGGCGCGGCGTTCAAGCCGGAGTCCGACGACGTGCGCGACTCACCGGCGCTCAACGTCGCCGGCATGCTGCAACTCAACGGGGCGACGGTGAATGTCTACGACCCCAAGGCGATGGACAACTCGCAGCGGCTGTTCCCGACGCTGAACTACTCCACCTCGGTGTTGGAGGCCTGTGAGCGTGCCGACGCCGTTCTGGTGCTCACCGAGTGGCGGGAGTTCGTCGACCTCGACCCCGATGTGCTGGCCGCGACGGTGCGCGCCAGAGTCATTGTCGACGGCCGTAACTGCCTCGACGGCCAGCGTTGGACGACTGCCGGGTGGACGTACCACGCGTTGGGTCGTCGGGCCGGTGTCGGCGCACCGCGCTGAATCTCTCGCGTCATACTGTCGCCGTGACTGATCGCAATGTGCTGGGCGGCCCGTTGGTGCCATGTGGAACGGACCCGATGACCGGCTTCTACCGGGATGGGTGCTGCTCCACCGGGCTTGAGGACCGCGGCCTGCACACCATCTGCGCGGTGGTGACCGCCGAGTTCCTCCAACACCAGGCCTCGATCGGCAATGATCTGTCCACTCCGATGCCGGCCTACCGATTCCCCGGACTACTGCCCGGGGACCGGTGGTGTGTGACGGCGGTCAACTGGCTGCGGGCGCACGATGACGGGTGCGCGGCACCGGTGGTGTTGGCCGGTACCCATGAGCGCACCCTGGACGTGGTGGAACTCGCCGTGCTCGAGGAGCATGCCGTGGATATTCCCGACGATCTCAGTGGTTTGTAGTCGGTCTTTACGACAACAACCCGACGCACGACGTCTTCTCGTACGCAACCTTGGCGACACCCGCCGATGGGACCGTGACGGTGTGCGAGTTGCGATCGTCGCCGAATCGTTTCTGCCCAATGTCAACGGCGTCTCCAACTCGGTGCTGCGGGTGCTTGAGCATCTGCGTCGCACCGGACACGAGGCCTTAGTCATCGCTCCCGACAACCCCCGCGGTGAGGCATCCGCCTCCCGTATCCATGACGGCATCCGGGTGCACCGGGTGCCGGCGCGGATGTTTCCGAAAGTCACCTCACTGCCCCTGGGCGTGCCGAACCCGCGGATCCTGCGTGTCTTGCGCGGGTTCGACCCGCACGTGGTGCACCTGGCCTCGCCGGCACTGCTGGGCTACGGCGGACTGCTGGCCGCCCGGCGGCTCGGGGTTCCCACGGTGGCGGTGTATCAGACCGACGTCGCCGGGTTCGCTGAGAGCTACGGCGTGGGTTTCGCGTCACGGGCGGCCTGGGCGTGGACTCGGCATCTGCACTCGATGGCCGACCGCACCCTCGCGCCGTCGACCGCAGCGATCGACAGCCTGCGCTCCCGCGGTATTCCGCGGGTGCATCGTTGGGCCCGCGGCGTGGATATCACCGGGTTCGCACCCTCAGCCCGCGATGACGAGCTACGCCGACGGTGGTCACCGGACGGCAAGGCGATCATCGGATTCGTCGGCCGGCTGGCGCCGGAGAAGCATGTCGAGCGGTTGGCGGTGCTGGCCCGTCGCGGTGATCTGCAACTGGTCATCGTCGGCGACGGAGTCGACCGTGACAAGCTCCAAACCCTCATGCCCGCAGCGGTGTTCACCGGAGCGCTCTACGGCCCGGAGCTCTCCGCGGCCTACGCCAGCATGGACGTTTTCGTCCACCCCGGCGAGCACGAGACGTTCTGCCAAGCCGTGCAGGAAGCGCAGGCATCGGGCCTTCCGGTCATCGCGCCCGACGCGGGCGGCCCGCGAGACCTGGTCGCGCCCTACCGCACCGGACTGCTCCTGCCGGTGACCGAGTTCGAGTCCCGACTAGAGGTGGCGGTCGATCATTTGCTTGACGAACGGCCTCGCTACAGCGTCGCGGCGCGTCGCAGCGTGCTGGGCCGAACGTGGCCGTCGATCTGCGAGGAACTCCTCGGGCACTACCGGGCCGTGCACGTCCCATGGCGGGACCGTCAGAGCGTCGCACGACGGGCCTGAGGGACCCGGTCGGCTAGTCCGATGGGCGATGCCAGGACTGCAGATGGCGCAGCAGTGAACTGTTCTTGTACTCCAATGCGGCCATCCGGCCCAGGATGTCATCGAGAGCGAGCACCGCATCGCCGATGTAGGGCCCCTTATTGAGCATCACGCACTCGGCGCGTTCACTCATGGCGGCATCGGTGATCTCCGCCCGGGACGGCTGGCCGGTCTTGGCGAGTTGTTCGAGTACCTGGGTGGCCCAGATCACCGGCAGGTGCGCGGCCTCACACAACCACAGGGTCTCTTCCTGCAGTTCGGCCATCCGCTCGTAACCGGACTCCACGGCCAGGTCGCCGCGGGCGATCATCACCCCGACGTGGCGGTGCCGCATCGCGGTTAACAGCAACTCCGGAAGATTCCGAAAGGCCTGCGGGTTCTCGATTTTGAGCACTACGCCCAACTCCGGAACACCCAGGCTGGCCAACTCGCCGAGTAGCGCAACCACGTCGGCGGGCTCACGGACGAAGGACAGTTGCACCAGATCGGCGATCTGGGCCACCGTCGCCAGATCGAGGAGATCCTGCTCGGTGAGAGCCGAGGTGGGCAGATCCATGCCGGGCACATTGACGCCCTTGCCGGCCTTCAGTTTCACCACCCCGCGTCGGGGCTCGGTGATCCGCACGTCGAGATGGTCGGGCGCGGTCGCGAGCACCGTGGCGGCCAGCTTCCCGTCGTCGAAGAGAATCCGATCACCGGTCGCGGCGCCGTCGAACACCTCCGGCAGCGTGCACCCGATGCGAGGCGGCCGGGCGTCGATTGGCGCCGGAGTGCAGTCCTTCGTCAGGCGCAGGGTGTCGCCGAACGACAGCGGAATCGACTGCTCGGTCGGTGCAAGGTCACCGATGGTGGTGCGATCCTTGACGCCGTGCACCTTCACCACGGTGCCGGTGCCCAGATACGTCGTCTTCTCGGTGGTGACCACGAAGCCGCCGGGTGCTGCCGCCGCGACGAGCAGGCGGCGCTGGGAGCCGCGGGTGTCGAACAACTGCAGTTCTTCACCTTCGCGGCGACGGCCCAGCCAGGCTGAATCGACGGGCAGTGTGGCCAGGCCCGGCTCCGGAGGCGGCGCGGGTTCGTGTGTCGAGGTGAGCCAGCCACGCCCGGCGGTGTCCACCTGACCCAGAGCGTTGCGAATCGGTCTCAGCCGCAGCACCTTTGGTCCCGGCGCCAGCGGACCGGTTCTGAGCTTGGGGCCGGCCAGGTCCATCGCCACCAGGCACGGGCGTCCGTCGGCGGCGGCGCGGACGTTGGCGGCCATCGCCGTCCACGCCGCGGCGTCGTCGTGGGCGCAGTTGATCCGCGCGATGCGCATCCCGGCGTCGATGAGTCCGCGCACCATGCCGATGTCGGTGGCGGCCTCGGTGGGCAGGGTCACCATGATCCGTGCCGCCCGGTCTTCCGGCGCCGGGCCGAATAGTGCGGTGGCGTTGCGGTCCAGGAGTTGCTCGCCCACGCCCATGTCGACGACCGGATCACCGCTGGGCGCGACCCAGGTCCCGCCGCACATGGCGGCGATCGCCGCAGAAACCAACAGCAGCGTTGCTTGCACGTTGGCCTCGCTGCGGCCCAGCGAGGACAGTCCGAACGACTTCAGTCGCCACTGCAGGTCGCGCAGATCCTGTTGCCGCAACGCCCAGTAGTGCACCAGATTGATGGCGCTGCGCCGGTGTTCGGGGCTGACGCCTCCGAGATAGTCCGCCCAGGTGCTCTCGGCGTCGGTCAGCGCCGAGAGCAGTGCGGCGATCTCACACTGCAGGCGTTCTAATTCCTCAACACCCGAGGGCATGCCCCTCACAGCCAGTGGTTGCGGCGAAAGGCGATGTAGAGCATGAGGCAGATGCTCGCCATCAGGGTCAGCACGGCGGGGTAGCCCCAGGTCCATGCCAATTCAGGCATGGAGTCGAAGTTCATTCCATAGATGCCCGCGATCATGGTCGGGACGGCGGCGATGGCCACCCACGCAGAGATCTTGCGCATATCGACATTCTGCTGCAGTCCGGTGCGGGTCAGGGCCGCGTGCACCAGATCCGAGAGTGCCTCGTCATAGCCGATGATCTGTTCGGCGGCGTGGGTCTGATGATCGAAAAGGTCTCGCATGTACCGCCGCACCTCAATCGGCAGCAGGTCGGCGTGTTCGGTGGTCATCGTCTCCAGGGCCGTGCCCAACGGTCCGATCGCTCGACGCAGCGCCACCACGTCGCGTTTGAGCAGATAGATTTGCTCGATCCCGGTTGATGGTCGGGGAGCGAACGTCTGCTCCTCGACGACGTCGACGTCGCGTTCGAGAGGAGTAATCACGTCGAGGTACTGCTCCACAACGTAGCGGGTGATGGCCTGAAGGACGCCGCAGGGGCCGAGTTGGAGTTGAACGTGTTCGCGTTCCAGATCCCGTCGTAGTTCGGACAGTCCGCTGTGATCACCGTGGCGCACGGCAACGACGAAATCGGCGCCGACGAAAACCATGATTTCGCCCGTCTCGGCGATACGGCGGGCAGTCTGCACGGACTCGTGCGGGACGTAGTGGACCGTCTTGAGCACGACGAACAGGACATCGTCGTAACGTTCCACCTTCGGGCGCTGCTGGGCGTGGACGGCATCCTCGACGGGAATCGGGTGCAGATCGAACGTCTTTGCCACCGCTGCCATCTGTGGTTCGCTCGGCTCCCGCAAGCCTAGCCAGACGAACGCCCGGCGGCCGTCTGCATTGAGTCGGCGTACCTCCAGTAATGCGTCGTCGTACTGATGATCGCCCGTAATCCGGTTGCCGTCGAGGTACACCGCGCAGTCAACGACGGTGCGCCCGACCCCCACCGGCTCGGTTTCTTCGTCGTGGGGGCCGAGGACCTCAAGAATGCTGGGCGGGGATCGTTTCAGTGACATCGCCCTTCATGATGCCTGTCGGGTCAACGGTTCCGGACGGCGTTGCCGCCTCGTTCAACTGCCGTTCAACGCGATGTTCGTCTCATGGCAGCGTGGTCGCCTCCGAATCCGGAGTTACTTCGCGGTGACCAACGCGCTGCGCGCATCTAGGGCGATGCTCACCTCGGTACCCCCGGTCAGACTCTCGTCGCGGGTGCCGCTGACGTCGCTGATGACGACGGCGGTGGGATCGGTCTGGTACTTCGGATGCACCAGGAAGCGGGTCCGAGAACCCTGGAACTGCTGGCTGATCACGGTGGCGGGGATGTCGCCATCGCCGGGGTCGCGCAGCACCGTCGACTCCGGGCGGACCAGCACCTCGACGGCGGTTCCGGCCGAATGGGCATGTGCCGCATCCAGTCGTACCGACGAGCCGCCGATGTTGACTGTGCCGGCGCTGTCGATGGTGCCGTCGAAGCGGTTGGATTCCCCGACGAATCCGGCGACAAACGCCGAAGCTGGCTCGCGGTAGATCTGCTCAGGGCTGCCGAACTGTTCAAGCCGACCTTGAGAGAGCACCGCGACGCGATCGGAGATCGTCAGCGCCTCTTCTTGGTCGTGGGTGACGAAGATGGTCGAGATCCCGAATTCCCGCTGTATGGCCCGGATCTCATTGCGCAGGCTGACCCGGACCTTCGCGTCCAGGGCGGATAGCGGTTCGTCGAGCAGCAGCACCCGGGGTTCGATGGCCAGCGCGCGGGCCAGCGCCACCCGCTGCTGCTGACCACCCGACATTTGGTGCGGAAAGTTCCCCTCCTTCCCGGACAGCCCGACGAGTTCGAGCATCTCGGTGGCCCGCCGACGGACTTTCTCGGCGGGCTGTTTGCGCACCCGAAGGCCGAACGCCACGTTGTCGGCAGCGGTCATGTTCGGGAACAGGCTGTAGTTCTGGAACACCATGCCCATGTCGCGGCGGTTCGGGGGAACTGGGCCGATCTCAGCGCCGTCGATGAGAACCGACCCACTGTCGGCGAACTCGAAGCCGGCGACGATCCTCAGAGCCGTGGTCTTGCCGCACCCGCTGGGGCCGAGGAAGCTGACGAACTCGCCCTCGGCCATATCCAGGGTCAGCCCCTCAAGAGCGACGAAGTCGCCGTAGGTCTTGCGGATTTTCTCAACTCGTACGGTGGTCATCGATCAAACTCCCGCGATTGTGGTGGCGACGCGCCCGCCACCGAGTCGCCGCGTGATGACGGAAACGCCGATGAGGAGCAACCAGGTGAACAGAACGGTGATCAGCGCGAGAGCCGCCGCGCCCTGGGCTTGGGTGGTGCCCACGTCGGCCATGTAGACCGGCAGCGTGTTGTACAGGAACAGTGAGGACAGCACGTACTCGCCCAGGACGACGGTGATGGTCAGGAAGGCGGCCCCGAGAACGGCCGTGCGCAGATTGGGCAGGATGACGCGGGTGATCGTCATCACCGGTCCAGCCCCGAGGCTCTGCGCGGCGTCGGTCAGGGTGGCCAGGTCCAGGGCTTTGACTCCGGTATCCAGGGCGCGGTACGTGAAGGCGAAACTGAGCACGATATAGAACGGCACCAGGACCAGGGGCGTCCCCAGCAGGGCGGGGGCCAGTCCGAGCAGCAGACCGGTGGCACCGATCACCAGGGTGATTGGCGGCACCGCGAACACCAGCAGGGTGATGGCCTCCACCAGGGAGCGATACTGCGGCGCGCGCATGTGCACCCAGAGCACGGTGGGCACCATCAGCAGCAACGAGAGCACGGTTGTGGCCGCCGCCAGCGTGAGGCTAAGCCCTACCGACTTCCAGAACTGCGGATCCTTCGCGATCGCGGTGTAGGCGTCAGCGGTCCATCCGGCCTTGCCGGTGAAGCTGAACAGTGCCAGTGCGATCAGGGGCGCGGCGAAAAACACCACGCAGCCGATAACCACGGCCCAGCGTCCGATCGGGACGCCGCGGCGGCGGGGGTCGCTCACGATGCCCACCGCGCCACCCGGCGCTGCAGGACGATGTTGATCGCCAGTGCGATGGAAACCACCACGATCATCCCCAGGGCCAGGGCGTAGCCGACCTGACTCTGGCCGGCGAAAACGTTGCCCTGCACGAAGAACCCGATCTGGATGGGCACCAGGTTCACCGAACCCGACGTGAGGACCTGAGCCGTTGCATACGCCGCGAACGCGTTGGCGAACAGCAGCACCACCCCGCCGATGAACGCGGGCGTCAGTAGCGGAATTCCCACCCGGGCCCAGTACTGAAAGGTGCTCGCCCCGAGGCCGTCGGCGGCCTCTCGCCACGATCGGCGCAGCCCCTCGACAGCCGGGGTCATGATGATCAGCATCAGCGGGATTTGGAAGTACAGGTAGACGATCACCAGCCCGGAAAAGCTCAGCAGGCTGAACCCGGTGCCGTACAGGTCGATCCCGATCTTGGCGAGCAGGCTGGTGAGTAGGCCGGCCGAACCGATGGAAGCCACGAACGCGAAAGCCAAAGGCACGCCGCCGAATTGGGAAGCCACTCCGGAGAATGTCGACATCGCCGATTTCAGGAAACGGGGCCGCTCGAGGGTCGACACCGCGTAGGTGAGCAGTGTGCCCAGCACCCCGCCGATGAGCGCGGTCACCAGGGAGAGCAGACCACTGGTCAGGAATGCGCTGCGGTACTGGGCCTGGGTGGCGGTGGCAACGTTGTCCAGGGTGAACCCGCCGTCGGCACCCTGGAAGGCCTGCAGCACCACTGCGTATGCCGGCCAGATCAGGAACAGAAACGCCACGGTCAGGAAGGGTGCGAGGCCGACCCAGCCGGGCAGTCGTTGGCGCTTCACCCGACCGCCCTGTTCCACTGGGCGCCGATGGCGGCGGTGGCCGCAGTGGTCTGATCCTTGGTGGGGAACTGCAGAGCCCGAAGTTCCTCCAGGGCAGGCAGTTTCGCCTGCACATCGGCCGGGACTTTGCCCTGGTCGACGAACTGCGGATACAGCGCAGGTATCGCGCCGCCGTCGAGGTAGAGCAGTGCCCCTTTGCCGCTTGTCAGCCACTCAATCCATAGCTTCGCGGCGTTGGGGTGCGGGGCGCCGTTGCTGATGGCGTCGCAGTACATTCCGCCCATGACGCCGTCGCCGGGCACAGTCGCGCTCAGGGCCAGTCCGGACTTTTCCAGGACCGCCGCGGCACCGGGCATGTTGAACGACCAGTCGATGCCGATCAGCACCTGCTGGTTGGCAAGGTTGCCGACGTTGGCCTGCAAAGGAATGTAGTTTCCCTGGCGGCGCAACTTGCCGAAGTAGTCGATCCCGGGCGAGATGTCCCCCAGCGAGCCGCCGTTGGCCAGTGCCGCCGCCCATACCGCGTTCAGTGGCGAGGTGGCCTGGCGCGGATCGCCGTTGGTAGCCACCATCCCCCGGTAAGCCGGCTTGCCGAGGTCGGCCCACGTCCGGGGCGGGTCGGGGACGCGGGAAGCGTTGACGCCGAAGGCGATTAGGCCGTAGTAGGGGGCCGTCCACAGTCCGTCAGGATGTTTGAGGTCGGCGGGGATCTGGTCCCACGCGGTGCACTTGTAGGGCTGGACCAGGCCCTGCTCGACGGCCTGGCGGGCAAACGAGGGCCCGACCTCGATGACATCCGGGAGGCGCTGCTGTCCGCGCATCAGGCGCAGGGCCGTCAGTTCCTGCGCCGAGGTGGCGTTCGGGGACTGCACCGTCACCGGTATTCCGTATTCGGATTCGAAGGCTGAAATGATCGCGCCGTAGTTGGCCCACGTCGAGGGAACTGCGATCAGGGTCAAGCGGCCCTCCTGCCGGGCGGCGGCCACCAGGTCCGGCAGTGCTTCTGAGCGCAGTGGCGGATCAGTCGGCGGGATCGCCATCGGGGCGTTGGCATTGGCCGACTTTTGCAGCGTCAGGGCGCCGACACCGATCGCGCCCACCGTCGCGGCACCGCTAAGGAACACCCGGCGGTTGAAAGGGGACACCACCGTCACAGCCTCGCTTGGCCGCGGTCCCGCGGCAAGAGGCCTGAAGTGAACGGCGGGTTAACCCGCTGCCGAGTCGACGCGTGTCCTGCAATAATGGAGCCATGGTGAGCACTTTGGTTCGCGGTGCGTCGGCGATGACAGCGGCGGCGGGCGCGGTCGGCGTCGCCGTCGTGGTCGCGGTGCTTCCAGGCATGTCCGCGCGGGCGATCGGCGACCCCGGTGACTTGCCGCTACCGGGTTCGGAATCGGCGAGTGAGACGCTCGAGGAACTGGAGCGCCTCGGCTATTCGGTCAGCACCAACTGGGTCAACGGAAGCCGGACGGTGCCTCTTAATCGGTGTCGGGTGATCGGTTACCACACGCCTGGGATCACTGAGGAAAGCAACGTCGTCGGAATGGCCATCGTCATGGATGTGCTCTGCCCCGACGACGATTAGCTACCGACGCGTACACTCAGTGCACGAAGTTTTGCCCATCTGAAAGGACTGACATGTCCGCCCTGACTCGACGCTCGGTGAGCGCACTTTGTTTCGCAGCAGCGACGGCGCTGGTACTCGCGCCGCTGGCCCTGGCCGACCCGCCGGACCTACCTAACGCCGGTGACGAATCCGCCGCGTCAACCGTGGGGGCCTACGACGATGCCAACTACGACGTTCAACTCCAGTATGAGAACGGGGTACCCGACGTCCCGCTGTCGCAATGCACTGTGACCAACATCGACACCTCAGGGAATGCCGGCGATCAGCCGCTGGCTTACATCACCATCAACTGCGCCTCTACCAACGGCTAAAGCCGTCTCAGTTGGGCGGACTGCCCGGCAGTTGCATTGGGGGCGGAAGGATTTCCTCCGCCGGCGGCAGGAACTGCACTAGACCCGGGGGGATGACGGCATCCGGCGGAGGTGCGGTGCCCGCCAATGGCAAGCCGAGTTCCTCGCGGGGCATCCGGCCCAACGCGCCATGGAGTAGAGCCCGAACTCCCTGGAAAGCGTCGACTCGGGCGAACGGACCCGGCGCGACGCCCTGGGCTAGCGCGTAGGGGTTCTGCTGCTCGTCGCCCGGCATCCCGAAGTTCTGCGGCAGTAGCAGCGAGACCGATTCGAGCATGTCCGCGCCGGGAGCCTCAAAGGGCGCGGCACCCGGCAAAGCCGGCGTTGCCGACTGGGCCAGCACTGGGTTTTGGTTTGCGCTGGCGATGAGGTCTGTGAAAACGCCAGCGGGGTTGTTCCGGGTTTCCTCGGCGGCGACGTAGGGGGAATAGGGAACCGGGGTTTCCGGCGGGACGTCGACGGTCGGCGGGGGGGTCGGGGACGGGGGGGCCGGGTCGGCTCCGGCCGTGGCCGCCGTCGCGACCGCCGTGGCCCAGGCCGCAAGGCCCACGGCCAGGGCCGCACGCCGCCATCGTGGGGAACTCGGTAGACGGTCCATCGTTTTAGAACACCTTGGTAACGCCGTAGTAAGCCACGAAGTCGTCCTCGTCGGCAGTGGAAGACGTCAGGAACGCATACGAACGCAGTGACGACGCACCTACGCAGTTGTCCACTTTGATGCTGATGTCTTTCAGGGTGATTCGCCCCGCTGTGCCCTTGAATGATTTCTTGTCGATCAGGACGTTGGTGACGGTGCCGGGCCGCGGTTCAACCTCGACCTGGCCCTTAATCGGGAAGGAAATCGTGCCGGGAGCGTTGAAGCCGCCGATCCCGAGGGTGCTGTTGCCGAACGTACCGCCCAATGACCCGTTCAGCTTCACCTTATCCATTTCGATCGCGCAGCCGATCTGGTAGCCGACTTCCAGGGATCCGCCTTCCACGGCGCCGGTCGTCTCTCCAGTGAAGGTGCCGCCGACCATGTAGGCCCGCGAGGACAGCGACGTCGTCAACGGTGCGACCGGCAACTGGGTCTCATTCTTGGCGGCGACCGTGAGGGTTCGTCCGTCCGGGACCTTGGCGATTCCGGGGGCTTCCGATGCCACCGCGCCGGTGTCTAGGGGCGGGGCCGCGGCAGGAACCGGATCGGTGGCCGCGGCGGTGGCCAGGGGCGCCGCCTCCGCGGCACCCGGCGGAACCGGAATAGGCGCGGGATCGGTCGCCGGCACAGCGATGGCCACTGCCGCGGTGGTGAGTCCGGCGAGGGTGAACCCCACCGCGAGTGCCACTGTGCGCTTCAAGACCGTAACCATGAGATGAAACATGGTGCTAGCCCCTTTCTTTCCGGGTCGGGTATCGCGATAAAGGCTTGGGCTAGACGGCTTTGGTGACACCGAGATAGGTCACGACATCGTCGCTGTTATCGGTTGACGCGGTGAAGGTGGCGTAGGACCGGATGAAGGACTGCCCGGCGCACCCGTCGATCTTCACCCGCAGGCCGTTGACGGATACCCGGGACTTGCTGCCTTTGAAGGACTTCTTCCCCACCGGAACGATGTTCACCACGCCCGGCTTGAGGTCGATCTTGATCTGCTGTTCAGCTGTTATCCCGAGAAATACCGGAAAGATGGTCCCCGAGATGAACGGGATTCCCAAGCCCGGGGTGAGCCCCAGGGTCGAGATCGACTCGATGTCGTCCTGGATGATCCCGCAACCGATCTGATAGCCCGCATCGAGTTGACCGCCCGTGAGTTTGGTTTTCCCCGACCCTGTGATCGTGCCCACGAACGTGCCATCGACGATGTACTCGCGCGACCACGGCGAGTTGGTCAGCGGGGCGACCGGTTCGAGGGATTCATTCGTCGCCGACACCGACAGCACCCAACCGTCTGGCGAGGTCAGGGTTCCCGGGGCGCCGGACGGCATCGGGGCAACCGGCACCGCTGGCGCCGGGTTGGCCACCGGCGCGATCACCGGATCCGGCGGGGGGACTGCAGGGTCGGCGGCGGCCTGGGGGATGGCCGCGGCGACGATCAGCAGGCTGGTTCCGGCCAAGGCGGCCAAGCGCAGCAGCATCTCGCGGGCACCTTCCGTTACGGACTTGTGACTGACTGCGACATCGTTGGTCTTCAAGTTGTCCAACAGGCAAACAGGCCGCGAACGCCGAGTTATCGCACGGCGTAGTTCTGGAAGCGTGGTGATAGCGGTCGTCTGACGTCCGGATCTCGCGGTAATCTCGTGCTGTCCAAGAAGCGTCGATGTTGTTGGGGGAGTGGGATGATCACGCCGAGGGCCCGGGTTCGAATAAGTGTCTGCAGCGCGCTGGCCGTGGCACTGCCGTTGATTGTAGGGGTACCTGCGGCGTCTGCCGATCCGACCGACACGTCATCTGCGGAGATCACTGACGCGGATTCGGTTTCGTCCTCGACGCCGGACGGCGAGCAACCGGTTCCATACCCGGGTCCCGGTCTCCCTGAGACTGGCCCACCGATGTCGGAGGCGTGCACACGCTTCACCGCCGCCCTGAATCTGGCGGCCGTAAATTACGATGAATTTGCCTACGCGACCGCCGGAACGGGCAACAGCGTGGACTACCGCGATCCGAATGTGTGGCAGTCCAATGTTATTGGCCGCACCGCACTGCGCGAGGCGGCCCGCGAAGCGCTCGACGCATCCCGAACACCGGGTACTCCACCGGAGATCTCAGGCCCGATGCGTTCCTGGTCGCTGGGCGCCACCAAGCTTCTGGTGATTATGGGTCTGCGGGGTGGCGGCGATACGCTGAACACGGCCGCCACGGCTCTCAACGCGGACGCGCAGAGCACCCAGATGGCGTGCGCGCTCAACGCCAATCGCCCCTGAGGGCCCGTCGCTCAGCGGCCGGCGGTGCCCCGGATCAGGCAGCGCCGCCGGAACCGCCCGCGCCGCCTACACCGGCCCGCACCGGACCACCAGAGGTGCCGGGTTTGCCGTTCGCGCCGCTAGTGGTCCCTCCGTTGCCCTTGCCACCGTCTCCGCCGAAGCCGCCGTTGCCGGAGATAAGTAGCGCTGCGCCGCCGTTGCCGCCGGTGCCGCCGGTGCCACCGGTGGCACCGGTGCCACCCTGGCCGCCAGTGCCGCCGACGCCGCCAAAACCGCCTTCGAAGGGGCCGCCGCCGCCGCTACCGGCCTGTCCGCCGGTGCCACCGGCAAAGCCGGCGCTGCCCTTACCGCCGACACCGCCCGCACCGCCGCCGCCGCCGAGATTGCCCAGGGATGACCCGCCGTTTCCGCCGGCGCCGCCGTTGCCGCCGACGCCCGCGGTGGACTCGCCGCCGGCACCGCCGGCGCCGCCCTTACCGGCCTTTGACGGGGCGACGAGGCCCGCGAGACCGCCGTTGCCGCCGTTGCCGCCGGCCGTGCCAACGGGCGCCTTAGCGCCGGCGCCGGCGTTGCCGCCTGCGCCGCCGCTGCCGGCTACGTAGCTGCCTCGGCCGCCGTTGCCACCGTTACCTGCGGTTCCGGCAGTCGTCGTACCGGCGCCGGCGGCACCGCCAGTGCCGCCGACACCACCGGGTTCGGCGCCCCACAAGCCGCCGTCCCCGCCGTTGCCGCCGTTTCCGCCGTTACCGCCGACTGCGCCGCCTCCGTAGCCGTCGCCGCCATTGCCGCCGCCGTGGGTGATGCCCGTCCCGTCTCCTTGGTAGAGCAGGGGGAACCGGGACTCTTGCCCGCCGTTGCCGCCGTTGCCGCCATTCGGATTGGCGGCATTTCCGGCGCCGCCATTACCGCCCTTGCCGGCGTTGCCGCCGACGGCGATCCCGAAGAACCCGGCACTGCCGCCATTGCCGCCGTTTCCGCCGCTGATGCCATTTCCGCCGTTTCCGCCGCCGGCATAGAACAAGTTGCCCGCCGCGTCGGTTCCTCCGAAGAATCCGCCGTTGCCGCCGTCACCGCCGAAGTTATCCTCGCCCGCAATTCCGAAATCGATCGCGTTGCCGCCGTTGCCGCCCTTGCCGAATAGAAAGGAGTTGCCGCCGTTGCCGCCGTCGTAACCGCTTCCGCCGTTGCCGAAGAGCAGACCGGCGCGGCCGCCGTTACAGGGGCTGCCTTCTGCGCAGTTCGGCCCGCCCACATCGTCGGCGGTGAAGGTGAATCCATCGCCGATCAAGAGGCCGGCGTTCGGGTTTTCGGCGGTGCCGTTACCGAAGAAGATCGAGATGAAGTCCCCAGCAGCGTTTGCCGAGACCGTCGCTGCCGCACTCGGTGTGCTTCCGGCCGCCGAGGCGCCGATGAAGCCGCCGTCGCCTGCGCAGAGGACTTCGCCGATCGAGCACTCCGCCGATGTGAGCCGCACTTCCGGACGGGTGGTCTCGATTGGCCCGGCCGGGAGCATGCCGGCACTGAACAGAGCCATGCCGGCCACGCTGGTCCCAGCGAGGGGAAACAGTGCCAGGCCGGTGCGTACGCGGTGTTTGGACATGGTGGCGGAGGTCCCTTCAGGTTGCGAATGTCGGCTTTGAGCTAGGCGCAATCCAATCGCTCGCCCGTTGCGACCCGCCATGCTGCCGGTGGCCGGAGAGCGAAGATCGGGATAACGGCACCTGAACTCTCAGAGCGTCGCCTTGTAGGCGATCGCGTAGGCCAGTTTGCCGGGTTTCTCGGACTTGATGGGCGCCGTCAGCGCGTCGAAGGCTTTCTGCCCGAACGACTCCAGTTTGCCGAGCGTCTTGGCGTCGAGGCCGTTGGCGATCTCGGTGGTGTCGCTCAGGGCGACCATTGCCGCGCCGATGTTGCCGACGAGTGCGTGGTAGGACGCCATGTCGGTGAGGGTGAAGTCCGCCGGGCGCAGATTCGGGACGGATTGATCGCGCAGCCACTGACCCCAGTAGAACTCCTGGAACGCCGGACTGCTGTCGTCCTGGCTGTAGCCGACGTCTCGGACGAAGACCAGCGCGCCCCGGTACTGGTCGTTGGCGAACGATTTAAGACCGAGGCTGTCCGGGAGTTGTTCGGGCGTAACGGGTTTACCGTCGGCATCTGTGAGCCAGGTCCAACCCTGCGACTGCATCTCGGCCCAGAACGCCTCCGGTGTGGCGTCTTTGAGATTGCCCGTGATCCGCAGCCGGACGCGGGTCTCGGGGCCGGCGCCGGGCGCCTCCCAGAACGACGTCAGGGTGTGGTGGCCGTCGGTGAGATACGGCTGACCACCTGGGCCGATCACCGCGGTCTTCATGGGGACCTTCGATTCATCCGTCTCCGACCCGACCGCCAGCGCACAGGTGAACGATGCCGGGTCGATGACCGTGGCGCCGGGTGTCGCCGACTCCAGACCCTCCTGGCCGTTGGTGGCGCACCACTGGTCGAGCAGTTGGTCTGCCGCCCCGGCGCCCAAGGTGTAGCGGCCCAACCGGTAGTACACCTCGTCGTAGCCCAGCGAGGGCTGGGTGGGCTTGACTTCGTCGAGCCGGATGTCCAGCAGGTCACCGACGCCGACCGCGCAGAAGCGTTCGTTAGCCTGCGGGCAGGCCGGCGCCGCTGCAGGTGCGGGCTTGTCTTCGGTGCGCGTCGCACAGCCCGTCACCGCCAGCAGTGTTATGGCGGTGGCAGCGATTATCCGTGTCGTGCGCATGAGTCGAGGATTCCTCTCGGTCAGCAGGTGACGAACGATCCGAGCCGACCGGTGCCTTCGAGGGTCGCCAGCGATTTATCGGTGCTGGCTGTGACGTCGGTGTTGCCGGTGGTCTTGTCAGCCATGGCGCACTTGGTCTCCAGGAAGCCGACGGGCGCGGAGTTGATCGTCGGCTGCAGCATCCAGTTGGCGTCCGGGGCCTTGGCGATCTCGGCGGCGAAGCCCTCGGCCAGATCGGGTTTATTCATCCGGCTGATCACCAGCCGGTTGGGCGCCCGGTTGAGCATCTCGACGTCGCCCATTGAGTCCCCGGCGACCATGAACAGCTCTCCGCGGCTGATGATGTTGTCGATCGCGCCCGCCTTACCGCCCCGCCACGACGACAGCCCGTCCGGGATGGCGGTGATCTCCAACTGCGCCATCCGCGCCGGTTCGAGATTGATGTAGGCGTCATCGGGACTTTGGTGAGTCAGCTGGTAGTCCGAGAGCAGCGTGCCGCTCGCTCGATCTTTGAGCAGCGTGGTGATTGCGACGACGTGATCCATCGGCAGGGCCGCGTCGGGCCCGTACTTGGCGACGATCGCCGGGTTGAGCGCGTTCTGCACCATCCAGCGCACCGCCCACCCGACGCCGGCCGAGACCACCCACACGTCGTAGCCGTTGCTCCGCAGATTGCCGTAGAGGTCGGCCATCTGCGGGTAGATGAAAGGCCTTCCGGCGCCGAGGATCTTGGATTGCTCCTTCGACGTCAAATCCGCTGCGCCGGCGCCGCCGTCGTAGACCGCGGCGGTCTGGGCCACGAAGTCAGTCAGGGTGCGGCCGGTGAAGGCCGTCGCCGGCATCGGCAGCGAGGAGTACTCCCGGAACGGATCGGCGTCGGCACCGGAGTCCAACAGGGCGTCGTAGTAGTCGGAGATGCCGGCGGTGATCGCCACCGGCGCGCCGTCGGATCCGGTGAACGGCGGGAACATCGCCGGACTCAGGGAGGAGGGGTTGATGGCGTCGGTCTGCTGGACCCGCGCCAGGACGGCCTCACCGATGTCGCGGGCCTGGGTGGTGTTGTCAAAATCGAACACCACGATTTTGCCCTGTCCGGCCGAACCCTGAATCGTCTCGGTGAGCTTCTGGTACACCGACTCCGTCCAGCCGGCCCGGTCCAGCGCCGGCACGTCGCTGTTGGCAACGGGGCTGGTGGTCGCGGTGTCGGCGCTCGGTGTCGTTGGGCCAGTGGAGCAGGCGCCGAGGGTCAGCACTGCGACGGCGGCGCACAGCAGGCGTAGAGGCATGGCGTCAGTGTGGGTGAGCCGGGCAGACGGCGGGCGTCCGGGGGCGCACCGGACAGCCGATGTTCACCTGGTCGCCCATCGGCGTTCACCTCAACGGCGGGGTTCAGTCCTCGATGCTCAGCGCCTGGGTGGGGCAGTTCTCGCAGGCCTGCTCAAGATCGACCCGGCGATCTTCGCCGACGTCGTCCACGAGGATATGCAGTGCGCCGTCAGCGCCGATCTCGAAGATATCTGCGGCGGTCGCCTCGCACAGGCCGATCGAGGAGCACTTGGACTTGTCGACGATGATCTTCATCGCTGCTCCGGCGTGAACTGAGCGGTCATGGACATCACCGTATGGAAGAAGTTGCCGTTGCCCAACTCCGGTTCGCCGACGGAGTGGATGTCGGGCAGCCGGGTCAGCAGCTCGCGGAACGTCGCGGCCAGCTGGCGACGGGCCAACTGCGCACCCAGGCAGTGGTGGATGCCGCCGCCGCCGAAGGCGACGTGCCTGTTCGGCGAACGCGATAGGTCAAGGCGCTCAGGATGATCGAACACCTCGGCATCGCGGTTGGCCGAGGAGTAGAACATGATCACCTTGTCGCCTTCGGTGATCTGGTGGCCGCCGAGTTCGGTGTCACGGGCGGCGGTACGCCGGAAGGTCATGATCGGGGTGGCCCAGCGGATGATTTCCTCGATGGCCAACGGCAGGCGGCCGTCCAGGTCCTCCAGGAGCCAGGCGCGCTGATCCGGGAAATCGGTGAGCGCCTTGAGCCCGTGCGAGATCGACTGTCTGGTGGTGTCATTGCCGGCGATGATCAGCAGGGCGAAGATCGACGAGATGTCGTCGTCGGTCAGCCGTTCGCCGTCGACTTCGGCCTGGACCATCGCCGTCATCAGGTCGTTCTCCGGCTTGCTGCGGCGGGCGGCAATGAGTTCGTGCGCGATGCCATGAATGGTGGTGACGGTCTGGAACACCCGGGCCAACGGGTCGGCGCCCTGCAGCAGCCGCGGGTCGCGCCAACCGTCGGCGAACTGCGACTCGTAGGCGATAGTCCGGCGGTGCTCCTCCGGGATGCCGACCATGTCGCAGATGTTGTGCATCGGAACCAGGGAGGCCACCTCGGTGACGAAGTCGACCTCGCCCTGGCCGGCGATGTCGTCGACGATGCTCCGGGAGTTGGCGACGATGTGCTCGTCGATACGGGCCAGTTGCTTCGGCGTGAACGCCGCCGCCATCAGGCGCCGGATCTTGGTGTGCCGCGGGGGATCCATCGCGATGAAGCCCTGTGCGGCGTCGAGAACCTCCAGTGGCAGCGACTCGAAGGTGATGCCCTTACCGGACAGGAAATCACCGGGCCGCCGGGTCACCTCAACGAGGTCGGCGTGGCGCACCACGGCCCAGAAGCCCTGATCGTTGGGATCGGCGAACATGCCGTTGCTCACCGGACGGTGCCAGGAGATCGGTCGGTGGGCGCGTAACTCGGCAAAGACCTTCTCGCGGTCGGTGGCGGTGGCCGCCCAGAACTCCGCGGAGGAGATGTCGGCGGGGTCATACGGTCGCTCGGCGCGAGTCAGGATGGCGGTCATTCCACGAGCATCTGACATAAATCAGAAAATGTCAAGATAACTCGACGGCTTAAGCATCTATGTCTCCTCCGCTAGACTTCACCGCGTGACTGTCGTGGACCTCCGGGCCGAAACCCGGGCCTTCGGGCGGGCCCGGTTGCGCGAACTCGCACTCGACGCGGCCCGCGACATCGTCCTGACCCGCGGTTGGGCGGCGGTCCGGATGGGCGCGATCGCCACCGCGATCGGTATCAGTCGCCAGAGTCTGCACGGTGAGTTCGGCACCAAGGACGAACTGGGCAACGCCCTTGTCCTGCGAGAGACCACGGAATTCCTCGACGGCGTCGCAGCTCGGCTTGCCGAACACCCCGCAGATCTCGCGGGCGGCGTCGCCGACGCGGTCGAGTTCATGTTGTCGGCGACGCTCGATGATCCACTCCTGCAGACGATTCTGACCCGCGCGCCGGTCAACGGGGGCGATCAGGCACTGCTCCCGCTACTGACCACCCGTGGCGAACCGCTGATCGAACATGCAATGGACATCGTCGGTCGCTGGGTCGACGCACAGTGGCCGTCAGCAGATCCCAACGACACCCGGCTCATGGTGGAAAGCGTTGTGCGCCTTGCGCATAGTCATCTCCTCACCCAGACTCAGTCGCCGGCCGAGTCGGGTCGCGACTTGGCTTTGGTGGCATGCCGCTGTCTGCGCCTGCCCGATCCGTTGAGTTGAGGGCGAGGTATGGAGGTATAGCTGTATCACCGGTGATACAGTTGAGGGGTGGAAACAGGTCGTGGGGTGGAAACGGGAGGAACCGAAGCAGTCAGCGTGCGGGATCTCCGCAATAGCGGCGGTGAGGTTCTCTCCCGGGTGGAACACGGGGAAACCCTCGTTATCACCCGAGATGGACGCCCAGTCGCGGAGTTGCGACCGTTAGCGCGCCGCAGTTCCAGTGCCGCTGTATTGATCGCCCGCCGACGACACCTGCCGGCGGTCGATCCGCACAAGTGGCTCGCCGAAATTGACGATCTCATTGATTCGGAGTTGTGATGGGCACGGGAATGCTCGACACCTCGACGGTCATTCTGCTGGGCCGCATCAGTGATCCGAACACACTTCCTGAACAATCCGTGATCAGCGCCGTCACTTTGGCCGAGTTATCCGTTGGGCCGCAGATCACCAATGACCCAATCGAGCGCGCCGCACGGCAGGCCCATTTGCAGCAGGCCGAGAGTGACTTCGACGCCATCGCCTTTGACGCCCGTGCTGCCCGAGCTTTCGGGGCGGTCGCTGCTGCGCTGCGATCCTCTGGTCGCAAGAGGGCGGCGCGCACCTACGACGCCCTGATCGCTGCTACGGCAATCGCCAACGGCATCCCGCTCTACACGTGCAATCCGGACGACTTTCAAGGCATTCCGGCTCTCGACCTCCGCCGGGTGCCGCACCCGGAACACTGACGCTTCGGAGCCCACCGTCGACACGACCGCTACCCTGATCGCAACCGCCCGAGGGGAACCGATGACGAGGATCGCAGCGCTGCAGTCGCGCACACCGCACCTGTCCTGGCTGCCTCGTGGATTGGTGGCCGGAGCAGCTGGAACCGCGGCGATGGCGACCTGGTATCACGTCGAACGCACGGCGCGGCGCGGCCGCTACACCGGCGTGGTCGCGCTGGCCGACGGCACTCCGGTGGAGGGCCTCTGGTCGCACGAGGGCCTGGACTATGACGACAGCATCGTGCCCGGCCAGATCGTGGCCAAACTCCTGCGACTGCCCAAGCCCACCCCGCGCCAGGCCGGCGCGATCACCCTGGCGCTGCGGTGGACCTACGGATCGGCATTCGGAGTGGCGCACGTGCTGTTGCGCAACCGCCTGCGGGAGCCGTACGCCAGCCTGATCTTCGGCACCATGCTGACCACGATGACGTCGGTGGCCTTCCCGGTGCTGGGCCGCACGCCGGTGCCGTGGCGCTGGCCGGTCGACGCCCAGATCAGCGCGGCCGGCAGTCACGGCGCCTACATCCTGACCGCCTCGGCATTGGACAACCTGCTGCGGTGATCAGACCGATCGGCCCTGCCGCAACCCAATGTTCACCTTCGCTCCTCAACCTGGGCGGCATGAAACGCTCGCGGTGCACCTCGCAACGGCGATAACCTACACACCTGTCCTGCCCTCCTGCGCGGAAGGAAACACCATGGCAAGTCCCGAACCGGGCGCCCGCCACCGCGTCGTCGTGATCGGCTCCGGATTCGGGGGACTGAATGCGGCCAAGTACCTCAAACGCGCCGACGTCGACGTGACACTCGTCGCCAAGACCACCAGTCACCTGTTCCAGCCCCTGCTGTACCAGCTAGCCACCGGGATCCTGTCCACCGGTGACATCGCCCCGACTACCCGGCTGATTCTGAAAAAGGTCAAGAACTGTCAGGTGCTGCTCGGCGATGTCGAAGACATCGACCTGACCAATCGGACCGTCACCTCGAGACTGATGGCCACTGAGACGGTGCTGCCGTTCGACAGCCTGATCGTCGCAGCCGGAGCGCAGCAGAACTATTTCGGCAACGACCACTTCGCCACGTTCGCCCCCGGTATGAAGACCATCGACGACGCACTGGAGTTGCGTGGTCGGATCATGGGGGCGTTCGAGGCGGCCGAGGTCACCACCGACCCGGACGAGCGGACCCGGCGGTTGACGTTCGTGGTGGTCGGCGGTGGACCCACCGGAGTGGAATTGGCCGGCCAGATCGCCGAACTCGCCCGGCGCACACTGCCCGGGGCGTTTCGCACCATCGACCCCACCGAGTGCAAGGTGATGCTGTTCGACGGCTCGCCGTTCGTGCTGTCGCCGATGGGAGAGAACCTCGGCCGCAAGGCGGAGCGTCGGTTGGAGAAGATGGGCGTGGAGGTCCACGGCAACTCGGTGGTGACCGAAGTCGACTACCTGGGTGTCACGGTCAAGGACAAGGAATCCGGAGAAGAACGCCGGATCAACTGTGCCTGCAAGGTGTGGGCGGCCGGGGTGCAGGCCAGCCCGCTGGGCGAAACCCTCGCCGAGCAGTCCGACGGCACCGAGATCGACCGGGCCGGCCGGGTGGTCGTCGAACCCGATCTGAGCATCAAAGGTCACCCGAACGTCTTCGTCCTCGGTGACATGGCATCGGTGCCCAACGTGCCCGGCGTCGCCCAGGGCGCGATCCAGGGCGCGAAATATGCGACCAAGACCATCAAACGGATGATCGCCGGCACCGACGACCCGGCCACCCGCGTGCCGTTCAAGTACTTCGACAAGGGCAGCATGGCGACGATCTCGCGCCACCACGCCGTGGCCAAGGTCGGCAAACTTGAATTCAGCGGCTACTTCGCCTGGCTGTCCTGGCTCGTCCTGCACCTGGTGTATCTGGTTGGTTTCAAAAACCGGGTCAGCACGCTGGTGAGTTGGATGATCACCTTCTCCTCGAACAGTCGCGGCCAACTGGCCACCACCAGTCAATGGGTCTACGCCCGGCTGGCCATGGGCATCGTGGAGAAGCAATTCCACGATGCCGCCGAACGCGCGGAGGAACGCGCCGAGGAACTCGACCCGGCGTAGAACCAGCGTCACAAACAGAGAGTGCGTGATGGCGAGATACAGCTACACCTGTGAGGATCACGGAGCGACCGAGGTCGCTCTGCCGATCGGCACCGCGCCGCAACAGTTGGACTGCCCGCAGTGCGGCGAGGTTGCCCGGCGGGTCTACTCCTCACCGATGTTGTCGGCGGTGGATCGCAGCCGGATGTCCCTCATCGACTCCACCAAAGAGACATCGGATCGGCCCGAAGTGGTCACATCCATTCCCCGAGGCGGCCGCATCAACAGCCGGCCGACCCCGATGGCACCACCGGACCCGCGGCTGCAGAAACTACCGCGTCCCTGAGCCAGGGTGTCCGTCAGCCGGCCTACTTCTTCCAGGGGTGCGGCGCCCAGCCCTTGTGGTCCTTCCACAGCGACTTCGGAACGGACTTGCCTCCGGATACCTGGGGCACCTTGCCGTGGCCTGGACGCAAGTCGATGTCGAAAATCGCCGTCGGCAGGTACACCGTCGAGCAGGCGTTGGGAATGTCGACCACGCCGGACAGTCGGCCCTCGATGGGCGCGGTGCCCAGCACCATCAGCGCCTGGATGCGGCTGTAGCCGAACTTCTCCAGAAAATCGATGGCATGCAGGCACGCGCGCTGATAGCCCAGGAACGGATCGAGATAGCGCTGCTCGTCCTCCAGTGTCACCGAGGTGCCGGAGAACGCCAGCCACTCGCTGTACTGCGGGTCGGTGGTTCCGGGCATGAAGATGGCGTTCTCGCCCACGCCGTACTTGGCCATACCGTCTTTGATGACATCGACGCCGAGCACCATGTAGCCGCCCATCTCGATGGCGCCGCAGAACGTGATCTCGCCGTCGCCCTGGGAGAAGTGCAGGTCGCCGAAGGACAGATTGGCGCCGTCGACGAACACCGGGTAGAACACTCGCGTTCCCTTGGTGAAGTTCTTGATGTCCTGGTTACCGCCGTTCTCCCTGGGCGGGGCGGTCCGGGCCGCCTCGCCGGCCACCCGGTCGAATTCCTTGCCCTTCAGCGATCCCAGGATGGCGCTGTCAGGGTTGGGCGGCAAAGCCAGTGGGGGAACCCGGTCGGGATCGGTGGCGATCAGCGCACCCTCGCGCTTGTTCCACCGCGCCAGCAGCTTGTCCGACGGCGCGGTTCCCATCAGGCCGGGGTGCTGGATGCCGACGTAGGACACGTCGGGCACGTGCCGGGAGGTGGCGACGCCACCGCGGAAGTCCCAGATCACCTTGTAGGCGTCGGGGAACCACTCGGTGAGGAACCCGCCACCGTTTTCGGTGGGGAAGATGCCGGTGTAACCCCAACCCTGACCCGAGATTCCCTTGGGGTCCTCGGTGTCGCAGGGGCCGATGTCGAGGATGTCGACAACGAGCAGGTCACCCGGCTTTGCACCTTCGACGCGGAACGGGCCGGAGAGCACGTGCACGCCCGGTAGTGGCGCATCGCGAACGTCGTCGGCGGAGTCGTCATTGCGGATCGCACCGTCGAACCACTCCCGGCAGTCGGCGCGGAATACGTCTCCGGGCTTGACCGTGACGTTGGCCGGGATATCGGGGTGCCAGCGGTTGTGGCCGACATGCTTTTGGTTCTGGAACGACTTCTTGTCATCGAGGGGGAAGAGATTTTTCGGCACTTGGGGTGTTCCTTCCTGGTGGGGTTGACCGGAGCGGTCGGATTTTTTACGTGGTCGCCGGCGCCGTGCTGCGCTCCGGTTTGACGAGGACTGCCAGGGCGCCGAAGACGACGACACCGAAGACGGCCAGACCGATGGCGAGGTTCTTACTGGCGAATTCCTTCCAGCCGTCGGTCAGCAGCAGGAACGCCGGGATGGCCCCGGTGACCCAGCCCTGGACGACAGCGACCGCGCCGGTGTAGCGGCCCAGTGAGTCCCGCCCGCGACCGAGCAGGAAGAAGAACAGCAGCCACAGGAACGACCAGTAAAGCCAGATCACCCCGAACGCGTAGTCCTTGTCGCGGAAGGAGATCACCGCGTAGGCCACCGCGCAGATGGCGACAAACAACGAAAAGTAACCCAGGCCGGTGCCATCGAGGTCGTTCCACAGATTCATCGCAACGTAGAGGTAGGTGAACCCGAACAGGTATAGGCCCGACGCCGCCAGAATCTGCGTGGTGTTGCCGTCTGCGGTGAAGATCAGGTACGTCGGCGTGATCACCTGCAGGATCCCGACGAAGATGTTCAGTGGCACGGCGGCGCGGGTATCGACCCAGCCCAGCAGCATGCAGCCGTTCAGGAACAGAACAGCGCCGACGTAGAGCAGTCCGACAGATCCCATAACCCCCGCCCTCCTTATGACTGCACGGCACGGCGCGGTGCATGTCCAGTCATCGGGGTTGAGCGACAAGCGAACCGATCCGGAGGATCAACTCGCTTCCAAGTTCGGAGATCGTCCCCTCTCGTGGGAAATAGCGGTGCGACGAACACTGTCGCGACAACCCGACAGCACTGACACTCGACCCCCGAGGAGCGGACTGTGAGGGTTTTGGCGAAACACACACGAAACAATTCGTAATTCGGGTTATCTGCTCGAAACGCGATGAGCGGGACTTTCGCGTCGGCGACATCTGGCCTAGCCTCGAAATCGGCCCGGTTGCCCCAACCGCGCTAGGTGGTGATGCGGTGACACGACAGGCCCCCGGGACCCGGGCGCCGGCCGATGTGCTCGCCGCGGTGCCGCTCGAGGAGCGGCTGATCCTGCCGTGTCTGCAACGCATCCAGAACTCCTTCGGGTACGTCACCGATGACTCGGTGGATGCGGTCGCAGGCTTCCTCAACGTCAGCCGCGCGGAGGTGATCGGCGTGCTTACCTACTACCACGATCTGCGGCGCACACCCCCGCCGGCGGTGGCGGTCGCCGTGTGTGTTGCCGAAGCCTGCCAGGCGCAGGGATCACGCTCGTTGATCCACGATATTGAAGTCGACTTCCGGGTCGCGGTGGGGGAGCAATCAGCTTCTGCACCAATCGAATTCGCGAAAACCTACTGCCTGGGCAACTGCGCGCTGGGCCCGGCGGTCATGGTGAATGGACGGCTGGTCGGGCGCTGCGATATCGGCCGGGTACGGGCCGCGGTGGCCGCCGCGCAGGAGAGCATCCGGTGAGCGTGCGCATCTATGTGCCCGGTGATTCGGCCGCGTGTTCAGTGGGCGCCGACGAGGTCGCGGCGATGATCACCGAGTTGGCCGCCGCCGGAGGTGCCACCGTGGAGGTGATCCGCAACGGATCGCGGGGCATGCTCTGGCTGGAGCCGTTCGTCGAGGTTCAGACCCCCGCCGGGCGTGTCGGTTACGGCCCCGTCGCACCCGGGGACGTGGCGTCGCTGATCGACGCCGGCCTGCTCGAGGGCCGAGACCACGCGCTCGGGCACGGACTGGTTGAGGAGATCGGGTGGCTGGACCGCCAGCACCGGGTGAGTTTCGCCCGGGTGGGCCTGGCCGACCCGCTGGACCTCGACGAATACCGGAAGATGGGTGGCCTGGCCGGGCTGCGCCGGGCCGTGGACACCCCCGTCGAGGAGGTGGTCGGCGACATTCTGGCCTCCGGCCTGCGCGGCCGCGGCGGCGCAGGCTTCCCCGCCGGGATCAAGTGGCGCACCGTGCTGGAGGCGGAGGCTGAGCAGAAGTACTTGTGCTGCAATGCCGATGAGGGAGACAGTGGCACCTTCGCCGACCGCATGCTGATGGAGGGTGACCCCTTCACCCTGCTGGAGGGCATGGCGATCGCCGGGGTCACTGTCGGGGCGAGCCTCGGCCTGATCTACGTCCGCTCGGAGTATCCCGCCGCGATCCGCACCCTGCGCACCGCGGTGGACATCGCTCGCGTCGACGGCTGGTTGGGTGCGGACGTGATGGGTTCTGGTCGGCCCTTCGACGTGCGCGTCGTCGAGGGCGCGGGCTCCTATGTGTGCGGCGAGGAGACCGCCATGCTGGAGAGCCTGGAGGGCAAGCGCGGGATGGTGCGGCCCAAGCCGCCAATCCCGGCACTGCAGGGGTTATTCGGCAAGCCGACCCTGGTGCACAACGTGCTCACCTTGTCGGCGGTGCCGGCGATCCTGGCCGACGGCGCCGCGGCCTATCAGGGCCTCGGGGTGGACCGCTCCCGCGGAACCCAGGTATTCCAACTCGCCGGAAACATCGCCCGCGGCGGGATCGTGGAACTGGCCTTCGGGGTGAGCCTGCGTGAACTCGTCGAGGATTTCGGTGGCGGAACGCGTTCCGGGCGCCCGGTGCGCGCCGTCCAGGTGGGCGGACCGTTGGGTGCATACCTGCCCGAATCGGCGCTCGATGTCTCGATGGATTACGAGGCTCTCCTGGCAGCTGATTCGATGCTCGGCCACGGCGGGGTCGTCGTCTTCGACGACACCGTGGACATGGCCGCCCAGGCCCGCTTCGCGATGGAGTTCTGCGCCGTCGAATCCTGCGGCAAGTGCACCCCGTGCCGGATCGGCTCCACCCGCGGCGTCGAGGTCATCGACAAGATCACCGCGGGCGTGGATCGCGCGCGTAACCTTGTGCTTCTAGAGGAGTTGTGCGAGACCATGACCGACGGATCACTGTGCGCGATGGGCGGACTGACGCCGCTGCCGGTGCGCAGTGCCGTGACACACTTCGGCGAGGACTTCCACCGACCGGTGAATGGCGGGCGACGGCAATGACACTCCTGAAGGAGCCCGACCACGGCACGCCGGCATCGGCGTCCGAGCAGATGGTGTCGGTGGACATTGACGGTGTGATGGTGACGGTGCCCGCCGGGACGTCGGTGATGCGGGCGGCGTCCGAAGCCGGACTGGCCGTGCCCAAGCTGTGCGCCACCGACTCGCTGCAGCCGTTCGGTTCTTGCCGGCTGTGTTTGGTGGAGATCGACGGGAAGAAGGGCACCCCGGCCTCCTGCACCACTCCGGTGGAACCGGGCATGGTGGTGCACACCCAAACCCCCCGCGTCGAGCGACTGCGCCGCAATGTTATGGAGCTCTACATCTCCGACCACCCGCTGGACTGCCTGACCTGTCCGGCCAACGGCGACTGCGAACTCCAAGACATGGCCGGTGTGGTCGGACTGCGCGAGGTCCGCTACGGATTCGCCGGCGAAAACCATCTCGACGCGCCCACCGACACCAGTAATCCGTACTTCGACTTCGACGAGTCCAAGTGCATCGCGTGCAGCCGCTGCGTGCGGGCGTGCGACGAAATCCAGGGCACCCTGGCGCTGACCATCGTCGGCCGCGGCTTCGACTCCAAGGTGAGCGCCGGCGGAACGAACTTCATGGACAGCGAATGCGTCTCATGTGGAGCGTGCGTGCAGGCCTGCCCGACGGCGACGTTGTCGGAGAAGTCGGTCATCGAACTCGGGATCCCGACCCGCAGTGTGCTGACCACCTGCGCCTACTGCGGGGTGGGCTGCTCGTTCAAGGCCGAACTGCGCGGCGACGAACTGGTCCGGATGGTGCCGCACAAGGACGGCGGCGCCAACGAGGGCCACTCGTGTGTCAAGGGCCGCTTCGCCTGGGGATACGCCACCCACCCGGATCGTGTTACCGCACCGATGATTCGGGACTCCATCGGCGATCCGTGGCGGGAGGTGTCCTGGGAACAGGCCATCGACTACGCCGCCCGCCGACTGCTCCAGATCCAGGCCGCCCACGGCGTGGACAGCATCGGCGGCATCACCTCCTCGCGCTGCACCAACGAAGAGGTGTTCGTGGTGCAGAAGATGGTCCGGGCGGCCTTCGGCAATAACAACGTCGATACCTGTGCCCGGGTCTGCCACTCGCCCACCGGCTACGGCCTCAAGCAGACCTTCGGCACTTCGGCGGGAACCCAGGATTTCAAGTCCGTCGCCGCGGCCGATGTCATCGTCGTGATCGGGGCCAACCCCACCGATGCGCATCCGGTGTTCGCCTCCCGGATGAAGAAGCGATTGCGCTCCGGTGCACGCCTGGTCGTCATCGACCCGCGCCGCATCGACCTGGTGCGTTCCCCGCACATCCAGGCTGAGCACCATCTGCAGTTGCACCCCGGAACCAACGTGGCCGTGGTGAACGCGATGGCGCACACGATCGTCGACGAGGGACTGGTCGATACCGAGTTCGTCGCGCAACGCTGCGACCCCGAGCTGTACCGGGAGTGGGAGGAGTTCATCCGACTGCCGGAGAACAGCCCCGAGGCGATGGCGGAATTCAGCGGTGTGCCCGCCGCCGACGTCCGGGCCGCGGCACGGCTGTACGCCGCCGGGCCGAACTCGGCGATCTACTACGGCCTCGGCGTCACCGAGCACAGCCAGGGCTCGACCATGGTGATGGCGATGGCGAACCTTGCCATGGCCACCGGAAACATCGGTCGCGATGGCGTCGGGATCAATCCGCTGCGCGGTCAGAACAACGTTCAGGGCTCGTGCGACATGGGGTCCTTCCCGCACGAGTTCCCCGGCTACCGTCACGTCTCCGACACCGTGGTGCGTGAGCAGTTCGAATCCCTCTGGGGAACGATGTTGCAGTCCGAGCCCGGCCTGCGGATCCCCAATATGTTCGACGCCGCCGTCAGCGGCGACTTCAAAGCGCTATTCGTCCAAGGCGAGGACATCGCCCAGTCGGATCCGAACACCCATCACGTGGTGGCCGCGCTGGAGTCGTTGGAGTTGCTGATCGTGCAGGACTTGTTCCTCAACGAGACCGCGAAGTACGCCCACGTGTTTCTGCCCGGCACATCGTTTCTGGAGAAGGACGGCACCTTCACCAACGCCGAACGGCGGATCAACCGGGTACGTCCGGTGATGAAGTCCAAGATCGGCAGGCAGGAGTGGCAGGTCGCCTGCGATCTGAGTACCGCGCTGGGCTATCCGATGAAGTACGACTCCGCGGCGCACATCATGGACGAGATCGCCGCGTTGACACCAACCTTCGCCGGGGTGTCCTTCGGCCTGCTCGATGAGGTGGGCAGCGTGCAGTGGCCGTGCAACGCCGAGCAACCACTGGGCACACCGATCATGTACATCGACCGATTTACCCGTGGCGACGGCGCCTTCCAATTGACGCCGTACGTGCCCACCGACGAGCGCAGCACCCGTCGCTTCCCGCTGCTGTTGACCACCGGCCGGATTTTGAGCCAGTACAACGTTGGCGCGCAGACCCGCCGAACGGCGAATGTCGCCTGGCACGACGAGGACGTGCTCGATATCCATGCCTCCGATGCCGAGATGCGCGGTATCACCGACGGGGCCTGGGTGAGCCTGACCAGCCGTGTCGGATCGACGGTGCTGCGGGCGCACATCTCCGACCGGGTTCCGCCGGGCGTGGTGTACACGACGTTCCACTATCCGGTCAGCGGCGCCAATGTGGTGACCACCGACAACTCCGACTGGGCCACCAACTGTCCGGAGTACAAGGTGACGGCCGTGGAGGTCGCGCCACGGCTTCGCGGTCCGGAGCAGGTGGAGGGAACCGCGGAAACCGAAGCGGCGGCCGGCCGGTAACCGTGCTGATCGAGACCCTCATCCGGATGGGCCAGCAGATCGCCCTCAACAACGGCGCGCTGCCACCGGATCGCGCCGCCGATCGGATCGCCGGACATCTCAGGGCGTTCTGGACGCGCGCGATGATCGCCGAACTGCAGGCATTCGCCAGCACCGATTCCGGTCGGTTGGACCCCAGTCTCGTTGCAGCCCTGCGCCAACTGTCGTCACCTAGGTAACCTCGCCGACTTGTCGGTGGGGGCGCTTATGGTCAGGCCGGATTGGATCGAGGGGGATTTGACAGAGGGGGAGAAGTGATTGCTCGAGTGATTTTCAGCGGCCTGGTCGCGGCGGTCTCGACCATGGTGTTCGCCGCGCCGCACGCGTTGGCAGACAACGTCTGCGTGGGGGTGATGAATCAGAGCGGATGCAACCCGGCACCGTGGAACGGCCAACTGATGGAGACCTGGAACACCCCGGGTTATTACGGTGGCTGGACCAACGGCCCGGTGGCCTGCGACCCGTTCACCCTGCAGTGCCGCGGGTGGGTGCAACCCTGACCGGACGCTGACCCGCCGTAGGATCAGCGGAGGCAGTGTCAGGGTGCGGAGCGGGCGGAGGCCGATGACCAGGCGGCAGTTGGCTGCGCTGTCGGTGTTGTGCCTGGCGGTGTTCATGGTCGCTGTCGATGGCACGGTGATTAGCGTCGCTGTTCCGGCGATCACCGAGGAGTTGAAGCCCAGCTACAACCAGATCCTCTGGATCGGCGACATCTACTCCTTCGTGCTCGCCGGACTGCTCATCACCATGGGCAACCTCGGCGACCGGGTGGGGCGCAAGCGCCTGCTGCTGATCTCCAGCGTGGCCTTTGGGGTGGCCTCGGCGGTGGCCGCCTTCGCGCCGACCCCAGAACTGCTGATCGCCGCCCGGGTGCTGCAGGGTGTGGCGGGGGCGGGTCTGATGCCCTCGACGCTGGCGCTGCTGCGCACCGTCTTCATCGACGATGCCCAACGCATGCGCGCCGTCGGCATCTGGAGTGCGGCCGGCGCGGGCGGCGCCGCCATGGGACCGACGGTGGCGGGGATCCTGCTCGAGCATTTCTATTGGGGCTCAGTGCTGTTGGTGAACCTTCCAGTGGTGGCACTGATCGCGGCGGTGGGTGCGTGGGCGCTGCCCGAAGCCCGCAGCCAGAGCAGGCAACCACTCGACGCCGCCTCTGTGGTGTTGTCCACGGCCGGCATTCTCGGGGTGGTCTACGGGATCACCGAACTGGCGCACATCGGTCTGGGCCACTGGCCGCCGTACCTGGCACTGGCGGCGGGAGCCCTGCTGCTGGCGGTGTTCCTGCGTCGGCAACGACAGATGCCCATGCCACTGCTGGACCTGACGTTGTTCGCCCAGTCGAGATTTTCGGCGGCGATCGTCGCGCAGACGGTGATCGTGTTCGCCAACGTCGGCGCACTGTTCTTCCTGCCGATCTTTCTGCGTCAGGTCAATGGCTTCTCAGCACTGCAGTCCGGTCTCTCGACGTTGCCGGAGTCGTTGGCCGGCCTGGTGACGGCGTTCAACGCGGCGCGTCTGACCGGCAGGTGGGGACAGCGGCGAGCAATGCTGGTGGGGTTGGCGGCAGGGGGTGCCGGTCTGATATCGCTCGGCCTGGTGATACCGCTGTCCTACCCGGCCATGGTGGTTCCCCTGATGCTGATGGGCTTCTCGTTTGGACTCGTGGTCACCGTCGTCTCGGACCTGGTGCTGATGAGCGCGAGCACGGACCGGGTCGGCGCGGCCACCGGAATCTCGGAGACGTCCTTTGAATTGGGTAACGCCCTGGGGATCGCGATTGTCGGCAGCCTGGTGTCGCTGCTCTATCTGTTTTCCACCGGATTGCCGGCCAATCTCACCGCGGCGGGGGATTCCGGTGGGTTGACCACCGCGATGTCCGGCGCCACCATCATCTGCGGCGTGCTGGTGTTGGCGACCACGTTCGTGGTGGCGCGCGCGGTCCGGGAACAGGCGGTCGTCGCCGCCGCCGATACCCGCCGGTGACGGGGCGACGCCTGCCCGACCCGCCGTCGGAGCGCCGGCAGATCCGGCAGTGGGTGGACAGTCACCTCGGTGATCTGTGCGTGCCGGCGCCGTCGGCTACCGCCGAGAACACCGACGGCGTGACGTCCCCGCGCATCCGCGGCGGACAGCACGCGGCCGACGCGGCGATGCAGGCCTTCGACGTCGGCGGGTATGCGCGGCGGCGCAACAACGTCTGGCCGCCGGCCGACCGCGGGGCGTCGGGACTGTCGCCCTACATCCGGCACGGCCTGCTCACGTTGCGGGAGGTGTGGGATCACGTGGCCGGCGGTCCGCCGTCGGATGTGACGAAGTTCCGCGACGAACTGCTGTGGCAGGAATATGCCCGGCATCTGTATGCCCGGGTTGGAACGGCATCGCGAGCGTCGCTGCGGTTCGTCGTCAATGAACGCACCCGGGTTTCGGCGGCGCCGGACACTCCGTGGACCTCATCGGCGCCGGACACTCCGTGGACCTCATCGGC
>Ga0247834_1000950_pt1 | contig 52732 bp, 70 predicted proteins | sample LaCruzMarch2015__8_FD_187118 | JGI IMG/M metagenome (GOLD analysis project Ga0247834, IMG submission 187118) | Freshwater microbial communities from meromictic Lake La Cruz, Castile-La Mancha, Spain - LaCruzMarch2015_12m | ecosystem: Environmental > Aquatic > Freshwater > Lake | place: Spain... | reverse complement strand
TGCCTAATGCCACTTCACAGGTTTGGCGTTTTGGCACAGATGGTGTGTTAACATTCCCAGATTCCACGACACAGAGCACAGCAGCAACAATCACCGTGGTGGGCGATGACAGCACTGGAACGACATTGAACGCAGGCGAGACCATCCGGATCGCTGGCACACAGAACATAACCACGGCAGTGAGTGGAGACACTTTAACGATCACTGGACCCAACCTTTCATCATATCTTACATCAGTGCCAAGCACGATAGCTGTAAATGAGATATCTTCTTCAGATTCATCAGCCATACAGATCAACGATGCCGTGAACATTTCCGGTGCACTCACGTTCCATGGTGCAGGATTGACATTCCCAGATGCCACTACGCAGACCACAGCATTTACCGGTAATGCAGCCACAATTAATATCACAAACACCAACGGAATAGACACAAACTATTCCATAACTTTTGTTGAGAACAGAGATGCCGATCAATACCTACGAGGCGATGTTGATTTGACTTTTAACTCCGCAACTAATCTCTTAACTGCTGGAAATATTGCTACCAATACCATAGTGGTAAACGAGCTATCATCTGCTGACTCATCTGCCATACAGATCAACGATGCAGTGAATGTGTCTGGGTCCATTGCGGCCAGCAGCATAGTGGCTAACAATTTGTTAACTGGCATAAAGACATCTACCATAGTGTCTGGTGTGCTGACTTTAGATTTTACATTTGGCACACACATTGTAAATCACAATGCCAACATAACCAGCATAACATTCACAAATGCAAGTGCGGTCAAATCATCACAGGTAACTGTGATTTTGACGCAGGACGCCACGGGCGGCAGGACCATCACGGGCTCCTATGCCACGGCGGGCGGATTGGGATTGGACATATCCACCACTGCTAATGCTGTGAACATCATCACTTTTTTAACTCGAGACAATTCAACTTTCTTCGGATTCAGCAACGGCAAGAGCTTCAGCTAGGAGGAAAAACACATGCCTGTTCTCCCATCTATACAGTACGGAGACCTAAAGGGCAACCACACCATCAGCGGCACAGCGGAACCCAACGCCAGGGTATTGCTGTACAATCCAGCCGAGGGCAGATACGTCAAGTCCGTGGATGCTGATGCCAGCGGCAATTTTGATTTTGGCTCTTTGAATTCGTCAGTGCCCTTGCAGATCAGGGTGGCGGGCAGCAATGACTTCACCTGCGAGGCCACTTCTCCCACCGTGAAGCCAGCAGCAGCACTGCAGTTGAACAATGGCAAAATGATCATCAAGCCACAATATTTTCCTGGAGCAGATGGCCAACAATATTTCATAACTGGACCCAAGGGTGTTTTCATAGATAGGAACGGCCCCGGGTCCGGTGCCGCGATAGAATTCCAACTTGCTTCCCCGGGAGATGTCTATCCCAGTGTCGGCACGGATGTGCCATATGATCCATATGTCTATGGTGCTCCACCATACATACCCTCTGTGGGAGGACATCCTTTGAAGTCCTACACCATGACCAGTTTTGGTCAGGGCTACGTGGATCCTGTGCTGGTACTCACTGGCACAGTCAGAACCTATCCATCAAGTGGAGGTTATGGTTGGAGTTACCTTCCTGGCATAAACCCCGCCACTGGAGAAACTTATAAACAACAATACCCCGGTGGCGTGGTTTATGAAGGCACCGCACCTCCACCACCTGAACATTTCGCTGGATATGGATGGGAAGTGAGCCAGAATACCTGGTGGGGAAAACTAGACATACATGAGGAAATACCTTGTTATACCAGCGAGACACAGGATGCGAATAATGTGACCAGCAACATAACCTCACGCTGGGGCGCAAGCAACACCTGGGGACAGTATCAGATCAGTTCCACTTATGGTCCAAGATTGAATGCGCAGGTGGCTGGCTACAGCAACATAGATTACAATGTCAGCTGCACCACCGAAGACAGCACACAACCTGGCCCCGCATTGCAGGAAAAATTGTCACAGATATGGATGGAGGGATGGGCTCCAAATGCTGAAGCTACCTTGATGGGGGCCAATTACGACCTTTACACCAGATTGATACATGGTCATAATGGACAAATATCAGGATTGGCTCCAAACAAGGTCACTGGTCAGCCAGCCAATAATTTGGACAACAGTGCCCTGGTTGCCATGAACAATGGCGTCATACTTTATGAGGAGCTGGCCTATCTCAAGGGCTGGATAGCGACTGAGGTTCAGGTCAAGGCCATGGTCAACAGATACACACAAGGATGGGCATCATACGTGGCAGCCAACAGTGCTATATTCAACAATTATGTGTACAAACCTTTGCTGACCTGGATAGTGGATTTTGCTCTCGTGGCGCACAACATCAATGATGCATTTCGTAGATGGGAACCAAACTCCAATGCATCGCAATATTTTGGACTGGGTCCATCATTCGCAAAGGAATGGCAGGATGCTGCTGTGCAGTCAGTGGGTGCATTTGATTCTGCCAATGATCGCGGCATAGCACGTGTGAGAGCGATACTCACAAAACTGGGCAATCATTACGGCAGTGATTTTGTTAATAGTATCACCACCACAGACAGCACAGGCACATATCGCTGGAATTTCACTGGCAACACTCTACAGAAGGTGCAGTTATGATCCGTAACACCTACTCTGTTCCCAACGCCGACATAGGCAAGCAGAAAGTAATAAGTGGTACCACCACGGCCAATGCATTGGTGGCCTTGAAAAACCCCGGGGGATCCTACGTGGCGTTCGCAGAGGCCGATGCCGATGGTTATTATTCTTTCACTGTGGACAACAACATTCCGTTGCAGGTAGAAGTGGCCGCGGCCAGCGATCCCACAGCCACAACCACACAGGTCGCCATCAATGGCACCAGAGGCAATGTGGTCTATGTTGATGTCAGCATGATCAGCAATGCTGGTCCCTATTGGGCAGGTGCACCATCCCTGTCGTTTGTGGATAGGACCGGCTCAGGTGCTGCTGCATCAGCGAGTTTGGCCAGTGTGGGTCAGACATACAAATATTATGGATCTAGTGCTGTTCTAGATGAACTCTATGGAGGAGTTGGGGCTCCAGTGAGGCACGTGGTTATCACATCAGTGGGCGAGAACTACAGCGGTCCTTCTAACAACAGCACAGTTAACCCTCCGTTCTATGGCATGCGTGTGGTGGGCAACACTGTGCAGCAGGCCTTTAATGTGGATCCCAACAACCCTCCTCCCGGAGCATTTGAACACAACAATAATTGGTTCGTGCTGGTTCCACAAGACTACATCATAATTTCCGCATTATTCAACAGTCCAAACCACATCCGCGATGTCATGAGCAAGAATTGGTGGGTTGGAAAATATAGTTCTTTGGCTCAGGCCACTGGCGCTGGCCAACCCACTAATTATGGAGCCAGCTGGATCACTGGTTCGCTGCCCACGGCCACCAACTTGACACCCCCTGCCGGAGATGCCGGATCCGGACAAAATCTAATAAATCTGGTCAAGGCAGGATTTGATGGAATTTCCGAGGGACCATATTACAAAGGCTACCGTGCAATAATATATGGCCAAAATCCCAACGACATCAACGACATAGGACTTCCAGCAGGTCTAACTGGTGCCATAGTCAAACCAGATGGTGCAGTGGATGCTTACAGCAGAGGCATCATCAGCCTGCAGGAATTGGACGTACTGAAAGGCTATTTTGGCAAAGAGATGCTGGTGGGGGGAATACTGACCACGTCCAATCAGTTGACCAAACAGATAGTGTCCACTGTGTTATTGTTTGCCTGGAACATAATGCAAGGAGCGTCAGTGACCAGAATATCTACAGAGATGTTGAGTGTGGCTAGGCAGGGCAAGGGCGTGGAAATCACTGACATGCAGGAGCGTGTGAAACCAATATTGGACAAGATGCAGAACGGCACCGGCAATTACTACATCAATAATCTGCAGGTCAAAGATGCCAACAACGTTATACACCAATGGAATTTCGCAGGATCTGCACCCACTAAAACAGTTCCTTAAAAGAATTAAAGGCGGTAAATACAACAAATGGCACGAATTAACATAAACGTAGGAACCAACGCAAACGACGGCACGGGTGATGATCTTCGCTCCGCGATGCAGAAGATCAATACCAACTTCACGGAATTATACGGCACCACCGCAGAAGCCAATGATCTGATCGAAGATGGCTCTCCGCAATTGGGTGGCAATCTTGACCTACAAAATTTCATTATCACCACAACCGCGACCAACGGCAACATCAGCCTGCAGCCCAACGGCACCGGCGGCATATTATTGGGAAGTCTTAAGGTCAATGGCACCACATTGAGTTCTGATGACAGCACCAAGATAACACTGGCGGAGAACGTGGACGTCACTGGGATCCTCTCAGCATCCACCATACACGCCAACATACTGCAGAGCGATGACAGCACAGCGATACAGATAGCTGACTCCGTGAACATATCCGGCACGCTGAATGTGAAGGATCTCATCGTGAACGAGATCAGCTCCGATGACAGCACGGCGGTGGAGATCAAGGACAGATTGAACGTGCAGGGTCTGCTGACGACAGGAACACTCAACACCAATTTCATCATAAACAATGACAGCTCTGAGATACAGGTAGATAGCTCGGTGGCGGTCAGCGGAGCGGTCGCCGTGGACGGCACGCTGTCGGTCAGCAACATCAGCACCAACACCATCGGCACCCCGGACAGCTCTGCCCTGCAGATACAGGACGACCTAACCATATCAGGCACGCTGAGCGTGGCGGGTCTGCTGTTCCCCACTTCGGACGGCATCAACGGACAGGTACTCCAGACCAATGGCAGCGGCATACTGAGCTGGGTCACCATAGGCGGTGGCGGTGGCGGCAGCATACTGACACTCGTGGGCGACGACTCCACGGGCACCGTGATCAACAATGACAGGACTATAAAATTCCTCGGGGGCAACAACATCGCCACCACAGTCACGGGCGACACCATAACCTTCACGGGCAGCAAGAACATCAACGTCAACGAGATATCATCCGGTGACTCATCAGCGATACAGATCGTGGACAACGTCAACATCACGGGCACCCTCAACGCCAAGACCATAGTCACCAATGACCTCATATCCGAGGACAGCACCGCCATCAACGTGCTGGACGGCCTAAACGTGTCGGGCACGCTGAGCGTGGACACAATGGACGTGAACGAGATCTCGTCTGGTGATTCCTCAGCGATACAGGTCAATGATGCCATGAACATCACGGGCACGCTGACAGCCAACACATTCGTGACCAACGATATTTCCTCTTCAGAATCCACAGCGGTCAACATCCAAGACGGACTTTCGGTCAGTGGGATATTGAGCGCCGCGACCATGGAGGTCAGCAACATCAGCTCCAGCGACTCCACGGTGATCATGGTCAACGATGGCCTGCACATGATGGGCAACAAGATACAAAATTTAGCAGATCCCGTGGCCAACCAAGAGGCGGCCACCAAGAAGTACGTGGACGATCAGGTGATAGCCGCGGGCGCGGGCACGGTGGTTTCCGTTATCGCGGGCACAGGACTCACCGGTGGCACGATCAGCACAACGGGCACTATTGCATTGGACTTCAGCACAGTGGCGGTGAACATGGTGGGCGATGACTCCACCGGCACTGCTTTGAGAATCGGAGAGACAATCAAGATAGCGGGCGCACAGAACATCACAACGGCAGTGTCAGGTGACATCCTGACGATCACAGGACCCAACCTGGACAACATCATCACAGTGGTGGGCGACGACTCAACTGGCACCAGCTTCAACAAGGGTGAGACCATCCGGGTCGCCGGCGCGGATGGCATCACTGCCACCATGAGCGGAGACACGCTGACCATCAGCGGCGCCAGCATAGGCGCTGGGGGCGGGGGTGGATTCACAGTCACGGGCGATGACAGCACGGGCACGCTGATCAATCCCGGAGAATCATTCAAGATATTTGGCGGCACGGGGTTGACATCCGTGGTCACCGGAGACCTTGTGACCGTGGCGATAGATGCCACGGTGGCCACGCTGACTGACGGACAGACCTTGACCAACAAGACGCTGACCGCTCCGGTATTGGGTGGCATAGCGACCTCCGCATCGGGCAACATAGTTTTACAACCTTTCTCAAACATATTGGAGATACGAGGAAACTCGACCACAGTTGGACAGATACAATTGAACTGTCCCGTGAACACGCATGGCCAGAAGATAGCCTCGCAACCTCACGCAGAAGCTGCCACGAACACATTGACGCTGCCGGGTGGAACAACCATCGGCAACTCGGATGCTGTGCTGGTCTCCAACACGGGAACACAGACCCTAACCAACAAGACCATCAACCTTGCCAGCAACACGCTGACCGGCACAACGGCACAGTTCAACACAGCACTGAGCGATGGTGACTTCGCCACGCTGGCCGGCGCAGAGACGCTGACCAACAAGACAATAAATGGGTCCAACAACACCCTGACAAATATTCCAAACGCCGCACTGGTCAACAGCACGATGAATTTCTCCGACGCCACTTCCACTTCCATTCCCCTGGCGCTGGGAGACAGCATGCAGTTCGCGGGCGGCAACAACATCACCGCGCTGATAGCTGGCAACACATTAACGATATCCCTCAGCAAGAACATCGACGTCAACGAGATAACCAGCACCGACAGCTCCGCGATACAGATCAACGACTCCATCAACGTGTCGGGCACAGTGACATCAGCTGCATTGGTCACCAACGAGATCAGCAGCGGGGACAGCACGGCCATACAGATCAATGATGGCGTCAACATCACGGGCACGCTGACCGCCAACACATTCGTGACCAACGAGATATCCTCTTCGGAATCATCCGCCATACAGATCAATGACTCGCTGAACGTTGCGGGCACGCTGACCACCACCAATTTGGTGGCCAGCAACATCAGTGCGCCGGCCTCGGCCACTGGCACATACACCATATCATCACCATCCACGATCACGCTGAGCCCGGCTTCCGAGGTTCTCAACACGGCGGCGTTCACACTGTACTCAAGGACAGTGGCGCAGCTGGCGGCATTGACGGCTTCCGCGGGGGCCATGGTCTACTGCACCAACGAGACAGGCGGAGCAGTGCCTGTGTTCTATGACGGCACAAACTGGAGGAGAGTGACCGATAGGGCCATCGCGTCATAATGCTATATGGCAGTAAAAGAATACATAGTCACAGTTAAAAAAGGAGTGGACTGGCAGGAAGTACACAGACAGCTGACCACCAACACCACCGCGTTGCCAAATATCCCGGACAGGTCGGTGGACGTGGTGGCCCTCAAGCCCAACAACAACAGGAACACCATCTACTCCCTCAGCGACGAGGAAGTGGCGGCGCTGCGCAATGACCCCAGGATAGAGGCCGTGATAGACCCCAGCAAGAGGAGAATATTAAAGGTGGCAGTGCAGGAGGGCAATTTCAACAAAACGTTCGCAGCGTCTGGCGAACAGCAGAATTGGGGCCTGCTGAGGCATATCTCTTTGACTAACAATTTTGGAACCAGCACATCTGATCCGGGAGGGACCTATGACTATGTCTTGGACGGCACCGGAGTGGACGTTGTCATCGTTGACTCGGGCATAGAACCAACCCATCCCGAATGGCTGGACAGCAATGGAGCCAGCAGGCTGCAGCAGATCAACTGGTACACTGAATCGGGCGTGTCCGGAACTTTTGACAACAATCATTACAGGGATAGAGATGGACATGGCACACACGTGACTGGCACTGTGGCCGGCAGGACATTTGGCTGGGCCAAGAACGCCAACATATATTCACTTAAAATGGATGAACTGTGCGGACCGCTCGACACGGGCACAGGAGTGCCATCGACAGAAGTATTTGATGTGTTGCTTGGTTGGCACAATGCCAAGGCGGGCAGCAGGCCCACGGTGGTAAACGGAAGTTTTGGGTTGGGACTTGGTCTCAACACCAACTTGACCCCAAATCGCATCGTAGATTCTAATGGTAATATAATTGCAGCTATCACTGGAGGAGCCTACAGGGGAGTGGCGCACAGCATCACCACCAGGTCGGCACTGTTCAGCAAAGGATTTGGACAGGGCCTGAATGCAGGCGGAGGTATCTATCTATATCAAATATATGACGCTGCCTTCAACGCGGACACTGACCAATTGATATCCGCTGGCTGTGTCGTCAGCATATCGTCTGGCAACTACGGCACCAAGGTCGACCTTCCCGGTGGCGCGGATTATGACAACTATCTCACGCTGGACGTGGACGTGGTGGGAGATGGATCGTTCCGTTGGTACTACAACAGGGACGGCAGCCCTTCCATTGGCACCAGTCCTGGATTCAACGTGGGAGCCTTGGATCGCGAGGCCCACGACGGCACGCAGGATCGCAAGGCCTTTTTCAGCAATGGTGGACCGGCAGTGAACGTATACGCGGCCGGAGAGGCCATCATCAGCGCCTTCAGCAGCACGCATGACGACTACACCGGGGACTACACGCCACAAAATTATTATTTAGACAGCGCATTCAAACAGGCCAAATTGGCGGGCACATCAATGTCCGCACCACAGATGACCGGCTTGGCAGCATGCCTGCTGCAGGCCCATCCCACATGGAGCCCTACACAGGTCGTGAGTTGGTTCCAGAACAAGGCACAGGACAAGATACGCAGCACCGGATTGGACAATGACTACACGGACGAGAACAGCATATGGGGCGGCCCGCAGCGTGTGGCCTATTTTCCACTGAAAGGACAGAAGCCCTTCACATACTCTGCACCGGATGACAGCGCGGCATAAAGTCACATCAGGTTTATAAAATTTTGGATAAATAATCAGCATGGCACAATTGATCATAAACATAGGCACCAACGCCAATGACGGCACAGGCGATCCGCTACGCACGGCATTTGATAAGATAAACGCCAATTTCGCGGAACTGTACGGTGATGACAGCACGGCCAACACATTGTCCTCTCCGCAGATACTGTCTCCCACGATAACGGGCACTGCCTCTATAGACAACATGCTGTTCAACGACAGCGAGATCAGCACTGCCAGCAATGCCAATCTTAATCTAAATCCAGGCGGAACTGGAACCATAGAGCTGCAGGCTGCAACAAATATAACTGGAGCTTTAGATGTTACTGGCGCTGCAACATTGGACACGTCATTGACCCTGGCATCGGGAGCAACCATCACAGAATTTTCAACCAACACAGCACTGGGCACCAGCAACACAGCAGTGCCAACACAGAACGCTGTCAAGGCCTACGTGGACGCACAGAACACGCTACAGGCCATCACGTTTGTGGGAGACGACTCCACGGGCACGGCAGTCAACAATGGAGAAACATTCCAGATACTGGGCGGCACTGGATTGACATCAGCAGTCAGCGGCGACGTCCTGACCATGAACATAGACTCGACAGTGGCCACGCTAACAGGATCACAGACACTGACCAACAAGGTAATACAATCAGCAACCATAGACAGCGGCACCATCAACAACGCCAACATTGGTTTCACCACGCCGGCGCTGGGATTTTTCACCACCGTTGACGCCCGCGAGATATACACCACCAACGCATCGGGCGAAAGTGGCATACTGATCAAGGACAACGTGATCACCACCAATTCATCCAACGCCAACCTGCAGCTGTCAGGCAACGGCTCAGGATCAGTGGAGATATTGGACAACCTCACAGGAAATTTCAACATCGCCAACACAGGCACGATCAACACCACGGGCAGCATCACAGCCACCAACAACATCACGGCGCAGGGCACTGTGTTCACAGACAAGATACAGTCACCGGCCACCAACGCCAACCTAAACATATTGGCACAGGGCACAGGTGTGGTGAACGTTCAGTCGCCCATGACCACAGTGGCGCAGACCATATCGGGCAACGTCACGGTGCCAGAGGGATTCATCACGCAGATGGGATTCCTACAAGTTTTCAGCAACACCATCAGCTCCGTGACCAACGGTGACATCAACATAGCGACCAGCGGAGCGGGACAGATCATCCTCAGCGCACCAAGAGTGGCTGCGGGGCAGATTAACGCCACAACATTCGCCACCAACGGTGACGTGGACACCAACAGCATCAGGAGCTTTGGTTCCAACGCTGACATCACAATAGAGTCACAGGGCACAGGACAGATTGCCATGAACAGCGCAGTGAAATTCAATGTTGGCTACATCGACGACATCAACACGTTGACCTCCAGCTCCACGATCACAGTAGACTGCAACTTGGCGCCGGTACACAAGGTCACATTGGGCACCAACACGGGATTCGTTATAACCAATCTGCCCACGGGCGGCACAGTGACACTGATCATAAGACAGGACGCCACAGGATTACGCACAGCCACGTTTGGCACTGACGGATCAACAGCGATTAAATTTCCAAGCGGCGCGGCGACATTGAGCACGGCTGCCAACTCCATTGACGTGGTCACCATATTCAACGATGGAACTGCCTACCTGGGAAACATTGCCAACAGTTACTCATAGGGAGTAGGATGCCAGGATTCAGCAAAAGCGTATTGGCCAAGAGGGTACAAGGCTCCACCTTAGACGTCGTGGACAATGCAGGCAACGGCCTCAGCGGAGTCACAATAACCACAAGCGCCGATGCCAACATCAGTTTCACCTACAACACGGGCTCAAATCTAACCTATCTGCTGCCTCCGGGCCAGCAGGTGATCACTGCCACCAAGGCGGGCTACGTCACAAAGAACACAGCGGTCAACATATCGGGCGTGGTGCAGATCACCATCACCCTGGCCAGCGCCGCATCTATTCAAAGCACGCACACAATCAACAACGCCAATTCCAACCCAGTGACAGTGACCAACACTGCCAGGGCGTCAAACAACGCCACTGTGGATTTCCCAGCGGGGGCAATTGTGGACAGCAACGGAAACCCGGTCAGCAACGTCACTGTGCAGGTGACCAATGTCAGCATCAGCGACACTGGCAGCGTGGACACCTTTCCTGGACTTTTCATCGGCAATGATGCCGGGGCCATAGACCCTATCGAGAGCTTTGGATTCATGAACGTGACCCTGACCAACACTGCCACCGGCGCTGCATTGACCCTGGACCCAACCAAGGGAGCCACTGTGAGATTGCCAGTTGATCCAGATCCCGAGGGCGAATATACCATACCCACATACAGATTGAACGAGTCCACGGGTCAGTGGATTTTATCAGGCAACGCATATCGCATAACAGGCTCAAATATTTTTGAATTCAGAGTCACCACCTTCAGTTGGTGGAACCTTGATCGGGTTCCGCAGGATCAATGTTATCCCTTTGAATTCACAATCCATGCAAATGAAGATGATGGATCAACGCCCAACGTGGGTGATGACTCCACCACATACTCTCAAACCAGTCAACCCGGAGTGTCTCTCGTGGCGGGAGTCACTGTCTATGTGGAGACAATGGGTCAATCACCGGCACGCAGGGGGCAAGGTGTTTCAAACGCTCAGGGCGTGGGCACGATCGATTGCATGCCAGGAGGTTATTTACATGTATATGGAGTCAAAGGCACCACCTACTACACTCCATCTGGGAATTTTTTTGATGGCACCACGATCAGATACACCTTGAGGCCCAACGGCTACGTGGACGTGCCAACCCCGGGTGTGGACACCACGACCACAAGAACAATAGTGTATGACGATGAGCCCGTGACTGTGGGCTGCACAGTTGGAGGTGCCAATGACGCTTTTGCCAACTATGTGATCACAGGAGTAAACAGCGGTGACATCGATGGTGCTTCGTTGACGGGTCAGATCAATCTCGCCTCGCAGAATCTACGTGCTTGGCCAGTGATACCTGCACTCACAGTGCGCCGTGGCACTCTCACGTTGAACATGATCCGCAACATGTCAGGAGCCAATAAAACCATGACCGTGACATTCACCACATCCGGTGGACAGGTTAGTTCACGCAGCGTGACCCTGAAGGACATGAGCACGGACAGCCAGAGAAGCGGACTAACGGTTGTCGGCCTGGGAGTTAATGGTACCTCATATATCATCGGCAACGGAGAGGGCACTCCCATAGGACCAAGTCACAAGGTTAAAATAACCCTGGCCACGCGAGGTATAGCCAACCAGTCCATACCCTATGCCATCACAGGCAGTGGAGTCACCACCACTACCATTAGCGGTGCTTCGCTAACTGGCAATTTTACAGTGGTCAACGGAAATCCCAGCGCAACTCAATCATTGTCCAGTTTCGAGTTCACTGTAGATCCCAATCTAGCAGGGCAGAAAACACTGTACTTGACAGTGACTTTTGCTGACGCCAGCACCAATTCCACAGTGATATATCTCACAGGAGCCGGCGGTGGTTTCGGTCCCCCTTAGAACTCAAATTCACCATAAATACACCTGTAAAGGAGTAAGTTCAAATGGCAGCACCGGTATGGAAAACCCAAGCGGGCAAGATAGCGATCATCAACGAGCAAGCGTTCTATTCATTCCAGCTGGAAGCGGAAGACGCGGACAGCACTGCCCTGACCTACTCCAAGATTGCAGGCACCCTGCCACCGGGTATTGAACTTACTACCGGTGGTATCCTGCAGGGCGTGCCGTCCGAAGTCGCATCCAGATCCCTTTACAATTTCGTGGTGCGGGTGTCGGACGGCGCCAACATAGCGGACAGGACGTTCAGCCTGCAGGTCAAGGGGGCGGATGCCCCAGTGATATCCACCGCGGCGGGCGAGCTGGACCTGAGCGATTCCACCAGGCCCAACTACAAATGGGTGCTGGACGGCAGCTACATAGAATATCAGATACTGGCATCGGACGCGGACACCGCGGCTGGTCAGATCCTGGTGTATGACATAGCCAGCGGCGCACTTCCACCCGGCGTGACAATGACGCCATCGGGATTCATATCCGGCACGGTGGGACTGGCCGACGACGAGAGATACGGCGACATCGGTGGTTTTGACAACACATATCCCTATGACGACGAGCCCTACGACCCAACGAGATTCTCCATATCAAGATCTGTCAACTATGAATTCACTGTCAGGGTCACGGACGGCATAACCTCGGCGCAGCAGATCAACAGCATATTTGTTTTCACGGCGGACTTCTGGCGAGTGGACAATGATCGCCTACTGGTCAGCCAGAACGTCTACCAGGGTTTCCCCCTGGTCATGAGCCTCAGCGCCAACAGGCGCCCCGTGTTCCAGACTGCCTCCAACCTGGGCACGTTCAGGCACGACAACCAGTGCGTGATCAAGATCGACGTGGTGGACTTCGACCCATTGCAGGCCACGCTGGAGTACACCCTGGTCAGCGGAGCACTGCCCACGGGTCTCACACTGGACCTCACCACTGGTGAGATACACGGAGCACTGCCCACGCAGGCGGCCATAGAATCAGACTACATCTTCACCATACGGGCCAGCAGGACGCCCATATCCGGCATAACTGTGTTCGCGGAAAAGACCTTCACAATGACAGTGATAGGCAACATAGATGTGGGCATAGCTTTCCTCACCAATCGATCACTGGGCACAATCACCCCGGGCATACCTTGCCTGTTGTCCATAACCGCGGAAGCGGCAGAGGCCAACCGTGTGCTGACCTACACCGTGGCGTCGGGATCGCTGCCACCGGGACTCACGCTGTCGTCACAGGGTAACATCATGGGGCAGGTGGATTACACGGAACTGAACATACTGGATGATTCGGCCACGTCTTTCGACTACACGTTCACAGTCAACGTCAGCGATCAGTACCAGTCAGTGGCCGCCAGCAAGCAGTTCACCATGACGGTGGAGCTGCTATATGACAGTGAGTACGGCAACATGAGCGCACAGGGTTTTTTATCCAACAGAATCAACTCTGTTCCGGACGCCGACCTTTTTTACACAATCTCACAGGATCCATCCATAAACAATGACACGCTGATATTCCGATCAGAGGACCCGGCATTTGGTGTGCGTCAGAGTCCAGACATGCTGCTGATAGCAGGATTGCAGCACCAAACCTTGACGTTGATGCAACAGACCATGGAACAGAATCACGAGGCCAAAGTTCTCTACTTCGGAGATGTAAAAACTGCAGCGGCCAGGCAAGCAGGCGCCACCAAGTACGAAGTGGTATACATAGAAATGAAAGACGACATGGTCAACAACAGCGGGATCGCCATCTCGAATAATATCACGGTGCGATCGGACATCCGGGGACCTATGCTGGGTCCTGTGGCTGACGTTTCCAGGATCACCGCTGACAATTTCGATGACTACACAGTGACCACCGACGGTGGCCTCAGCTTCAGCATAGCTGGCAGCAAGATAAGATACGCACATCCACTCAGCGCTGATCTTGGAACTTTCGAGAAGTTGTTCCCCAATGCCGTGGCCAACATGAGGAGCAGGATGAAATCGCTGGGACAGAAAGAATTCATACATCTGCCTCTGTGGATGCGCAGCGCACAGGACGGATCCGGTGTGCCGCTGGGCTACAGGCCCGCCATAGTGCTGGCGTACTGCAAGCCGGGCAAATCAGCACAGGTCAGGAGATTGATCTTGAACAAGGGAATAGATTTAAAGAAAATATTTTTCAGGATAGATCGCTACGTGGTCAATGCCAGCAAAGTGGACACTGGCGTCATAACGCCCGACGGCAGCACCAAAACATTCATGTTGAACGAGATTGTCCATGAGGAGGACATAAAGATCAGAGAAAATTTTTACGAGCTGCGTTATGGAGCACAGGTCACCGCGGACAACGACAAGAAGCCCACGTACCTCAGCGTGGACACCCTGATAAGATCCGCTGACTACGAGCCCGAGTTCCGTCTTACACATGATGTGGTAAACAAAAAAACCACCATAATTTTTACCAACGCACCACCCGCCACAGCTAAAATCACAGTGGAGAGGCAGGGAGATAAATACCTGGCATTTAGAAGGAAACTAAAGGAATAGCATGTCAAGCAGCATCATACCAGGAAACATCAATGGCACCTTTCCAGTGGCTGGGCAGGACAACAGCTCACAGGGGTTCAGAGACAACTTTTCAGCGATCAAGAACAACTTCACAGAGGCCAAGGCAGAGATAGAGGACCTGCAGGACAACAAGGCCAGCACCAACGCCAACACCAGTTTTAATGACTACGTGGTCACCAGGGCCACGCTGAAAGACTATGCGGAGTCTGTTTTCGCGCACGGGTCAGTGGCCAGCACAGTGATATTGAATCACGAAGCGGGCAATTACCAGACAGCCACCACGAGCGCATCCATCACACTGGCATTCAACAACCTACCGGCTGCCACTAAATTGGGCAGGATCATATTAGACATCACCTTCAGCAACGTGGCCCACACCATGACAGTGACCAGCGCCACCCTGGTGGCCGACAACGTGACCGGATTTGACGCAGGCACTAACATAGTCACAGTGGCCAACACGGGCAGATATCTCTATGAGTTCATGACCGTGGACGGCGGCACCACTGTGCTGATGCATCAAATTGGTAAACTATACGCCTAGCATCTGGTAAAATATTATGTATTTCCATCCACTCCAAGAAGAGATAGGCAACATGCCCGAGGCAGAGATAGGCAAGCGCATCAGAGAGCTTACCAAGAAATTGGCCACCGCAAGGAGGTGGTTGAGGAATCCCGAGATGATCGCTCAGCTTCAGAATGCATTGCTGTCCTATCAGGACGAGCAGAGGCGCAGGAGATTGAAGAACTGGCAGGATGAATACAAGAAGGCCCGAGGCGAGCCAGATATGGGCGAGCTGATAAACATAGAATAATAACTACAGGATGAAGAGCAAATCTTTCTCTTGGAAGACCGATTTCCGCACAGTGTTGATAGTGGGCGATGAGCTGTACCACAACCAATATGACGTCACTTGCCACATCAGCCCCGTCACTGACGACCTCACAGAACAGAACGAATATTTTGAGCGATTGAAAAGCCTGTACCAACTGGTGTTCGCCAACACCATAATAACCTGGCGTGAGGAAGAGCTTTACCAATTATTGAAACTGAACAGCGACAACAGGTTCATAGAACTGCCGAGACCTCCCTATGACCAGGTCATGGCCGCGGCCTGCTTTGCCAAGAGCAACGCGGTCCTGCAGGGCAAGATAGTGGTAACAAAACTGGAACTGGGCAGCTTCCAGGGAGATGGCATAGTGTATTCCGTGGAGAAAGATGGACCGGAACTGGAGCTGTTAGATGTTGACAATTGGTTCACCGCCAAGTACAATAAGATGGATCCGTGGTGGTTGAGGCCAGACACGGCCACCTATGATGAAGAATTGGAAAAAGGCATATACACCGGGCACTTCAGCTGGAACAAGGAACAGGCGGAGGTTGACGAGCAGCGAGAACATGCTAAAATATTTGAATTCAACCCAAGGATTCTAGATGGCGGCAAGGGCAAGAAGAAATGATCACGGAGACTGCGTCTACGACGAGCAGAGCATAATCGAACATCTATACCAAAATCCCAACTACAACATCGATCAACTGTATCTAGAAAACACAGATCAGTACCTCGCCTCGCTCAAGGAACTGGGCATAGATCTTCCTATAGTGCAGGGAGAGCCCCGTCATGATGAATCGCCCTCGGAGTTTGATCTGAGGCTGCAGTCACAGTGGCACATGCCCGAGAGCTATGCCAAGATAGACGTGTTGGAATATCTGATTGGTCGCTGCCAGACCGAACCTGAGCGCGAGCGGGTCAGGACGGAATACGAGCTTTTCCAAAAGAAGAATTTTACCAAGGTGCTGCAATTTTTAATATACTTCGTGGACACCCTCAGGGCCAACAACGTGGTATGGGGAGTGGGCAGGGGCAGCTCGGTGGCCAGTTTCTGCTTGTTCTTGATAGGGGTACACAAGATAAATCCCTTGCTGTACAATTTGGATCACCGCGAATTTCTGAGATGATAAGTAAAATAGCATAAGGAGCAACATATATGGTAGCAAGACAAACACCAAGAAAGATGTACAGGACCATGCAGGGTCGCATGGTGGACATAGAAAAATTACGTGCCTCCAATGAGAACGTGAAAGCAGTGGGAAACATGAATGTCAACGCCAGAGGTGACGTGATGGGGCCAGGCGGAAAGATTGTGGTCACCAAAGAAGAACAGATGAAGGATTACTACGACGCTCCCAAAGGCAAGGTCAGCGATGTTAGAACTGCCACGGAAACACAATCAGCGCCGCAGCCAATACCCCAGCAGCGAGTGGTGCAGACGCAGGTGTTGAATCCGCAGGAGGCCATGCCAGCGCAGGGCAAGACCACAACGGCATTCAAGCCCAAGAAGGGCATCGACGCTGCTCTTGACGGAATAGAATAAACAGCATATACTATAGTCACTATGGTGGACATCACAGAATTACAAAAAAAAGGATTCGGTTCTCACGGGGGCCTGCAGCACACTGTCAGCGACGTGGAGATCAAGCCGCTGAACAAGAGGGTGTTGGTGTGCCGCATGCGATTTGGTGAGGTCAAGACTCGAGGTGGCATCATAATGTTGGATGACGACGGCAAGGGACTGGGCATACATCCTAGATGGTGTCAGGTGTACGCAGTGGGGGAAAAGCAGAAAGATGTCCTGGTGGGGCAGTGGATCTTGGTGGCGCATGGTCGCTGGACCAGGAGCATGGTGGTGGACAAGGACGGAGTCAAAGAAGAAGTGAGGATGGTCGACGAGAAAGACATCCTGTTAGTTTCAGATGAGGAGCCCATCAAGGACATAACCAACCCAGCTAGCTATCAATAAGCAATGAGAAAACTGTAATGGCAATTTTTAGTAATAAAATAAAAGAGGTATCCTTTTTAAACGTTGACAAGACGTTGGTCGAAGTATTGTACAATGAAAATAACAACACAGTGAGTTATTTAATTCCTGTTGATTTTAAAAATTCAGATTTTAAAGAGTTGATGTCTGAAATTGATCTGGAACAGATCGAAAAAAATACAAAAGACAAACGAAAGATATACAAACAACAGTTAAAGACCTATTTAAATAACGTCACTGATGCCCTGAAATATCAAGCGGAAAATAGTGATGAAAAATTTTTAGAAAGACTTGAAAAATTTTTGTTTGAATTTAATGAAAAAGATGACGAACTGCTGTTTAAATTGAAGTTGAAGATGTTTGAAAGCACCAGACTAAAATCTTGTAACGATACTGAAAAAAAATCCAAAATAAGGACCGCCACAACTCCTGTCCAATTAATAAAAGAGTTTGAAAACATATAAGATATACAATGAACAAAACAACTGTTTATTGTCTTAAGTGGGGGGTCAAGTATAATAGAAAATTTGTAGAGGATCTAAAGTCTGCCTTGCAAAAGCATTTGACCGTGGATTATGATTTTAAATGCTACACAGACACTCCAGAAACTACATATGACATACCCGTCAAGTACGATTTTCTAAAAGGTGTGTGGCATAAGATAGCCCTGCTGGAATTCACAGGTCCTTCTCTGTACTTTGATCTCGACATCAAGATAAACGACAACATAGATTTTTTAGCAACGGACTTCAAAGATTTTACTGTCATTGATTCTAGGCCATGGAAGAAAACACCAAGCAAAGCTTCTTTTGATTTCAAGTTTAAGTTATTTAACAACACGTTAATAAACACCTCCATAATGAGATGGTCGAACAGCTCAGACATATGTAAATATTTTTTGACAAACAAAGAAAAATTTATAGAGGATTATGGAGCGACAGACCGGTTCATATACAACGAAAAATTATCATATAAACATTTCATCACTGACAAGATTTCAAGCTGGAAAGAAAAAAAAGAGAACACAATCGTTTTATATAATGGATTTTACAAATGAGAGATTATTATAAAGAAGCAAAGACCATATTAGATAATCATAGATTATATTATCTAAAATTAAATATCACGTTGCCCAAAGAGTCTTTAAAAGAAGTAACAGACGTTTACAATCAGAAATTCTTTGTAAAACATCGAGGCGGGGATGGCAAGGGATGGTTGTCCGCCGCGTTGCATTCTGTGAATGGAGATTATTGGAAGACCATGAGCGCCAAGCAATATGGCCACAAAAGTGACTCGGACGAATCTATAAAATGGGCCTGGACTGATGTCTGCGATTACGCCCCAATTACTACTGAATTTTTTAAAAAAGAATTTCCCGCAAGTGGTTACAGAAGATTGAGGTACATGCTATTAGAACCATCGGGCCACATTGATAAGCACTGTGATGCTCCCAACAAGATACCGTATTACCCTAGAAAAGTGGATTCCATTTTTAGCGCATTGAATATGTGTATCACCCAACCCGAGGACTGTGAACTAACTCACATCGACAACGGGCCGGTGCCTTTTAAACCATTTGAAATATATCTTTTTAATAATGATGAAATGCATTACGCATTTAATAAGTCAGACAAAAATAGATTTCATATTATAGCGCATGCCAATTACAACGATGATTTCTGTAAATTATTTGTAGAAAGTTTTGAGGAAAATCATGAACATATTCACTAGTGAGAACCAATCGTTAAAAGGCAATCCAAAAATACGACCAAACAGCATATGCATTGCTGTGATCGATGATCGAGAGACTATCAAACATGATTTGGTCAGATACCTTGTGGAAACCTACACTGAAAATACCTTGTTTAATTTACAGAAACGTAGGTGCGAGATATTGGGCTTTTTCAAAGAGGCAGAAATAGACGAGATAATACAGAAAGCCTATGAAGAAAAGTATGAATTATTGATCGTGATTAAAACAGGAACATTTATAAACAGTTCTTTCTTTTTCGAGAACATCAAAGAGATGATTGATAGCAATATTGCTCTGATGGGGCACGTGTTAGATTATAAAGAAAAACACTATTTTTTACACGAACAGTGTTTCTTTGTTAATTTAAAATCCTGGAAGCTTTCTAATTCGCCGCAATATTTCTCAAACGAAAAACAGTTGTTAGACGTATATAGGTCGTCAGAAAATTTCCATGATGATTACACGCCTAAATGGATAAAAGGCGGCAAAGATAAAAGCACATATAAAGAAACGTTGCCTGGTGGACATCTGATATCCAGTGTATTAGAAAGTGGATTTAATGTAAGTCCATTTATACACCAAAGGAATTTAAAATGGTTTACATATCATGGCGATACCATGAAATCATTGATGAAGTTCATTAACCTGATGAATGCAAAACACGACGTTGGTTTCTTTTCAACCGAGACAGAAATTATCAAAAAGATAGATCTAAAAGATAAAAATATATGCACTGTCTTTAGTATTGCTTCGGCCTTTCATCCTTTCAAGTTAATAAAAAATACAAATACAGAGGACACTGTTAAGAACTTGTTAGTGTATGATTATAGTGCAGTGGCCATGGACGTTTATAAAAATATGTTGCAAGTATGGGATGGCAAAAATTATTTAAACTTATTACGCAGTACAAAAAGTTTTGAATATAAAGCAGGACACAACGATCAGCTATCTGCAAAAAGTTTTGATGAAATGATAGAATTATGTGGTAGTAATGAAAATTGGCTGGAATATTATGATAAAATTTCTAAATTAAATATTAATTTTAAATTGGGCAACCTGTTGTCCGAAGTTTTTCAAAAAAAACTAGTGGCCGACATTGACAAAGATAGCGTGTGCCTGTTTAATGTGAGTAATATATTTAACTATGAGTCCGAAACTTTTTGGATTGATATCTTCCAAAGATATTTTTCTTTTTTTAATCTATATATGATGATGAGAAGCAATACAAAAATCACGTATTTCCTTGGTTCATTATTTAATTTTGATAGTTTAATTTCAACAGATGAGTTGACACTCGACGATTTTATTAACAAATCAAAAGAATTGGCAATAACACCATGGCAGAAAGCAAAATTGAAAGATTTTGAAAACTCCTTAATTAAAAGATATGAAGATATTAGCAATAAGAATAGGTAACAAGTACGGCCCGGAGTACGAAACCTACTTGCAAAACAAATTACCAGAATACGATTTTATCTGGGTAAGAGAACCTATCGACAGTGAAGTTCTTTTGCAATGGAATAAAATGCATGGCATGAATCTAGACATAGATGAGCCCATCTGCGTGATAGATATTGATATCTTATTGGTCAATGATTATAAAAGGATATTTGAATACCCAATAAATCGAGGTGAATTTTTAGCCATGCCCGGTTGGTGGAGAGATACAAAAAAAGAAGGGTATAAAATTAATGGTGGGTTTTTTAAATATTATCCCAAAGACTGTAAGTATATCTATGACAAATTTATGTCTAATATAAGCTACTGGCAAAACTATTATATAGAAAAAGGAATCACATCAGGACCCGTCAATGGAGAACAGTATTTCGTTGAAGACAGCGTGAAAGAAAAATTAATATTAAAAACTATTCCAGATTCCTGGGTCACGAGGTGGGTTTCAAATGATTTGATAATAGATAAAACAAATGAGGAGTGGCAGGCCAATTTAACGAAAAAATATAAGGACCTGACCGGCAATCAATATATCTATCTAGGAGGAGAATTTCATGATGATATCAAGATAGTGCATTTTACTCACTCGATCAATAAGCCAAATGAATGGAAAGATTATAAGAATTTTAACAAAAAAATGTTAAGTCATCACAGTATTGAAAAGGATTTCACGGAAGAAACTGGCATTGAGTGGTTCTGCCCCGAACCTTACGGCAACATCTACACAGAAACCACGGGGGAATATAAAGCGTGCTGCACCGGAGCCGAGTTCTATGAGGTCACAACAGATACACATACTCCCATGGAAGCAATGAATTGCGCAAAAGCAAAAGAATTAAGAAATGCATTTATCCAAAAGGATGAAAAAATTCTAAGTTCACATTGTAGAATGTGTAAAGTGCAAGAAAAAAGTGGTATTAAAAGTTCCAGGCAATTTTCTATGGAACACTATATTGACAACCAGAAAGCATTTGACAGTGTTGTTAAAATGGCCCGAGAGGTAAAAAAGAATCCTAAAAAGAAAATAAGGCCAGAATATTTCCATACCATGGAACATTTGAATGGCGGTGGAAATTTTTGTAACTTGAAATGTTTGATGTGTCATCCTTACAAAAGTTCTTCGTTTGCCAGCGAAGCTCTAGAGTTGGGCGAGGACATAAGTGTTTTTAATGTGACAAAACCCTTGATAAAACCCACTGCGAATGAAAGGGTAAATGATGAGATAGAGAATTACATATTAGAAAGACTTGACGAAATAAAATTCACGGGCGGCGAACCATTACAGATACCCTACACATACACTTTGTTAGAGAAAGCTGTAGAATTAAAATGTTCTCATAAACAGCATCTAAGAATAATCACCAACGGAACCATCATACCCAAAATCAAAAACAAAAATATTTTTGATTACATCCCCCATTTCAAATACGTAACCATCAACATATCCATGGAGGCCTGGGGCAAGAGAAACAATTATATAAGATACCCGAGCAACTTTGACGAGATATTAGATAACGCAAACCAACTTGCAAACAGTTTTCCCAATGTCAGTGTATCTTTTGTGTCCACAATAAATTCTCTGAACATAGGTTACGTGGATGATTTTTTTACATATCCCCCCATAGTAAACAAGAAATTTAGATCTCCCGTCATGTCTTCATATGTTTTAAAATGGGAGGACCTCAAAACTGACTCATACCATGGAATGAATATATCTTCCTTGCCCTATGATATACGAGAGAAGTATTTGAATAGATTTTATACCTTGGAAAGTGACATGGCTTTGAAAATAAGACCTTATATTAAAATATTAGAAAATAGAGATCACAACATGGATGATACAAAAATCTTGATCAGCAGATTGAAAAAAAGAGATAAACTTAGAAATACCAATTTATTAGAATTATGGCCAGAATGGAAGAAGTATTATGTATAAATCAACCAACATAATGAAGATATTGAAGAAATAGTTACCTGTGAATAACCAATTGATTTTTTTCCGTATCTGTGTTAAAATAAACGCATGACACAAGAAAATAAGCAAGGACCTTTCTACACAGCATTCCAGGGAGATAACACAGGCGTGATCAAACAAGAGTTAGTGACCTATAGAATCAGAGACGGAATATTGGTCAAGGAAGTTGTTTCTAGAGATTATTCCAAAAATGATTACACTGACAACTTCTCTGTAACTCCACTGGCAGAAGTAAAAGAATGAAAATACAAGACAAGGATCATAGGCTGGGACATTTTAGAGTATCACTGATCAAGAGCGGTGTGAGATTGATTGCAGGATTGAGTTTATGCCTAACCGGCAGCACATTATTAAACATCGCGGGGATAGCTTTTATCATTGCAGAAATACTAGGCATCGTCGAAGAGGTCGTATGAAAGAGTTATGGACAGAGAAGTATAGGCCCAATACTTTAAAAGATTATGTGGTTCGAGACCAGCGCCAGCGAGATCAGATAGAGGGCTGGATCAAGAGCGGGGCAATACCGCATCTATTATTTTCTGGAGCGCCGGGGGTGGGCAAGACCACGCTGGCCAAGATACTGTTCCATGAACTTAAAGTGGAATCGTATGACATACTGGAGATCAACGCATCCAGGGAGAACTCCGTGGACACGGTGCGAGACAAGATCAACAACTTCGTGCAGATCATGCCATTCGGCGCCTACAAGTATGTGCTGCTGGACGAGGCAGACTACATCACGCCCAACGGACAGGCAGCACTGCGTGGAGTGATGGAGACATATCACACGTCAGCAAGATTCATATTGACCTGCAACTATCCCAACAGGGTTATCCCAGCTCTGCACAGCAGATGCCAGGGATTCCACATCGAGACCATAGACAAGAACGAGTTCACCGCAAGAGTGGCACAGATATTGATAGAAGAGAAAGTAAATCCTGAATTGGACATACTGGACACCTATGTCAAGGCCACATATCCAGATCTGAGGAAATGCATCAACATGGTGCAACAGAACAGCAGGGATGGACAACTGCACGCCCCCGACAAAGCCGACAAGGGCCAACAGGACTACAGATTGGAGATGGTGGATCTGTTCAAGAAGGGCAAGATATTGGAAGCGAGGAAACTGGTGTGCTCGCAGGCAAGACCAGAAGAAGTGGAAGACATCTTCCGTTGGCTCTATGACAATCTTGACATGATAAGCAAAGATGACGAGCAACAGGACAAGGCCATATTGGCGATAAAGCAAGGATTAGTGGACCACTCATTCGTGGCTGATCCAGAAATAAACCTAGCAGCAACAATGATCAGACTTGGTCGTATTCACGATGGGAAGTAAGCACGAGAAGAAGAGATATTTCATAGTGAAATACAACATGAAGCCGGATGGTAAATTTGATGAGTTCGTTGAGCTCAGCAAGAAAAATATTGGAGCTGGCAAGATTGCCGAGGCAAAAGTAATTTTAGATTTATTAGAGCAAAAGGTTATAAAGGTTGATCTGCCAAACGTGCCAACGGATTTCCCATTTGAGTCATTGTACAAACATTATAGACAATGGTACGCCGATGCCATTGATGAATTTGTAAAGTAACTATTCTCCGTAGATCCCTAAAACTTCCGAAACCGCAGGATGCCTCTGTATGTCCACCTTGCCCAATTCTATGAACTTGACATATTCCGCATTGAAATAATTTTCATACTGCCTCTTGAAATCCACCAATCCGTTGCCCACCATACGGTCCGATTGCCGTGTGTCACCCGTGATAACCATCTGCGATCCCTTGCCCAAACGTGTCATCAGCATCTTCATCTGTGACGGTGTTGAATTCTGCATCTCATCACCTATGACGAATGCGTCCTTGAATGTCCTACCTCGCATGAATGCCAGTGGTGCTATCTCTATGGTTCCTCGCTTCATCATCTCATCCACGGTGGGTGGAAGATAATGATTTTCAAATACGTCCAATATGGGGCGCATCCATGGCTGCATCTTCCTGTTGATATCTCCAGGCAGGAAGCCAATTTCCTCATCCACTGAACTTGCGGGACGTGTGACCACTACCTTATCGATCTCACCTTTTTGCAGTCGCTCTATTGCACGCTCTGTGGCCAGCATCGTTTTGCCTGTTCCTGCTGGTCCCAATGCCACTACTATCTTGTATTGATAGTTGTTTAATATGTTCAAATACTCCTGCTGACCCGGAGTTCTAGCAGTGGGCCTTGCCACATGCCTTTTTTCTGCGAGATAATTCGTGAAGTTAATGATGTTTAATTGTTGCTTTTGACGTCTGTGTTTACGAGACATTGTATAAAAGTACTTACCACTTGTACGCAATAGATATCTAAGCATAAATCCAAACCGAGAAATACAGCATAAATACACAAGCATGCATGATGTACTAGACATAATCCGCAACGTACAAGACCTATATTCGCTGAGCCCATCATTGGGCGTTTTAAAAGATTTTGAGCGGGTGGTCGATGAATTGGACGTGTATGTGTTCAAAAATTGGGAAGATGGGGAACTTTTAAAGGGACCAGTGGATCACAGGCATTTCGTTGAATGTTCTTTCATGTGGCCCATGGACAAGATGCCAGACCCCCAGGGCGGCAAACGATTGACCGACAAAGGTTGCAAGGTCACGTTCCAGAAAGACACGTTATTCAAACCAAGACAGATCAAGGGACCTGAAGATTACAGGCCAGGCACAACGAAGGGCAGGATAGACGGACACCAAATTTGGGTGGTCAACATACGCATGCCAAAAGAACTGATAGGAAATTTCAAGCACGGACAGGACCTAGAGACAACCATAGATTATCAAGCAGCACAGGACGCAGCCAATGCAGGTTAATGAAGGATTGAAGGCGGGCGATCTCGAGGGCATCGTAGAGAAACGTTTCTCCGTGGATCAATACAAGAGCAAGATGGGCGAAGACAAGGACATCTGCGTGCTGTCATTCGTGTGCTCCAGCGCCCCAGGCGCCAAGGACCTAGAGAATTTCTGTGAAAAAGGTTACAAGAAAGTGATGGACGCTGACGCCACCCCAGGAACAATGTCCGATGGAAAATTTAGGGTGTTCGTGGAACTGCCAAGAGAAGATGGCCTCGCACAAGTTATAAATGAACTGCTGGACGATCTTAAAAAGTTGACCAACATCAAAAATTTTGAGTTTACATATCACAAGAACGAACTGGCTCATGAGGCCAGCAAAGAAAATTTGTCCAACGTCATCCCGGCCACCGCGGATGCCTACAATCAAAAAATAGCAGGACTCAAACTTGGAGAGATACATGGATTCTTTGACAAGTTCCAGTTGCTGGAATTCAAACTGGACAACAACATCATAGCAGTGAAGAAACAAGGCAGCAACGAGGCACTGAAATTTGAGCTGCATGAATATGGTCCAACACAGATGATATTGAAAGAGACCAAGGCGTTCAAGATAGATGCCGACAGCATGGCAGAGTGCCTGTTCCTTACCAAATACTTTGGACCTTACCACATAACCAAGACCTATGAGAACAAGTTCATATTCTCCAAGGGAAACCAATCCGCCCTGGTAAGTAAGTATAAGTGGTAATATAATTTTATGTTTGGATTATTTGGATCAGTAAAGATGATTTTCACAATCATCATTGTCATAGGCCTCTCCGGCGGAGTGAGCTATGTGTACAAGCTCAAGGCGGACAACGCCACCCTTAAAGGCAATCAGGTCAAGATGGAACAGGCCCTGGACACACAGGCCAAATATATAGAAAAGCAGAAGCAAGATTTTGAGGCCATCATGAAGGCCAACCAAGAGGTCAACAAGTTGGTGGGCAACCTGAAAAAGGACATCGATGACCTGGACAAGAGATTCAACAAGGGCACACGTGACCTGGGCAAGACAGCAATTGAAAGACCCGATGCCATGGAAAGGATCGTCAACAAAGCATCAGACAAAGCGCTGAGATGTGTGGAAATCGCAGGTGGCGCCAAACTAACGGAAGCAGAGATCAAGGCCACTAAGAAGTCAGAGATCAATTCTGAGTGTCCTCACCTTGCAAATCCAAATTTTAAAGAATATAACAATTAACATGATTAAAATAATCACCATCATCACACTGAGCTTGTTCCTTACTAACTGCAGTTTATTGGGAGAAAAAGTGATCAAAGTGCTCACACAGGAACAAAGCAGAGAGAAATTGAACCTCAAGACTCCCACGTTGGAAGAGATGGAGAAGCTGAGATGGATCGTGATCACCAGCAACAATGCGAATGAAGTGTTTGAGAAGATGAAGAAAGAGGGGCTGGATCCTGTGCTGTTTGGGTTGACCGATGAGGACTATGAACTATTGGCAAAGAACTTCGCACAGATACGCAGCACTCTGAAGCAGACACAGGACATACTGGAACGCTACAAAGAATACTATGAAGGACAAAATAAAACAAGCAATTAGCACACTATTTTCATTGTTGAAACATGTGTGGCCAGCGATCAGGAGTTTCTGTGTCCGGTCCTACGGTGTGTGCAAGATACTGTGCAGGGCCATATCAGACGCATGTGTGTGGCTGTATGACCGCATAGCAGACCTTTTCCGCAAGGTGCCATCAGAACTGACCTACTGGCACGACGGCATATTGACCTCTGTGCATGTGGATGATTTTGTTGAGATAGCGCCCAATCTAATACAGTACGAGGACAGCGTTACGGGCAAGCGTGTCAAGGTCAAGGCAGAATATCCCATCAAATACATACTCAAAGAGAAATAGGCTGCTATTTTTAATAAATAGCTGTGCAATGAAAAAACTCGCAATCATAGGTGCATTTGTTATTTTGCAGGGCTGCGCTCTGCATTCTTTCGTGCCCAGTTTTTGGGATGACAATCAATCCAAGAAGATCATTGACGTGAGGCAGCGAGTGGAGAACATCAACTGCGCCAAACCACACGCACCACAGGCCCAGGCCATACATGATGATTTACAATGGTTCGAGCTGTATTCTGAAAGCAAGGGCATGATACAGAATGATGTGAGAGCCTTGATTAAACCACTGCAAGAGACCACGGATGACTTCCTGAAGAGAAGTTCAGACAAAGAAGGATCTCGTGCATACTGTGAAGGCAAGAAAAAAGTGATGCAGTCACAGGCATATAAAGCAGCACAAGGAGTGTTAGACAGATGGTAGGATATGATGAATTAAAAGGATTGATAGGTTGCGGCAAGAGTTGGGCAGAGGAACGAGCACAACTGGCCCTGCAGTTTGCTGATCAATACAAGGCGGGAGAATTGAACCAAGATGAGTACCAGGAGCTCATGCAGGATCTGATCAGAACAGACAAATTGGATGCGGAAGCAGATGACATGGCAGTTAAAAATGCACTAGTGGCCGCGGTCAAGGGCTTGATGAAAATAATTTAAAGAGAAATAAATACATATAATGGCAAACTACACAGATACATCACAGAGCTCCAACAGCCAAACCCAGTTTGAAATGGGTGCTATTGCAAATGGCAGCACCAAAGAAGATTGGATGAGCAAAAAATGGCGTCCCATGATGGGATGGGTCTACATGAGCACTTGCACATTTGATTTTGTGATTGCTCCAATTCTTTGGTCCATACTGCAGGCCTATTCAGGTGGCGCAGTGACCAGCCAATGGATGCCTTTAACTCTACAAGGTGCTGGACTGTATCACGTGGCCATGGGTGCTGTGCTAGGTTTAACTGCATTTGGTAGAACTCAAGAAAAGATTGCTGGTGCCACACAGATATCTACTGTTAACAGTGGCAGATCATTTAATAGTAAACCAGCGCCAACTCCACCCGCAGACTCAGCGCTCTAATTACCAAAGCATTGACATATACTAGATCCATAGTAATATTATACTGATGAAGAATTTTTACGACACCCTAGGTGTGGCCGAAACAGCGTCAGAGAAAGACATAAAGGAAGCATTCAAGTCGCTGGCCAAGCAGCATCACCCTGACCGAGGTGGAGATGAGATAAAGTTCAAAGAGATCAACGAGGCCTACGACACCCTGAAGAATACAGAAAAGAGACAGGAGTACGACGCCATCAGGCGCTATGGCCAGAGGGCCGGCGGTACTGGGCGGGGCTTCAACTACAACAGCAATGACTTCTTCAGCGAGGACATATTCCAGGACTTCTTCTCGGGATTTGGATTCGCGCCCGGCCGCGGAGGTGCCAGAGTGTACAAGGAAAGACCCAGAGTCAACCAATCCGTTAATATCCGTATATCGCTGTCCATAAAAGAAGTGTATCATGCCACTGAGAAAACTATCAGCGTGAGATTGCCCTCGGGCAGGGACGAGATAGTCAGCATCAAGATACCCGCGGGCGTGCAGAATGGCGCTGTGTTCAAATACAAGGGCCTGGGAGATGACACAGATTCAAATTTGGGGCGGGGGGACCTGCTCTGCACAATACAGGTTCTTGACAGCGACGGTTACACACGCAAGGGCAATGACCTGTACACTGATAAAACCATAAGTTGTTTCGACGCCATCAGAGGAGTGGAGTTCAAAATACGCACACTGGACGACAGGACTCTCAGCGTCAAGGTGCCACCGGGCACTCAGCCCAACAGCACAATCATGCTGAAAGCACAGGGCATGCCTGTGCATGACGCCTTAAATATCAAAGGTAACATGTACATAAGGATCAACATAATCGTGCCTGAGCTCAACGCCAGGGATCTCGAGAAGATAAAAGACCTATGAACCTAAGCATCTTTATCCATCCCTATCATACTTTATATACGAGGAGCTCGGAGTTTGATTTCAATGAAATACCCCTTGGTTATAAAACACTGGAGCATTTCGAGGAAGATTTAATACATCTAATGATACACAGCCAGGGCATGGGACTTGCGGCCAACCAATTGGGTTTTACCAAAAGATTCTTCGCTATCGGACATGAGTCATTTGACGTATTCAAAAAACCTGCTATAATTTACAATCCAGTGCTAGTTTCAGCAGACGAACAAAATGAAGTGGTGCAGGAAGGATGTCTGAGTTTTCCGGGAGTGCTGTTGCAGGTGGAACGGCCCAGGACGGTGATGGTCAGATATCAGAACAGAGGACAGGATTATTTGTTGTCCAGATTGACGGGCATGGAAGCGAGATGTTTCCAACACGAGCTTGATCATCTGGAAGGCATAACGTTCGATCAAAGAGCAAAGAAAGAAAAATAGGCAATGCTAGAAGCAAACGAATCGCTAGAAAATATTTTTGAATCCGCTGTCAAGGAAGCGGAGAAACGCAAACACGAGTACGTGACCATAGAGCATCTGTTGCTGGCCCTGGTCAAGGACACAGAAGTTGGTGTCATACTCAACGAATTAAAGACCAACGTCAGCGCCATGATAATGGACATCGAGGGCTACCTCGACACCAAGTGTGCGGACATAGTGAGCAAGAGTGTCAATCCAGTATCGCCTAGGAAGACGGCTTCTCTGGAGAGACTGATGAACAGGGCATTCACCCAGGCGCTGTTCCAAGGCAGGCAGAGCGTGACTGCCATAGACGTGCTGTTGAGCATATTCGCTGAGAAGAAGAGCTACGGCGCTTTCTTCCTGAAGGCGCACAAGGTCAACAAGGACGATCTCAATGACATGGTTTCCGCTGAGAACATCTTGGAAGAGGCGGCCATGGGTGGTGGACCAGGCATCAACCCCGAGCAGAAATTGCGACCAAACCAAGCGGACAAGGTACTAAAAAATTATTGCGAAAATTTAAATCAAAAGTATTTTGACAAGAAGATAGATCCCGTCATCGGCAGAGATGATGACCTGGAGGTATTGAAACAGATACTGGCTCGCAGGAACAAGAACAATGCGTTGATAGTGGGAGACCCAGGAGTGGGCAAGACCGCCATCGTGGAGGGACTGGCGCGAAGGATTGCTAAAAACAAAGACGATGTACCAGAATATTTAAAAGGCCACATAGTTTATAGTTTAGATGTTGCCAGCATGATTGCAGGATCTAAATTCCGAGGAGATTTTGAAGAGAGATTAAAATTAGTATTGAACGCACTGGATCAAAAAGGCAAGGCCATATTGTTCATCGATGAAGCACACATGATGGTGGGTGCGGGTTCTACAGGACAGGGTGGAATGGATCTGGCCAACATGATGAAACCTGTTTTGACCAAGGGCAACATTAAAGTGATTGCTTCAACCACTTGGGAAGAATATAGGAAATTCTTTGAAAAAGATCGAGCCCTAATGAGACGTTTCCAACGTATACAGATAGGTGAACCCACGCATGAAGTCTGCGTCAAGATATTGAAAGGCATCAAACAATACTATGAGAACTTCCATGGTTGCACAATCACTGACGAAGCCTGTGAAGATGCGGTGGAATACTCATCTAAATTCATAGCAGATAAAAAACTGCCAGACAAGGCCATAGACGTGATAGACTCTGCGTGTGCTCGTTTGAGATTGAAAGGCATCAAAAGCGGTAAGATTGACCACGATGAAGTGATACACGAGATCAGCAAGATGACTGGAATCAGCATAGAGCAGTTGAGCCAGAAACAAGCGGCCAATCTGGAAACACTGGAAACAAAAATGAAACTGCAGGTATTTGGACAGGATGAAGCTCTGAACAAAGTTATCGACAAGATATTGATCAGCAGAGCAGGGTTGAAAAGTTTAAACAAGCCTGTGGGATCATTCCTATTCATAGGCCCAACTGGTTGCGGTAAAACAGAAACAGCAAAAACATTGGCAGCAACATTGGGCACACAATTGATAAGATTTGACATGAGTGAATATCAAGAGAAACATTCTATCGCTAAATTGATCGGATCACCTCCGGGCTATGTGGGCTACGAAGATTCGCACATGGGTGGTGGATTGTTTATAAATGAGATTGAAAAACAACCTCACGCAGTGGTGTTGTTTGATGAAGTGGAAAAAGCACACCAAGACGTCACCAACATGCTGTTGCAAGTGATGGACTATGGCACGGTGACCGGCAGCAATGGCAAGAAAGCAGATTGCAGAAACATTATTCTAATTCTTACATCTAACTTGGGTGCAGAAGAGATGGAACGAGCCAACCTGGGATTTGGAGATCAACAGAGAAGCGATGATGATGATGCAGTTAAAAGATTCTTTGCTCCAGAATTCCGCAACAGATTGGATGCCGTTATCAAATTTAGAAAACTTGAAAAAGATGTCATGAAGAAGATCGTTAGCAAATTCCTATTGGAGCTGAACACAATGACCATAGAAAAACGTGTTGAGGTCAATGCTTCCGAAGAAGCCATAGAATATCTAGTTAAAAAAGGCTTTGATGATAAACTAGGTGCTCGTCCACTGGCCAGAATTATTGATGATGAGATTAAAAAACCTCTATCAAAAATGATTTTATTTGGAGATCTATTGGATGGCGGTAGAGTTGAAGTCACTATTAAAGATGAAAAAATAACATTAGAATACAAAAAATCTCAGGCAGAAAACAACACCCAAACAGAATCAGCTGATGCGAAAACATCATAATAGATTATATTTTGGAAGATATGCCAACAAGGTGGTTTTCCGCATGCCATGGGCCTGTTACCTATATCCCACCACGGATCAGCATCTGAATTCCGTGTTGACGCATGATGAAGAAGATTTTAAGTCAGAACGAGCCATGAGAGATTCTAAATGGGTGTTCTTTAACAAGCATTCTAAAAAATTGAAAAGATTGGCATCTTTCATACTGCACAACAGGCATAAAATGAAATTCCGCATACAGAACGTCAACTGCGTAATTTATTGCAATGAAAATATGGCCAAGGATCTGGTGTCTGTATTTTGGGACGAATGGCTACACGCTGACGCAGTGCCCCATGACAAATCCTGTTTGTTAGACAGGAACTCTGTGCTGTGCAAGAGATTGCCGCTGGGAAAGTACCAATATCAAGTGCATCTTAAAAAAAATGTACATAACATATTGAGACAGAATCAACGAGAAGATTTATACAGATACATCACTCAAAATCCAGACAATTGCCTGATCACGGGCAAATATGTCAAAGAATATCTCTCCGGAGACAGCAAGTACGGCTGGCAGGGCTACTTCTACGTCAAGGACGAGAAGATGCTGACGCCAATCTATCTCATAGCGCAGGAAGCCATAGAGAAGGTCATCAAGTTTGTGAGGGTGGGCAAATGATAGACATGATATTGAAGTTGAAGGAGAAGAACATATTCAAGGTGGGCACCATGGTTGAATGCATCATTGACAAGCATCACATGGGCACGCCCATACAGGTGCGGGCAGCCATGAGGATCAAGGAACTGCACGCGGATCATTGCATAGCAGATGAGGAATTTGACTACGCCGCTGAAGTGCCCTACAGGAAGATCATGTACTATGACATCATAACCATAGATGGCATGCGACCACAGGACCTGGCCGCTGTGTACAACCTAGGACCAAAAACAAGCAGATTCAGAAAAGAAAAACGCCATAAATAACTGCCATGGCACAGACAAGCACAACAATACAACCCGTAACTGCACACAAGGCCACCATCACTGGCACAGTGATCAGTTTTGCCAAGACAGGAACGGAGTACAAGATCGCTTCCAGCAACACCACGACCACTCCCCTGGGCAACCTGGCGCAGTTTGATTTGATAACGGTGACAGGGACAACCAACAACAACAGAACATTCACTGTCAAGAGCGCAACCAGCTCGCAAGTGATAGTGGAAGAGGAAGTGACCACAGAAGCGGCAGGAGCATCTTTTACCCTGGACTATGTGGGATTTGTCACAGACAAAAATAAAGGGGATGGTTATTATTCACAAGTGGACGGCGTACACACCGTGGCCTATCATGTCAACAGCACCATGACGGGATCAATCAAGATGCAGGGATCGCTGGCAACCACTCCCACAGAGGATGATTGGTTTGACATTGCAGGAACCACCTTCACCTCGGACCAGAGCACCTTGGTCGACAGCAAGAACTTCACTGGAAACTTTGTCTGGGTCAGGGCCAAATGCACTGGCATGACGGCTGGATCTGTCTCAAAGATATTATACAATCATTAAGTCATTGATTTCAAACACTTTTATCTAAGATCAACTTGTTGACTTCTGGTATAACTGCTGTATAATTGTGTTATGAATGACAAAGATATAGATCAAATAGAATATGTGGATGTGAAAGTATCTCCCGAAAGCATGGATGTTCACCTGCATGTGTTGAAAGAAAATGGTTACAGCATACAGAAGAAGGCCTATCTTTTGACCACTTGCTTGATATGTTTTCTTGCTGGAATGTACCTCATGGGTCTGATCAGATGACCATGGGACACGCCTGGCAGTTTGAATGTGTATTGGAGGACGGAATCAAGTTGAAATCCTGGTTCTATTCCGACACGGAAAAAGACGCCACACGCAGGATCAAGGACTACCTTGGAGCCAAATTGATATCTCTAAAAGAGATCGACGACCCGTTGGACATAGCCAACAAGCAGGCAGAGATCGACAAGATCAAGGAAGCCAAGGACAAGAAGAAGCGAGAGGAGTCTGTGCAAAAATACTATGACTAAATTATCTTATATTGCATGCATTTTGCTTTTGTTGAGTGCCTGCTCCACCACTGTGGCAGTGGTTGACGTCACGGGATCAGCGGTGGTGTACGCGGGCAAGACCATTGTGAACACCGTGGATTTATTGACCCCGGACATAGTCAACCGTAAATAACAACATGCGACAGATAGAACCTTTGGTGCATCTAAATTATAAGGTAGATAAAGATATATTACTTTTAGAATCGGACAGGGCTAGAAAGCATGCCAAAGATTATACCGATAGCAGGTATCCAGAAGTAGAAATAGATAATTGGAAAAGAAGCAAACACACAAGCGATTACATAAAAAAAATCATCGATGATTTTGATGTGGTGGGTAACCCTGGATTTTATTATTTGGAACCAAATGCTGACATAATCACCCATACTGATAATGGAGCCCTGTGTGCAATAAGTTTTTTATTAAGTGAAAACAACAGCGCTCTCACAATAAATGATAAAGATTATCATTATGAAAGCGCATTGTTAGACACCACTCTACCGCACGGGTTAAAAAAAAATGGTAGTACAGAAAGAGTGCAGTTTAAGATATCTATAAAAAATGAAAATTTTTTAAGTGTTTACAATAAACTTAAAAGTAAAAATTATATAAACTAAATTTTTGATATGGAACAGATAGAAATCATTTGTATAGACAATGGTAAAACTAAGCAGGCCGACGTGCTTAGCCGCACTGACAAGTACATGAAAGTGGCAGTTGAAGGAACCACGATGACCATAGAGATGCACAGGACAGATTTAAATAGACCATACGTGGGCACAAAGGCAGGACTGGAGTTCAAATATGACGACTGAGAAGCTGAAATTTAAGCTGGAGTTATACGCCACCCGTTGGGACAAGTCTCCCAGGGCGGAAGTATTGATAAACGGGCACAGCCATTACAACCAGGAGATCCTGGGCACGGAGAAGGAACCCACCGTGATTGAGTTCGAGCACGAGCTCACAGAGGGCGAGCACTACAACCTGGTGATCAACAGGTCAGGCAAGGACACGAGACAGACCGTGGTGGATAACGGGGTCATAGTCAAGGACCAACTGTTGCACATAAAATCCATAGAGATTGACGAGATAGACATAGGCGCACTTGTTTACGCTGGCGTGTACACGCCACAGTATTCAGAACCCTGGGCCACCGAACAGGCAGCCGCTGGCCACAAGCTACCGGAATCCTTTAAAAATGTCACTGCAATGGGCCACAACGGGCGCTGGGAATTCCAGTTCAGCTCACCTTTCTACATGTGGCTTTTAGAGAACCTGTATTAGCTAAATACAGGGTATGAGCAACTATCAAGATATCCGAGTATTATTAACCAAGATAGACAGCATAGCGGCCGAGCCCGCATACGAGCCACTGCCGGAAGCGGACGAGATCACAGTGGAAGATAATCAAGATTTCAACGAGATGTTTGGATATCTGGGTTTCCCAGAAACAGAGCTTTGGGAGGCAGAATATCGAGGCAGGAAAGTGTCATTGGGCAAGCCAATGAAGGGCGATGTAAAAAAATTCAAGGTGTATGTGAAAGATCCCAAGTCCGGCAACATAAAGAAAGTCAACTTTGGTGATCCCAACATGAGGATCAAGAAACACATTCCGGGAAGAAGAAAGAGCTTCAGGGCCAGGCACAACTGCGCCAACCCAGGACCAAGAACCAAGGCAAGATATTGGAGTTGCAGGAAATGGTAAGGGCTCATCAATTTGTGTCTGAATCCAGCATTGACGCAGTGAATGAGCTGGACCTTTACATCAACAACAACGAGGATCTGTACAGGAAGAGATTCATGCCATTGGTACACAATTTAAACCGAGACGCGAAAGCCAAAAGATACAACCATGACAATGCGGTCAAGCAATGGAACCTAATGGTCAATGATGCGGCCAGAGAATACGTCAAGGAATTTGGCAAGCCCAACGAGGACGTCAAGGACATGTTCCCACAAGAGACCAGAGCCAAGGTGGCACAGGTCATAGCCGACAGAGAACTTGAAAACATAGAAAAGGGTGAGTACGATGTGGCTAAAGGAACTATTTGAGGCCAAGAACGACTCTGTCGTTTTCGCCTTTGGAAGATATAATCCGCCAACGCTGGGACACGAGGCCGTGTTCCAAAAGGTCATCAACACCGCCAGGAGCAAGGGGGCCGAACACACCATATTCATCAGCGCGACACAGAAGCCCAAGACAGATCCACTTTCGTTCCAATACAAGTTGAATTATCTGAGGAAGACCTACACCGGTGTCAACTTCAACGGCGATGACACCATCAGGACCATCGTGCAGAGTCTGCAGGAGTTGATGAGCCGGGGTTACAAGAACGTGACCATGGTGGCCGGATCGGACCGAGCGAATGAATTCAAGGCGTTCCTCAATCAGTACAACAACAAGCCCGACAAGAAAGGCAACATACCCTTCCAGTTTGACAGCATCAACGTAGTGAGCTCTGGCGAGAGAGATCCAGATGGTGAAGGCGTCACGGGCATCAGCGCCAGTGGTGCTAGGGCAGCAGCCGCGTCGGGGGATCAGGCAGCATTCATGAAGATGGTAAATTCCAAATTTGGTGCCGAATTATATGGAGAATTGAGAAAGAGCATGGGAGTCAAAGAGCAGGTTGCAACAAACACGGAAAAGTTGTATAATGAAGTGATGCCCGACCGAGCAAATGGTAAACCCACAGTTTACCTTGACATGGATGGAGTGATAGCAGACTTCTTTGGCGGAGTTGAAAAGCTCTACGGAGTCAGCCACTGGAAGCAGCTGACGTCCGACAAATCCAAAGATCTCAGGCAGGACGTGATCGAGAGGATCACGGGCACCAATTTCTTTGAGACGCTGCCCAAGTTCCCATCCGCGGACAACCTCATAGCCATGATTAAAAAATTCACAGGTGGGAGATTTTCCATACTGACCTCTCCACTGCGGGGGGATCATGACAACTCGGCCAAATGGAAGAAGGTCTGGATCAACCAGAACATCGAGCAGCCGGACGAGACCATAGTGTCAGGAAGGAAAGAGAAATACGCAACCACGAAAGGCACAGCCAACATACTGATCGATGATCGTCCCATCAACATAGAGAAATGGCAGGACAAGGGCGGCTACGGAATTCTATATCAGGCCAACAAGAATTCACTAAGTACCATTGAACAGGCATTAAAAGCATACGGAGAAAAAAATGGTAATTGACATACGCCGGGACTATAGGTCCAATAAGGAAATCAAGATGGCGCAGGACGAGAAGGACAGGATGATGCAGGAATTCCTGGCCAAGGGCGGCAAGGTGGAGAAGTTAGAACCGGGCATAGCCAAGGGAGCATCAAGCCTCAATCGCAGCGGCAGACTGCAATTCACAGAAGAGCAAGTCAAATCACAAACCCAAGAGAACCAGGAGTAAAACATGTCATTCACTTTCACCAAAGAACAGTTGCAGTCGATAATTGGTAATAACCCCAACCTGGATGGCTGGCACGAGGCACTGTCAAACGTGCTGCCCAGATACGAGATCGACACAGCGGAGCGAGTGGCCGGCTTCATAGCACAATGCGCACACGAGAGTGGTGGATTCAAGAGATTGAAAGAGAATTTAAATTATCGATGGGAGAGCCTGAAAAAGGTGTTCCCAAAATATTTCCCCACAGATGAACTCGCACAAGAATATGCACACAAGCAAGAACAGATCGCCAACAGAGTGTACGGCGGCAGGATGGGCAACGGTGATGAGTCATCAGGTGATGGATTTCGCTATTGTGGCAGGGGATTGATACAGTTGACTGGCAAGAACAATTACACAAAATTTGCCGAGAGCATAGGCATGGAAGTGGAGATGGTACCATCTCTATTAGAAAGTTTTGAAGGCGCAGTGGAATCTGCCTGCTGGTTCTGGAAGACCAACAACCTAAATCAGTACGCGGACACCGGAGACATACTGACCATGACCAAGCGCATCAACGGTGGCACCATTGGACTGGAAGATCGCATCAAGCACTACAAACACGCATTGGAAGTATTTGGATCCTAGCACATGGACATCGAACAACTCAAAACACTGGCGGGCATCAACAGAGCAGACAATCAACCCAGCGTGGGAGAAAACGTCAGCCATTCGGCCACGGAGAAAGCACAGTATCAAAGGAAGCACAACATCAGGCCCGGCACCCCGGAATGGTTCAAGCTGTGGTTCTCGCTGCCCTATCTCACCGGCGAAGACCCAATGCCGAGACGAAAAGCTAATAAATAGGATTACATCATGACACCAGAAATTGGCAAGATCGCAAAACAGGCCTTCGCAGACACCTTCCTGTTCTATCTTCAGGCGCACTATTATCATTGGAACGTGGAGGGGCGCAACTTCCCACAGGACCATGAGCTGCTGGGCAAGATATACGAGGAAGTGTTCAAATCCATAGACCAGTTCGCGGAAGAGCTGCGTGCCATGGGCACCTATGCCCCGGCGATGTTTGACAGGCTGAAAGAGCTGTCGAGCATACAGCAGTCAGACGAAATACCCGTGGCAGAGAAGATGTATCAGAATCTGCTGGACAGCAATGACAAGGTGTTGAAAAGTCTCGGCGTTGCTTTTGATATTCTAGAGGCCAACCACATGCATGGCTTTGGCAATTTCATAGCGGAGAGAATGGACGCACACAGCAAACATGGTTGGATGCTGAAGAGCACTCTTAAGAGCACTCTTAAAAAATGAAGATACGTGAGATAGTCTACACCCAAGATCCTAAATTGATACATCCTGACGTCAACAAGATAATCAACAGATACGAGAAGCGTGCGGTCAAGAGACAGAAACAACGAACCAAGATGGGCTACCATGCGGGCTTTCCCATGGGCTATCCATTCCGAGTGAAATGAAGATCAGAGAAGTCATACACAGAGAAGATGCTGCCGGCGTGGGCACGATCACCAAGCAGAACACCACTGCGGATGTCAAGCCCGGAGAGACCGAAAGAAATTTAAAGAAATTACATTTAACAAACTCCGTGGATGAAAACTTTGCCAATGGCAAGGGACCAGGACGCAAGGGTGACAGCAAGCGGGCAGGCATACCCAAGAAGGCCACCATAGCACAGCTCAAGAAGATCCGCGGCAGCAAGACCGCCAGCAAGCGCAAGAAGCAACTGGCACACTGGCAGATCAACATGCGACAGGGCCGGAAAAAATAACAATTAAAACATACACCAATAACTAAGGATATGAAGCAGGTCATATTTTTGGGTTTCTATTGCCAGATTTACAAAAAGTCGCCCACGGGTAGGATCTATGTGGGTGACGTCATGATCGACGAGATAGAGATTCCCGAATGCTGTCCCGAAGTGTACATGAGGGATGGACAACTGACCTATTTGACAAATAAAAGTTTAGATGGAAAAGTATTAGAAAGGAGCAGCCAAACTTTTTCACAGCATGAACTAAATCCTAAATTATATTACAAAACACCACATTTGGAAAAATATTGGTGGCAAAAAGAATTTGATATAAATCGCTATTCTTTCCATGACATATGTCGTGTGCTTGATCCAGGCAACAGGACCAAAGAGAAAATCATTCATCCAAAATTTTTTGTTTATATATTTGATGATGAAATATTGAAAACATCGCAGGGCATGTTGCGTATAGAGATCAAGAATTCAGATTCAAATCATATCAATGGATTCATGACCCGATCGACTTTGTTGTATCTCAGCCATTTTTATATAATGCCATATGCATTGTTTCGAAATCCTGTCGAGCTTACACAAAGATATGTGGACCGCTTTTCTCGCAAGGCAAGCGCCCACACACTAAAAAGCATATTAAATAATTTCCTGCAAAGGATTGAATGGCCTTTGAATTTACATAATTATTTTGATTTATTTAAACCTGAACAAAAAACTACCGCAGGTGACAAAGTTTTTGGAGAAGACTGCGCTCTACAAATAAGCATGAAAAAGAAACACAGAATATGGTGGCCTAAAAATCTAAATTTAAATAAAGGACATTTTCAGTTGAATTGGTTGTTTGTAAAAGATTTCCTAGTGGGATTGAGCGATAAATACAAGCAAGATGAGAATCAACGAGATAGTGATTAGAGAAACAGCCACAGCAGGAGCCACTTCCGCGGGCAACATAGCCAGTGTCACATCACCACACGTGGCCATAGGACCAGATAGATTCAAGAAGAGCTATAGTGGATCGCCGGGCAAGTCAGGCAACAAGGCGCCCAGGGTGCCCAAGGCCTACACACCAAAGAACCCAAATGGCACTGCCAAGGGCGCACATGAACTCAAGGGCGCCAACCTGTTTGGTGGGCCGGGAGTGGTGAGGAGATAATGTCCAGGAAAGAGAAACCCCATTGCCGCAACTGCGGCAATTCCAACCACTGCAAAAAGACCCTGAAAAGAAAAGAGAGCGAGCATATAGCTGGCAAAATGATGCGCGAATGGACCATAGAAGTGTGCCGCAGATGCAACTGCGACTGCTGCGAAAAACCATAAATAATGGTATGCGTATTAACGAATTGAACGTACCCGTGCAACCAGACACCTACGAAGCCAGCATGTTCATCAAGCAGGCCATCAGAGCAGGCAAATACGCCATAAAGATACACAATCTATTGAGCAATGACCAGGAGATGGAATCCTGGGTGGCCAAGAAGATTGACCTGGCGTCGGGCTACATCGCAAGCGCGGCACACTATCTCGAAGGACAAACATATTCAGAGGACGCAGGCGAGGGGCACATGTCAAGATCACAGTTGTACGCCACTGCCAAATATGCTCTACAGATTGCAGCCATGGTGAGGCCTGGTGATGACATCGAGGGCTGGGTGCAGACCAAAATGAATCGAGCAGTGGACATGCTGGATGCAGTTTATCATTATGAAGATTATCAAATGTTAAATCCCTACAGAGAAGAGATGGGTGACCTACACGGCAAGCATGCCGAGATAGTAAAAAAGAATATCGATGAGATACTGGCCACGGAGACACCGGTGGATGACATAGAAACTAAGCCCGGCATGCTGAACATATTGAAGAAGAGAGTGCAGCAGTTTGAAAAAGAACGAGCCAAAGAGAACAGAGAGAGCAAGCAGAATGAGGGCTCTCGGATGTCCGGCAGCATGGCGGCCAGGAAGAAAAAACTGGACATGATGACTCCTGACGAAATAAGAGCAGTGTTTAAAAACAGAGAAGATGTGGCCAAGCAGGCCCGTGGTGGACAGATAGCACCAGGATTTTCAGCCAAGGAACTGGCACAGGGTCAAGAATACAGCTATGGCAGAGAATTTGCCAAAGGTCGTCCTTACTCCAAACATTTTGAGAGCACTCAAAAACCTTACATTAGCCAGTCATCAAAAGGCAAGTATGATGTGTTGGACAAAGATGGCAAGGTCGTATTCTCATCAGGCAATTACACAGTGGCACAGGATCATTTCAAAAAGAACTACGATAATTTGAAAGAAGTGGAACTGGACGAGGACCTAAAAGGATTTTTACAAAGATTGGCAGCGGTCGGCATCATAGCAGGCAGCGTTGCGGGCATGGGTGTCATGAATAAAAGCATAAACGACAGCGTGCCAGTGATACAGGCCATGAACAAAGCATTAGATGTTGCCAAGCAAAAAGGCGACACGCAGATGATGCAGAACATCAAGCAGGACATCGAGCAGGCACAGATCAGCCTGGACTCCGGCCAGAACCTGCAGTCGGTCAAAAACATGCAGGACAGATATGCCAAGTTCATGCCCGCGGATCTCAAGAAAGAGAACGAGAGCTTCAAGACTAAGATAATGGGCAAGATCATGCAGCCCATCCGAGATTACAACAAGCAGAACAACAGGCCCAAGGACAGCGAACAGGACAAGATGGTGACAAAGCAGCCAGCCAAGGCAGAGCAGATGACATACCAAGAACATCTACAGGATAATTTAGAGATGGCGTTGGAAGTCACAGACATCACCGAAAAGCAGGACGCATGCTACAGCAAGGTCAAATCCAGATACAAAGTTTGGCCCAGCGCCTATGCATCAGGCGCATTGGTGCGCTGCCGCAAGGTAGGCGCTGCCAACTGGGGCAACAAGAAAAAATGAGATATAAAGAAATCATAGAAGCATGTTGGCAGGGCTATGTCAAGAGGGGCATGAAACCCAAGGGCGGACGCATGGTTCCCAACTGCGTTAAAAAAGAGGACATCGACATCTGCGTCAATTGTGGCAATCTAGTTTTCAATGAATCGCTGAATGAGGATCTCAAGAAATGGTTCAAGCAGAAATGGGTGAGATTTGGTCCAGACGGCAAGATCAGGGGTGATTGTGCCAGGGGTAGCAGCAAGGAAGGCAAGCCCAAGTGCCTGCCCAGGAGCAAGGCCTATGCTATGGGCAAGAAGGGCCGAGCCAAAGCAGGGGCAAGGAAGCGCAGGCAGGATCCCAATGCCAACCGCAAAGGTGCTGCCAAAAACGTTAAAACCAAGTGATTTTTAAACATAAGCACTAGCACAAGCCCAAATAATAATATATTATTATAATACTGGTTTTAATAAATACTTCATATGGCACGCAAATTTGAGCACGACGATTTCGCAAAACTTGTAAAAAGACTCAATGAATTGAGCGATTTCTCCCCAGAAAAGGAACGCCAAGAACTGTTGGAAGCAGCAAAGAAAGAGCCCAGAGTGCTGGATGACAGATCAATATCATTGGCTGACATTGCCAAATTGGCCGGAATCAAGGAATTCAAGGAACCACCCAAGATATCAGCCAAGGCGGAAAAATTAATTGAATCAATCACCGGCGAGAAGAGCGACATCACAAAGGCCATAGAAGAATCAGACAAGTCTATTGCGGGAAAAATCATCAAAGAAGCAAAAAAAGCAAGCAATAGGTTGTACAAAATCGCTGAACTGGAGGCAAAGTTGGCGGAACTCAAAGCCGAACAAAAAGAAGAACAGACATATGACGCAAAGACGTTCAGAGAAGTGGTGCAGAAAGACCTACAGGAATATATCAGATCATGTGACGAGTCAGCATTGGTTGAGCTCTACAACAGCATATCGGACAATGAGGCAGTCTACAATGAGGAATCATCAAGCATTCTACTCAAGACTGAGGAAACTAAAGAGATCATAGCGGACGCGGAGAAGGTGGAGCAGGAAGTGATCGCAGAGAAAGAAAAGGCAGCGGAAGAAGTTGTCCAAGAAAAATCAGCAGAAACAGCCACACCCACATCCACATCCACAGCAACGAAAAGTGATGACATGATAATGGTCATCAAACCAGATGGCAAAGAAGGCGTCATTAAGGTCCCTGAGAAGTCGTGGCCGGAATATGAGAAACTGGGCTACGTGCAGGCAGAAGGCACCGATGAGGCATCAGGATACCAGGGCGAGACAGAACCAAGAGAATTAGCATTCAGGGCGAGAGGTGACTTCAGGCTGGACAGACCAGTGGACGAGAGATACGCAGACAGCATCAAGATGGAGCTGCAGGCCAAGGGCATCAAGGCAGATGTAGAACCAGATCCAACCGCCTACGATGGCTTCATAGTTCACACACTTGCCGATCCAGCAGCGGTTGAAAAAGCATTGACCGAACTGGACTTCATCGAATCCTCGGCACTGCCATACAAAGACCAGCTTTCCGAAGAAAAGAAATAATCAAATAAATACAAGCAGATGAGCAGCATACCAATATTTTCCTACAAGCAATACCTGGACGACATGATGAGGCTGAAGGACCACGGCCACGTGGGCACGGACGCCCAGGTGCAGAGGCCAATCAGCGCAGGATCCAGGGGTCTGCAGAGGGCTCAGGGCTTCATGGATGACCCAGTGCACCTAATGGGTGAAGACAGCAAAAAAATTACCAAATCCGCAGCAATAAACGCCATTGTAGAGAACATCACTTACTGCAGCGAGTCCGGCAAGTTGATCTTACCAGAAGAGATAAAGGGCAAGGCACGGCAGTGGTTCCAGTCTCGCTGGGCCAGTCTCACAAAAAAGTAATTGATTTAATATCTCCCACATAGTATAATACAAGCAATAATAACGAAGGAGATAAGATGTCTGGAAGAAATTTCAACGAAGCGGAAAAAACCAAACTGATACAACTGATCAAGGAAGGCTCACAGGTCATGGGCGAGATCGATGATCTCAAGAGCGGCCTCAAGGACACTGTCAAGGCATTGTCGGAGGAACTTGAGCTGAAGCCGGCGCTGATCAACAAGGCCATCTCAATAGCTCACAGAGACAACTACAAGGCAGTGGCGGACGACATGGACATGTTGGACAGCATACTGGCAGCGGCGGGCAAGATCTAGTGTATGGCGTCGTAAGAGAATTCTGGATACAGAGCTATCGCACAGATAGGACGGCATTCTATTACGAACTGATATCACTGCTATTCACCGTGGCTGGATCAATAATGTTGACGTTCACTAGTCCCCATCCACAGATGCAGCTGGTGTTTCCTCTCTATCTTATTGGCTCTGTCACCATGGCCTATTCTGCCTATCGCAGGCGAAACCTATGGATAACTACGCTTGCCGGATGGTTCACCATAATGAACTGCATCGGCAACTACTTGGTATTTTTTAAATGAGCTACATAGACGCATACTATCGCAGGGACGACGACAAGGTGTTGGTTGTGGAGCGTGACGCCACGGGCAAAAGGAAATTCGTGGACTACGATGCCAGATATGTGTTCTATTATCCCGACGCCCGAGGCAAGCACAGGAGCATACACGGAGAAACTTTGCAGAAGGTCACTTGCGGCTCATTCAAGGAATTCATAAAAGAACAAAAGATCAGGAGCAACAAGAAACTTTATGAGCAGGACATCAATCCTGTGTTCCGCTGTCTGGAGGAGAATTATCTGGGCAAGGATGCTCCAAAACTCAACATAGTGTTCTTTGACATTGAGGTGGACTTTGATCCACAGCGAGGATATTCCACCACCGACGACCCTTTCATGCCCATAACGGCGATCACCTGTTACCTCAACTGGACTGACCAACTGGTCACATTCGCGGTGCCGCCCAAGGGACTCAGCATGGCAGATGCCAAGCTGCAGGTGGAGAGATTCAGCAACGTGATGCTGTTTGAGAAAGAAAAGGACATGCTGGACGCTTTTCTGACCTTGGTGGACGAGGGCGATGTTATCAGTGGATGGAACTCGGAAGGATACGACATACCTTACACAGTGGGCAGGATCCAAAAGGTATTGAGCTCAGACGACACGAGGAGACTGTGCTTCTGGGGAGAGAAACCCAAGAAGAGAACATTTGAGAAATATGGCAGGGAACAGATCAGTTATGATCTTATAGGCAGGGTGCACCTGGACCTATTGGAGTTGTATAGGAAGTACACCTATGAGGAGAGGCATTCTTATCGTTTGGATGCGATAGGCGAATGGGAACTGGATGAGAAGAAGACTGTTTATGAGGGATCACTGGACCAGTTGTACAACAATGACTTTGGCATGTTCATAGAATACAACCGACAGGACTGCGACCTGTTGGCCAAATTAGAGAAGAAATTAAAATTCATTGAGCTGGCCAATGAGATCGCACACCAGAACACAGTGCTGCTGCAGACCACCATGGGAGCAGTGGCAGTCACAGAGCAGGCCATCATCAATGAGGCGCACAGGAGAGGCATGATAGTGCCGGGCAGAATCAAGAGAGATGATTCCGCGCCAATCGAGACAGCGGCGGGAGCATATGTGGCCTATCCCAAGAAGGGCATACATGACTGGATAGGATCCGTGGACATAAACTCACTGTATCCTTCCGTGATCAGGGCCTTGAACATGGGTCCGGAAACCATCGTGGGACAGATACGTCCTGTGATCACGTCAGCGGAGATAAACAGGGCCAAGCACCAGGGCAAGTCGTTCGCTACGGCATGGGAAGGGCAGTTCGGTTGCTGGGAGTACCAGGCAGTGATGAACAAGGACAAGGGCACGGAACTGATCATTGATTGGGAAGATGGCACCAGTGTCAGGATGAGCGCGGCACAACTGCATGACCTTGTGTTCGACGGCAACAGGCAGTGGATGATCTCTGCCAACGGAACCATATTCACCTATGAGTTCGAGGGGGTGATACCAGGCTTGTTGAAGAGGTGGTACGCTGAGAGGAAAGAGATGCAAAAAAGAATGAGTGAGTGTGGAGACAATGCTATTGAACGAGAGTTTTGGGATAAAAGACAATTGGTTAAAAAAATTAATCTAAACTCTCTGTATGGCGCAATTCTAAATCCGGGCTGTCGTTTCTTTGACATGCGTATTGGACAAAGTGTAACACTAACTGGCAGATGTATCACACAACACATGGCTGCTAAAACCAATGAGATCATAGCAGGCAAATACGATCACTTAGGTGAGAGTGTGATATATGGGGACACAGACTCTGTATATTTTTCTGCGTATGCTACATTGAAAAAAGAAATAGATAGTGGGCAGATACCATGGGGCAAGGAGAACACGATCGCACTGTATGATCGAATTGCTGAAGAAGTAAATGGCACGTTCACTACGTTCATGACCAAGTCATTCCATTGCCCCAAGACCCGGGGTGATGTCATACGAGCGGGCAGAGAATTGGTGGCCAGCAAAGGACTTTTTATAACCAAAAAAAGATATGCATTGTTGTATTTCGACAAGGAGGGAGAGCGTGTGGACACGGCGGGCAAGGAAGGCAAGGTCAAGGCCATGGGCCTGGATCTCAAGCGTTCTGACACTCCGGTGTTCGTGCAGGACTTCCTCAGCGAGATATTGTATCTGGTGCTGGTGGGCAAGACCGAGACAGAGGTGTTGGACAAGATCAAGCAGTTCCGCGCGGAATTCAAATCAAGGCCGGGCTGGGAGAAGGGTTCGCCCAAGCGTGCCAACAACGTCACAGAGTACCACGAGGAAGAGAAGAAGAAGGGCAAGGCCAACATGCCTGGACACGTCAGGGCTTCGATCAACTGGAATCGTTGCAGAGAGCTGTACGGGGATCGATACAGCATGCCGATACTGGATGGCGCCAAGGTCATAGTGTGCAAATTGAGGAACAATCCACTGGGCTACACTTCCATAGCATATCCCGTGGACGAACAGAGATTGCCTGAATGGTTCAAGGAATTGCCGTTTGATTCGGATGGCATGGAGGAGAGCGTGCTGGATGGCAAGATAGAGAATCTCATCGGCGTGCTGGAATGGGACGTGAGATCCACAGAGACGGGAAACACATTTAACAAACTATTCGAGATGGCGTGATGCTGAGCATTGAGGAGATAAAATTAACCATAGAGAAACTGGAGAAGATCAAGGGTCATGACTTCCAGAAGCTGATAGACGACAATCTAAAGATACTCAGAGCCCTGGCCATGGCCGTTGACATGAACAACGAGGACCAGATAAACAGGTTGGACAAGACCAAGGACTGGTACGCCGCTGACCTGGAGTGGAGGCATGCCAGGCATGACCTGCTGCACGACCAGATGTTGTTTGACAGCATAGTGCTCAAGATCAACAACTTCGGCAAGGCCGGGGAGTCCGCACATCTGTGCAACAGCTTGGAGATAGGACCCGGCTATGGAAAATTCAGCAAGTGTTTCCTGGCCTGGAGGCTGAACTATTTCGTTGACGTGGTTCCGCACACCCAGACCAAGGTAAAGAAACTGTTCCTGCCACCGCACCTGCAATTTGTAAAATTTCATCTGACCAATTGGACCGCGTGCCCTGACATACCCAGCAACTCGGTAAATTTTGTGTTCAGCTGGGACACATTTCCATTCTTCACGCAGCAGCACATAAAATTATATCTCAAGGACATACACAGGGTCACTTTGCCCGGCGGCTATGTTTTCCTGCACTATGCCAACTGCGAATATGATCATGACCTCAACGAGGCCAAGCGTGGTTATTGGAACTACAACACCAAATCGGCCATGACCCAACTGATCAAAGAATGCGGATATAAAGTGATAGAGATGAACCAGTTCAAATCTGGCGCCAACTATGCCATATTCCAGAAACCCGGCAATGACAATCCCGTGCTGTACAAGGTAATGGAAATTCCAGCTAAAAAATAATTTAGGCTTGATTTCTATCTAAATATCCTATACAATTTAATTTTTAACTTTAAAGAACAGGCAAACACATGATAGACGTATTGAGAGACATAGTCAAGCACACATACGGTCTGGGCTTCCTGGAGCTGGTCAAGATCACTGGCACAGATGCTGAGACCGCGATCGATTCCATGGCCGAGGATCGATCAGTGATACTGCAGGGCACATTCAAACAGGCACAAACAGGATTGACAGGCACATTTGGAATGCCACAATTGAATAAATTAGATATTCATTTGAAATGTCCTGAATACAAAGACAAAGCGAATATTTCAGTCATCAAAGGCAATCGCAATGGTGCCGAGGTACCTGTGGGCATACACTTTGCAAATGAAAAAGGTGATTTCAAAAATGATTATCGTTTCATGAACGCTGAGATAATCAACGAGAAATTGAAGACCATCAAGTTCAAGGGTGTCAAATGGGACGTGGAGATCGAACCCACAGTGGCGGGCGTACAGAGATTCAACTTCCAATCGGTGGCAAACACAGAACATAATACATTCGTTGTGAGAACAGACAATGGCAATTTGATATTCACATTTGGTGATCAAGCATCACATGGTGGAGAATTCACATTCGCCACGGGAGTCAAGGGCAGCCTTAACAAAGGTTGGAGTTGGCCGGTGGCACAGGTTCTACAAATATTAAAACTGTCTGATTCTGCCAAGGTCACTCTGCATTTCTCCAATGAAGGTGCAATGCAAGTCACAGTGGATTCGGGAGTGGGTGTATATCGTTACATCATACCAGCACAGGCACAATAATGTCAAACATAGGGCAGGAACATCTAGGACCTTTGAACAGGGACTTCGCCAAGTTCTTGCCAGCGATATCTAATTTCTACAACACCTTCGTCAGCAAACAGAGAGCGAAAGGTGATCACATACCCCGAGAAAGGCTACCCAAAGGTTTTGAGAATGGCGTTGAAGGATTGAATTTCCTCAATCCAGAAAAGGGTTATTTCACCTATGACGTGGGCCTATACTCAGCAGGACATGCTTGCCTAGATGTGGAAAAAGCACCTGTGGCCGACAGCATGTGTATACAGAGAGATAGAAAATTCTCTACCATAGTGGGAGATTCGGGCGGATATCAGATAGGCAGAGGAGTTATCAATTTTGATTGGCAAGACTTCGAGGGCAACAAGGCCAACAAAGTTAGAAGTGATATATTAAATTGGTTAGAACTAACTGCCGACTGGTCCATGACACTGGACGTGCCAACCTGGGCGGCAGATGAATTGAATTCTCCCAAGACAGGATTAAAGAGTTTCCGAGACACTCTAAATGGCACAATCTATAACAATAAGTTCTTTCAAAAAAATAGATTGGGACAAACTAAATTTTTAAACGTTCTCCAAGGTGATGATTGGGAAACAGCACAAACATGGTATGATGCCATCAAAGATTTTGAGTTTGAAGGTTGGGCAATGGGTGGTATCAACATGTGTGACATGGAAGTACTGTTAAAAAGATTGATCATAATGAGAGATGAAAAGAAATTAGACAAGAAAAATTGGATACACGTGTTGGGTACATCACAATTGGACTGGGCTTGTTTCTTGACACAGATCCAGAGACAATTGAGAGAACATGTCAATCCAGATGTCACAATCAGCTTTGATTCAGCATCGGCTTTCTTGAGCACTGCCAATGGGCTGGTCTATACGCACAATCTATTCACTCCTAAAAGATGGAGTTACATCATGGAGAAAGCACCAGATGACAAGAGATTAAAAGGCAGCACTATACCATTCCCATTCAAGAGTGCTATTGGCAACCGATTGAACATGGGAGATGTTTGTTGGTATGGTCCGGGCGACCTAAATAAAAACGACAAGGAAGGCAAGACTGCCTGGGACTCATTCAGTTATTGTTTGATGATGGCACACAATGTTTATAATCATATCACTGCAGTGCAGATTGCCAATGACATGAATGACATCGAATCAATCAAACATCAACCCCAAGCGAAACACTGGAGAAAGATCAAGGATTCGGACAACACGGATCAAATGAGCGACTTCGTTCCAAGGAACATATTGTATTTCAACACATTTGTCAAAGAGGTATTTGAATCTGAGAAGCCCATGGAATTGATCAGTTCCAACACATCATTCCTGGCAGATCTCAGAGGCACGAGATGGCAGAGGGCCACAGGTGGTGGCAAGGGCAAAAACAACTTCAGTTCATTATTCGAAGGAGCATAAACATGGCAAACAAAAACAAGAAGCTTAGAAAACTACAACTGCACCACCATTACCTAAATAGAAAGGTGGAGGAAGTCACTGAATTGAGGCGTCACGACAGGAGCGTGGAAAGCAAGACCATCCTGATGCGTTTGAAGAAAGAGAAATTGGCGCTGAAGGATGAGATCGCTGAATTGGAAAAGGAATTGGCACAATTAACACTTTGACAATTTAAATTATCATGTTAAAATTAAACAATATGCACAGGGATTACAACACAGGACATTTTGACAACAACGAGGTAAAGGTATTCACTGGCATTGAGATCGAGCACACGATCGCATATGGCAAGAGGACATTGTTCCTGGCCACCAATGATCTGGGCACGGAAGAGGTGTTGGAACTGGCCACCATGAATGGCTGCGAGGCAGTGTACTACGGAGCCAACAGGACCTTTCAATACAACATAGGGACACATGTTTTCCAAATGAGAAAGTTATTGGACAATGGATACTATGTCACAATTGATTATCCCTATGCAGATCATGAAGAAGTCAAGAAGAGATTTGCGCTGATATGGAACGAACCAAAATTCATACCATTCTGCTCCATTATATTTGAGCACAGCGATGACGACCAACAACTGCACTTCAAGATAGATGATGTCACGTTCAGGCACAGCAATCCTGGCGTGTGGACCATGAGCATGAAGGACTACAAGGCCAAGGCGGGGTTCACAGATTGGGATCAATATGGCAAGGATGAGATCATAAAATGATTCAAGCACAGAGGGCACAGGCATTGAAAGAAAAATTAAGCCAAAGCTCAAAAATGATCTGGGTAACTTTCCGCAAGGAAGGCACTCACAAATATCCTGCGGCACTGACAGATCCAAAATTGGCCACTGGTGATGAGTATGATGTAAGTTTCCTAGGTTATCCTCACAGACACATGTTCCATTTTCACGTGGCAATTGAAGTGTTCCACGATGACAGAGACATAGAATTCATACAGTTCAAGAGATGGTTGGAGAAGTTGTATGCGGACAAGACGCTGGCGTTGGACTACAAGAGTTGTGAGATGATATCAGATGATTTATATCTTGCAATCATAGAACGTTACCCAGGCAGACGAGTAACAATAGAAGTATCAGAGGATGGAGAGAATGGCTCGAAAGCAGAATACCCAAGAAGTTAATATAGAAGTCAACATACCAGTCAAGACACTGACCAAGAGAATGGGTCATCTGCCCATAGGCGGTGGAGCTCTCAACGCCAGTTACACTTTCGTGGACGCAGTGGCCAACGTGTGCACCATCATGGGTAATGCGGGCTACACGTATGGCAAGGATTTCATCTGGGCCTATCACGGCTACAACGACGACATGGATGACACTGTGACCATATTCGTCAAGGACGAGAAGATCAGGACATGGTTGCATCTCAAGGCCAAGTGCGACTATCATATCAAACATACAAATGATGGTGGTGTCAAACTAACAAAGATGGCAAAATGAAAATATTTTACATGGGGCTGGAACCCTCCAGAATGTGTTGTAACTAAAACAATTAATTCTAAACTCAATAAAAGTAAAAGTGTAATAGATCCAAAATTAAAAACAAATTATGAAATTTATTGTAGAACTGTATGGAGATATACTAATAGAAATTATAAAAAATTTATGTCTAATCAAAAAAGAAATAGACAAAATCATATAGATCATATACTATCTATTGTAGAAGGATTTAATAACAATTTAGATCCAAAAATTGTAGGATCAGTTTATAATTTGAGGATAA